>Ga0302314_10014774_pt1 | contig 13320 bp, 11 predicted proteins | sample III_Palsa_N2_3_FD_200533 | JGI IMG/M metagenome (GOLD analysis project Ga0302314, IMG submission 200533) | Peat permafrost microbial communities from Stordalen Mire near Abisko, Sweden - III_Palsa_N2_3 | ecosystem: Environmental > Terrestrial > Soil > Palsa > Peat permafrost | place: Sweden...
GCCGGACCTCCCAGTCGAAGATCTCCGCGCCGCCGCCGGTCAGCGACTCCAGACCGGCGTCGATCAGCTCGTCCAGGATCTCGCTCGCGGACAGGCCGGAGATCTTCTCGAACCAGTGGATCTCGGTCGCGGTGAAGCACTTCAGCGCCACGTCCGGCAGCGCCTTCTTCAACTCCCGCAGGCTGCGCGGGTAGTAGCGCCAGGGGAGGGTCGGGTGCAGGCCGTTGACGATGTGCAGCTCGGTCAGCTGGTCGTTCTCCATCGCCTTGGCCAGCCGCACGGCCTCCTCGATCCGCATGGTGTACGCGTCCTTCTCGCCCGGCTTGCGCTGGAACGAGCAGTAGGCGCAGGACGCGCTGCAGACGTTGGTCATGTTGAGGTGGCGGTTGACGTTGAAGTGGACCACGTCGCCGTTCATCCGGGTCCGCACATGGTGCGCCAGACCACCGAGCCAGGCCAGGTCGTCGGTCTCGTAGAGGGCGACGCCGTCCTCGCGGGACAACCGCTCCCCGGCGTAGACCTTCGCCTCCAGCTCCCGCTTCAGCCCTGCGTCCATGCCCTCAGCCCTTTCCCTCAACTACCGCGCTCCCGGCGTACCGCGACGATTCCTGAGCCTACGCCCTCGCGCCGACCACCCCGACCCGCAGGTCAGAGCGCCAGCAGCGTCGCCAGCAAAGACGGTTCCAGGTTGCCGCCGCTGACCACCGCCGCCACGCTGCGGCCCGGCGGCAGTTGCTCCTGGTGGTAGAGGTAGGCGGCGGTGGCCGCCGCGCCGGAGGTCTCGGCGACCAGTCGGCCGCGCCGGGCCAGCACCGCGACCGCCGAGCGGATCTCGTCGTCGGTGACCGTGATCATGTCGTCCACATACGCCTGGATGTGCTCCCAGGGCAGCACGCCGAGGGAGTTGGTGCGCAGCCCGTCGGCGATGGTGCGGTGGGTGTCGGCGAACGACCACACCTGGCGCTCGCCGCTGCGGAAGCTCGCGGTGGCGTCGCCCGCGAGCTCCGGCTCGACGCCGACCACCCGCACCCCGGGCAGGGACAGCTTCAGCGCCGCGGCCACTCCGCTGATCAGCCCGCCGCCGCTGACCGGGACCAGCACCGTGCGCAGGTCCAGGTCCAGCGCGGTGGCGTCCTCGGCGATCTCCAGGCCGACCGTGCCCTGGCCGGCGATGATCCACGGGTCGTCGTACGGCGGTACCCACACGTAGCCGTGCTCGGCGGCCAGGTCGGCCGGGGTGGTGTCGCGCTCGTGCATGGCGACCAGCACCACCTCGGCCCCGAACGAGCGGGTGTTGTCGACCTTCACCGCCGGGGAGGTGTCCGGCATCACGATCACCGCCTTGATCCCCAACTCCCGCGCGGCATACGCCACCGCCTGCGCGTGGTTGCCGCTGGACTGGGCGACCACGCCGCGCGCCCGCTCCTCGGCGGTCAGTGTCGACAGCCGGTTGAACGCGCCGCGGATCTTGAACGCCCCGGTCGGCTGGAGGTTCTCCGGCTTCAGGTGCAGCGTCCGGCCGCCGGCGTCGGCGGCGGTGTCGGCCCAGGGGCAGGGCATCAGCGGGGTGCGTACCGCGACGCCCGCGATCCGCTGCTGCGCGGCGCGCAGCTCGTCCAGGGTCACCAGGGCCATGGTGCTACGCCTTCCGGTCTGTCGGCAGGTCACTGTCGGGCAGTTCGGTGGCCCGGTTCTCCCACTTGGTGGACAGCACCACGGTGGTTCTGGTCCGGGCCACGCCCTTGGTCCCGGACAGCCGCTTGACGATCGACTCCAGGCCGTCCACGTCCGGCATCCGGACCTTGAGCATGTAGGAGTCGTCGCCGGCGATGAACCAGCAGTCCTCGACCTCGCTCAGGTCGTGCAGCCGGTGCGCCACGTCGTCGTGGTCGGCGGCGTCGGAGAGCTGGAGGCCGATCAGCGCGGTCACGCCGAGGCCGAGCGAGGCGGGGTTGACCGTGGCCCGGTAGCCGGTGATGATCCCGGCCTGCTCCAGCCGGTTGATCCGGTCGGTGACGCTGGGCCCGGACAGCCCGACCAGCCGCCCCAGCTCGGCGTAGGAGGCACGACCGTTCTCGCGCAGTGCCTGGATGAGCTGCCTGTCCACGGCGTCCATGTGAAAACCTGGGCCTTCCGATCGTTGGGGAACCCACCGACATTATCCGGAATCGAAGAGTCCCGCGCTGTCGGCCCTGCCATCCCAATGACGATACCTGCCCCGGCGTGACCTGCCTCACTCCGCCCGGTGATCAGGTCACTCGCCCAGGGCCGCACCGAGCCCACCCTCCCAGCGGCGGTAGAGCCGGTGCGGCACGCCGACGGCGTCCAGCACCCGTCCGGCGACGAAGTCCACCAGCTGCTGAGCGCTGCGGGTGCCCGCGTAGAAGCCCGGGGAGGCCGGCAGCACCACCGCCCCGGCCTCGTCCAGGGCCACCAGCTGACGCAGCGTCGGCCCGCTCAGCGGGGTCTCGCGGACGCAGACCACCAGTGGTCGGCGCTCCTTCAGGGTGACACTGGCGGCCCGCTGGAGCAGGTCCTTGGACAGCCCCAGGGTGATCCCGGCGACCGAGGCGGTGCTGCACGGCACCACCAGCATCCCCTTGGCCGGATAGGAGCCGCTGGAGGGTCCGGCCGCCAGGTCCCCGGCGGCCCAGTAGCGCACCTCGTCCAGCTTCACCGGCTCGGGCGTCCCGGCGTCCAGCGGGCGCTCCAGCCAGGCGCGCAGGTCGTGCTCCCAGTGCGCGTCGCGGAAGGCGATGCCGGTCTCGTCCAGCACGGTCAGCCGGGCGGCCCGGCTGACCACCAGGTCCACCGCCTCGCCGGCCGCCAGCAGCCCCCGCAGCACCGCCGCCGCGTACGGCGTCCCGGACGCCCCGGACACCCCGACCACCCAGGGCCGCCGCCGGCCCGCTCCGCTCGACTCCACGTCCCGACTCGGCTCCACGTCCCGACCCTACCGGCCCGTACCGGCGGGGTCAGACGGCCAGGCCGCGCAGGACCAGGTCGAGCAGCGCGAAGGCGAACAGCGAGACCCCGACGAAGCCGTTGACCTGGAAGAAGGCGCGGTTCAGCCGGGACAGGTCGCCGGGCCTGACGATCGAGTGCTCGTAGACGAAGGCCGCGCTGACCACGGCCAGGCCGATCCAGAAGGCCCAGCCGGCGTCGGTGCGCATGGCGTACCAGCCGAGCAGCAGCACGGTGACCGTGTGCGCGGCGCGGGCGCCGTAGAGGGCGGCGTCGACGCCGAAGCGCGCGGGGACCGAGCGGACGCCGTCGGCGCGGTCGGCGGCGACGTCCTGGCAGCCGAAGATCAGGTCGAAGCCGCCGATCCAGATCCCCACCGCCAGCCCGATGATCATGGCGTTCCAGGACCAGTGGCCGGTGACCGCCAGCCAGGCCCCGATCGGGCCCATGGCCTGGGCCAGGCCCAGGATGGCGTGCGGGAAGTCGGTGAACCGCTTGCCGTACGGGTAGACCACCATCGGGATGACCGCGATCGGCGCCAGCGCCAGGCAGAGCGGGTTGAGCAGCGCGGCCGCGCCGAGGAAGACCGCCAGCGCGACCGCCGCGCCGGTGTAGGCGGTGCGCAGCGAGACCGCCCCGGTGACCAGCTCGCGTCCGGCGGTGCGCGGGTTGCGGGCGTCGATCTCGCGGTCGATGATCCGGTTCGCGGCCATGGCGAAGGTCCGCAGTCCGACCATGGCCACGGTGACCAGCAGCAGCTGCAACCAGTGCACCCGGCCGTTGTTGCGGAACATCGCGGTCAGCGCGGCGATGTAGGCGAAGGGCAGCGCGAAGACCGAGTGCTCGATCATCACCAGCCGCAGGAACGCTCTGGTACGGCCGGTCGAGGGGGCGTAGGCGACGGCGCTCACAGGCCGTACTCCTTCCAGCGTCGGGTCACGGTGGCTGCTGTCTCCGGGTCGGACTCGACCATCTCCGGCCAGCCGCCGTCCCGGGTGTAGCCCTCCTCGGGGAGCTTGCGGGTGGCGTCGATTCCGGCCTTGCCGCCCCAGAACTGCTGGTACGAGGAGTGGTCCAGGTGGTCGACCGGGCCCTCGACCACCGACAGGTCGCGGCTGTAGTCGACATTGCCGAGCGCCCGCCAGGCGACCTCCCGGTAGTCGTGGACGTCGCAGTCGGCGTCGACCACCACGATCAGCTTGGTCAGCGACATCATGTGCGCGCCCCAGATCGCGTGCATGACCTTCTGCGCGTGCTTGGGGTACTTCTTGTCGATGGAGACGATCACACAGTTGTGGAAGCCCCCGGCCTCGGGCAGGTCGTAGTCGACGATGTCCGGGACGATGACCTTCAGCAGCGGCAGGAAGAAGCGCTCGGTGAACTTGCCCAGCGGCCCGTCCTCGGTCGGCGGGCGGCCGACCACGATGGACTGGAGCAGCGGGCGGCGGCGCATGGTGACGCAGTCGACGGTCAGCGCCGGGAACGGCTCCTGCGGGGTGTAGAAGCCGGTGTGGTCGCCGAAGGGGCCCTCGGGCAGCGTCTGCCCGGGTTCCAGCCAGCCTTCGAGCACCACCTCGGCGTCCGCCGGGACCTGGAGCGGGACCGTCCGGCAGTCCACCATCCGCACCCGCTCGCCGGCCACGAAGCCGGCGAACAGGTACTCGTCGATGTCGCCGGGCAGCGGCGCGGTGGCCGCGTAGGTGACCACCGGCGGGCAGCCGAAGGCGATCGCGACCGGCAGCCGCTCGCCGCGCCGGGCGGCGACCGCGTAGTGGTTGCGGCTGTCCTTGTGGATCTGCCAGTGCATCCCGATGGTCCGCTTGTCGTGCCGCTGCAACCGGTACAGGCCGAGGTTGCGGACGCCGCTGTCGGGGTCCCGGGTGTGGGTCAGGCCGAGGTTGAAGAAGGAGCCGCCGTCCTTCGGCCAGGTGAACAGCGCCGGTAGGGCGTCCAGGTCCACCTGGTCCCCGGTCAGCACCACCTCCTGCACCGGCGCGTCCTTGACCTTCTTCGGCGGGACGTGGGTCATCCCGGCCAGCTTGCCGAAGGCCTCACGGACGCCGGTGAAGCCGTGCGGCAGCTCGGGCTTGAGCAGTCCGGCGATCCGGTCCGCGATCTCCTGCGCGTCCTTCAGGCCGAGGGCCTTGGCCAGCCGCCGCTCGGTACCGAAGACGTTCATCGCCAGCGGCATCGACGAGCCCTTGACGTTCTCGAAGAGCAGCGCGGGCCCCTTGGTCTTCTGGACCCGGTCGACGATCTCCCCGACCTCCAGGTACGGATCCACCTCCACCTTGATCCGCTTGAGGTCGCCCTCGCGGTCCAGTGCCCGGAGAAAGGACCGAAGATCGTCGTATGCCATGCCTGTCAGTATCCGCCACTGGCTAGGCTGGCTGTTAACAGGCACCCCGGGTGACAGCCGAGTGACCGACCGGCCCGCGCCCGCCCCGCCGAGGGCCGGCCGAGTCCCTGCTGCGTACGAAACGTAAGCCGCGGTGCCGTCCGGACCAGCCGTTTCCCCCGTTTACGGGGGCGGGGTACGCCCCGACACTGACCCTATGACCGCCGCCCCCACAGAGATCTCTGCCTACGGCGACCACGTGCTCGCTGTGGAGCCCACAGGTGCCGAACCCATCCCCGAGCAGGCCCGGCACGGCAAGCCGATCGGGCTGCTGTGGACCTGGACGTCCCCCAATATGGAGTTCGCCACAGTCTTCGTGGGCGTGCTCGCCGTCGGCGTCTTCGGCCTGAGCTTCTGGGACGCCGTCCTGGCCGTCGTGCTCGGGACCACCCTCGGCGCGCTGGCCCACTCCTTCCTCGGCCTGTCCGGCCCGCGCTTCGGCGTACCGCAGATGGTCGCCGGACGCTCCGCCTTCGGCTTCGTCGGCAACATGCTGCCGTCGGTGCTGAACGCGGTCACCGCCGGCATCGGCTGGTTCGCGGTCAACAGCGTCAGCGCCGCGTACGCGCTGAACACGCTGCTCGGCTGGCCGCTGCTGCTGTGCCTGTTCATCGTGGTGATCCTCCAGGTCACCCTGGCCTACCTGGGCCACAACTTCATCCAGAGCGCCGAGCGTTACGCCTTTCCGGCGCTGACGGTGGTGTTCCTGGTCGCCGCCGGGGTCATCCTCAGCAAGTCGCACATCGGTGCGGCCAACGGCGCGCACGCCTTCTCCGGCGCCTTCCTGCTGACCGTCGGCGCGACCTTCGGCTACGCCGCCGGCTGGACCCCCTACGGCTCCGACTACACCCGCTACCTGCCGCGCACCGCGCCCAAGTGGGCGGTGGCGCTCTGGCCGGGCGTCGGCGTCCTGGTCTCCTGCGTGCTGCTGGAGATCGTCGGCGCGGCCTCGGCGACGGTGCTGATCCCGGCGAAGATCGAGGCGACGCTCTCGCCCACCGCCTCCTTCACCTACGCGCTGCCGAGCTGGCTGGCGGACCTCACCCTGCTGGCGATCGCGGTCGGCGGCATCGCCGCCAACGCGCTGAACATCTACTCCGGCTCGCTGTCCTTCCTCGCCACCGGCATCAAGCTGCCCGCGTTCCTGCGCCGCTCCTGGGTCTCGGTGCTGTTCGGCGTCCTCGGCACCGCCCTGGCCTGGTCCGGACTGAGCGACTCGGCCACCAAGTACAACAACTTCCTGCTGGTCATCACCTACTGGATCGGCCCCTGGCTGGCCGTCACCTTCACCGACCGCTACCTGCGCCGCAAGGAGTCGGACAGCTCGATCGCCGCGCTGCTCCAGTCCACCGCGCACCGCAACTGGGCCGCCCCGATCGCCATGGCCCTGGGCACCGTCCTCGGCGTCTGGCTGTTCTCCAACCAGACCGAGTACGTCGGCCTGGTCGCCAAGCACGTCCCCGGTATCGGCGACATCGCCTTCGAGACCGGCTTCGTCATCGCCGCGCTGCTCTACCTCGCGCTCCGGCTGATCCCCGGCCTGGGCTCCGCCACCGCCCCCAGCACCACCTCCGCCGAACCGGAACCCGCCGCCGCCTGACACCGACCCGACCCACGCGGGCCGCCGCCCCTCCCCAGGGGGCGGCGGCCCGTCCGCGTCACCGGAGGGATTCACCCGGAGGGATTCACCGGGGGGTTCACCGCAGGCGGGAGGAGGACAGGATCGAGGTCAGGTGGGCGACGACCATCACCCAGGTGATCACGGCGATGGCGAGGACAGCCGCCCGCGTCGGCTCGTGACCGCCGACGACGGCATCGACGACGGCGACCGCCAGCAGCAGCAGGGACGCCTCGATGCCGTTGGTGATCCGGTGGATCTTGAAGGCGGACGCCAGCCGGCGGACCGAGGCGATGCCCGTCGAACGAGGCGAGGCCGCCGCGTCCTCGGCCACCGGCAGCCCGCGCCGGGCCCGGGCCACGTCAACGAGGTCGGTGGACGCCTTCAGCAGCACGATTCCGAGCGCTGCGGCGAGCCCGACCGACACCCATCCGATCGACGCGCCCTGGGCCGCCCGGAAGCCCGCCCCGACCATCAGCGCGGCATCGGCCAGATAGGCCCCCAGCCGGTCGACGTAGATCCCGGTCGCGCTGTTCTGCCCCTTCCACCGCGCCACCTCGCCGTCGACGCAGTCGAACAGCAGGAACAGCTGGAACAGCACCGCCGCGAGCAGAGCGCCCGTCAGACCGGGTATGAGCAGGGCGAAACCGGCCGCCACCCCGCACACCACCATCGACCAGGTCAGCGCGTCCGGGGTGACCCGGGTACGCACCAGCTGTCGGGTGGTGCGCAGCGAGACCCGCCGCATGTACAGCCGCCCCGCCCAGTGCTCTCCGTTACGGCTCTGAAGTTTCGCGTTCGGCTGGCAGACCTCACGCAGCTCTGCCAACGCCGGAGCACTCACCATGGATGTTCCCTCCACCTGTCCCGCCAACGATCAGCACAGGCTAGGGCCACTCCGGTGCCCGCGACCGACCGGGCTGCCAGGCGGACCCATCCGGTCAGGGGGTGGCGCGCAGCAGGCGGTGGGCGCAGCAGGCCAGCAGGAGTTCGGCGTGGGCCTCCGGGGTGGCCACCGGGAGGCCGAGCAGGGACTCGACGCGTTCCAGCCGCTGGTACAGCGACTGGCGGCCGACGTGCAGCAGGGCGGCGGTGCGGGTGGGGCTGCAACCGTTGCGGAGGTGGACTTCGAGGGTGCGGACCAGATCGCTGGGGTGGGCGGCCTCCCATTCGAGCAGCGGGCCCAGGGCCCGGCTGACCAGGTGGGCGAGGCGGTCGCGGGAGGCCGGGGTGAGGCCGTCGCCGGTCAGCTGGCGCTCCAGGGCCAGCGCCCGGGAGGAGGTGACCAGCACGCCGCCGGGTGTTCCCGGACAGCGGCGGGCGGGTTCGGCGGGCGGGACGGTGAGGGCCAGGCCCAGAGTGGTCCGCGACTCGCGCAGCGACTCGCCCCAGCGGCTCCAGGCCGCGTCGGCCGGACAGGCAGGGCCCAGCGCGAGGGTGAGCGAGGAGCCGACCGGGCTGTCCACCGCCGCGGCCTGGGCGGTCGGCCCTGCCTGGGCGGTCATCGCGGCCTGGGCGGTCATCGCGGCTTGGGTCATCGCGGCCTGCGTTATCGCGGCCTGGGTCCCCGCTGCCTGGGCCACCGCTGTCTGGGCGGCCCAGACCGCGTCGCCGGTCGCGGCCGGGACGGCCAGCAGCGCGGCGATGCCGCCCTGGACCGGGGCGCGCAGCAGGTCCGCGTCCAGGGCGAGGGCGGCGCGGTCGAGCGTGGCCGCGGCCCCGGCCCCGGTCGCGGTGACGCCGAGCAGCCGGTGGGTACGGTCGGGGCGGAAGTCCAGCGCCCGGGCCCGGGCCAGGACGTCGGGCTGGCTGCGGGCGGTGCCGTCGGCGAGGTCGGCGAGCAGCGCCGCCGCCCGGCCGTCCCGGTCGACGGCCGGGTACGGGCGGTCGGCCAGCGACTGGGTGACGATGGCGGTGTTGGCGGCCTCGGCGATCCGGATGAACGGGACCACGGCCCGCAGCGCGACCAGCGGCAGCCCCCGGCGGCGGCTCTCGTCCAGCAGTTCGTACGGCATCTCCGCGAGCGAGCGGCCCAGCTCCACGGCGACCCCGGCCACCCCGCGCTCGGCCAGCTCCCGCACATAGTGCCGACGCGCCCCGGCGTCCGCGCCGACCAGGCCGAGCCCGGTGGTGAGCAGCAGTTCGCCGCCGGACAGCAGCGGTCCTATCTCGTAGATCTCGCTGGAGTGCACCCAGCGCACCGGCCGGTCCAGCTCCTGCTCCCCGCACAGCACCTCGGGCGCGGCCGCGCCGAGGACGTCGAAGGAGAGGATCTCGCGGAGGGTCAGTGCGGCCATGGGGGTCTCTCCCGGGGCGAGGATGGTGTGCGAGCGGCGAGCCTGCGCGGTGAGGGTACGGCCCGGGCCCGGGCCCGGGCGAGGACAAATGCACCGGCGGTGGATGACAGGCTGTCGGCTGCCGAGTGGGCTGGAGCGTACTTTCCGCACGTTGCCCCGGTGTTTCCGGCCGGGGACAGTGGTGCCATGACAGACATCGCGGAGCTATTGGCCGTCGCCGTCGAGGAGGCCGAGCTGGGGCTCGCCGAGGGCGGCGTCCCGATCGGAGCGGCGCTGTTCGGCCCGGACGGCGAGCTGCTCGGACGCGGCCACAACCGCCGGGTCCAGGACGGCGACCCGTCCATGCACGCCGAGACGGCGGCGTTCCGGGCCGCCGGACGGCTGCGCGGCTACCGCCGGACGACCATGGTGACCACGCTGTCGCCGTGCTGGTACTGCTCGGGCCTGGTGCGGCAGTTCGGCATCGGCCGGGTGGTGATCGGCGAGGCGGAGACCTTCCACGGCGGGCACGAGTGGCTGGCGGAGCACGGCGTGGAGGTGGTCCTGCTGAACGACCCGCGCTGCACCGGGCTGATGCGGGAGTTCATCGCCACCCGCCCGGAGCTGTGGTTCGAGGACATCGGCGAATGACCGACGACAAGGTGTGGAGGGACGACATGTCCGCGCAGACCCCGGTGACGCAGACCAAGGCGACGCAGATCCCGGTGATAGACCTGGCCCCCTGGCTGTCCGGCGACCCGGACGCCCGGGCCCGTACCGCCGAGGCCGTGGACGAGGCGCTGAGCCGGGCCGGGTTCCTGCTGATCACCGGGCACGGGGTCGGCGGCGAGGTGCGGGAGCGGGTGCGGGCGGCGGCGCGGGAGTTCTTCGCGCTGCCGGCCGAGGTCAAGCAGCGCTACTCGGTGGGCGTCGGCGGCCGGGGCTGGCTGGCCAAGGGCGCTGAGGCGAACGGCTATTCGGAGGGCACCCGGACCCCGCCGGACCTGAAGGAGTCCTGGACGGTCGGCGCGGACCAGCCGACCGGGGACGCCGAGACCGACGCGTTCTGGTTCCAGCCGAACCACTGGCCGCTGGCGGAGGTGCCGGAGCTGCGGACCGAGGTGGAGGACTACCTGGCCCGGATGCGGACGGTCGCGCAGGAGGTACTGCGGCTGCTGGCGGCGGCGCTGGGCGAGCACGAGGGCTTCTTCACCGACCACACCGGGCACCCGACGTACACGCTGAACATCAACTGGTACCCGGGCACCGGCGTGGTCGGCCAGCCGCAGCCGGGGCAGTTCCGGATCGGCCCGCACACCGACTTCGGCACGGTCACGCTGCTGGACCGGCAGCAGGGCAAGGGCGGGCTACAGGTGTACACCGCGCCCGAGGACGGCGGCACGGGCTGGCAGGACGCACCCTGGGAGCCGGACGCGCTGACGGTCAACATCGGTGACCTAATGGCACGTTGGACCGGTGACCGGTGGAAGTCCGGCCGCCACCGGGTACTTCCGCCGTCGCCGGAGGCCCCGGAGGAGGACCTGATGTCGCTGGTCTACTTCTACGAGTGCGACCCGCACACCACGGTCACCCCGACGGGCGGCCCGGTGGCCTACCAGCCGGTCGACTCCACCACCTACCTGCGGGCCAAACTGGATGCCATCACCGTGAGTTGACGATATGTCAACCCCTGACTGACGCAGCATCAGTACATGTACTGACGATGCGTCAGCTGTGTCCGAGCTCCTCGGCCGGGTCGGTCTCGGTGACCGACCCGCTGTCCGGGTCCGGGTGCAGCGGCATCGGCTCGACGGTGAACTCGTCCAGCACCGGCGGCACCGGCGGCTGCGGCGCCGGCACCACCGCGGCCTCGGAGTGGCCGCCGCAGCCGTAGTCCAGCGCGACCACGCGCCCGTCCGCCGGGCCGAACTCGTTGGCGCAGATGCCGAAGGTCTGACTCAGCGTCCCGGCGACCGGCACCAGGAACCCGCAGGTGGCGCAGGACGCGGGCGCGGCCAGGGCCATCGGGGTGTGCGAGCCGTAGTCCTTCTCCCAGCGGTCCGCCGCCAGGTGCAGCCCGAACCGGGAGAGCACCCGGGCCCGGCCGAGGCCCAGCTCCTCGGCGACGGCGGCGATGGCTCCACGCGCGGTCGGCGCGGCCAGCTCGCCGATCCCGGCCGCATCGGTCGCCCCGGCCGCCGCGCCCGCCTCCTCCGCCGAGACGACCCCGCCCACCAGGTCCTCGGCGGCGGCGACCAGCGCGGAGTTCGGGGCGGGCTCGTCCGCGCCGGTCCAGCCGGGCTCCAGCCGCAGATCGTCCTCGTCGGTGGGCAGCAGGTCGCCGGGGCCCATGTCGCCCGGGCGCAGCCGCTCGCTCCAGGGCACCCACTGCGGCGCGACCAGCGCGTCCGAGCCGGGCAGCAGCACCGTCTCGTCCAGGGTGATCGCCTTGCTGCGCGAGGCCCGGGTCACGGTCACCGCCCAGCGCCAGCCCCGGTAGGCCCACTCACGCGTGGCGAAGTAGTGCGTGACGACTCGCTCACCATCGGCATCCACGCCCAGGTGCTCGCCGACCGCGGCCTCACCGGCGGCCTCGACGGCGGCAGCCCGGGCGAAGTCGACGGCCTCAGCACAGAGCCGGTCGGGGGTACGGCTTCGCGTCGTCGCAGCACTCATCACAGGATCGATTCTCTCCCAAGACTTTGTCCCTGTAGTGCCACCGGATCCCGATGGCATGGCGAGCACTGCCGCCGGAGGGTGGCGAACGTCCATTCTGCGGGACGAACGGGACGCGACCGAACAGCAGACACCAGGGAACGCTACCGGTTGGCCCGCCACGCCGGACAGTACCCCTTTCCACCGCTTCCCCGTGGCGTGTGGTCACAGCGCGGCCACAGACCCGCCACGACACCGCGACGGCCCGGCCACGGCCGCGACCACGACACGGCCACGCCACGGCCACGACGGGACCACAACGGGACCACGACACAGCCACGACGGACCACGACGGGACCGGCGGCGACCGGGTCGGCGGCCGGAAAGCCGCGTGACGAGGCGTCCGATCAGGCAGGATGGAGGGGTGGCCGAGGATGAGCCGCCGGGGGTGCCGACCGGCGGCACCGACAGCCCCTCCCCGTCCGGACCGGCGGGAGGAGAGGGGCGGGCGTCCGACGGCCCGTCCCGGATCACCTTCGTGCCCCGCTCACGCACCTCCCGGCTGCTGGGCGGCCTGCACCGGGGCGCCTCGGCCACCGCCGCCGGGACCGGGCACGCGGTCGGCGCCACCGGGCGGCGGATCCGCAGGGCCACCTCCGCCGAGGGCGCGGGCGAGTCCGGGCTGGCGAAGCTGATCGAGCTGCACGCGGTGAACTCGGCCGGGGACATGCTGGTGACCGTCGCACTGGCGTCCACCATCTTCTTCTCGGTGCCGACCAGCGAGGCGCGCGGCCGGGTGGCCCTCTACCTGCTGATCACCATGGCCCCGTTCGTGCTGCTGGCCCCGGTCATCGGGCCGCTGCTGGACCGACTGCCGAGCGGTCGGCGCAGCGCCATGGCGCTGTCGATGCTGGCCCGGGCCGCCATCGCGTGGATGATGACCAGCTCCATCAGCGGCAGCCTCACCATCTACCCGGAGGCCCTGGGCGTGCTGGTGGCGTCCAAGGCGTACGGGGTGGTCCGCAGCGTGGTGGTGCCCAGGCTGCTGCCCAAGCGGGTGACCCTGGTGAAGGCCAACTCGCGGGTGACCCTGGCCGGGCTGATCGCGACCGCGATCGCGACCGGCGTCGGCGGGCTGCTGCACCTGATCGGCCCCACCTGGCCGCTGCGCGGGGCCTTCCTGGTGTACCTGGTCGGCGCGGTGCTGGCGTTCCACCTGCCGCACCGGGTGGACGTGGCCAAGGACGAGCAGCGGGCCATCCTGCACGCCCAGCGGGAGGCAGCGGCGACCGCCGACGGCGACCGGGTCGGCGCCGAAGCCGGGACCGAAGCCGAGGCTGAAGCCGAAGCCAGTGCCGGGGCCGGGCGGCGCGGCGGCACCCACCCGTCCGGCCTACAGCCCGCCGAGC
>Ga0302314_10014775_pt1 | contig 13320 bp, 13 predicted proteins | sample III_Palsa_N2_3_FD_200533 | JGI IMG/M metagenome (GOLD analysis project Ga0302314, IMG submission 200533) | Peat permafrost microbial communities from Stordalen Mire near Abisko, Sweden - III_Palsa_N2_3 | ecosystem: Environmental > Terrestrial > Soil > Palsa > Peat permafrost | place: Sweden...
CGCCATGTTCTTGGGGTGCACCAGGAAATAGGGGATTTTGGTGCCGTCGCTGGAGGTTGCTTCGAATTGTTCGACGACGTCGTGCGAGGCGTCCCATTTGGCTGGAAGGGTTTTTAAGATCTCGGGCGTGGTTTGGGTGGCGAGATCGGTGAGATAGAGGGCGCTCGGTTGGAGAAAGCTGGTGACGCCGACGAAGACCCGGTCGTCGCGTTCGTTGGTGTCCACCAGTTCGATCGAGGAATTGTCCGGCAGATCGAGGGTGCGCGCGGTCCAGCCGGATGGGTTCGGCACGAATGCCATCGCCCGGCCGCGGACGTTGTCGTAGACGGCGGCGATTACCTGGTCCTTGGTGGTGCCGGCTTCGTCGATCGATTGCCGCGGTCCGGGTGCGAAGATCAGCTTGGGCACCGCGTTCAAGTGCGCCAGATCGAGGGCGGCGAGACTGCCGGAGGGGATGGTCTGGACGCCCGCCTTGAAGGATTCGTTCAGCGTCGCGATCAGTTGGTCTTGCAGCAGGCCGTCGAGGTCGAGTTTTTCGGGGAGGTTCAGTTTCACGGTGCCGGTGGGCGTGACCAGGCGGATTTCGCTGTGAAAGAAATCGAGGCCGCGCTGGAGCACTACAGCGTGGTTGCCCTGACCGTCGACCAAGCCTTCGATCTCGACTGAGACGTCTTCCGGCTTGCCACGGTAGATCTCGACGGCTTGGGCAAGGGTTTGGCCGCGACGCAGGCGTTTTACGATGAACGGATAGCCCGACGCGGTCATGCTGCCGGGACCCCAGTCGGTGCCGACGATCAGGGTGTCGTGGTTCTCCCAGGCCACTTCGGATTTGGCGCGCGGAATGGTGAACCCGCCGGCCACGAAACGATCGGTTTGCACGTCGAATTCGCGGGTGAGCACCGCGTCCTCGCCGCCGTCGGAGAGGGCGATCAAGCACAGACGGTCTTGGGGCGACCAGCAGGTGGCGCCTTTCCACACCCAATTCTTGTGCTCCTGTTTGGAAAGAGCGTCGAGATCGAGCACGGTGGTCCAGTGGGGAGTTGGGGTGCGGTAGTCGGCAAGGCTGGTGCGGCGCCAGATGCCTTGGACGTGGGAGGCGTCCTGCCAGAAATTGTAGATTTTGGCACCGATCAGCGAGGGTTCTGGGATGCGGTCCTCGGCCTGGCCGAGTTTCAGCGCGGTGTTGTAAAAGGGCTCGTAGTGGGGGTCGGCTTCGAGGCGTTTGAGGCTTCCGGCATCCTGGGCGCGAACCCAGGCCATCGAGCGCGGGCTGCTGACGTTTTCGAGCCAGATGTAGGGGTCGGTGGTTTGTGCTGCGGCGAAGGTCGACGTTAGGATGAGGAGGAGGGGTAGGAGCAGTCGCATGCGGCGGCCTTGGGGTTGGAGGCGTCGAGCGGCAAGTTTGGGCGCCGGTCGGCACGGCGGTGAGTCTTGGCGGGAATTTGCATTGGATTTGTGCCGCAGGAAAGGCAACCTTGGTCGATTAGCAAGCTTGGATGCAAATATGAGGAGAAATGACGGAAGTCTTCCAACCGCGCGGCTGATGCCGTATTATCGAGGAATGGACGATCAGCCAACTACCAGCCGCCGCGTGACTGGATCGAGGCCCTGGTCATGAGCGAGAAATACTTGGCCGCGGGGCGCGTCATGCCGGGCGACGCGGTGCGGCACCGGATCCGGGATAGTATCAAGCGGCTCGAGGCCGGCCTTGAGACCGAGACTGCAGCGCGTGGTTGATACGCTATACGGCGGAAGCGATCGACCGGACCGATGCCCTCCGTACCCACTATATCACTAAGGGAAAGCTTGAGGCGGGTATTGGGATGAAGATCTCCAGCCCGCGAGCGTCGAGAGCGCAGGGCTTATCGTTCCCCGGCCGCGAAAGAACATGACTCGTCTCAGCGACACGACGACCTCGTCTACAAGAGATTGCGTCATAACAAGCGTTATGCGGTAATTTAGAGGCAATTCGCCGGTTTATCAATTATATGTCTGTCAGGAGGGGGCTGATATTCAATAGCGCGCTCACCGCGTCTCTGGATGGTGTGTTACCGGCCGAAGGGTGCCGGCGGCTGATGGCCGAGGGAGCGGGTCGGAGTCTCGACGACGCTGTCGCCGCGGCACTGAGGCTGGAATGCCGCAACACGATAATCGCCCCTGCGTCGGTGTCGCTCTGATGAGATCTGAAGTTGCCTGACGCGGAGGTTGCGGTTCACACTGTCGGCGGCGCCGCGTTGCGGCTAAGCTTGCTCCACTGCGATCTGGCGAGAGTCCATGCGTCCGCTCACGTCCGTACTCCCGAACCATACGGCTGCAGGCGCGTCATGACGGACCTTGTCTTCGGCCCATGCCGGCTGTCGCTGGTTCAGCGGCGGCTGTTCGTTCTGAACCAGCCGATCGAGCTGGGCGCCCGGTCGTTCGACCTGCTGCTGGCTCTGCTCGAGCGGCCGGGGTTTTGGTCGAATCGTAGCGCAGGCCCCCGGTCAGACTCCATGTCGAAAACAGCGGGACGGTGATTTCCGAGAAACCTGCGATGTCCTTGATCGTCGTGCGACTTTTCTGTTCACTCACCTCGGCCTGCGACACCCGCCAGACTGGCATTAAACCAGACTGGCATTAAACCAGACTGGCATTAAACCAGACTGGCATTAAAATCGTGTGTTGCAGGTTGCTGTAGTAGAAGACCCCCCCGACCCACTTGATCGGCGACGAATTCGGCGACGTGAGGCGGAATTCCTGGCTGAAGGTGTCGTCGAGCGGGTCGTATTGGTCTTGCTTAATATGTCCCAGGAACGCAATGCCTGCGCCTTGTGTGGTATAATCATGAAACGCCGGTATGTAGGTCACCGTGCCGAAGCCAAGATCCCCGTCAAACTGACCCCATACCTCATGCATGCGGGATACCAGGCTGCTCGCGGCATGCCGTCGATCGCGCAGGTGGTGCTGGGCGCGGACGTGATGCCGGCCTCGATCGCGGCGACCGCGGCCTTGGCTGCGGCCAGATATTTCGACTTAATACGCTGGAGGATCAAATTACCATTACCGATCCGGTCGCCCTGGCTGGCCCGTGGTACCCTGCGCGCCATTATACCCGCGTACCCAACATGACCAGGTTTGTGCCCGAGGAATGCCAGGGTAACGGCCGCGACGTGCGGGCGAACGGCGGCTTCACGATTGCGCCGCCCTGAGCCTTCACCAAGTCAAGCTCTGCGAAATCAATCGGCCGGGGATGGCGAAGAAATTGGTTGCGGTAACACAACAGTGCACAAAACGCTTTGTCAATTTGGTTTTGACCGCGCCGGACTGCTGTCAACGGCGGCAGACGAAGGCACCGAGGCCTGGAATACGATTCTGCCCTGGCGCACGACCATCACATCCGATCCGGTCAGGATGACGCCGTGGGTAACATGGGACCAGTCTTCGATCACCACGTCGCCGTTCACGCTTGCCACCCAGAATTTCTCGTCACTGGCCAATTGCACTTTGCGGCCGGTGGCGACGAATAGTTTCTTCGTCAGCAACGGACCGAAGTAGACATTGGTCGGGTTGACCACGACCGCGTCAGCGGCGTAGTCCTCGAGCAGCGCCGGCACGTCATGCTTCAGCATCGCGCTGATGTGATGATTGGCGACTTCCGTTGGTGTCCGCGCCGACAAGGCGTCGTCGGCCCGAGCGGTACCGGCGCCCAGGGCCAACACCACGGCGGCATAAATTCTGAAATCACGCATCGTCTGCTCCGTTCGGCTTATCTGATCGTTTACCTAGTGATATCTTGAAGCGGTACCGCAGATGCCGGGTGTGCCGCCAAGCACGTGGCCATCCGGAATTTTCACCAGCGCGACCGCGCCGCCGTTGCGGCCATCACGCAATGGACCGAAGGTCACGGTCACGATATCGCCTTTCTTTACCACGGTCTTGGTCCACTGCGGGTCGATCGCGTGGGCCTGGCTGGGAGACATGAATTCGAAACCCCACCAGACCGGTGCGGGGGACGGCCGCTCCGGCGCCTTTATCCAGAGCCAGCTGTGCGGATAATTCCACTCCAATTTATCCACGGTGCCGGTGATCGTTTTGCAATGGGTGAGGTCGAACATCGCGAGCGAATGATGCGCCGAGGCGGGCGCTGCCAGCAGCGGCACGGCCAAGCCGAAAGCCGCGAGTTTTTTGATCATGTTCATGTGCGTTCAATCCGTTGGCGGGGTAAGATCGATGTAGTTGCCGTGCTCACGCGCGGTTTGCGCGCACGCCGGTTCGCTCATGGTGATCCCGTCTTGCCGCTCGTAAATGAGCTTGGTGGTGTAGGGCTTATAGAAGATCGCCGGGTCGGTGAGGGTGGCGTCGATTTCGATGTGCTCGTGGTCGCGCAGGAAAATGCGCTCGACGTAGTGGGTATCGATGGTCGCGGTCAGCAAGCCGTTTTGAAACAGCGCGCCTTTGGGGAAACCAACCGTGTCGACCACGAGAGTTTTGCCTTCCCAATGACCGATCGAGTCGCCTTCGTAACTGTCGTCCAAATCGTCAAGCGACAAGTGCGTGGTGCGATTGGTGAAGATACGCCGAACCTCGCCTTCCTCGAACAACATGGTTACCCGGCCGGGCGTAAATAGAAACTCCATTTCCAGCGTGTGCAGCATCACGCCTGGGACCCCAGCGGGAAGACAGCTCGCCAGGGCGGGCTGTTTGCCGTTCTCGGTGTCGTGGGCACGAAGATAGAAATATTTTGGCGTCAGCGGCACCGCGAGCGCGACGGCTTTGCCGTCGGGATCGGAGCCGTTCTGCGAGGCACGCCCCGACGAAAGATGCCCGGCCAGATCAAGCGCGAAAGTGCCAGACCAGTCAGGCAATTGCGCGATCGAAGCCCAGGTATCGCCCTGTGGACCGCTGTAGCCATTGGCGGACTGTGCGCGGCAAATCCCGCCGCCGACCGCAGTACACCCCAACAGTAGCAATGCCACCATGCGTCTCATCAGGTATTTTCGCGTCATCACTGGATTTACCTTCATTCTGGAATAATATTGTAAAACAAAAGCAATTTTGCAAATTGCTTCGGGATTTACGGTAGGCTGCCGTGGGCGGTAGCGGCTCTTATCAGCATATTGGTGAAAGGCTTAGAAGAACCCAGTCTCATTGAATTCATTCGGGACCCACTCCGAGGTTATGGCGGCGCGATCGTGAAAGTTCCATTCACTCGCTGGTCACGCGTGTTGCCGTAGCATTCTTCTTCGACAAATCTGGTCATGTTTGGGACGCGGGTATAGGTGCGCGTGAGATGCCACGGATGGGTCAATGCTGTCGGATCCGTGATGGTGAGCAGGTCCTGCAGGGTATTTTTGTCGATCAGACGAATTCGCTCGTGGTAGGTCGCTTGATCGCTGATCGGGTCGCCTTCAGGATCGACCGGCGCGCTGGATGCAACCGTGTCGACCACCAGCGTTTGACCTTCCCAGTGGCCCACCGATGTGCCCCAGGTGGTGCCAAATCTCTCATCAACCGGCGGCAACGGCTGGCCATCGGTGTAGATGTGGCGGGTTTCTTGAAAGTCGAACGTGAGCGCGGTTTCCTCAGGCGTTACAATCGCCTCGAACATCAGCGCCGAGCCGATCATCAGGCTGGGAAAGCCCAGGTTGCCGCAGAGCTTGTCGGGTCCCCTGGCGCGGGCCGTCGCGGCGGCGGCGGCTTTGGCGGCCCATTGCGCGTTATAGGGCGGATGGACAAAAGAAAGCGCGATCTGCTGTTTAAGCTCCGCGGGATCGTCGGGTCCGCCGGAAGCGCCGGCCTTGAATTCTTCCCACAGGCCCGACCAGTTCGGCAATTTCGCGAAAGTGCCGACGCGCCCGGGGGAACTCACGTCCGCGCGCGCGGCGCCGGCCCAGAGCAGCATCAGCAGCAATCCGGTAGGAAATCTTCCTTTTGTGAACAAAAACAAGCAAAAAAACTTTGTCAATTTAGTTTTCGGGCGCAGGGTGCCGCAGGCCGGGCGTCCCACTGCTATTGAATAAGAGTTTTTGCTTCTTTTTTCAAAAAGAAGACTTCCTCTCCGCTTCAACTTATCGATTTCCTTTTTCATCACTGGGACGCCGGCGGCGCGATGGTAAATGTCTTGTTCACGCGCAGATCGCGATCGTTGCCGTCGCACTCTTCCGGAACGATCCTGGCCATATTGGGGACACGGGTGTATTCGCGGGTAAGCTGCCACAGGTGGGTGAGCGCGACCGGATCAATGATGGTAAGCTGATCCTGCAGCGTGTTCTGGTCGAGCATGCGAATGCGCTCATGGTAGGTGGCCTGATCGCTGATCTCGTCCTTGCCGGAGTCGACCGGCGAACTGGTGGCGACCGTATCCACCACCAGTGTCTGGCCTTCCCAGTGACCCACCGATGTGCCCCAGGTGGTGCCAAACCGTTCATCCACCGGCGGCAGCGGCTTGCCGTCAGTGTAAATGTGCCGGGTTTCGGAGAAGTCGAAGGTCAGCACGGTCTCCTCCGGGGTGATCAAAGCCTCGAACATCTGCACCGATCCGATCATGATCCCGGGGAAGCCGATGTTGCCGCAAAGCTTGTCCGGCCCGTTCGCGCGCGCCTTCGCGGCCGCCTCGGCCTTGGCTTCCCACGCCGCGTTGTACGGCGGATGCACGAAACCGAGTGCGACTTGCCGCTGAAGCTCCGACGGATCGTCGGATCCTCCGGTCGCACCGGCCTTGAACTGCTCCCACAGACCTGACCAATCCGGTAATTTGGCGTAAGTCTGCACCCGCTGTTGGGTGCTGCCATCCGCATGCGCGAGCCCGGTAACGCCGGGCAAGAGCAGTAACGCCACCGCGCACGGATGGAAATTCTTCACAGCTGGAGCCCGATCAGCTTGCCGTCGGGGCCGGTTGCCGAGACGTAATGGCCGCCTTTGCCGCCATCGCGCAGCGGAATGATGACGACGGTGATTTTTTCACCCGCTTTCAGCGTGTTGGGGTAGATGCCCGCGCGCAACAGATGGGTCGGAGCACCCATTTCGACGCTCCATTCGATCGTGCCGCTGCCGCCTGGGTTCGGTACCAGCACCTGGATGTAGCAGTGCGGATTGCTGAACTGGAACTCACGCACGGTACCGCTTAACGTTAATCGCTTGCTGGTGTCGAACATCGCCTGCGAGTGATGCGCGAACGCCGGCAGCCCACCCACGAGCGCGGCTCCTGCCCAGAAAATCCTGCGAATCGCCTTTAAATCCAACATCTGCGCACCCAAAAAAGATTTCCTCGTGCTTGCCGCATTAAGCCCGCGCCCGGTTTACCTACCGAGGCCGCGCCGCATCAATTTTTCGGCAGGTTCACACTCGCGGAGTTACCGGTAAGACCGTTGGGACCGAACACGGCCTTGGCGCCCTGGCAGGCGTTGGGCGTGCCTTTGAGAAGCCAGCCATTGGCGAGCGCGACCTTGCCCATCGAGCCACCATGACGCCCGTCACGCAGCGGGCTGTAGGTTACCGTCACCTTGTCGCCGATCGAGATCACATGCTTGTTCCAGCGACTGTCGACTTCTTGCAACTGTGCCGGCGACATGCTTTCGAAGCCCCAGACTTGCGTTTCGCCGCTTGCCGCGGGCGCGATCACCCACAGCCAGGAGTGCGGGTATTGCCACTCGAAATTGCGCACGGTGCCCGAGAGCGTGAAGCACTTGCTGGCATCGAACGACGCGAACGAATGATGCGCCAAAGCCGACGGCGAACCGGCGACCCCAGCCAGGATTACAGCCGCCGGAACTAGAATGCTTTTGAATGCGAGCATGGTAACTACTCCCCGAGTGGCGGCGGTGTCAGATCGACCGAAGTGCCGGTATCGCGATTGCCGGCCAGGCATTCCTCTTCGGTGATCGGAATCGGCGACTGCTCGTAGAGCCGCTTATAAACATAAGGTCGGGCAAAAATTTCCGGATCCGTCAGGACCGAGTCGACTTCCAGATAACCCGCGCTGTTACGGAAAAACCGCTCGACCAGATGGCTCTTGATTGTCGCCAGCACACCGTAATTTTCCCACACTGAGCCATTGGGAAAGCCGATGGTATCGACCACCAGTGTGCCGCCCTCCCAATGGCCGATGGAATCGCCCATGAAACTCTCGATCTGGTCGGCGAGCGGCACGTGCTTGCGTCCGTCGGTGTAGATGCGGCGCACCTCGCCATCTTCGAACAACATGGTCACCAATCCCGGCGTGAGCAGTATCTGGAACAGCAGCCGGTGCTGCATCACCCCCGGTACCCCCGCGGGCAGACAGAAAGAGAGATTCTGCTGTGCCCGTCTCCTGATATGGTCGGCGCTGATCGCGGCGTATTTTGGCGTCAGAAACATCGGCTCGCCGCCTGGGCCGGTGTCGGTTCTGGGTGGTCCGACAAATACGCGATGATAGGCCCAGAACCCCGACCAGTCAGGCAGCTTGGCGATCGAGGCGTAGGTGTCACCTTGCGGCCCGGGCCAAGTCGGAAGCGGAAGATTCGCGGTCGCATCCGCGAACGATCCCGTTAGCACCATCGCGACTGAACATCTCGCCAGCAGATTAATCGCTTGTTTCAGTCCCGGCATGAAAGCTCCCCTAGCTTGGCCGCGATTCGCGTCGCGGCAGGACTCCCCGACAATAACCACCGCGGACTGGCCGAGAACCAATCCGTATTGCCCCGAAAATGGCGGGCAGTAGCCCAGCTGGGCCGGGGGAGGACACCCCGGCGAAGCTGGTGATCGCTTAGTGTCGGTACGGAAAAGATAATAAGTGAAATCAACAGGTCGAAGGGAAGCAGGAAGCATCTTTTTTGAAAAAAGAAGCAAAAAACTTTTATTCGATCGGGCCGGAGCGAACAACTCATAGGCCTGTGAACCCGATTCCTAATTGACAAAGTTTTTTTGCTTCCTTTTGTTCACAAAAAGAAGATTCCTTCTCTTAAAGATGCACCCGCAGGATCACGCCGATGGTGCGCGGATCGCCGAGGCTCGCGCCGACCCCGGCGGGAGGCGTATTGTTGTCGGTCAACTTATAGACAGTGTTGCTCAGGTTCTTGCCATAGACATCGACGCTGTAATATCCGTCCGCCGACGTATAAATGATCGAGGCGTTGAACAACCCGTAGCCGGTTTGTTCGAATTCCGGATTGGGCAAGCTGGATGCCGAGAACGGAGTTCCCGCATAGTTGCTGATGTCAAAGTCGGTGATCTGCTTGCTCTGATAGTGGAAGTCCGCATCGGGAGTGATCGTGGCGCCGTTCGCCAGATTAAAGTCGTGGCTGTAGCTGCCCGAAAGCGAGAACTCCGATATGTGCGGCATCTGCTTGCCGTTTGCCAAAATCGGGTAATCGATCAGACCCTCGCCGCAGACCCCTGCCGGGCAGGCATAGGTGCCGTTGCCCGAGAAAGCACCGTGGATGAATTCAGGCAACAGGGTCACTTTGTCGTTCGGGGTCAGATAGGCGCTGGCCTCGACGTCAAGCCCGTATTCCCTGGCGGGCATGTTGACCACATCGCTGACCGGCTGAGAGTTTTCCGTTTCCGACTGCAACACCTGGAACCCGCTGTAGTCGTAATAGAAGGCTGCGGCATTCAGGGTGATGTTATCGAAGCGATTCTTCGTGCCGATTTCGTAGGAGGTTACGGTCTCCGGCCGGTAGGCCCCGCCATTGGCGAAGCCACCAACGCGGTAGCCGGTGCTGACCATGGCATAAACCATATTGACCGGTGTCAGATCGCCTTCGAGCCGGGCCTTCCAGTCGAAATGCTGTCCGGCGGTATAGCCGTATTTGCTGGTGCGCGAGTCGAAGATCTGCATGCATCCCGGGGGCGAGCCGGGATTGCAGCCCATGATGGTGCGGACTGAATCGCTATCTTCACGCGCACCGCCCGTTACGCGGATTGTGTCGGTGATCGGGTAGGTCGCTTCGCCGAAACCGGCGATCGAGTTCTCAATCGGATGTTGCGGGAACGCCAGGAACGGCGCGGGCACGCCCGGCGGCTGGATGTAGTAAAGCTGCTCGAAGTCGGTGTGATAATAATAGGCGCCGGCAACCCAGGTGAGCTTAGAACCATCCGGGTTCGAGATGCGCACTTCCTGGGTCGTGGTCTTATTGAACGGCGAGACTGTATCTTGGTAGAATGTGACACCCGGGCCAAATACCTCGGTATTGCCCGAGGTGCTGTGCGTGGTCTGGAAGGCCGGAATGTAGGTCAAGTTCGCCAGACCAAGATTAACGTCGAACTGGGCATAGTATTTTTCAAAAATATCGTTGTCGAAGCCATCGATGCTGGAGGTCACGTCGAAATTGTGCGGCTCCGGATTTGCGGGCGTCACCGCATAGCTGCCGGCCGCCAGCGAATTATCGGCGTGGAAAAGTTCGACACCCAACAGCGCCCTGATATTGTCGTTCGGTTGATAGAGCAGCTTGCCGCGCATATTGTATTCTTTGACGCTGCCGGTATCGCCGGGCAGATAGCCATTGTGCCTGTCGCCATTGATGCCGAGGCGCACGGCGATCTGATCGCCGTAGGGCACGTTCACGATCGCCTGGCCGCCGACGAAGGCGTCGGACCCATATTGGACCTGGCCAATCGCCTCGTATTTATGGGAGGGATCGTTGGTGATGATGTTCACCGCACCACCGGTTGCGTTGCGTCCATAAAGAGTGCCTTGCGGGCCGCTTACCACTTCGACGCGGTCAATGTCGTAATAATCGGCGCCGCTGTTTTGCAGAATGACGCCATCAAGATAGACCGCGGTGGCGGGGGACTTGTTGGGGCCATCGGTGCCCAGGCCGCGGATGGCGATCAGCGGGGGGCCGCCGCTGCCGCCCACGCCGCTGGTGGCGCCGGTGTCGTCGGTGCCCTGGACCTGCACGCCGGGGACATCCTGGATGATCTGGCTCATCTCGGTGTCGCCGTGCTTGGTGATGTTCGCGCCGGAAACCACGTTGATGGTGAGCGCGGTCTTTTGCACGCTCGACTTGCGGCGCTCGGCCGTCACGACGACGGTGCCGAGTTCTTGCCCGGTCGCAACCGGCCCCGCCGTGGCGGGCCCGGTCTGGGCGTGTGCTCCAAGCGAAATCCCGCCGGATAGCGCCACCATCGATATGCCCAGCAATAGTTTTGATTTCTTCACTATTTCATTCCCCCCGATAGTAGCGCTTGGCGCTCTGTTGACTTCGCTCTCAAAGTGCCGAGAGCCGGCTTTGACCACTTGAGACCAACGCGCGAACAAATCACCGACCGCCAATTGCGATCGATGAATAGGTTCCAGATCCGAGGTGTTCGTTCCCCAGGTTTGGACGTTTCGTGGGGCAGTCCTGTAACTACGCCCGATTGCGTTACACGTCTGTCACAATCATATGGGACAGGCGAAGCCGCAGAGGGCGGATGACTGCTGCACTGCAGGTGGGGCGGTGCATGCCCGGGATGACGGAAACTCGCCCAGAATACGACCGTCTGTCACACGCGGCTGTGACAGACGCCGAGGAGGCAACCGCCTAGAAGCCAAATTCTTGCGGGAGCCCAAATTCTTACGGGAGCCCAAATTCTTACGGGAGCCCAAATTCTTACGGGAGCCCAAATTCTTACGGGAGCCCAAATTCTTACGGGAGATCGTCTGATGGCCAACGCGATGGTCGAATGGACCGACAATCTTGAGGCCGACGGATTTAAAATCAGACCGCTGCTGGAGCTGATCGCCGCGGCGATGCGGAACGCCGACGGGGTGTTTCCCACTGCCGGCATCCGCGTTCGTGGCATCCGTCTGACCGATTATGTGATCGCAGATGATAGCGGTCAGGATGCGTTCATCAACATTACGGTCAAAATGGCGCCCGGGCGCTCGGCAGAGTTTAAGCGCGGGTTTTTCACCGCTTTGTTCGATCGGATCACCACCCACCTCGCAGCGCTGTTCCAGTGCCGGTATTGGGCGCTGTCACTCTACATCGACGCGGTCGATGCGGCTAACAGTTTCTAAATCAACAACATTCACCCACGCTTCAGGGCGGAATCGTAGCACCGCCGAGCGCTGAAACCGTCGGCCTGATTAACCCGCGCGATCGCTCGCGCCGGTGTCGATACGGGGGGAAATAATGCAAGGACATCGGCGGAAACAGAGAATTTCCCGACCGTTGCTTACCGGCGGCATCGCCGCTTCGGCTCTGGCATTTGGCGTGGTGTTGACGGTGTCACCGGGCGTCCATGCACAGAGTTCGGATGACGGCGCGAGTGCAGTGACGAAATGGACACCGCCCAGCGGGGATCCCCGCGATTTCGAGGGTGTCTGGCTGCCCGAGTCGGGCCCGCCGCCCAGCGGTAATGCTGGTCCAGCTGGCGGCGGCGCTTCAGTCGCGAAGGCCGCGCCGGCGCCGGGCGTGCAGACCGGCCGCCCCGCGGACGCACCGGTCGAGATCGGTGGGTTGGATGTTAAGCCGAACGGTGGTGCGCCTGGGCGAAGTGGCCCGACGCCGGCGGCTTCGGGCACCAATTTGCAGTGTACCCCGATCGACCGCATTACCGGCGCAGGCGGCGGGATGGCGAATCTGTGGCTCCAGGATCCCCACGAAATCGTGATGATTTCGGAAGAGGACCAAGACATCGCACGCAAGATCTACCTCGATCTGAAAATGCATCCCAAGCACCTGGTGCCGCAACCCAACGGCAACTCGATCGGACATTGGGAAGGCAACACGCTGGTGGTCGATACCGTTGGCTACGCCACGCCCCGAGGACGATTACGCGATCAGCATCGGATCGAGCGTTTCTCGAAACTGGGCAATCATCTGATCGACGACGTTACCACAATTTCGGGCGGCCAGATCCAGCATCAGACCAACCGCGAGATGTGGCGTTCGGACCTTCACGTGTTCGAGAACGTCTGCGAGGAGGGGTATGATCGCTATCAGGTGGTGAACGGGGTAGTGACCAATGCCAACGTTTCTCCCAGTGAGGAGAAGTAATCAAGGGACCGCTCCAGAAACCGACCAGCGATAAACCGCAGATTAATGCTTGCGTATTTCGGACTTCTGTTGATGGCCGCAATCGACGGCGCGGGCACCGCCGCCGCCGCCGCCAAGGCCGCAGGCGTACCGGCCAATTGATGATATTATCGCTGCTCTTTCGTGATTACTTTACTCAGTTCGGTTGAAAACCCGAAAAAAGCCGGGAACCGCAGTGAAGCAAGCAAGGAAGCATCTTTTTTGAAAAAAAGAAGCAAAAAACTTTTATTCGTTTGGTCCGGAGACTGGAACGAGAGTTCTTGCGACGCGCCAAATTGACAAAAGTTTTTTGCTTCTTTTTTTCAAAAAAGAAGACTCTTCTTGTTGCTTCCATGTA
>Ga0302314_10014777_pt1 | contig 13320 bp, 9 predicted proteins | sample III_Palsa_N2_3_FD_200533 | JGI IMG/M metagenome (GOLD analysis project Ga0302314, IMG submission 200533) | Peat permafrost microbial communities from Stordalen Mire near Abisko, Sweden - III_Palsa_N2_3 | ecosystem: Environmental > Terrestrial > Soil > Palsa > Peat permafrost | place: Sweden...
GCCCCCCGCGACCAGCGCGGCGGAGACGCATGAAGAAGCGGTGAAAGGAATGCGCGTGAGTCTCGGCATCATGGGGCCAGGATATCCGATGAAAGGCCGGCGAGTCTCTCCGACGCGTCCTCAGTCCCCGCCCCCGTCAGCGTTCTTCGCTGTGTCGGCCATCTCCAAGCCGCCATCTCCCCCGACGCCCTCGGGCACGAAGAACTGCACGACCACACGGATGTAGTAGCTCTGGCACGTGGCGTTGTAGACGGTGATCGAGCCCGTGCCAGCATCGGAGTATTCCGCGAGGTTGCCCGAGTTATTGACGTTGTTGACCTGCGCAGCGTCCTGAGCGGAATCGTAGCTCCAGTAGTTGAGAATGGTCGCATTCGCGGGGATTCCGGCGTCGGGTGGCAGCAGGAACGTCAGGTGCTCGTTGCCGTTGAACGGCGTCCAGGTCTGTCCGGGAGCCGGAAGCGTCGGGTTCGACTCCCAGAAGACGACGCTGGTCCCCTCGGTCGCGAAGAGTTCGCCAGTCCCCACGACACCGCCGTCGGGACCCAGCCCGAGGATCACGTTCGACTGGTCGCACTGGTGCGTGTAACAACCCCCAGTCCCCGCGGTCGTCCACGCGATGACGACGACCGTCGCGCATGCGCCGGTACCGACCGCCAGGACCCTTCGTGCTCCCGAGGCTCGCCTCACGCCGCCTGCAATATCACCGGCCCACGCTCGTGTAACGGATCTTCCGCCGCGCGTGGCTGAGCGGGCGCTCGTCGTGGTCCTTCATGGGGTGCATCCATTGCTCCTGCCAAGGCGAAAACACGGCAAGCAAGCTTACGGGCTTCAACGTTCGGGCGTCGGCGGGGTTTCAAGGATCGTGAGCGACGGATCATCGCGGTCGACGCTCGAGGGAGGAGGGCCATGAACACCCGCGGCACTCTTTCTCGGGTGGCCCTCGTCGTGATGGCGAGCGGGGGAGCTTCCGGCTGCAGCTTCGCTGCCCTGGACTCTTCCGGGGAGACGTCCTGCCCGGACCCTGCGCAGTGCCCCGCGCCTTCGCATGCCACCACGACCTCCGACGACGCCGGGTGCGGCTCGTGGAGTTGCGATCCGGGCTGGGTAGACTGCGGAGGCGGGCCTTGCTCCGTGAATGTCCTGACGGACCCGCACCAGTGCGGCGATTGCGGGAACTCGTGCTCTGACGGGACCTGCACCATGGGCTCATGCGGGCACGTCGACGTCCTGACGACGAACCTCTTGTGGCCGGGCGCGGTGGCGGTCGACTCGGCTTCGGTCTCTTTCGTCGACGTCGTTCCGCTCCTCTTCGTCGGCGACACCCTCTACTTGAGTGCCTTGGTCCTCGGACGGACCCCCCTCGACGGGGGCAGCGCGCAGCTTCTGGCGAAAATCCCCGGAAGCGTCTCCGGACTGGCCGTGGACGCCACCGGCGTTTACTACCTCGCAGGATCCGAGGTGTTCCTCGTGCCGCCGCCGACGACGAGCGGAACGCCGCCGCCGGTCGTTGTTGCGTCCACGTCGGGCCCGGCGGCTGTCGATCTCGATGCCTCCGACCCGGACGGCGGAGCTCTGACTTCGTTTGCCGTCGCCGGTGGTTCGGTCTGGTGGCTTCGCACGTTCGGAGCGGTGGACGACGCCGACGGAGGGGCCACGGCGATGTTCGAGCTCGCGCGAGAGTCGGAGGTCGACTCGGGCGTGCAGCGGGTCGCGACGTTCGTCGCGACCGCGCCGAGCTGGCTCCAGTGCACGAGCTCTTTGACCATCGGTGGTGGCGATGCCTTCTTTGCGTCGAACGGCGCTCTCGAGGTGGTTCGCGCCGGCTCGTCGACAGTCGAGACCCTGACAGCCGAACCTCAGTGCGTGATCAGCAACGTCGCCGTCGACGACAACTACGTCTACTGGACCTCGTGGACGTTCGGCTCGGGAGGCCCTGCGCCGCCGCCCCCCGCCCTGGCCCGCATGCCTCGCGCCGGTGGAGCGATACAGACGCTGCTACCGTCGTCGGCGTCATTGAGCCAGCTCGCGGTCAGCGATGGATTGGCCTGGGGAACCCAGCCAGGCATCGCGGGCGACGACCTGGTGCGCGTCGACGGCACCGGCGCACTCACGGTGCTGTCGGGCGGCCAGGGGGCGATCGGCGGCGTCGCTGTCGACGCGACCAGCGTCTACTGGACCGTGACCGGGCAGGGCACGTCCGGGATCGGACAGCTGCTCCGCACCGACCGCTAGACATCTCGAAGCCGCCACTCTCCCACAAGGTTGCGGGCGCTCATGGCCCGTGTGGCTTTTCCTGTGCGCTGCTAGTGTGGCAGGGGGCGACGATGTCGATGGCTGGCCTCGCGCGGGGACTCGGGTACGTCGGCATCCTCGTGGGTGCCGCCGCGGTCGTCCTGCTCGCGATGGCGTGCGGAGGTGGCGGATCGAGCGTTCCCGCGCCCACCGACGGCGGCTCGGCCAACCTCGTTCTCGACGCCCTTGCTCCCGCGACCGATTCGGCCTCATCGCCCGACGACGGGACGCCGCTGGCGGAGGCGTCGGCCGACGGGTGCGCGCCCTCGGCCGAGGCCACGAACGACGGAGGTTGCGTCGCCGTGGTGCCGGCGGGCGACCGGGTGCTGGCCATGGAGGTGAATCCGCCGACGGGGTTGGACTATGGCACCGAGGTGGACGTCGCCGCGGGAATCGGAGTCACCGTCGTCCCCGTGACGCTGCCGTGGACGACGCTCGAGAGTACGGCGCCGGTGGGCGGCCAATCCCAGATCGACACCAGCCTCTTTTCGGATCTCGAGAGCGTTTATTCGACACGCAGCCTCTCGCTCCTCATCAGCATCCCTCTCGTCGACACGGCCTCCGTCCAGGCGCCCCCGGACCTCGAGCCGGCGCTCAGCGCGGGCACGCTCGCCTTCGACGACCCGAGCGTCGTCAGCCGCTATGAGACGCTCGTCGACTCGCTCTTCGCCAACCTCGGTACGGTGAACGTGCGCTACCTCCTCGTCGCGAACGAAGAGAACACGTACCTATCGGGCAAACCGGACGCGATGTGGACCGCGCTCGCGGGTTTCTTCGGCGCGATCAAGGCGTACGTGGCGAGCACGCACCCCGGCGTCGTCGTCGGGATGAGCCTCGCGTTCGAGGGACTGCTCGAGGCGCAAGCGCAGCTCACCCCTCTCTTCGCGACTTCGGACGACGTGTTCGTCACGTATTACATGGGCGACAACGGCTTCGGGACCGTCTCGTCGACGACGGTGCCCGCCGACTTCGCCACGATGGCGACTTTCGCAGGGACCCGTCCCGTGGTGCTCAAGGAGTGCGGCTACGCGACGGGCACGACCGGCAACAGCGAAGCCGGACAGGTCGCGTTCATCACGGATCTCTTCCAGGCTTGGGACACGCACGCCTCGCAGATGACGATGGTCACCATCAGCCGCATGTTCGACGACGACGAGACCGACTGCGCCAGCGAAGCGCAGTCCTACGGGGCGGCGGGCAACGCCGACTTCATCGCGTTTCTTTGCACCCTCGGGGTGCGAACGTACGCGAACACGCCAAAGCCCGCGTGGGCGCGCCTCGCCGACGCGGCGGCACGACGGGCGTTCTGACGGCAGGTCGCGCTGGACCGGCCCCCGTTCACGACGGGGTCCTTCGCCAATTGGACCAGGGAAATCCGCGGTCACGCCCGACGGCCATGCTGCGGGACCGCAGGTCTCGCAAGTGCGGCCGGACACGCGTCCGGCGAAACCTGGGGCGGACCCGCGAGCCGCCGGCGGGCACGATGACGCAAGTCGGCTAGAAGGGCTAGGACGTACACCCGATGCCCTTCAACCTGCCCCGTTCGTTCCTCGCGCTGCCCACGGGGCTGAAGGTCCTTGCGGCGGTCACGCTGCTGACGATCGTCTCGGTGGCGGACTATCTGGCCGGTGCCGATCTCACCCTCCGCGCGGTGTACCTCCTGCCCGTGGGCCTCGCGGCGTGGAGCGTGGGGCCGGCCTTCGCGGCGCTCGTCGGTGTCTTCAGCGTCGGCTTTTGCCTGTACCTCGACTTCGCGTACGAGCTCACGCGGGCACGGCCCATCTTCATTTACTCCGACGCCATCGCTCGGGCCCTCATCTACGCGGCGGCCACGGCGGTCATCGATCGGCTCAACGACGCGCAGGCGCGGCTCGATCGGCAGGCGCGCACCGACCCGCTCACGGGGCTCTACAACCGGCGGGGCTTCCAGGAGCTCGGAGCGCGCGAGATCGAGCGCGCGAAGCGCCGCAGCACGCCGCTCGCGATGGTCGGGGTCGACCTCGATGGGTTCAAGGGGGTCAACGACACGATGGGACACGGCGAGGGCGACCGCGTCCTCGTGGAGGTCGCACGGGTGTTCAAGGCCGGGCGCGTGACGGATCTGGCGGCGCGCCTCGGCGGCGACGAATTTGCGATTCTGTTGCCCGACACGGACAGCGTTCTGGCCCGCAAGGCCCTCGAGCGCATCCATGTGCAGCTCACCGAAGCGATGGCGCGCGGCCCGTGGCCCGTCACCTTCAGCATCGGCGTTGCGACGTACGAGGCTCCTCCGCCGACGGTCAACGAGATGATCGCTGGCGCGGATCACCTCATGTACGAGGCGAAGCGATCGGCCAAGGGGACGACGATCTACAAGGAGCTCGGCGCGAAAGCCGCCGTCAACGAGCCGCCAGCGCTTGCGCGTCCGGCGCTCAAAGGGCGCTGATTCTCCGGCTGATCACGACGGCCACGCGCCATCACTCGGGCGCCAGCGTCCACGTCGGCGCCGGCGCCCGCGCAGACCGATCAGCCGCCGTCCGGCCCAACGCTGGAGCTGGTGCTGCACTGGCTTGCACACTGCGTGCACTGCGACATCCCCGTGGCCGTCGCCTGCTCGCAGGACGCGCTCTCGGAGCACGACGCGAGCACCGCCGCATCCTGGCCCGCCGGGCAGATGCAGTCGTAGAACGCGGAGCAGGCGCTGTTGACCATGTTGACCTCGCTCTGGCAGTTGGCCTCCAGGCAGCTCACACACGGGGCCGGGATGCCCCCGGCCGGGCAGTTGGTGACGCCGTATCCATGGCTGCTGCTGCTGCTGCACGCGAACAACGGTACGGCGATCGCCACGGCGCACAGCGCAGCCCATATCCCATTCGTGATCTTCATCGGCACTTCCTCCCACGGCCATCGCTCCCTGCGACCCGGCCAACTGTGAAGGGTACCGCAGAGGGCGCGCTCGAGTGCACGCACTTTCTTTCGCGAGCTTTCGCCAGATTTCGCCAGCGGTGGGGCGAATAACCACCCCTCTCGGTTCGACGCGGATCACCTCATGTACGAGGCGAAGCGATCGGCCGTTCCTTCATAGTTGCAAGCGAAACATTCGATCGTGCAGCGCCCGGCGCGCGTTCAATTCGCCAACCTGCCCACGGTCGCGCCGGTTTTGTCTTCGAACGTCGTCCGGATGCGCGGCGAGAGTCCCCCGGCCTTCCGAGTGGCATGGCGCGTGCCTCATCGCGTGCCCTGATGGGCATCGCGATGGGACACGACGGCGCGGAAGGCGCGCTACGCTCGTGTGGCGCTCGTGGACGATCGAGAGAAGAACCAGGAATTCGAGCGAACGCTCGACGAGAGCCATCGGGCTGCGCGCGCGCTTGCGGACTCCGAGCGGCGCTATCGCGCGCTCTTCGAAGGTATGGCGACGGCCGTCACGATCCGATCGCTCGAGGACCAGACCTTCATCGACTGCAATCCAGCCGCCCTCAGGCTCTATGGCGCCGCGAGCGTCGACGAGCTTCGTGGGACGAAGATCTCCGTCCTGGCCGCCGAGACGCAGGTCGGCGGCGTGCCCACGGCGGAGGCTCTCCGCAAGCACGTCGCCCTGGCCATACAGAATGGACATCAGCGCTCCGAGTGGCGCGCGCGACGCCTCGATGGGTCGGTCTTCATGGCTGACATCCACACCGCGATCATCGAGCTCGAAGACGGCCGCCGGATCATGCAGACGCTCGTCGAAGACATCACGGAACGCAAGAACGCCGAGGCCGCGCTGCAGAGGCGTGCACAGCGCGACGACCTGGTCTCCCGAATCTCGCGTTGCTTTCTCGAGCAGGATGTCGAAGGCGCAGCCCTCGGCGCCGCTGGATCGCTCGCCGACTTTCTCGGCGTGGAGGCGGCCACCGTGCAGCAATGGTTCCGGAGGCCTCCTTCCCCGGCCGATCTCGGGGGCGGCGGCGACGAGGCTGCGCTCATCCTGCTCGTCCGGGAAATGGTCGCCCTCGCCCGCGCCCGAGCCGACGCCGAAGAGGCCCTTCGCTCGGAGGAAGAACGCTACCGCTCGCTCGTCGAGGGGTCTCACGACGGCATTTTCATCTTGGACATCGACGGAAATATCGTCTTCGCGAGCCCGGCGGGCGTCGAGCTCACCGGATACCCGGCCGAGGAGTTGCGCGGGATGAACGTGGCCGATTTTCTCCTGCCGGAGGACGTCCCCCTGGTCAAGGAGCTCATCGTGGCGGCGCGCGCCGGGATCGTCGGTCCGCCGAGGGAATGGTCGGCCCGGCGCAAGAACGGGAGCCTGGTCCGCGTCGAATCCGCTCGCTCTCCAAGGCGCGACAAGAGCGGCGCCGTCATCGGCGCTCAGATCATCGTTCGCAACATCTCCGAGCGCCACCACGCCGAGCAAATGCGTCAGGCCGCGTCGCGCGAGCTGGATCGCGCACGGGAGGACGCCGTCGCCGCGAGCCGCGCCAAGAGCGCCTTCGTCGCGAACATGAGCCACGAGCTTCGCACCCCCCTGAACGGCGTCATCGGGATGGTCGACCTGCTCTCGCGCACGCTGCTCGACGCGGGCCAGAAGCGCTACGTCGAGGTCGCGCGATCGTCGGCGAGCCTGCTCCTGTCGGTCATCAACGATATCCTCGACTTCTCGAAGATCGAGGCGGGCAAGCTGGAGCTCGAACGGGTCGAGTTCGTGTTCAGCGACGTCGTGGAGGAGGTCGCCACGATGATGGAGCTCGGGGCCGAGGACAAGCGCCTCGAGCTCACGTGCCAGACGGACGCCGACCTCGCATCGACCCTCGTCGGGGACCCGGCGCGGATCCGGCAGGTGCTCGTCAACCTGATCAGCAACGCCATCAAGTTCACGCACGCCGGGGAGGTCGGCGTGCGCGCGATGCTCGCCGGCGACCAGGGCGGTCAGCCGCTCGTGCGGGTCGAGGTCCGGGACACGGGCGTCGGAATCTCCGAGGCCGCCCAGCAGAAGCTCTTCCAGGCCTTTTCGCAGGTGGATGCTTCGACGACTCGCAAGCACGGCGGCACGGGCCTGGGCCTCGCCATCTGCCGGGAGCTCGTACAGCGGATGGGCGGTCAGATCGGGGTCGAGAGTGGGGAGGGTCTCGGGTCCACGTTCTGGTTCACGGTGCGTCTCGAGCGCCCGGGGCTAGGGATCGAGCGGGTATCGATGGTCGACGCCCGCCTCGCGGGGATCAAAGTGCTCGCGGTCGACGACAACGCAACGAACCGCGAGGTCCTCAGCGCACAGCTCGCGGCGGCCGGGACGCGCTGCGAGGTCGCCGGATCCGGGCAAGAGGCGCTCCAGAAGCTGTCCGACGCGGTCGACGCGCACGAGCCCTTCGTGCTCGCCGTGCTCGATCAGCTCATGCCCGAGATGGACGGGCTGGAGCTCGCGCGGCGCATCAAGGCCGACGCGCGGACCGCGAGCACCCGTCTCGTGATGCTCGGTTCGATCGGCCGACCGCTCGATCCGGAGGGGATGCTGGCCCTCGGCGTCGTGACCTGGGCCACTAAGCCGATCTGGCGCGCGCAGCTGCTGGGCGCGCTGGCCTCGGCGCTCGACGACCGCGCCTCGGCGTCCACGGTCGCCACCGAGCCCCAAGACATTCAGGGGCCTGCACCGGCCGAGGCCAACGCACGCCGGACGCGCGTTCTGGTCGTCGAGGACACGCCGGTCAACGCCGAGGTGGTGAGCGAGATGCTTCGAACCGCCGGCTATTCGGTGGAGGTGGCTGTGGACGGCCTTCACGCCGTCGATGCTTGCAGACGCGAGGCCTTCGATCTGGTGCTGATGGACTGCCAGCTGCCCGGAATCGACGGGTACGAGGCGGCCCGGCGCATTCGGGCGCTGGAGTCCGCCGGCGCCGGTGCCGGCGGGCGGGTGGGTCACGTCCCGATCCTCGCGCTCACGGCCGGCGCCGCCGTCGAGGACATGGACCGCGCGCTCGCCGCCGGGATGGATGGCCACATCGCCAAGCCCGTGGACGGGCGGCGGCTGCTCGCCGCGATCGCGGGGCACGAGCGTTCGGTGATGGCGCCAAGGGAAGACGCCGCCCAGGCGTCTGGCCGCGTCGTCGATCTGTCGCTCGCGCTCGAGCGCTTGCTGGGCAACCGCGAACTTCTGAACCGCGTGGTCGACCAGTTCACCGAGGAGGCCGGCCGCTCGAAACGCAGCCTCCGCGATGCTCTCGAGCGCCGGGACCTCGTCGGGATCGCCTACGCCGCCCACAGGCTCCGGGGACAAGCGCTCGCGCTCAATGCGCTGACGCTTGCCGGGTCGCTCGACGCCCTCGAGCGGGAAGCGGCCCGCGGCGATTGGACCGCGATCGGCATGGCCTGGGAGACGGCGGAGCGAGAGGTCGATCGGGTCGTCGCGGAGCTCGCACGCCGATGATCCGGGGCGATCGCCAGAATGCGATCACTCCAGGCAGGCGAGGGGGAAGACGAAGCGGAAGAGCGACCCCTTCCCCACGTTCGATTCGACCTCGATTCGCCCGCCCATGCCGCGAACGACCTCGCGTACGACGCTGAGCCCCATGCCCCGCCCCGACGTCTCGGTGACGACGTCCCGTGTCGAAAAGGCGTCGGCGAAGAGCGCGTTCACGAGCTCGTCGTGCGCCGACGCAGGCAGCTGCTGCGCGCGGGCCTTCGCGGCGACAGCCTCCCAGTCGATCCCGCGACCGTCGTCGTGAATGACGATGCACATCGCCTCGCGCGTCGTGTAGCCGTGCATCCGGAGCGTGGCCCGGGGCGGCTTGCCCGCCGCCGCGCGCTCGTCGGCGGTCTCGATTCCGTGGTCGATCGCGTTGCGGACCACGTGCGTGAAGGCCGACCAGAACGCGCCGAACCGGTTGGGCGGCAAACGCAAGCGACTCGGCTCCACCACGACGTCGACCTCGGCCCTCTTCAGCTTGGCGGCGAGTCCGTGGACGCGTTCCGTGAAGCGTTCGAGGCTCAAGACGACGGACTCGCTCCGGAACGAGGCGACCATCCGGGCTAGTGCCTCGGTGCTCGTCCCGCGGCGCGTCGCCTCGACGAGTGCTTCGTACTCCGACTCCTCGATCGTCACCTGCTTTCGTCCCAGCCGTCCGAGCGTGTCGTACCTTTTCTCGATGGCGCCCCACACGTCGTTGATGGCTGCGCTCTCCTCGGGGCTCGGATGCGAGGGGCTCTCCTCGATGCGCGTCTCGATGTCGTGGCAGACCCGCGCGACGCTCCCGAGCCCGAAGAGAGAGCTGTTTCCTTTCAACGTGTGGAGCGCTCGCTTGACGACCACCAGTGGAGCGGTCGTGTCCTTCGCCGTCGCGACGAGCTGCGCGCACTCGTCGTAGAAGCTCGCGAACCCCTTCGGGTCGCGCAGGATGCGCTGGAACATCGCGACCGTCTCGCGCTGCGACTCCTCGGCCCTCTCTGCTTCGAGGCGATCGGTGATGTCGGAGATGACGAGGACGAGCTTCGACCAGTCGCCCCCCCCCATGACGGGCCGATAGGCGAGCTCGTAGGTGTGGTCCCCCTTCCGCATGCGGCGTGGCATTTGGTGGAGGCACAGCTCGATGGGCATCATGCCGTCGACGAGCGCCTCCCACGACACCCGGAGCACCTCGCTGAAGATCGGGTCGACGGCGCGGAGGTACGTCCAGATCGACGTCCCGGGGACCGGCGAACCGAACCAGCGGTCGACGGTCGCCGACCGCTCTTCCGAGATCGAGCCGTCGCGCTGGAGCGTGATGAGTCCCGCCATCGCGCGGAATCCCGACGCGAGCAGGCCGATCTCGTCTGCCGACCAGACGTCGATTTCGACCTTCTCGCCGCGTTCGAGCTGCTTGGCAGCGTCGGCCACCCGGCGCAAGGGAAAGACGATCGCGCGGCGCGCGAACACCGCCAGGAGGGCCGCGGTCACGAAGGCCACTCCAAAGGAGTCGCGCAGGATCGCGCCCTCGACCTGGGCGATGGCCGCGTTCTCCGACGCGAGGGAGAAGATGACGCACACGGCGCCGACGGCCTTGCCCCCCTTGGGATCCGGAATCTGCGCGACGAGGACGAGATGGTCCTTCGCCCAGCGCGTCCGGGTGAGGGGCGGAATCGTCGCGAGATCGCCGGACTCGGGGACGTCGCCTCGCGCGCGGAACCGCATCGCGTCGTCGATCTTGTCCGGGGCGCTCTTCGAGGCCGCGTAGACCCCGGCGAAGGTCACCTCGGGGTTCTTGCCGAGCCCTGCGATCGCGTCGTCCACGCCGCCTTTGTCCTCGAAGATCACGGGCGCCTGTGCCGTCGCCGCAAAGAGGCTGACGACCATCTTTGCGGCCGTCTCCTTCGCGCGGAGCAGGCTGCCGCGCTCGTAGCGGCTCAACCCCGCGTAGACGAGAAGCGCGACCACCGTGAGAAGGAGCGTCGTGGCCGCGACGAGGCGCGTGCCGATGGAGACGAATCGTGCGGCGGGCGCCATCGTAGATGCGACGTCGAGTCGCAAGGACCACGCCAGCGCCAGTCTCGCGCACAAAGCCGTTTTCTCCGTTCGGAACCCGAACCCGAGAGAGGGCGCGCGTCCGGATCCCGAACGAGCCAGCGCCGCGTCGACCCAAAACATCGCGCGGTAGGGCTTGGCTCGGCGCTTGCTCCAGGGCCCGCCGCTTCGTTGCCAAGACGGTGGGAGAGAACATGGACAATCGCAAATGGGTTCGCCGCGGGTTCGGGTCTGTCGCACTCCTCGCCGCGGGCGCAGGCACATGGGGTTTGGCGTGCAGCAGCAACGACAATCCCAATTTGACGGGACTCGATTCGGGCGCCGGGACTTCTGACACGGGCGCGGGCTCCGTGGATACCGGCGCTTCGGCGACGGACGCCAACAACGGCAGCGACAGTGGCGGTTCCCTCGCCGATTCGCCAGCCGACACGGGCAGCATCGACGCCGGCGTTCCCCCGCTGATCTCCCTGGTGCACGCGGCCCCGGACGTCCCGCCCGTGCGGTTCTGTTTCGGCCTCAGCCCGGCGGGCGCCCTCGGAGGGACGGAGGCCAAGCCGCTCGTTTCCAGCGGCTTGCCTTTCGGCGCAGGCGGCGCGCTCGCAATCGCTCCGTCGAACGCGGCGATCATCTCCAGCGTCGACATCTACATCTGGGCCGTCCCGGCCAGCTCGATCAACGCCGCGAACGCCGCGAGCTTCGCCGACGCGGGCGACGCGGGCCAGGACTATGGCGCCTGCACCGCGGCCGTCAATCTTCCGGGCTCCATGCTCTTCGCCATGATCCCCAAGGGCACCGTCCAATACAACCACTCGTACATCGTCGCGATGGACGGTTGCCAGAACCCGGGCATCGACGGTGGTGCGGCGATATGCGGACTGGTCACGACGGACGGCGGCACCACCGCGTATCCGTCGGGCGCGGCGCTCGGCAATCTACGCCTCGAGATCATCGACGTCGACAACACCACCGTCGTGCCGACCCATGCGATCGGCGCGCAGTTCCTCCATCTGTCCCCGAGCCTGCAGGCGATCCTCCCCACCGGCGTCATTGCCGGCATCACCTCCCCGGGCGAAGCGGGCATCGACGACGACGCTGCGGGCGACGCGGCCCTGCCGGCGCCCGTCTACGACTACGCGAACATCACGACGACGCCGGTCACCTACAACGGCGTCTACGCCGGTCCGCCCGGATCCACGGTGGCGGAGCCCCCCGAGACCTTCACGGGAACGACGGTGGCTGCGGCGAATCTGGAGACCGCCGGCATCGGCATCCGCACGGCCGCATTGACGGTGCCGGCGCCCTCGCTCGCATCAATCTCGCTCGACACGGTCGCTACCGCGACCCTCGGCCTCGCGGACGGAGGCGTCCCGCAGACGGCCTCCGCCCTCTTCACGACCGGCCAGTCCTACACCTTCATCACCATCGGCAATGTCGGGCAGACGCCCGCCACGAGCTCGACCTTCTTCCGCGTGATCGCTCTCCCGTCCGTGCATTGATGTGTGCGCATGGGCGGCCCAGATGAGCGCTCGGAGCGCAAGAAACGCGACTCGGTACGGGGAAAGGGGATGTCCGACGTGTACGTATCTGCCAAGAACATCGCGCCGGTCTGCGCACTCATTCTGTGCACGTCGATCGCCCTCGCCGACTCGGTGGCGGTTCCGCCTTCCTTGCAGGCGAAGCTCGCGGGCAAGCTCGCGCTCTTCGACCGCGCGTTTGCCGGCCGGGCGGGCGATCGGGCTCACGTGCTCATCGTGATTCGGAGGGGGGACCCGGCGTCCACGCGCTTCGCGGACGAATTTGCGGGAGCCCTCAAACAGGTCGACGCCATCGGCGGTTTGCCTCATGACGAGGCGACTGCCGAATATACCGGCGCCGACTCGCTCGCCGCTGCGGTGAAAACCCAGCATCCGGCGATCGTCTATTTCTCGGCGGGGTTCACGAACGAGGCGCACGCCATCGGCGCGGCCTTGACGGGCGTGGACGTGCTCACGATCGCCGCCGAGCCCGACGCCGTCGAAAAGGGCATCGTGGCCGGCTTCGACCTCATCTCCAACCAGCCGAAGATCGTGGTCAACCTCAAACAGGCCGAGAGCCAGAAGGTGCAGTTTACAGGCGCCCTCCTGAAGCTCGCCATCATCACGGGAGGCTGACGAACATGCGCGCCATCCGCACCTCGCTTCTCGCGCTGCTCGCGCTCGGCCTGTGGCCGGCGGCAGCGCTCGCCCAGACGGCCCCCGCCCCGCCTCCGGCATCCGCCCCAGCGGAAGAAGCTTCGGCCGACGATCTCGCCAGCGTCTTGAACGAGCAGGTGGTGTCCGGCGCGAGCCGCGTCACCGAGAGCATCGAGACGGCCCCCGTCACGGCGTCGACCATTCGGGCGGACGACATGCGAAAGTTCGGGATTCGCACGCTGGGGGAGGCGCTCCGATTCCTCTCGGTGGGAGTCTTCACGTACGACGGGTCCAACGCGGTCAACAGCGTGACCGGCGCCCGCGGGGTGGGCATCAACGGCGACACGAACCGCCACTTCCTCTTCATCATCGACGGCAACGTCGCGACCTCGAACCTGGGCA
>Ga0302314_10014781_pt1 | contig 13318 bp, 8 predicted proteins | sample III_Palsa_N2_3_FD_200533 | JGI IMG/M metagenome (GOLD analysis project Ga0302314, IMG submission 200533) | Peat permafrost microbial communities from Stordalen Mire near Abisko, Sweden - III_Palsa_N2_3 | ecosystem: Environmental > Terrestrial > Soil > Palsa > Peat permafrost | place: Sweden...
GACGCTCGGTCAGCGTCGAACGCGCAAAACCGGGATAGTCATGACGGCCCAGTGCGTCATAAAGGGTATGACGCGGATAGCGCGTCTGGATCAGCACTTCACCGGCCAGACCGGCGCGGCCCGCGCGCCCGCTGACCTGCATCAGTTGAGCGAAGAGCCGTTCGCTGGCGCGAAAATCATGGGAAAAAAGCGCCGTGTCGGCGTTGAGCACACCCACCAGCGTGACGCGCTGGAAATCGTGCCCCTTCGCGATCATTTGCGTGCCGACCAGGATATCGACCTCGCCGGCATGCACGTCGGAGAACAGCGCTTGCGCGCTGCCCTTGCGGCGCGTGCTGTCGGCATCGATACGCAGGATGCGCGCTTGCGGCAACGCGCCGGCCAGCGCCTCCTCGACACGCTGCGTGCCACGGCCTAAGGGCGCAATATCGACGTTGCCGCACTCCGGGCAGGCGCTCGGAATTTTCGACTCCCAGCCGCAGTGGTGGCAACGCATCGCGCGTTCGGGTTTGTGCAGCACCACATAGGCCGAGCATCGCGGGCAACCCGCCACCCAACCGCAGGCGTCGCACGACAACACCGGTGCGTAGCCGCGCCGGTTCAAGAAAATCAGACTTTGCTCCTGACGCGCCAGACGATCCTTGAGCGCGGCCAGCAAGGGTACCGACAGCCCTTCGACCGAGGCGCGACCGCGCCGCTTTTCGTGATCGAGATCGACCAGACGCACCGCCGGCAGCGTCGCAGCCGCAACCGCCCGATGGCTTAGCGTGAGCCGCGTGTATCGCCCCTGGTCGGCCTGCCACCAGCTTTCGAGCGAGGGCGTGGCCGAGCCCAGCACCACGGGGATATTCAATTGCTTGGCGCGCCACACCGCCAGATCGCGAGCCGAATAGCGTAGGCCCTCCTGCTGCTTGTAGGCGGCTTCGTGCTCCTCGTCGACGACGATCATCGCCAAGTGCGGCAGCGACGCCAGAATCGCCAGACGCGTCCCGAGGACGATGCGTGCCTGGCCCGTGTGCGCGGCCAGCCAATGCCGAGCACGCTCGCCCTCGGCCAAGCCGCTGTGCAACGTGACAATGGCTGCGTCCGGCAAGTGCGCAAATCGGGCCCTGAAGAGCGCTTCGAACTGCGGCGTCAGATTGATTTCCGGCACCAGCAACAGCACTTGGGCGTCGCGCGCGCGAGAGAGCAGCGCGGCGAGCGACTGCAGATAGACCTCGGTCTTGCCGCTGCCCGTCACGCCATGCAGCAGAAATGCCGCAAAGCCGCCCGCGTTGCAAATGGCATCGCAAGCGTGTTGCTGCTCGGCGTTGAGCACAGGGGCCGCTATGGGTTCGGCACGGCACGCGGTATAAGGTGCCGAAAACGTCACGGACGAGACTGCGGGCGGCTGCTCGTCTGCGTCTGCGTCTGCTTCTGCCGGCGACGCGGCCGCAGACCATTCGCCCCGATCGCCGCCGCCCAACGTGCCGCTCGCGCGCCCGACCCAACCGGCTTCATGCCAAGCCTCAAGCGTGGCAGCCGCCTTGGGGTGCAGCGCGCGCGCCGCGCCCAGCGACAACGAGCCGGCATCGATCAAGGCTTGCGCCAGACGCCGCAGCGCCAACGCCCGAGCCGGCAGCGACGCGAGCAATGCCTCTCGCCCCGACGGCAAAATCTGATAATACGTTTCGAGTGCGAGCAGGCGGCCCCAGCGCGACGCATCGCGCAACGGCTGCGGCAGCGAAGGCAGCGCCACTTCACCAAGACTACGCTGATAGTAGTCGGCGGCAAAACTCACCAGAGCAAGCCATTGCGCCGACAAGGGCGGACAATCCGAACACACCGCTTGCACATCACGCAAGCGCTCGGCAGGTACGTCAGACGCATGGGCCACCTCACAAACCAGCCCAGCCACGCTACGCTTGCCAAACGGTACTTGAACCATTTGCCCCACTTGCGGCATCGGTTGAATCAGGCAACGGTAGTCGAACAGCGTCGGAATCGGATGGTCGAGCGCCACCCGCACGAACACGTCGCTCACGCCCGACTCCGTCACAAAAAATCCGTAAAAATCGACGGGCCGCCGAGCCGTCGTGCGTCGCCGACGCGGTGCGCGAGCCGCGCCCGCGCCCTATAAATCGAGTCCAGCAAGTTAAAGTATTGCATCAAGTTCGTCGCTAAGTGGCAGATTCATTTAGGCTTTTGAAACTGTCCACAATGGCTGTGGATAACTCTGTTGAAAACTGCCAGCCGCCCGCCCGCCGAGGCCGATTTGCCGGCACCTCATCGGTTTGCCCAGATTCGGGGCAGCCAATTTGATGCTTTCTAAAACAACGACTTAGCGGTTGATATGCAACATTTCGGGTTCTTATCTAAAAAATCCGGGGCCGCTGCAGTGCAGCGAAAAAAATGTGTATAAGTCTCACCTTGACAAACCTGATCAGCAATCGCTGCGCGGCTTTCAGTCCTATTACAGGGTATGCCCCAACATCGAAAAAAGTGTGCAGTGCAACCTGCCCCTAAATCGACTGCCGCATCTTCCGGCTATGCGTGTGCACTTCGTCGATCAGTTCGATGACGCTCTCCGGCGGCGTGAACTGCGAGATGCCATGACCGAGGTTGAAAACATGCCCCGGGTGATTGCCGAAGCGTTCCAGCAAAGCGCGGGCCTCGGCGCGCACCACTTGCGGCGGCGCAAACAGCACGCTCGGATCGAGGTTGCCCTGTAGCGCGACCTTGTCGCCAACTCGTTCGCGGGCGCGACCGATATCGGTGGTCCAATCCAGTCCAACCGCGTCGACGCCCGTTGCCGCGATCGCTTCCAGCCACTGGCCGCCACCCTTGGTAAAGGTGATCACCGGTACGCGCGTGCCATCGCGCTCGCGCTGGAGTTGCGCGACCACTTGCTCGATGTAGGCCAGGGAAAAGCGCTGATAAATACCGTCAGCCAACGCGCCGCCCCACGTGTCGAAAATCATCACGGCTTGCGCGCCCGCGGCGATCTGCGCGTTCAAATAGGCGGCAACCGATTGCGCGTTGATTTCGAGGATCCGCTGCATCAGGTCGGGACGGCCATACAACATCGCTTTGACGGTACGAAAATCGGCCGAGCCCGCGCCCTCGACCATATAACATGCGAGCGTCCATGGGCTGCCGGAGAAACCGATCAGCGGCACGCGCTGGCGCCCCTGGCCATCGGTCAGCGCACGCCGGATCTGGCTCACGGCGTCGGTGACATAGCGCAGCGTCGCATCGATATCGGGTACGGCCAGGCGCGCCACGTCGGCTTCGGTGCGTACCGGATGCATGAACCGCGGCCCCTCGCCGGCGACAAAATCAAGCCCCAGCCCCATCGCATCGGGCACCGTCAGAATGTCTGAAAAAAGGATGGCGGCATCGAGCGGATAGCGATCGAGCGGTTGCAACGTGACTTCGGTCGCGTAATCGGGATTTTTCGCCAGACTCAGAAAACTACCGGCGCGCGCGCGCGTTGCGTTGTACTCGGGCAGATAACGGCCGGCCTGCCGCATCAGCCAGACCGGCGTGTGCTCCGTCGGTTGGCGCAGCAGAGCGCGCAGGAAGATGTCGTTCAGAAAGGTAGTTTGGGCCACGGCGCAGCTGCTCAGAAAGGCAATCCACTATTTTACCGGAGCGCGCCTGAATGCGACGCGCTAGTTCGCCGACCGGACTAAGGTCCTCGCGCCCCTTATCGGCACGCGGCTATCCCGTTATGATCCGTGGTGCGTGTGCAGTCATCTCATTCCAATATGCGAAACCGGACCCACCGGATCAGGAGACAACATGAAAAAAATGAAAACGAGCCTTACGAGAATGACGCGCCATTGCGGCATGCTTGCTGCGTTGGGTGTGTTGAGTGCGCTGTGCAGTACCGCGGTTCAGGCGCAGACGCCGCCTCATTCGCGTCTCGACGAGATCATCAGCCGCGGCACGCTGCGCGCCTGCACGACCGGCGATTACAAACCCTATTCGTTCCTGCGCAGCGATGGCGGCTTCGAAGGCATCGACATCGACCTGACTGAAGCGCTTGCGAAATCGCTCAACGTGAAAGTCGAATATGTCAAAACCACGTGGTCCAACCTGATGAACGATTTTGTCGCCAAGTGCGATATCGGTGTGGGCGGCGTATCGCCCTCGCTCGAGCGTCAAAGGCGTGCGTTCTTCACGCAGCCTTATATGGTCGACGGCAAGACGCCTATCGTGCGCTGCGCCGACGCGAGCCGCTACACCACGGTGGCGGCTATCGACCAGCCCGGCGTGCGAGTGATCGTGAACCCGGGCGGCACCAACGAAAAATTCGCCAAGCAGTATTTAAGCCACGCCAATCTGACCGTGTACCCGGATAACGTCACGATTTTCAAGCAGATCGCCGACGGCAAAGCCGACGTCATGGTGACCGATGCGTCGGAAACCCTGCTGCAGCAAAAGCTCAATCCCGGCCTGTGCTCGGTGCATCCGGATCAGCCTTTCCAGTATGGCGAAAAGGCGTATCTGCTGCCGCAAGGCGACGTGGTATTCCAGGAATATGTCGACCAGTGGTTGCACCTGTCGCGCGCCACGGGCGATTACCAGAAGGTGTTCGATAAGTGGCTTAAATGAGATGGCTCAAATGAGATGGCTCAAATAAGGTGGCTCAAGTGAGGTCTTGAGCCACCGCGTGCGGCGGAGCTTGAGGTCCAAGCAGCCGGCGTCGCCGGCTTGAACAAACAGCCGGTCAGGCTTTCAGGATTTTCTTGAAAGCCTGCGCCGTTCGTACCATCCAGGCGCGCGCCGCCGGAGATTCGGCCTGCAGTCGCGCGAAGCCGTGAGTCATATCGTGGGCGTCGATCAACTCGACCTGCGCGCCGTGCTGATCCAGAAAGCGCGCATAGTCGCGGCCTTCGTCGTGCAGCGGATCGTTACCGGCCAGCACCACCACCGTGTCGGCCGGCTGACGTACAGGGGCGGCCGCCATCGGGTTCACGCAGGTATCTTCGGGTGAATGCGTCTTTCCCAGAAACTCCTGCCAGAAGTAAGCCATGTCCGACGGCGTCAATCCGGGCCCACTGCTCACGCGCGTATAGCTCTCGGTCGTCATGTCGGGGCTGACCACGGGATAGATCAGCAACTGGGCGTTGACCAGCCCGGGCACCTTGCTGTTGGCCTCGCGCGCGGCCACCGTCGCCAAGTGAGCGCCCGCGCTATCGCCGCCCACGCTTAACGTATTGAGCGCGAAGCCCAGCCGGGCGCGATGCTCGGCTAACCACATCACCGCATCGATCGCGTCATCGGTGGGCGCCGGATAGGGAAATTCCGGTGCCAATCGGTAGTCGACGCTACACACAGCCATGCCCGTATCGACGGCGAGCCGAGCGGCCGCATCGTCATGCGTGTCGAGATCGCCGACCACCCAGCCGCCGCCATGGAAGTAGACCATCAACGGCAGGCGCGCAGCGCTATCGGCCGGTTGGTACATACGCGCGCGCAAGGTGCGCCCGGCCAACGGTAGCTCCAGCTCCCGCACCGCCAGTCCGGCCGGGCGCGGCGGCGCGTAACGCGCGGCTATCGCACTGAAGCGCGCGCGCCGCGAGGCCGCGTCGGTCGACGCCAGCGGCGCGAAATCGTCGGCGAGTTTTGCGTAGTACTTCAACAAGTCCTGATCAATCGCCATCACAATATATCCTTCACTATTTCGTATCGGTCCGAGTATAGCTTTAGCATGAATATACGCGGCTTGCAGCGCGGCCATGCGGCTGATGCCGAGGCTAACCCCGACGCTCCCCCCAACGCCACCGCAGGTTAGCGGCGAGATCCTACACCGGCATGAGGCGCGCGTGATCGATTTTCACGCAACGATCCATCACGACATCGAGGCCGGCGGCGGTAGCACGCAGCGCCGCCTGCGTGTCGACCACGCCCTGCTGCAGCCACAACGAACGCGCCCCGCAGGCGAGTACCTCGTCGACCAAAGCCGCCACTTCTTCTGAACGTCGAAACACATCGACCATGCCGATCGCGCTGCCTTGGGCCGCCAGCGCCGCCGCGGCCTCGGCCAAACTGGCGTAGCAGGTCTCGCCGAGAATACCCTCGGGCCGCCCGGCATAAGTCGGGTTGACCGGCACGATCCGGTAGCCGTGCGCCTGCATATAGGCCGCCACGCTGTGGCTAGGCCGGCTCGCCCGCGCGGACAAGCCGACCACCGCAATTACCCGGTCGCGTTCCAGCATGCGGCGATAAAGCGCATCGTTCGAGGTCTGTGTCATCGTTTCACCGTCATCGCTATCTCGCGCGCATCAGGCAGTTTGGGTCGGTTCGATTTTGAGCTCGGCGATCATGGCGTCGCGCATCACGAACTTCTGCACCTTGCCGGTCACCGTCATCGGCAGTTCGTCCACAAAGCGCACATAGCGCGGAACCTTGTAGTGTGCGATCTGCCCTTCGCAAAATTTGCGGATCTCGTTTTCGCTGGCGTGCTCGCCCTGCTTGAGTATCACCCACGCGCACACCTCTTCGCCGTACTTCGGGTCCGGCACGCCGAACACCTGTACCGACTGGATCTTGGGATGGCGGAACAGGAATTCCTCAATCTCGCGCGGATAAACATTCTCGCCGCCGCGGATCAGCATGTCTTTGACGCGGCCGACGATATTGCAATACCCCTCTTCATCGAGCGTCGCCATATCGCCGGTATGCATCCAGCCGTCGATAATCGCTCCGCGCGTTTGCGCTTCATCATCCCAATAGCTTTTCATCACGGAATAGCCGCGCGTACACAGCTCGCCCTTCTCGCCCACAGGCACCATCTGATCCAGCGCATCGACGATCTTCACTTCCAGGTGCGGCTGAATGCGGCCCACCGTGGTCACACGCTTTTCCAGCGGATCGGTCGTCGAGCTCTGGAACGACACGGGGCTCGTTTCGGTCATGCCGTAGGCGATCGTCACCTCCGCCATGTGCATCTGCGACACGACGCGCTTCATGGTTTCGATCGGACACGGGGAACCGGCCATGATGCCGGTGCGTAGCGAGGACAAATCGTATTGCGCAAAATCCGCGTGATCGAGCTGCGCGATGAACATCGTGGGCACGCCGTGCAGCGCGGTGCAACGCTCATCGGCCACGGCCCGCAGCGTTGCTGCCGGATCGAACGCTTCGCCCGGAAACACCATCGCAGCACCCGTCGACACGCTGGCGAGCACCGCCAGCACCATGCCGAAACAGTGGTAAAGCGGGACCGGAATGCATAGCGAGTCGTGTTCGGAAAACCGCATCGCGCGGGCGATAAAGCGCGCGTTATTGACGATGTTGTGATGGGTGAGCGTAGCGCCCTTGGGTTGCCCCGTGGTGCCGCTCGTGAACTGGATGTTGATCGGTTCGTGGCAATCCAGCGTGTCGCCGATCGACTGCAAGCGTTCGCGTTTCACGCATCGCTCGCCCGCAGCGACCACTGCGCGGTAACTGAGCATTCCTGCCGTTTCGTGCTCGCCCAAGCGCAGCACCATCTGCAACGTGGGCAGGCGCTGCGATTTCAGGGCGCCAGGTTGGGCGGTGGCCAATTCCGGCGCCAGTTCCTGCAACATGTCCAGATAGCGTGACGTCTTGAATTCCTGAGCGGCAATCAGCGCGCGGCAACCCACCTTGTTCAGCGCATATTCGAGTTCGGCCAGCCGATAGGCGGGGTTGATATTGACCAGCACCAGGCCGAGCCGGGCGGTGGCGAACTGCGTAACCAGCCATTCGACACGATTGGGCGACCAGATGCCGACCCGGTCGCCTTTGACCAAACCGAGCTGGTCGAGCCCCGCGGCCAGCGCATTGACCTGAGCATCGAACTCGCGCCAGGACCAACGCACGCCCTGCTCACGAAACACCACGGCGGGACGATCCGGCCACTTGGCCACGGTATCGGTCAGTAGTTGAGATACGGTCTGCTTGGACAGCGGTATGTCGGTCGTGCCGCGTACGTATGAGAGATTATTGCGGGGCTCAATCAGCGCTTCGCCGACTGCCGCCGCGGTCGGATCCTGTTGTGTCATCGCTATCTCCGATTCTGAGTTTTCTAGTCCGTTGATTGTGCCACTTCCGGGCACCCTGGCGCGATCCGTTCGAACCCGCCTTTCAATCATTTCGCCATGTTTGGGTCTGACGCCGTGCTTGGGTAAACGAGGGCCGCGTTTGCGTTGGGTGCGCTTTGAATGCACTTCATTTCAGGCGGGCCCTGGGCGCGCATTAGCCGTTTTAAGCCCGCTTGGACATAGTTGCTTACAAAGCAAACACTTTAGTCATCCATTTGGTGTGCGCGGTCGCTAAAGTTCAGCCATCGGATACTTATTTATGCGCAAGTAGCGCCCCTGCAAGGAAACATCGCTATGCAATTCCCCTTTAACTGGCGCGCCGGGCGCGTGCTCGGGCTCACTGCATTGCTTGGCGCAGCAATATCTGCTGCGCACGCACAAGATGCGCAAACCACACCGGATGCCGACCCGCCAAGCCGCGTCGCGCAGCTCAATTACATCGACGGGCCGGTCACGTTCGAGCCGGCGGGCGCTGCCGATTGGGCCTATGCCCCGCTCAACCGACCGCTCACCACAGGCGACCAGGTATGGGTGGACGCCAATGGCCGCTCCGAATTGCACATCGGTTCGACCGCCTTGCGCCTGGGTGCGCAAACCAGTCTGCAGTTCGTCGAACTCAGCGATACGCTGGCCCAGATGAAGCTGACGCAGGGCACGCTCGATATCCGCGTGCGCGCAGTTGCGCCCGGCACCGTCTACGAAATCGATACGCCTAATCTGGCGCTGCAAATCGCCGCGCCGGGCTTGTATCGGGTCGATGTCCCGGCCGACGGCAGCGCGTCGACGGTGACAGTGCGCGTAGGCGCGGCTACCGCCTACGGCAGCGACGGGTCGGTCGCGCTGCAAGCCGGTGAACAAGTGAGTTTCACGGGCTCGAATCTGCAGGAAACACAGGTCGTCGCAGCGCCGGCACTGGACAGTTTCGACCAGTGGGTCGCGGGCCGCGATCGGGCGGAAGACAATGCGGTATCGGCACGCTACGTCTCGCGCGAGATCCCCGGCTATGAAGACCTCGATGCGAATGGCACCTGGAGCAACGACCCGACATACGGCGAAATCTGGGTGCCGCTCGTGGCTCAATCGGGCAGTTGGGCGCCATACCAACAAGGACAATGGTCCTGGATCGCGCCGTGGGGCTGGACCTGGCAGGATGACGCAGCCTGGGGTTTTGCGCCCTTTCACTACGGCCGCTGGGCGCATGTCGGCCGCTCGTGGGCATGGGTGCCCGGCCCCAGAGTAGAGGCGCGCCAGCCCGTGTACTCACCGGCGCTCGTCGCTTTCGTGGGTGGCGGCGGCAACAACTGGAACGTCAACCTGGCGGTCGGCGGGGCTGCCGCTGCCGGCATCGCATGGTTTGCACTCGCGCCCGGCGAGGCGTGGCGACCGGCGTATCAGGCCAGCCCGTCCTATTTCGACCGGCTCAATGTGGGCAATGTGCGAGTGACGAACTCCACAACGATCAATAACACCACCGTCAATAACGTCTATATCAACCGCCGCGTACCGGGCGCGGTCACTGCGGTGCCTGCCAGCGCTTTCGTGCAGGGCCGGCAGGTCGCCTCGATTGCGCAACGATTGCGTCCCGAGCAACTGGCTCATTTGAGCGTGTTGAATGGCGCGCCGCCGGTGGCGCCCGTACGCGCAAGCTTCATGCCGAATGCCCGGATTGCCCATGAACAACCGCCGCAGCTTGCGCAAGCGCGTCAGGTGGTCGCGACTCGTGCCCCCGCTATCCCGCCGGCCCTGCGCGACACGCTGGCGCAGCGCAATGCGCAGGTTTCCGGTGGTGGTGTTGCCGGTGCAGGCGAACCGGTGATCCGCAATGAGACGGCGCCGGCCGAGGCACGCGGCGTGGCCGCCGATAGCGGCAACCGTGGCATCGCTTCGGTTGAAGGAAGTTCAGGCCCGGGGCGCTTCCAGGTGGTGCAGGCAGTGAAACGTCCGATCGCGCGTCAGACGGCCGCGCCGCAGGCGCATATTCCGAGCCCGCCATCGCAACGCTCGCCAAACCTGGACGGCCTGCGCGCCCAAGGGCCGCAGCCGCACATGCCGGGTAATGCAGCGCCGCAATTTAATCCGCCTCGCGCCCAATTGCCAGCGCCGACTGCGTCACACGATCAAGCGTCGCGACCGCTTGCGGCACCGTCGCAGCAACCGACATATTCTCGGCCGCCCGCCATGCACGCTGAAGCGCCACGGTACGCGGCCCCCGTGCAGCATACGGAGCCGCCCTATCACCCGCCTGCCCCGCGCACGGTTAATGCGCCCGTAATGCAGCGACTACAGCCGCGACCGCAACCCCAGCCCCAGCGTAATGAGGCTCCACGCGAGGCTCCGCGCGAGGCCCCGCGCACGCAGACGGCACCTCACGCAGCCGAGTCTCATTCCGCCGCGAACCGCCCGGAAGGACGCTCGCATGAAGACCGTCATGGCTGACGGGGTCGCGCCAAGCGCGGATTTCGCCACTGAGCTAGACTGATCAGAGCACTGTGCGTGCCCCATGCGTCGATACGCAGTGGCGGCGACCCGTGCGAGATTCACTCCTTACACTCTTAGCGAAAGCGAAATCATGAAAATCCAAGCAAAATTGTTGATGCTGGCCGCTTCGGCTGTGCTCTTTGGCAGCCAGGCGTTCGCCCAGACCCCCGCTCCGGTGCGCATCCGCGGCGAGATCGTTTCAGTGGATGCAACGTCGATGACGGTACAACGCCTCAGCGGCGACACGGTCAAGATCGCGATCAAACCGGATCAAGCCGTCGTCGCGTTGAAAAGCATGAAGCTCGCTGATATCAAGCAAGGTTCGTTTATCGGCACCGCGAGCAAACGCGGTCCCGACGGCAAGCAGGTTGCTGTCGAAGTGCTGGTGTTTCCGGAATCGGCGCGTGGAACCGGCGAAGGCAACTATGCGTGGGACTTGCTGCCGGGCAGCATGATGACCAATGCCAACGTCGATACCGTGATGCAGGGCGTCAACGGCCGCGACCTGAAGCTGTCGTATAAGGGCGGCACCAACGAAGTGACGGTTCCGGAAAACGTTCCGGTCGTCACACCGGTGCCCGCTTCGCGCGCCGATTTGATCCCGGGCAAGAAGGTGTTCGTGGTCGCGACCGGCGATGCGGCTAACCTCAGTGCTGCACGCATCTTCGTCGAGAAGGATGGTGTCGCGCCGCCGATGTAATTGATCTTCGCGACGTTCTAAGAGCCCCACATGCATGTCGATGTGGGGCTTTTTTTCGCCTAAATTCGCACGCAGAAAACGCGACTGTTCTTTTCCGCTCGAGGCTTCCGCCTTTCCGCCCGCTGTTCCCGGCCCGCTGTTCCCGGCCCGCGGCTCCCGTCCTCATGACGATCTCCGAAATCGCTCGCGGCCTTCAGTTTCGCGCAGATTTGCCGTTAATCGAGTCGGCAGCGCCAAGTGTGAATTCAAACTGCGCCGCGCCTGACCGTAGCGCTACCCGCGCACGGATAGCCAGCCTCGTCACCCTCCGATGGCTCGCATCTTAAAAGGAAGTCATGCTGAAAAACCTGTCAATTCGCGCCTCTCTGAGCCTGACCATCGCCTTTTTCGGGATTGTCCTGCTTATCGGTGCGGCCGCCGGATTGCTCTCGATGCGCGCGGGTAACACGGCGCTGCAACTGATGTACACGGTCGACACGCCTGCCGTCGCCGACCTCGAAGGCAGCGCAGGTCAATTGCTGCGCTTGCGCCTGGCGCTGGCCACCTACGCTTCGCTGGTCGAGCTGGGCGACCATGACGGCGCCGCGGCGGTGCTCAAGCGCTTCGACCAATATCAGCAGATCTCGAACGATCGCCTGGCTCACTATCTGAGCCGCCCCAGCACCGATTCAGACGAACAGCGCTTGGCCACGAGCATGCAGGATGCGCGCGATGCCTTCCTGCACAGCGGCGTCGATCCCGCGGTCGTGGCACTGAAGGCCAATGACAAGGCAAGCTTCTTGCAACTACAGGCGTACAAACTTCCACCGCTCTACAGCACTTACGAAAAAGCGATGCTCGCGCTCGAGAAATTCCAACTCGATCGCGGTGCGCAACGTTATCAGGACGCGGAGGACCGGTTCTATGCGGTTAGCGTGATCGTGTTCGTCGGCATGGTGCTCGCCTTATTGGGCGCGTGGCTCGGCCGCTTGGCGCTGGTGCGCGCGATCGTGTATCCGGTCGATGCGGCGATCGTGCAGTTCCAGCGCATCGCAAATGGCGACCTGACGGGCCGCGTTCTCGCGGCCGGTGACAACGAAATGGGCAAACTCGCCGCGGCGCTGAAGAAAATGCAGGAATCGCTGATCGTCACCGTGAGCGCGGTGCGCCGGGGCACCGAATCGATCGATACCGGCGTAAGCGAAATCGCCTCGGGCAATATCAATTTGTCGCAACGTACCGAGGAACAGGCTGCATCGCTCGAGCAAACGGCCGCGAGCATCGAGGAACTGACCTCGACCGTCAAACAAACCGCGCAGAACGCAAGCCAAGCCAGCGCGCTCGCGCAAGGTGCTTCGGGGCTTGCGGCGCAAGGCGGAGACCTGGTGCAGCAAGTGGTCGGCACGATGCAACACATCGTCGGCGATTCGCACAAGATCGCCGACATTGTCGGCGTCATCGAAGGCATCGCGTTCCAGACCAATATTCTGGCGCTCAACGCGGCGGTGGAAGCCGCACGCGCGGGCGAACAGGGGCGTGGTTTCGCGGTCGTCGCCAGCGAAGTGCGCTCGCTGGCGCAACGCAGCGCAAGCGCCGCGAAAGAGATCAAGGGCTTGATCGACGCGTCGACCGGCCGCGTCGAATCAGGCGCCCAGCTAGTTGAGCGCTCGGGCTCGACCATGAGGGAGATCGTCGACGCGATCGCTCGGGTAAGCTCGATCATGGACGAAATCTCGGCGGCGGCGACGGAACAAAGCACCGGTATCGATCAGGTCAATCTTGCGGTGGCTCAGATGGACGAAGTCACGCAGCAAAACGCCGCGCTTGTTGAGCAGGCCGCGGCTGCCGCAAGCTCGCTGGAAGAACAGGCGCGACGCCTGTCGAGCGCAGTGGCTGTATTTCGGGTGGACACGCGCGACGCGTAAGCCCGCGATCGCGCGCACCGTTTCGATAGGCCCGGGTCGATCTATCCGGGTCAGCCTCTTCTTATGAGCCGTTTGAGCAGCTTTTTGCAATTCCTGGAGATTAACGCCGCCTCTGCACCGGCATAGACTAAGGGCATGGAGTTCGGATGCTTTTTACTGTGGCCGGGGACAACCGAAGAACG
>Ga0302314_10014782_pt1 | contig 13318 bp, 5 predicted proteins | sample III_Palsa_N2_3_FD_200533 | JGI IMG/M metagenome (GOLD analysis project Ga0302314, IMG submission 200533) | Peat permafrost microbial communities from Stordalen Mire near Abisko, Sweden - III_Palsa_N2_3 | ecosystem: Environmental > Terrestrial > Soil > Palsa > Peat permafrost | place: Sweden...
TGCACCGAGATCGGCTGCGCCTGTCCCGGCAATCGCTGGTGGACCGGCTGGATCGGACCCCGTGAAATCCATGTCGTCCCCATCGACGATCTGCAGCCACATCGCGTTGAGGAATGCGGCTGCGACCCGCAGATCACCCTGCATGTCGCAGGCGACGGATTCGCGTCGTGGCGGGTGATCCACGACAGCTTCGATCGCCGCGAACTCGGTGAGCAAGCGGGCTAGTGCCGGGCTGCCTCTTGGACGAGCTGCACGCGGGAGGTCAGGCCGAGCTTGGTGTAGACGTGCGTCAAATGTGTTTGCACCGTTCGGGGTGAGACGAAAAGCCTTGTGGCGATGTCGTTGTTGGTCAGCCCTTCGCTGACTAGTCGCACGACGTCTAGCTCGGTTGGCGTAAGTGAGGCCCAGCCGCTGGTGGGTCGTTTGCGTTGACCGCGCCCCCGCTGGGCGTAGGCGATCGCTTCCTCGGTGGACAACGCCGCCCCCTCGGCCCAAGCGGCGTCAAAGTCGTTGTTGCCCAAAGCAGTCCGTACCACCGCAACCGAGGCGTCGTAGCCGGTGTCGTAGATTTTGAAGCGGACCTCGCCGATGCGTTGCCGGATGGCCTCCGCGGCACCGAAGAGGCGGGCAGCTTCGCGGTGACTGCCGGCCTCGCCGGCCAGTGTGCCGAGGCACTCCAAGATGTCGGGGATGACCAGGTACGCCTCAATATCGGCGGCACACGCGAGTGCGTCGTGGGCATCGCGCTCGGCCTGCTCGGGCTCACCCTGCGCGATCGCCACACGGGCGCGAACGGTCAGCGCATCCGCCAGGAACATGCCCGCCGTTGTCGATACGGCATCGTCGGCGAAGCGGCGGGCATCGACCAGATCCCCGCTCGCCAGCGCGGCCTCTGCTCTGAACCGACAACGCAGACCTGCGACCTGGGGGAGAGCACTCAAATGCTGCCAGGCCTCTAGCGCGTCCAGCGCCGTCGCAATATCGCCGGCGGCCAGTGCCGCGGCAGCCGACGCCGAGTAGGCGACGCCCGCGTGGTGCTCGCTGACCTCGGACGCTGCTTCGATGGCCGCGTCGACGGCGCCGCGGGCCGCATTGGCCTCACCCTGGTAGGCCAGCGCGATGCCCTGAAAGATCAGACTATCCGCCTCGACGAGCAAATCGTGACCAACGTTGGCCTCGGCCGCCAGCTCGGCGAATTGTGCAGCGACACCGGCCAGATCACCCTGATACAGCTGCGCGACCGCGAGGCACCAGCGACACACGCGCGCGTTCAGCCGGTGACCGATCGCAACGGAGAGCTCGCGTCCTTCTTGACCGGCCGCGCGCCCCGCGACCGGGTCACCCGCCGCGAGCGCCGCCGCGGCCTGAAAGGCGAGGGCCTGGCCGAGCCTCCAACGATCTCCAACCGCCCGGGCGAGTTCGATTGCCTCGGCGAAGTACCCCCGGGCCACCTCAGGATTGTTGAAGGCGGCGAAATAGCCGCAGGCGGTCAGCGCCGCGGCGAGCAGGGCCGGGTCGTTGACCTCGCGCGCGATCGCCAGGGCGTGCTGAGCCTGATCGATGCTGTCGGCTGCGCCCATCACTGCCGCGAGCAGGGCCCTGTCGGCCAGCGCCCGCGCCCGCTCCGCGGGCGTTAGCCCGGGCTGGTGCGCGTCGACGTCGGCCAGGGCGGAGTCGAACCAGGTCAGCCCTTCGCGGAGACGTCCCCGCGCTTGCCACAGGGGGTACAGCGAGGACGCCAGCGCTAGAGCCAGCTGGACATCGGAGTTTTCGCGGCTCCACGCGAACGCGGCGCGCAGGTTGTCGATTTCGGTGTCGGCCTGCTCGAGACGCCGCTCATGATCACTGCCTGCCGGTGCGTCGAGCCGCACCGCGATCGACGTGTAGTAGTCGCGGTGGCGTGTCCGCACGACATCCGCCTCGCCGGACTCGCCGAGCTTTTCCAGGGCGTACTGGCGCACGGTTTCCAACAGCCGGTAGCGGGTTCGGCCGTCGCTGTCGTCGGCCACCACCAGGGACTTGTCCACAAGCAGCGTGAGCTGATCGAGCACCTGGTAGCGCTCCACCTCACTGGAGCCGGCGACCGCCTGGGCGGCGTGGAAGTCGAAGCCGCTCAGGAAGGCCGCGAGCCGGCGAAACAGGACCTGCTCAGACTGAGTCAATAGCGCATGCGACCAGTCGACCGAGGCGAGCAATGTCTGTTGGCGTCGTACGGCGGTGCGCGCACCGCCGGTCAGCAGCCGGAAGCGGTCATGCAGGCTGTCAAGGATCTCGCTTAGCGACAGCGCCCGCACCCGCGCCGCGGCGAGTTCGATCGCCAGTGGCAACCCGTCAAGGCGCGCGCAGATTTCGGCTACGACTGCGGCGTTGTCGTTGGTGACGACGAAATCGGGGCGAGCATGGCGAGCCCGGTCGGTGAACAACTCGATCGCTTCGTCGGCCAGTGACAGCGACGGCACTCGCCAGCCCATCTCACCGGCCACCCCGATCGCCTCACGGCTGGTCGCTAACAGCGTCAACTTCGCACTGGCGCCGAGTAACGCGTTGACCAGCGCCGCGCTGGAGTCCAGCAGGTGTTCGCAGTTGTCGAGCACCACCAGCATTTGGCGGTCGGCGACAAAATGAGTCAGGGTGTCCATGGTGGAGCGGCCGGGTTGGTCGGGCAGCCCAAAGGCGTGGGCAGCGGTGATCGGCACCAACTCTGGGTCGGTGATCGGTGCCAGATCCACGTACCAGACGCCATCGTCGAACTCGCCGCAAAGCTGGCCCGCGATCTGGATTGCCAGCCGGGTCTTACCCGCTCCGCCGGCACCGGTCAGGGTCAACAGTCGGCTCTGGGTCAGCAGCTCGCGCACCTGGGTCAGCTGCTCTTGGCGACCCACGAAACTCGTGAGCTGGACCGGCAAGTGTTGGGAAATAATGGCTTTCGAAACACGCAGCGGTGGAAACTCATTGACCACATCGGGATGGCATAGCTGTACCACTCGCTCGGGACGGGGCAGATCCCGCAGCGCGTGGGTGCCCAGGTCGAATAGCCACGCATTGGAAGGGAGCGTGTCGAGCACCATCGCTTCGGTGGCGCCGGATAGCAGGGTCTGACCGCCGTGGGCCAGATCGCGCAGCCGCGCCGTGCGGTTGATGGTCGGGCCGGCGTAGTTACCCTCGTCGCGCAACTGCACCTCACCGGTATGCACGCCAATCCTTAGCCGGATCGGTGCCAGCGGGGCGCGTTGTATCTCTAAGGCGGCCGCTACTGCATCCGAGGCGCAGGCGAAGGCGGCGACGAAGCTGTCGCCTTCGCCTTGCTCGACGGGCCGCACGCCGTCGTGAGTAGCGATGATTTCTGAAACCGTCTGGTTGAGCCGCGCGATCGCGGTGGCCATCTCGTCGGGTTGGGTTTCCCACAGCCGGGTGGAGCCCTCGACGTCGGCCAGCAGCAACGTCACGGTGCCCGTCGGTAGAAGGCGGCTCACGTCCAGCTCGTTCCAGTCCATCAGGGGCGTGTCGGCGCATGGATCGATTTCGCTCATGCTAGCCAGCATGTGGGCAGTACGGCCCGCAAACATCAGCGAAACCGCGTAGATCGCGGTCGGAATCCGTTGATTCAGTTGTGGCGGGCTGCTTCCTGGACGAGCTGCACCCGCGAGGTCAGCCCGAGCTTGGTGTAGATGTGGGTGAGATGGGTCTGCACGGTGCGGGGTGAGATGAAAAGCCTTGTGGCGATGTCGTTATTGGCCAAGCCTTCGCCGACGAGTCGCAGGACGTCGAGCTCGGTCGGTGTGAGCGAGGCCCAGCCGCTGGTCGGTCGTTTGCGTTCGCCACGCCCGCGCCGCGCGTAGGCGATCGCCTCCTTAGTGGACAGGGCCGCGCCCTCGGCCCAGGCGGCGTCAAAGGCATTCTCGTCCATGGTATTTCGAAGGGCCGCAATCGAGTCTTCGTAATCGGCGTCCCACACCTTGAAGCGAACCGCGCCCGTGCGCTGCCGGATGGCGTTAGCCGAACCGAGAAGGCGGGCGGCTTCGCGGTGACTACCGACATCGCCGGCCACGGCGGCGAGGCACTCCAAGGTGTCGGAAACGAACAGGTACGCATCCAATCCTGCTGCACACGTCAGCGCGTCGTGCGCGTCGCGCTCCGCTTGATCCAGTCGGTCCTGCGCGAGCGCGACTCGCGCGCGGGTGGTCAGCGCCCACGCCGAGTAGCATCCGGTCGCGATCATGACCGCCTGGTCGGCTGCGCAACGCGCTGCGACAGGGTTTCCGCTGGCCAGTGCGGCCTGGGCACCGAAAGTGTGAAACAGCGCCGCAGAAGAGGGCGGGACATTCGTGGCGTGCCGGCACGCCGCACCGGTTGCGCTCTGCGCGGTCGAAGTGTCTCCGGCGGCCAGCGCCGCAACGCCCAATGATGTGTAGGCGAGGCCAGCGGTAATGTCGCCAAACTCGTCCGCGCCCTCGAGGGCATCGTTCGCAGCGGCCCGTGCCGCAACGGCATCGCCTTGCAACGCGAGCGCCATACTTTCGCTCGCGAGGGCGTACTTCTGAAAGTTCGTGTAGTGACCCGCTTCTGCCACGTCATACATCGTGCTGAAATGTGCCACCGCTGCGGCTGTATCGCCTTGCGCCAGCTGCGACAGTCCGAGGCAATAGTGGCACCGGATCAGTCCGGCGCGGTAACCGATCGCCTCCGCGAGGTCGCACCCCTCTTGTGCCGCCCCCTGCCTGGAGATCATGTCACCTGTCAAAACTGCCACCAGGGCCTCGACGCTGAGGACGTGGCTGAGCCTTAGCGCATCGCCCAGCTCGCGCGCCAGGCCGATTGCCTCGGCGCGGTACCCCCGGGCAGCCTCGGAGTCGAGGGAGATCAACCCGCACGCCGCCAGCGCGCGAGCCAGCAGGGCCGGGTTATCGCACTCGCGCGCAAGCGCAAGGGCCTCGTCGGCCTGATCCTTGATATCCGCGTCCCACCCGATCATGGTGACCAGCAGGACCCGGTCGGCGAGCGCCCGCGCACGCACAGCCGAAGCAATTTCGTGGTGGGCGCTGCCGCCAAGGATCGTGTCGAACCACGCGACCCCCTCGGCAGGCCGTGGTTGCCAGAGCGGCGTCAAGGACGACGCCAACGCCAAGGCGAGCGCGGCGTCACCCTTGTCGCGGCTCCATGCGAACGCGGCGCGCAAGTTGTCGATTTCAATTTCAGTCTTTTCGACCCGCTGCCCGTAATCGCTGCCGGACGGCCCGTCGAGCAGCGACGCCATCGATGTGTAGTGGTCCCGGTGACGCGTCCGCAGGATGTCAGCTTCTCCTGACTCGCCGAGTTTTTCGGCCGCGTAGTGCCGCACGGTTTCGAGTAGCCGGTATCGCGTTCGACCCGCGGTCTCGTTGGCTACCACCAGCGACTTATCCACGAGCATGGTGAGCAGGTCCACCACCTGGTATCGCGGCATGTCGTTACCGGCTACGGCGCAGGCGGCGTCGAGGTCGAAGCCGCCCAGGAAGGCGGCCAGTCGGCGGAACAACGTCCGTTCGTGCTCGCTGAGCAGGGCGTGTGACCAGTCCACTGAGGCGCGCAGCGTTTGTTGGCGACGGACCGCGGTGCGCGCGCCGCCGGTCAACAGCCGGAACCGGTCCTGCAGGCTGTCGAGGATCTCGGTCACCGACAACGCGCGCACCCGTGCTGCGGCGAGCTCGATCGCCAGCGGCAATCCGTCGAGGCGCCGGCAGATCTCGCTCAATACCGCCACGTTGTCGTCGGTGACCGTGAAATCGGCGCGAGCATGGCGAGCCCGATCGCAGAACAATTCGATCGCGTCATCTGCCAGCGAGAGCGACGGCAGCCGCCAACTCGCCTCGCCGGCTACACCGATCGGCTCGCGGCTCGTCGCCAAGAGCGTCAATCGCGGACAGGCTTTCAACAGTGCCACAACCAAAGCGGCACTGGCATCGAGCAGATGCTCGCAGTTGTCCAGCACGATCAGCAGGGGACGATCGGCGATGTAACGGGCCAGCGTGTCCGTCGTGGACCGACCGGGTTGGTCGGGCAGCCCGAATGCACGGGCCGCCGTGCTGGGTATCAGGTCGGGGTCGGTGATGGGTGCGAGATCCACATAACAAACCCCGTCGCTGAACTCTTCGGCGAGCTTTATCGCGAGCCGGGTCTTGCCTGCGCCGCCGGCGCCGGTCAATGTCACCAAACGGTTCTCCTTCAGTAGCTCCCGCACTTGGGCCAGCTCTGCTTGGCGCCCAACGAAACTCGTGATAGAGGTCGGAAGATGCCGGGAAACAGTCGGTTTCGAGACATGTAGTGGCGGAAAGTCGTTCACCAGGTCGGGGTGGCACAGCTGCACAACCCGCTCCGGGCGCGTGACACCACGCAATTCATGCGCGCCCAGAACGGTCAACCAACTGTTGGCAGGGAGCCGGTCAGCCACCAGGTCCTCGGTGGTGCCGGACAGCAGGGTCTGGCCACCGTGACCCAGGTCGCGAAGACGCGCCGCGCGGTTGATCGTCGGTCCGGCGTAATTGCCTCCATCGCGCAATTGCACCTCACCGGTGTGCACGCCGATGCGCAATCGGATCGGCGCCAACGGGGTGCACTGTATTTCCAACGCCACTGCGACCGCATCCGAGGCGCGGGCGAATGCCGCGACGAAGCTGTCACCTTCGCCCTGTTCGGCCGGTCGCACCCCGTCGTGGGCGGCGATGATTCCCGACACTATTTGATCGAGCCGAGCCAACGCAGTATTCATTTCGTCGGGCTGGGTCTCCCATAGCCGCGTGGAACCCTCGACGTCTGCCAGTAGCAGCGTCACAGTGCCGGTCGGCAAGAGCCCACTCACGTCTGGCCCGCTCCCGTTCATCAAGGGCGTGGTGGCGCGCGGATTGATCTTGCTGATGTTAGCGATGATGCAGGCCGATATACCGGAATGGACGTCTTAAGACTGGAAGTTAAAGCCGGTTTGACGGATCTGCTTCAGTTGTGGCGGGCCCCCCTCTCCGGGCGAGCAGCACAGGCTGTCGGCGACCAAGAAAGCACCGGGGAGAGAGCTAGGTCGGCTAACCGGGCTGAACCTACGACCCTTGGCGTGCGGATCTACGCGTCGCGACGGATGTTCCTGGTGCCAACCCAAGCGCATCGTGAAGTCGCAGCGGTAGGCGCTGCCGCCAAATCTGCAGCCGGTCGAGGTCGCGGTGGAGAAAGGAACACTCATGAAGGACGCGCGTGGTATCGCCAGGCTGGGCGTGCTGGCGGTGGGCTTGGGTATTGGAGCGGCGGTTGCCTCCTTACCGTGGATCGCCTCGGCCGACTCGTCGACCGACTGGTTGTCCGATCTGTTTGGCGCCTCCGCCGTCCCGATTTTTTCGACATCAGATCTAAATTTGGCCATCTCGGTCGACGGGTACTCGCTGCTCCAGGACGGCACCGCCACCGCCACGTCGGGCACCGGGGACTTCGCGATCGCCTCCGGCGACGGCGCGGACGCCTCCGCCTTTGGCGGCTTCGGCGACGTCGCCGAAGCTTCGGGCACCGACGCTGTGGCGGCGGCGGGCGGAGCCAGCGGCGACACCTTCGACACCGCCGTCGACATCGGCCACAACGCCAACGGCAGCCCCGACGCGCCATTCGTCCCGGGTGACTACGTCCTCGGTGCCTATGCGGGCGACGGGGTCGGCAGCTCCGACACCGCCATTGCGTTGGGCAACAACGACTTCGATGTCGCGGGCATCGGCAGCCATGACAGCGCCTCCGTGCTCGCCAGTGACAGCTTCGTGAACGCTGGCGGCGACTTGACGAATGCCAGTCTCACCGGCAACCAGGACGTCGCCACCGTCCTCGATCTATTGCCCGGCAGCTTCGCCGATTATGGCAGCTTCGCCGAAGCGGGCGCGAGCGATACTGCGCCCGGTAATTCCGACGTTGCTGCCGCTTTCTTCAGTCCTGGCGAGGGCACCGACGTATTAGGCGTCAACGACACGTTCAGCATCTTGTCGCCGCTCGCGATAGATCCCGTGACCGGCACCGCGGCGGCGACTAGCGGCTTTCTGACCGACCTCCTGCCTGGGTTAAGTGAGGGCACAGCCTCTTCGGGCGGCAACCTGCTGGCCGACCTGCTGTCGTTGTTCTAAAGGCCAATCCCACCTGGCGGATTCGTGCGTGACCGCAGCCGCGGACCCGCGAGGCTGTGGCCGGAAAAGCGAAGACCGCGGCCTGCCTTGATAATCCGACCCCGTGGAGATGCCTTAGGCACCCAGGGCTCACGTGCGGCGGGCGGCTTCTTGAGCAAGTTGCACGCGGGAGGTCAGGCCGAGCTTGGCGTAGACGTGGGTGAGATGGGTCTGCACAGTGCGGGGTGAGATGAAAAGCCTTGTCGCGATGTCGTTGTTGGTCAGCCCTTCGCTGACCAGTCGCACGACGTCTAGCTCGGTTGGCGTGAGCGAGGTCCAGCCACTGGTGGGCCGTTTGCGTTGACCGCGGCCGCGCTGGGCGTAGGCGATCGCCTCCTCGGTGGACAGGGCCGCACCCTCGGCCCAGGCGGAGTCAAAGTCCTGCTCGCTCAGGACGTCACGAACCGCCGCCACCGAGGCCTCGTAGGCGGCGTCCCAGACCTTAAACCGCACCGCGCCCATACGTTGCCGGATGCTCTCTGCCGCCGCGAAGAGGCGGGCGGCTTCGCGGTGACTGTCGTCCTGGCCGGCCAGAACGGCCAGGCATTCGAGGCTGTCGGGGATGAACAGGTGCACCTCGAATTCGGCGGCACCCGCGAGCGCGTCGTGGGCGTCACGCTCGGCCTGCTCCGGCTCACCTTGCGCGATCGCTATGCGGGCGCGCGTCGTCAGCGCCCGCGACAGGACAAAGCCGGTCGCCATGGTGACGGCTTCGCCGGCCCAGCGGCGGGCCGTGAGCAGATCCCCGCCCGCCAGCGCGGCTTCAGCACTGTACAGACGCTGCAGCCCCGTCGTCTGGGGCCGGGCACCCAAGTGCGGCCAGGCCTCGATCGCGCCCAGCGCCGTCGTAGCATCCCCGGCGGCCAAGGCCGCGGCAGCCAACGCCGCGTAGCCCATGGCTGCGAAGAGCCCGCCAGCCTCGGCGGCAGCCTCGGTGGCCGCGTCGGCAGCGGCCCTCATCGCACCCGTGTCACCCTGGTAGGCCAGCACGACGGCCCGCATCGCGAGACTTTGCGCCTCGCGGAGACCGTCGTGAGCCGCCTTGGCCTCGGCCGCCAGCTCAGCGAATTGCGCGGCGGCTCCGGCCAGATCTCCCTGATATATCTGCACCCATCCGAGGTAGTAACGGCACTGGTACGAGTCGTACCGGTCGCCGATCGCGTCGGCGAGGTCGCGTCCTTCTTCGGCGGGTGCGCGCGCCGCGATCGGGTCACCGGCCATGATCGTTGCGCCGGCCTGCGCCGAGAGGATCTGGCTGAGCCGCCACCGGTCGTCCAAGGCCCGGGCCAGGCCGAGCGCCTCGGCGAAGTACGGCCGGGCCGGCTCGGCGCCGACGACGCTGACGATATAGCCGCAGGCGGTCAGTGCCCGCGCCAGCAGGGCCGGGTCCTCGATGCCGCGGGCGATCGCTAGGGCTTGCTGCGCCTGATCCAGGCTGTCGGCGGCGCCCAACCAGATGGCGAGCGTTGCCCGGTCGGCGAGCGCCCGCGCCCGCACCGCGGGTGCCACCCGGGGGTGCTGCGCGTCGAGGTCGGCCAGGGCGGCGTCGAACCAGGCTAGCCCTTCGCGGATGCGGCCCCGCGTCACCCACAGCGGCTGCAGCGACGACGCCAGCGTCAACGCCAGCTCGATGTCGGAGTTTTCTAGGCTCCACCCAAACGCGGCGCGCAGGTTGTCGATCTCGATGTTGGCCTGCTCGAGACACTGCTCATAATCACGGCCTGCCGGCGCGTCGAGCAGGGCGGCCATTGCCGTGTAGTGGTCGCGGTGGCGCGCCCGCACGGCGTCGGCCTCGCCGGATTCGCCGAGCTTTTCCAGGGCGTATTGGCGCACGGTTTCCAGCAGCCGGTAGCGGGTTCGGCCCCGACTGTCGTCGGCCACCACGAGCGATTTGTCGACCAGCAGGGTGAGCTGATCGAGCACCTGATAACGCTGTACGTCGCCACCGCCGGCGACGGCTTGGGCGGCGTCGAGGTCGAACCCGCCCAGAAACACCGCTAGCCGGCGAAACAAGACCCGTTCGGGCTCGGTCAGCAGGGCGTGTGACCAGTCGACCGAGGCGCGTAGGGTCTGCTGGCGGCGTACTGCGGTGCGCGCCCCGCCAGTCAACAACCGGAACCGGTCATGGAGGCTGTCGAGGATTTCGGCCAGCGACAATGCCCGCACCCGTGCTGCGGCAAGCTCGATCGCCAGTGGCAAACCATCCAGCCGCGCACAAATCTCGCCCACCGTCGCGGCGTTGTCAGCACTGAGGGTGAAGTCGGGCCGAGCGCGGCGAGCCCGATCGGTGAAGAGTTCGATGGCTTCGTTGGCCAGCGACAGCGACGGCACCCGCCAGCTGATCTCCCCGGCCACCCCGATCGGCTCCCGGCTGGTCGCCAACAGCGTCAATCCCACAGCCGCGCCGAGCAGTGTATTGACCACCGCCGCACTGGCATCCAGCAGGTGCTCGCAGTTGTCCAGCACCACCAGCATCTGTCGGTCGGCGACATAACGGGTCAGCGTGTCCATAGTGGAGCGGCCCGGTTGATCGGGCAGCCCCAGTGCACGCGCCATCGTCACCGCCACCAATTCAGGGTCGGTGATCGGCGCCAGATCCACATACCACACCCCGTCGCTGAATTCGCCGGAAAGTCGGCCCGCGATCTCGATGGCCAGCCGGGTCTTACCAGCGCCGCCGGCACCGGTCAGGGTCACCAACCGGTTCTGGGTCAGCAACTCGTGCACCTGGGAAAGCTCCGCCTGGCGCCCGACAAAACTGGTGAACTGCACCGGAAGACGTTGGGAAATAACTGCTTTGGAGACGCGCAGCGGCGGGAAGTCGTTACACAGATCCGGATGGCACAGTTGCACGACCCGTTCAGGGCGGGGGACGCCGCGCAACTCATGTGTGCCCAGATCGGTCAACCACGCGTCGGGCGGGAGCATGTCGACAACTAATGCCTCGGTCGTGCCCGACAACAGGATCTGGCCGCCATGCCCGAGATCGCGTAGCCGCGCCGTTCGGTTGATGGTGGGGCCGATGTAATTGCCTTCATCGCGCAGCTGCACCTCACCGGTGTGCACACCAATGCGCAATCGGATGGGTGCCAACGGGGCACGTTGCAACTCCAGCGCACAGGACACCGCGTCACTGGCTCGCGTGAATGCGACGACGAAGCTGTCGCCCTCGCCTTGCTCCACCGGCCGCATCCCACTATGAGCGGTGATCAGATCCGACCGTGCATCATCGAGCCGCGCGAACGCAGCTGTCATCTGATCGGGTTGGGTTTCCCACAGCCCCGTGGAGCCCTCGACGTCGGCCAGCAGCAACGTCACGGTGCCCGTCGGCAGTAGGCCGCTCACGTCTAGCTCGCTCCAGTCCATTAGGGGCGTGTCGGCGCGTGGATCGATTTCGCTCATGCTAGCCAGCATGTGACCCGACGAACCGCAAAACATCAGCGCAAACGCGCAGATTTGCGGCCGACGGAATATACGACCCCGCTGGGCGCAGATCTACGCGCCTTGGCCGACGTTCTAAGCCTCGTGGCGCCGGATAGTCGAGTCAACCGACGCGCCCAGCGGATTTAGGTAGAGCACTACTTATGTCCTCAGGGCTGGGCGTTGACACAGTTAGATCTCCAGAAAGGTTGACGGCCATGCTTCAAACGCCTGTACCGACCGATGTCGCCAAACTGCCCTTGGCGCCGAAGAATCCGCTGCCCTATCGGGACCAGCTCAGGGCCGTGCGGTCGCTGATCGACGGGCACCAGGAGTTGCTCGATGCCGGCGGCCCCGTCACCCGAATCGTGCTCGGGCCCAAATGGCTTTTCCCGACGGTGGTGTTGATCGCATCGCCGCAGGGTGCCCGGGACGTTCTGGGCCGCACCGACGAGATCGCCGATCGCGGCGGAACGACGACCGCGATCCAGATGCGCCGGCTGATGGGTGGCAATCTGCTGGTCCTGCCGCATCACGAATGGGTGCCGCGGCGGCGAACCCTCCAGCCGATGTTCACCAAACAGCGGATCCCGCGTTACGCCGGGCACATGGCCGCGGCCGCTCAATCCGTGGTCGATGGCTGGCGTGATAGTGCCTCGGTTGATCTGGACGCCGAATGCCGCACCCTTACTTTGCGGGCGCTCGGCCGGTCGGTGCTCGGCATGGACCTCGACGCCCGGGCCGATGCCATCGGGGAGGCATTGCGGCCCGCCGTTTCATGGATCGCGGACCGCGGGACCCGGCCCTTCAATCTGCCGCAATGGGTACCCACCCCGTGCCAGCAGCGGGCACGTAGGGGCAATGCGACTCTGCACAAGCTCGCCGCCGAGATCCTCGCCGCGGTGCGAAAAGATCCCGACCGTGATGCGCCACTCGTGCGAGCCTTGATCACCGCCGCCGATCCGCAGACGGGCCAACCACTTTCGGACGATGAGATCTGCCACGAGCTGGTGCTGTTCATCCTCGCCGGCCATGACACCACGTCGACCACTCTCGCGTACTCACTGTGGGCGCTTGGGCGCCACTCCGAAATCCAAGACCGACTGTCCGATGAGGTCAGTGCACTCGGTGACCGGCCGCTGACGCCCGACGACGTGCCCCGGCTCGGTCACACCGTGCGGGTGCTGCACGAGGCCCTCCGACTGTGCCCGCCTGCCGCCGGAACGCCCCGCGCGCTCAACAAGGATGTGGCCGTCGACGGCTATCGACTGGAGGCCGGCACCATGGCGGTGGTCAGCTTCTACGCCATGCACCGGGATCCGTACCTGTGGGACCGCCCGCTGACATTTGACCCGGATCGGTTCCTGCCGGAGCGATCGCAGGGCCGAAGTCGTTGGCAGTACCTGCCGTTCGGCGGCGGACCTCGGTCATGCATCGGCGACCACTTCGCCATGCTGGAAGCCACCCTCGCACTCGCAACCATCGTCCGCCGCACCCGGATCGAATCGCTCAAGGGCGATTTCCCCCTGGCCACACCCTTCACCGTCGTCGCCGCCGAACCGGTCGATGCCCGCGTTCGTGCGCGGACGTCAAGCCAGCGGAGGTCAGCTTGAGGTGTGCCGCGCCGCCTCCTGAACAAGTTGGACGCGGGAGCTTAGGCCGAGCTTGGCGTAGACGTGGGTGACCATAACCCGGTCATTTTCGGCACCATCCGCCAAGCTGTCGAGGATGTCGAA
>Ga0302314_10014785_pt1 | contig 13315 bp, 12 predicted proteins | sample III_Palsa_N2_3_FD_200533 | JGI IMG/M metagenome (GOLD analysis project Ga0302314, IMG submission 200533) | Peat permafrost microbial communities from Stordalen Mire near Abisko, Sweden - III_Palsa_N2_3 | ecosystem: Environmental > Terrestrial > Soil > Palsa > Peat permafrost | place: Sweden...
CAAGCCGATGATGGAGGCGTCGATGTGGCGCTGGGGCTTCGCGATGCTGCGCAACTGCACCGAGGCGCGCTACAAGGTCAACAAGTCGCGCATGGTGCGCGTGGCCGAATACAGCCGCGACTGCCTGAAGGAGCTGCGCGCCGACACGGGCATCTCCTACGACGACCGCGCGCAGGGCACGCTGCAGCTGTTCCGCACCCGCAAGCAGCTCGACGGCGTGCACAAGGACACCGAGATCCTCGACCAGTACGGCGTGCCCTACCAGGTGCTCGACACCGCCGGCTACCTGCAGTACGAGCCCGCGCTGGCCGGCGTGAAGGACAAGTTCGTCGGCGCGCTGCGCCTGCCCGGCGACGAGACCGGCGACTGCTTCCTGTTCACGCAGCGCCTGGCGGCGATGGCCGAGGCGCTGGGCGCGAAGTTCCGCTTCGGCGTCGAGATCCAGGGCCTCGCGAGCGACGGCAAGCGCATCACGGGCGTCGACACAAGCGCCGGCCGCCTCACCGCCGACCACGTGGTGCTGGCGCTCGGCAGCTATTCGCCGAAGTGGCTCAGGCCGCTGGGCATCGCCATCCCGGTCTATCCGGTCAAGGGCTTCTCGATCACGGTGCCGATCAAGGATGCGGGCGCCGCGCCCGAATCGACCATCATGGACGAGACCCACAAGGTGGCCGTCACGCGCCTGGGCGACCGCATCCGCGTGGGCGGCATGGCGCAGCTCTCGGGCTACGACCTGCAGTTGAACGATGCGCGCCGCAAGACGCTGGAGTTCGTGCTGACCGACCTGTTCCCCGACGCCGGCGATCTCGCCAGGACGACGTTCTGGACCGGCCTGCGCCCGATGACGCCCGACGGCACGCCGGTGATGGGCGGCACCAAGTACGAGAACCTGACGCTGGCCACCGGCCACGGCACCCTGGGCTGGACGATGGCCGCGGGCACCGGCCGGACGATCGCCGACCTGCTGAGCGGCAGGAAGCCGGAGATCGACTTCGAAGGCCTGACGGCCGCGCGCTACGGCGCCTGAAAAAGGCTGCGCCGAGGCGGTCACGGCGGGCCCTGCGGTGCATATCGGCATCGCGCCGGCCCGATGAAGTGCCGAAACGTCTTGTAACCGTGACCTATTCGACGTTGCGGGGCGCTCCGAAGACCCGCGAAGTGATCCGCTGCGATATCCCTCGCCCTACGATGAAGTCGCGCTGATCAAGGGCTTCCGTCGGAGGCACGGCGCAACGAACGCCGAGGAACAACCCGTCGGCGCCATTGTTCTGGAGGGAATTTCATGTCCAAGACTTCCGTTGCCGCCAAGTCCAACCCCGTGTCCATCGGCGCCGGCATGGCGACCCTGGCGCTCGCCCTCGTCGTCGTCCTCGAGGCCGGCAGCATGTATGCGCTGTCGCAGGGAGGCCCGAGCCAGTCGGTGGTCGCCGCCGCCGACGGCAGCGCCGCCTACGCACAGGCGCCCGCGCCGGTGCGCCAGCGCATCCCGGTCGTCGAGGTCAGCGTCGTCGCCCAGGCCGACGTTCCCGCGCACTGATTCGAAGAACGCGCGCGTCCACCGGCTCAGGGGCTGGGCGAGACCAGGGCCGATCCGCGAACGCGGGTCGGCCCTTTTTCGTTGATGCCCGCAATCCCCCGTTGTTGGGCCCTTGAAAACGTCGGTTCGACGCCTGCGCAACGTCGTCGGACGGACGGCGCATTCGCGCGGCGCGGCTGCGTCTATGATCCGCCCTGAAAGCAACCAGCAGCCAGTGGAGGCAGCCATGTCTTTGATGGGATTCATCAAGAAGCAGTTCATCGATGTCATCGAGTGGCAGGAGCCCGGCGACGGCATCCTGGCATGGCGCTATCCGATGCAGGACAACGAGATCCAGAACGGCGGCAAGCTGACCGTGCGGGAATCGCAGGCCGCGCTGTTCGTCAACGAAGGCCGCGCGGCCGACGCGTTCGGGCCCGGCCTGTACACGCTGAACACGCACACGCTGCCTCTGCTCACCAACCTGATGAACTGGGACAAGCTGTTTCAGTCCCCGTTCAAGAGCGACGTCTACTTCTTCAGCACGCGCCTGCAGGTCGATCAGCGCTGGGGCACGCCGCAGCCGGTCACGCTGCGGGACAAGGACTTCGGCGCGATCCGCATCCGCGCGTTCGGCAACTACTCGTGGCGCGTCGCCGATCCGAAGCTGTTCCAGCAGCAGGTCTCGGGCACGCGCGGCACCTACACGGTCGAAGAGATCGACGGCCAGCTGCGCGGGCTGATGCTGCAGCACCTGTCGGACGCGGTCGCCCAGAGCGGCATCCCCTTCCTCGACCTCGCCGCCAACCAGGTCGAGTTCGCCACGCAGATCAAGAGCGCCGTCGGCCCCGCGTTCACGAACCTGGGCCTGGCGCTGGACGGCGTCACGGTGCAGAACGTGTCGCTGCCCGACGAACTGCAGAAGATCCTCGACCAGAAGATCGGCATGGGCATGGTCGGCCAGAACATGGGCGCGTTCATGCAGTACCAGACCGCGCAGTCGATCCCGAAGCTGGCCGAGGCCGCGGGCCAGGGCGGCGGCGGCATCGCCGGCGGCGCGATGGGTCTCGGCGCGGGCGTGGCCCTCGGCCAGGTGCTGGCGGGCAACATCGCCGGCGGCCTGGGCACCGGCATCGCCACCGCGGCGCAGGCGAGCGGCGAGCCGCCGCCGGTGCAGGACATCATGGCCCTGCTCGAGAAGCTGGGCGACCTGAAGGCCAAGGGCATCCTCTCCGAGGAAGAGTTCGCGGCCAAGAAGACCGAGCTGCTGAAGAAGCTGTGAAAAGCGCGCGCGGCCGTCACCGGCGCTGCGCACGGGCCTCGCGCGCGAGCCCGCGCACGCGCGGGCGTCCCGGCGAGGCGGCCGCCTGATGGCCACCTCGTCGCAGCGCGCCTGGCGCGCGGCCTGCCCGAACTGCGGCGCGCCGGTCGAATTCCTGTCGGCCGCGTCGGCCAGCGCCGTCTGCAGCTTCTGCCGCAGCACGCTGGTGCGCGACGGCGAATCGCTGCGCAAGATCGGCGTCAGCGCCGAAGTCTTCGACGACTTCACGCCGCTGGCCATCGGCGCCAGCGGCAGCTACCAGGGCACGAGCTTCATGCTCGTCGGCCGGCTGCAGTTCGGCACCGACGACGGCCCGTGGAACGAATGGCACGCGCTGTTCGACAACGGCCGCAGCGGCTGGCTGTCGGAGGACAACGGCCGCTACGTCTTCGCGTTCGACGCCCCGACGCCGGCCGACGCGCCGCGTCCCGAGCGCCTGCAGGCGGGTGCGAACGTCACGGTCGACGGCCGGCCGTGGTCCGTCGCCTCGATCGTGCAAGCGAAGCTGCTGGCCGCGCAGGGCGAGCTGGTGCAGCCGCCGCCGGCCGACCGCGCGATCGTCATCTCCGACCTGCGCAACACCGCCGACGAGGTGGCCACGCTCGAGGCGATCGACGCGGCGACGCTGGCCTGGTCCATCGGCAAGCCGGTGCGGCTGGCCGATCTCAAGATGTCCGGGCTGCGCGAGGACGGCATCGGCGGCGCGGGCGAGAAGACGCTCAAGGCGCAGTCGCCGCCGTGTCCCAACTGCGGCGCGCCGCTGAAGATCACGCTGGCCAGCACGCAGTCGGTGGTGTGCGACAGCTGCAGGTCGGTGGTGGACCTTTCCAAGGGCATCGGCCCGGACATGGCGCACTACGCGCAGCTCAATCGCATGGAGCCGGGCATCCCGCTGGGCCGCACCGGCACGCTGCCCATCCCGAGCGGCGCGCCGGCGCTGCCGTGGCAGGTCGTCGGCTACATGGAACGCATGGAGCTGATGGACGGCGCGTCCGATGAAGCGGAGGCCTGGCGCGAGTACCTGCTCTACAACCGCAACGAAGGCTTCGCCTTCCTGGTCGACACCAACGAGGGCTGGAGCGTCGTGCGCGTGCTCACCGGCGTGCCCGAGGTGCGCGGCGACCAGGCGACGTGGTACGGCACCCGGTATCAGCGGCGCTGGACGTACACGTCCGAGAACACCTACGTCCTCGGCGAGTTCTACTGGAAGGTCGAGGCGCACCAGCGCACGCAGCACCAGGACTACGAAGGCTCCGCCAGCGGCCATCGCGCGTTCCTGAGCATGGAGCACACGCCCAACGAGACCACGTGGTCGGCGGGCGAATCGATTCCGGCGGCCATGGTGGCCAGCGTGTTCGGCCTCGCGCCGACCGCGGCCGCGCAGCTGCAGCGAAGCGGCAGCGGCGGGCCGCCGGACCTCGGCTCGCTGGTCGGCCCCGGGCGCATGATCACGTGGCCGATGCTGATCATCCTGCTGATCGTGATCATCCTGCTGCTGGCCTGGTGCAGCCACGATCCCTGCAGCAACGAGCGGCGCGCGTTCGGCGCCTACAGTCCCGAGTACCAGCAGTGCAAGGCGCGTTCCGCCGCAGGAACCGGCGCGTATTTCGGCACCGGCGGTTCGTGGGGCGGCTATTCGTCCGGCGGCGGCGGGCACAAGTGACGACATCGGCGACGATGTCGGGATTCAACCGAAGGAGCACACGATGACAATACCCGAATGGCTCAGGCCCGACCTGATCGGCGGCACCATCCTCTATGCCGTGATCGGCGTGGTCATCCTCTGGATCGCCTTCATCGTCATCGACAAGCTCACGCCGTACCACCTGTGGCACCAGCTGGTCGAGGAGAAGAACATCGCCCTCGCGATCGTGCTGGGCGCGATGTTCATCGCGCTGGGCATGATCATCGCCGCCGCGATCCACGGTTGATGGCCCTGCGTTCCGGAGCGGCCGGCGGCGGCCACGCGCCGCGCGTCGGTCCGGGCGAGCTCGCGCTGCTCGCCTCGGTGTTCGTGGTGGCCGCCTGCGGCCTGGTGTACGAGTTGTGCGCCGGCGCGCTCGCCAGCTACCTGCTCGGCGACTCGGTGCTGCAGTTCTCCACCGTGATCGGCACCTACCTGTTCGCGATGGGCCTGGGCTCGTGGGCGTCGCGCCACGTGCGCGAGCACCTGGCGACGATGTTCGTGCGGGTCGAGCTGATCGTCGGCGTCATCGGCGGCCTGATGCCCGCGGCGCTGTTCGCGGCGCACGCGACGCTGCCGGCCGCCAGCCTGATCTCGTTCAAGGTGCTGCTGTACGGACTGGTGACGATCGTCGGCGTCGGCGTCGGCCTCGAGATCCCCATCGTGCTGCGCCTGCTGGACCGCCACCTCAAGGGCCGCGACAGCCTCTCGCTGCTGGTGTCGCAGGTGCTCACGTTCGACTACCTCGGCTCGCTGGTCGTCTCGGTCGCGTTCCCGCTGCTGCTGGTGCCGCACATGGGCATCGTGCGCTCGGGCGTGTTCTTCGGGCTGCTGAACACGCTCGTGGCGATCTGGTCGCTGTGGCTGTTCCGCGGCGACATCCCGCGCTGGCGCCGGCTGGCCGCGCAGTGCGGTGTCATCTTCGCGCTGCTGGTGGGCGCGATGGCCGCGGGCGACCTGCTCACCACCTGGTCGGAGGACAAGTTCTACGGCCCCGGCGTGGTGCTGCACGAGTCGACGCCCTACCAGCGCATCGTCGTCACCTCGCAGGCCGGCACGCTGCGGCTGTTCCTCAACGGCAACCTGCAGTTCAACTCGAAGGACGAGTACCGTTACCACGAGGCGCTGGTGCATCCGGCGATGTCGGGCTACGGCGCGCCGCGGCGCGTGCTGGTGCTGGGCGGCGGCGACGGGCTGGCGATCCGCGAGGTCCTGAAGTACCCGTCGGTGGAGCAGGTCACGCAGGTCGAGCTCGACCCCGAGATGACGCGGCTGTTCACCGACGACCCGGTGCTCGCCGCGCTCAACCAGCACGCGTTGACCTCGCCCAAGGTGCACATCGTCAACGCCGACGCGTTCGCCTGGCTGGAGCAGCACGACGACCAGTACGACGTCATCGTGGTCGACTTCCCCGACCCGAGCAACTACGCGCTCGGCAAGCTCTACTCCACCAGCTTCTACGAGCTCGTCGACCAGCATCTCGCCGCGAGCGGCTACGCGGTCGTGCAGACCACCTCGCCGCTGGTCGCGCGGCGCAGCTTCTGGACGGTGGCCACCACGCTGGAGACGGTGGGCCTGCACATCGTCCCGTACCACGTGCACGTGCCCAGCTTCGGCGAATGGGGCTTCATCATCGCCAGCCATCGGCCGTGGGTGCTGCCGCGCACGCTGCCCGCCGGCATGCGCTTCCTCACGCTGCCGGGCATGCAGGCGCTGCTCGACTTCCCGCCCGACATGTCGCGCGTGCCGACCGAGCCGAACCGCCTGTCCAACCAGACGCTCGTGCGGACATTCGAAGAGGAATGGGGCAAAGTCCATGACTGACCCGTCGCGGCGCGAGTTCCTCGGAGCCGCGCTCGCGGCACCGGCGATCCTGAGCGGCTGCGCCAAGCGCGACGACTGGCGCCGGCGCGTCGCCGGCCGCTGGATCGGCGACAACGCGGCGCTGGGCCATCGCGTGCGGGACACGGCCGCGCACCCGCCCGCGGGGGCGCGCGCGCGGCGCTGCGACGTGCTGGTGGTGGGCAGCGGCATCGCGGGGCTGTCGGCCGCGCGCGCGCTGCAACGCGCGGGCATCACCGACCTCGCGGTGCTCGAACTCGAGGACGCACCGGGCGGCAACAGCCGCGGCCACGCGATGCACGGGCTGCGCTGCCCGCTCGGCGCGCACTACCTGCCGCTGCCGGGCCCGAGCGCGCCGGACATCCAGGCCTGGCTCGTCGAGATCGGTCTCGCGAAGACGACCCCGTCGGGCTTGAAGTGGGACGAACGCCAGCTTTGCCACAGCCCGCAGGAGCGTCTGTTCTTCAACGGCCGCTGGCAGGACGGCCTGCTGCCCGGCGTGCCGCGCGAATCGGCCACGCAGGCGCAGTACCGGCGGCTCGCGACAGTCGTCGCGGAGGCCGGCGACATCGGTTTCGCGCTGCCGACGATCCGCGCGCCGTGGACGCCCGCGCACACCGCGCTCGATGCGATGACCGCCGCGCAATGGCTGCGCGCGCAAGGCATCGTCGACCCGCTGGTGCTCGCCTACCTCGACTACTGCTGCCGCGACGACTACGGCGCCGGCATCGCGACGGTCTCGGCCTGGGCCCTCGTGCACTACTTCGCGAGCCGCCACGGCTTCACGGCGCCCGGCGACGACAGCAACGACCGCGATCCGGTGCTGACCTGGCCCGACGGCAACGCCCCGCTGATGCAGGCGCTGCGCCGGCCTTTCGCCGATCGCGTGCTGACCGGCCGCGCCGTCTTCCGCATCGACGAGGGCCTGCACGACGTCACGGCGTGGGCCTTCGCGGGCGCCGAGGTCGAGCGGTGGACGGCCGAGCACGTGGTCGTCGCGACGCCGCTGTTCATCGCGGCGCGCGTGCTCGGCGCGCCGCCGTCCGCGCTGGTCGCAGCCGCGCAGCGGCAGCGGCGCGCGCCGTGGATGGTGGCCAACCTGCTGCTCGACGACCTGCCGCTGGATCGCGTCGGCGCGCCGCTGTCGTGGGACAACGTGATCCACGGCAGTCCGTCGCTGGGATATGTCGACGCGCAGCACCAGAGCCTCGGCCGCGTCGTCGGCCCGCGCCTGCTGACGGCGTACTGGGCGTTCGCGGACAGCGACCGCAAGCGCCTGCTCGGGATGCCGTGGCAGGACGCCACGCAGATGATCCTCGACGACCTGCGCGTCGTGCATCCCGACCTGTCCGAACGCCTGCAACAGGTGGACATCGTGCGCCACGGGCACGCGATGTCGATTCCGACGCCCGGACTGCGGTCGAGCGCGGCGCTCGCCGCCGTCCCGGATTGCGCGACGCGCCTGAGCTTCGCGCATGCCGACCTGTCGGCCTACTCGGTGTTCGAGGAAGCGTTCACGCGCGGCGACGCCGCGGGCCGACGCGCCGCCCGCGCACTGGGACGCGCGGCGACCTGACCGCGGCACGGCACCTTTACCCCGCCGCAACACAAGACGACCGGTTTACAAGCAATTCGGGAAACCAGCCCGATAACGAGTCGTTACATCGCGTGATGGAAGAAGCGCGACGGTGCCGTCGTTCTCCCTTCAACGAGCCTCGCTGCGACGCGGCCGCGACCCCGGACGCTCGACACAAGTCGTGACTCGGCGTGGCGAAAGGCGACGGGAACGCTGATTGCCAGAAGCCACACCATGCCCGGACTATCGTTGTTGCTCTGCCCCAATCGAAGGAACTCCTTCGCACGGGTCAGCAAGCATTCAACAACGAGCGAACCGGGCGACGTATGGTCGCGGCTCCTAACGAGCACGCCCAGCGCACGGGAGCTCGTTGGAGCCCGTGACACCCTCTAATAACTTTCTCAGGAGTGAGTCAATGACTCGACAGAAATCGCTCGCGATGAACGTGCTGGCAGCCGCCGCCACGCTCGCCTGCATCGGCACCGTCTCTGCGCAAGAGAACACCTACAACCCCAACGACTACATCCTGCTCAATGGCAGCGCCATCAAGCCGGACTCCAAGTTCCCCGAAGACAAGACGGGCTGGGGCGGCGGCGTGAAGCTCGGCATCCCGCTGAACCCGAGCTGGGACCTGCAGATCGGCGGCAACTACGCCGGGTCGAAGAACAACGGCAGCAAGATGCACGAGTACCTCGGCGGCGTCGACGCGCTGTACATGTTCACGCCGGCCGGCTTCCGTCCGTTCGTGCTGGTCGGTGTCGGCGCCTCGCGCGACTCCATCACCGATGCGGGCGTGGGCTACGAGCGCCACACCTCGCCGTACGTCAACGCCGGCCTCGGCTTCCAGTACAAGTTCACGCCGACGCTGGGCATGCAGGCCGACGTCCGCGAGACGGACTCGTTCTATCACCACCGCGACACCCTCGACGGCATGAAGAACGCCGCCAACACGTATGTCAACGTGGGCCTGACCTGGGCCTTCGGCGCGCCGCCGACGGCCGCGCCGGTGCCGGTCACGGAGACCAACCGCACCGTCGAGACCACCACGGTCACGACGCCGCCGCCCCCGCCGCCGCCGCCGGCTCCCGTGCCGCCGCCGCCGCCGGCTCCGATGATGAAGAAGTACACGCTGTCGGCCAGCGAACTGTTCGCCTTCAACAGCGCCAAGCTGGGCCCGAACCAGCCCAAGCTCGATGAAGTCGCCGCGACGATGAATGCCAACTCGGACATCGCCAGCGTGACCATCGTCGGCTACACCGACCGCATCGGCAGCAAGCCGTACAACCAGAAGCTGTCGGAAGAGCGCGCCAACTCGGTCAAGCAGTACCTGGAGAGCAAGGGCATCTCCGCCACCCGCCTGACCGCGGTCGGCAAGGGCGAGGCCGATCCGGTGGTCGAGTGCAAGGACGAGAAGAAGCGCCCCGCGCTGATCAAGTGCCTCGAGCCGAACCGCCGCGTCGAGATCGAACCGGTGACGTTCACGAAGCAAGTGAACTGATCGGGTTCAGGTCCCGACCGAAAGCCCGCCGGCGTCGCAGCCGGCGGGCTTTTTTTCGTCCGGGCATGAGTGTTTCCCCCGCTGCGCACGCGCGGCCCCGGTCGCAGGATGCGGGCAAACACGACAGGACTGGAGACAAAGATGACCACGCTCGCCGCAGAACCCCTGGGCCAGCCCGCGCTGCCCGACAGCGCGGCCGATGCCGTCTACCGCAAGGTCGCGGTCCGGCTGATCCCGCTGCTGTTCCTGTGCTACATCGCGGCCTACCTCGACCGCGTCAACGTCGCCTTCGCGAAGCTGCAGATGCAGCAGGTGCTCCATCTCAGCGAGAAGGTCTACGGCCTGGGCGCTGGCATCTTCTTCATCGGCTACTTCATCTTCGAGATCCCCAGCAACGTGATGCTGCACAAGGTGGGCGCGGGCCGCTGGATCGCGCGCATCATGGTCTCGTGGGCCGTGCTGTCGGCCGCGATGATGTTCGTGAACTCGGCGCTGAGCTTCTACATCGTGCGCTTCCTGCTGGGCGTGGCCGAGGCCGGGTTCTTCCCCGGCATCATCCTGTACCTCACGTACTGGTTCCCGGCCGCGCGGCGCGGCCGCGCCACCTCGATGTTCCTCGCGGCGATCGCGGTGGCCGGCCTGGTCGGCAGCCCCGTCTCGGGCTGGATCCTGCATTCGATGAGCGGCCTGGGCAACCTCCAGGGATGGCAGTGGCTTTTCATCCTCGAGGCCGTGCCGTCGCTGGTGCTGGGCGTGATGGCCTGGTTCTGGCTGGAGGATCGCGTGAAGAACGCGCAGTGGCTCACGCCGCAGGAACGCGACCTGATCGCGCGCGACATCGCCGCGGAGGAGTCGCACAAGGCGGACAGCAGCCTCCGCCAGGTGCTGTCCGACGGCAAGGTGTGGCTGTGCGCGTTCGTCTACTTCGCGATCGTCTCGGGCCTGTACGGCGTGACGTTCTGGCTGCCCACCATCGTCAAGGAGCTGGGCATCCTCGACCCGCTGCAGGTGGGCCTCATCAGCGCCGTGCCGTGGGCGTTCGGCATCGTCGCGATGTACCTGGCGGCGCGCAGCGCCGACCGCAGCCACGAATATCGCTGGCACACCGCGGTGTCGTGCGTCGCCAGCGCCGTGGGCCTGGTGATCAGCGTCGCCTTCCACGGCAACGTCCTGCTGGCCATGACGGGCCTGACGATCGCCGCGATGGGCATCATGGCCGCGCTGCCGATCTTCTGGAGCAACCCGACCTCGCTGCTCGGAGGCGCCGGCGCCGCGATGGGCATCGCGTTCATCAACTCCGTGGGCAACCTCGCGGGCTTCGCGATGCCGCCGGCCATCGGCGCGATCAAGGACTACACGCAATCCACCGATGCCGGCCTGCACATGCTGGCCGTGATGATGATCCTCGGCGCGATCGCGGTGCTGTCGCTGAGGAAACCTGCGGCGCGCTGACCACAGTTCGGGGTCTGCGACTATGGTGCGCAGGGAGAAGCGCGGCAAAATGCCGAGACCCAAGACCTCCGCGCGCTCCCACGCGCAGCCCCGGACCATGAGCCTGGCCTTCCCCGACGCGCAAGGCACACGCCTCGAAGCCGACACCGACGCCGTCACGGTGCTCGCCCCGCGCCACTACCAGGAAGTCGCCACGGCGGCGTACGAAGACGCCGAACTGCTGCTGTCGGCCATCCTGCCCGACGTCCGCGTCGAACACGTGGGCGCGTCGGCCGTTCCGGGCGCGTATTCGCGCGGCGGCGTCGACGTCTGCGTGGCCGCGCCGCGCGAGGCGTTCGACGAGGCGCTGGGCGTGCTGTGCGAAGCCGGCTACGTGCGACGTTCGCAGGACGACGGCGGCGCGCGCCGCGCCGTGCTGGCCGCGCCGCACGGCGACGTGCCGGTCACCTTGCAGCTGATCGAGTCGGGCTCCGCGCACGAATCGCTGATGCGCTTTCGCGACCTGCTGCGTGCCGAGCCGACGCTGCTCGCGCGCTACAACGCGCTGAAGATCGAGGCCGGCCCGCACGGCGCGGCGGCCTACGCGGACGCCAAGACGCGCTTCGTCGTCGAGACGCTGGCGGCCTGAGCGTCAGCCGCGCCGCACGCGCTGGATGCACGGCTCGCCGGGCGCGAACGCCGCCACCAGCTGCGCCATCACGGCCTCGGCACGCGCCGAGTTGTCGGCGCCGACGTTGCAGACATAGACGTCCGCCGTCACGCCGCGCAGCTCCGGCCAGGTGTGCACCGCCAGGTGCGATTCGACCAGCAGCACCACCCCGGTGACGCCCTGCGGCTGGCCGTCGTCGCCGACGAACGGATGGAACAGGCTGCCGACCGCGCGCAGGCCGGCGCGCGCGATCGCGTCCAGGCACAGCGCGCGCAGGGCGTCGGCGTCGTCGAGAGGGGTGTCGCCGCCGCAGCGCTGCAGGTCGGCGATCAGGTGGAGTCCGTGCATCGTGGCAATGGTAGGGCAGTCGGCGCGCGATCCCGAAATGACACGCCATCCCTTCCCACTTGCTCCGGCACGGCCACCGCGGCCCCGCTAAAATCACGGCAGTGCACGATCTCAACGCCGACCTCCACAGCCACTCGACCGCCTCCGACGGAACGCTCGTCGCGAGCGCGCTCGCGGCGCGCGCGAAGGCCAACGGCGTCGACCTGTGGGCGCTGACCGACCACGACGAGCTGAGCGGCCTGCCCGCCGCGCGCGCGGCGGCCGAGGCGGCGGGGCTGGGCTTCGTCGACGGCATCGAGATCTCGGTCACCTTCGCCGGCACGACGGTGCACATCGTCGGGCTGGGCATCGACCCGCGCAACGACGAGCTGGTGGCCGGCATCTCCGGCGTGCGCGCGGGGCGCGAGCTGCGCGCGAAGCAGATGGGCGACGGGCTCGCGAAGATCGGCATCCAGGGCGCCTACGAAGGCGCGATCAAGCTGGCGCCGAATCCCGACCTCGTCTCGCGCACGCACTTCGGCCGCTTCCTGATCGCCAGCGGCGTCGCGCCCGACATGCACGCCGTCTTCCGTCGCTACCTCACCGAAGGCAAGCCGGGCTACGTCGAGCACCGCTGGGCCAAGCTGGGCGAGGCGGTGCGCTGGATCCGCGCGGCCGGCGGCGTCGCGGTGATCGCGCATCCGGGCCGCTACAAGTTCACGCCGACCGAGGAATACGCGCTGTTCTCCGAGTTCCAGGCGCATGGCGGCGAGGGCGTCGAGGTCGTCACCGGCAGCCATCATGCCGGCGACATCGTCAAGTACACCGAGATGGCGCTCGAGTTCGGCATGCTCGCCTCGCGCGGCAGCGACTTCCACGATCCCGACGAGAGCCGGCTGGACCTCGGCCTGCTGCCCGGACAGCTGCAGCTGTCGCCGCGGCTGACGCCGGTGTGGTCGCGCTGGACCGCGGCGGAGCTGCGCGCGCAACCCGTGACCTCGTGACTTAGCGCGGCAAGGTCCGAGCGCATCCGCTGCAGGTGTGGTGCTGATCCCGCTGGCCGCGCGCTGGTCGTGATCCGGCCGGGCTCGGGCACGTTCGGCGGGGTCTTCGCCCGCTGCGGCGGCGGACGTGCTGCCCGAATGGGCGTTGTCATCGCGCGGACGCGCGCGCGCTGAGACAATGCTTGCACCATGGCCCAGTTCTTCGAAGTCCATCCCGACAACCCGCAGATCCGCCTGCTGCGCCAGGCGGCGCAGATCCTGCACGACGGCGGGCTCGCGGCGGTGCCCACCGATTCGAGCTACGCGTTCGTCTGCCACCTCGACGACAAGGACGCCGTCGAGAAGCTGCGCCGCGTGCGCGGCGTCGACGACAAGCACCACCTCACGCTGCTGTGCCGCGACCTGTCGGAGCTCGCAACCTATGCGCGCGTCGACAACCGCCAGTA
>Ga0302314_10014786_pt1 | contig 13315 bp, 9 predicted proteins | sample III_Palsa_N2_3_FD_200533 | JGI IMG/M metagenome (GOLD analysis project Ga0302314, IMG submission 200533) | Peat permafrost microbial communities from Stordalen Mire near Abisko, Sweden - III_Palsa_N2_3 | ecosystem: Environmental > Terrestrial > Soil > Palsa > Peat permafrost | place: Sweden...
CTTGCCTGTTATTAAGGGCGCTACGAGCCCTCAGGTAGTCTCTGCACCTTCCGGCGGTGCCCCGCCGACTTGGCTCAGGATTGCCATGAGCTTCATGCACGCAAGAGGCTCGAAGGTTCCCCTGAATTCATCCCGTCCACTTCGCGCGTTTCCGCGCGAAGGCACCATTTCGATGAGTCCCCTGCACTAACCGCTGTGCTACAGGCCCAACACGCAAATACTAACAGTCATGGTAGATCGAAGTGTCTCCGGCGCACGGATTCGGCAAAACCTGCCATTTTGCCCCCGCCGTGCGAGCGCCCCTCGGCCGATCCGCAGTTTTCTTTTGCAGCAGCCACAGTGGGTTGCGCCGGTTTGGTCGGCTCGCGCCTTTGGCAGCCGCTGCCTAGAGCCGCCAGCGCAAGCAGCGCCAGGCAGGTCGAGGTTATTTTCATCCGGACGTCCCCCTTGCGAACCTGTACGGCAACGTTAGCATGGCGATCCCCCGAAGACCTAAGGACTCAAGCCCATGAAGCTCTACTACATGAAAGGCGCCTGCTCGCTCGCCTCCTATATCTCATTGAATGAGGCGGGCATCAAGTTCGAGGCCATCAAGGTCGACCACGGCACCCATAAGACGCCCGACGGACAGGACTTCAATGCCATGAATACCAAGGGGTATGTCCCGGCGTTGCGTCTCGACAATGGCGAGCTCCTGACTGAGAACGTCGCCGTGCTGCAATACATCGCGGACCTCAATCCCGCCTCCAAACTCGCGCCGGCCGCCGGCACTCTGGAGCGCTATCGCCTTATGGAGTGGCTGTCCTACATCAACTCCGAGGTTCACAAATCCTTCGGCCCGCTCTTCTCCCCCGACGCCAGCGAAGACGTGAAGAAATACGCGCGTGCCAACCTCACGAAGCGCGTGGACTGGCTGGAAAAGGCCCTGGGCTCTAACACGTTCCTCATGGGCGAGCAGTTCACCGTGGCCGACGCCTATCTCTACGTGGTTCTCAGCTGGTCGAGTCACGTCGGCGTCGATCTGGGTAGATGGCCGGCATTGAAGCGTCACAACGAACGCGTGGCTGCACGGCCGCATGTAATCGCCGCCTTGAAGGCGGAACACATCATCAAGTAGCGCGCCCTTAGATTCTTGCAAAACTAGCTTTTCCTGGGCCGCACGCCGCGCGTCGGCGCAGCTTCGAGGGGATTCTCGGGCCAGTAGTGCTTGGGGTAGCGTCCGCGCAGATGCTTGCGCACGTCGGCGTACGAGCCCTGCCAGAAACCGGCGAGATCGCGAGTAATCTGCACCGGCCGCTGCGCCGGTGAGAGGAGTTTGAAAGTCACGCGCACGGCGCCGCCGGCAATTTGCGGCGTCTGTGTGAGGCCAAATACCTCCTGCAGGCGCACCGCGACGCTGGGGCCACCTTCCTCCAGATAATCGATGCGGATCTGTGATCCGGTCGGCACGGTCAAATGCGACGGCGCGAGTTCCTCCAGCCTGCGTCGCTCCTCCCATGACAAGAGTGCGCGCAATGCCTCTGCCAGAGGCACGCGCGCCAGATGTTCACGGCGCGTGACGCCATCGAGCCGGGGCAGAAGCCAGGTCTCGAGCGACAGCAGCAGCGACGCGTCATCGACCGCCGGCCACTGCCGCAAATCCTCGCGGCCAAGACCGCGCACGAATTCCATGCGCGCCTGCAGATCGCGGGCATCGCGGTTCCAGGGCAAAGCCGCCAACCCAAGCTCGCGCACTCCCGTCAACATTGCACTGCGCGCAGCCTCCGGCGGTACGGGATCGAGCGGCCGTTCCTCGAGCACGAGCGCATCCAACTTGACGACGCGCCGTGCGATCACCGCCTCTTCGCGTGAATTCCATTCGATAGACGTGGCGCTCAGGATTCGCTCGGCAAAGTGTTCGGTGAGATCGGCTCTGGCCAGCGGCGCGGCGAGCAGGATGCGCGCATCGCGGTCGCGGTCGTCCAGATCCACGGCAACGATGAATTCCTGCTTTGATACGCTGTCGGCCTGAGCGAAGAACGCGCCGCGTCCATTGGCGAGGGTGAAGCGCGCCTCGGCTCCTGCGCGGCGGCGGCCGATGCGATCGGGATAGGCAAAGGCGAGCAGCAAGCCGACGCGAGTCGTGTCTAGCGCACCATTCGTATCGGCGCTCAGCTGCCGGGCAAGTTCGCGCTCCAGGCGTCGTACACGCTGCAGCGCCGCCGGGTCCGCAGCGGTGCTCTTGTCACCGAGCACGATCTCCACGCGCGAGCGCATGTCGGTGTCGTGCCCACTTGCTGCGCCGCGCAGCAGATCCCGCTCCGACAGCAACGCCGCAAGCAGGGCGGCGAGCGGCACGCAACCGAGCGCGCTTGCCCGTTGCAACATGTGTGCGAGACGCGGATGCACGCTCAAGGTGGCTACTTTTCTGCCGTGCGCCGTGATGCGTCCCGCGGCGTCGACCGCATCGAGCTTGGCCAGCAAATCCTGCGCACTCGCGAGCATGGCATCCGGCGGCAGGTCGATCCATTTGAGATCGCTCGCAGCGCGCACTCCCCATAAGGCAAGATCCAATGCGAGAGGCGCGAGATCCGCCGTCAGGATCTCCGCTGCGGTGAATGGCGCGAGGCTCTTCTGCGCCTGCGCGCTCCATGCTCGATAGCACACGCCACTCGCTACGCGCCCCGCTCTGCCCTGGCGCTGTTCGGCCGATGCGCGCGAGATGCGCTCGGTTTCAAGCCGGCTCATACCCGTCACCGGATCAAAGATCAGGCGGCGCACGAGGCCCGAGTCGACGACGATCCGCACGCCCTCGATGGTGAGACTCGTCTCGGCGATGTTGGTCGCAAGAACGACCTTGCGCGTGCCCTGCGGACTTGGAGCCAGTGCCGCGTCCTGATCCGCGCTCGCAAGATCACCGAAGAGAGGCAACAGGCGCACGCCAGGCTCAAGGCCAGCGGCTTCGAGATATCCCAGTACACGGCGGATTTCGCGGGCGCCGGGAAGAAAAACGAGGACGTCGCCGCTCTCCTCGGTCAGAGCTTTTTGCACGAGCTGTGCGACCCCGCGTTCGCAGGGGATCTGCGCCGCAATGGACGTGCCCGGCAATACCGGCGCACCACGCCCGGCGTAGCGTGTCTCCACAGGAAACGTGCGGCCCGCGGTCGCAACGATCGGCGCATCGAGTAAAGCGGCCACGCGCTCGACATCGAGAGTTGCCGACATCACCAGTATCTTGATGGTCGGGCAAAGATGGGCGCGTGCATCCAGAAGGAGCGCCAGGCCCAGATCCGCCTGCAGGCTGCGCTCGTGGAATTCATCGAAGATGACGAGGGCGGTGCCTGCAAACGCCGGATCGTCCTGCAACATCCGCGCGAGCACGCCTTCGGTCACGACCTCGATGCGCGTCGCACGCGAGATCCGCGAGTCAAGTCGCATGCGATATCCGACCGTCTCGCCGACATTTTCACCGAGAGTGGACGCCATGCGGCGCGCCACCGCACGTGTTGCAAGCCGCCGCGGCTCCAGCATCACCAGGCGCTTGCGCGCGGCCCATGGTTCATCGGCGAGCGCGAGCGGTACGACCGTGCTTTTGCCCGCGCCAGGAGGAGCCTGCAGCACGGCGACACCGTGCTGCGAGAGCGCCGCGCAAAGCTGCGGCAGCGCCGCATCGATCGGCAGGCCGGAGGCGAAGCTCACCAGATCCGCACGCGCTCCGCCGGCGCAAGATAGAGCCGATCCGTCGGCTTTGCGTCAAAAGCGGCGTACCAGGCGTCCATGTTGCGAACGACGCCGTTCACGCGGTGGCACTCACCGCGGGATTGGTATTTGCACATGCGGCCAGCGCCGCGAGGATTGTAAAGCCGAAAAGCGTGCGTCCCGCGATCAAAGCTCCTCCCGACCCGTATGGCATGCAGATCGGCCTTCTCATGCAGCGCATGATCCTTGCGCACCTATAAAGCCGGGGCAAAACCGGCTCAACGGCCGCGGGCGCGCCACATGGCAGTGGCAAACGCCACCCACCCTGCAATCAGCGATAGACCGCCAAGCGGCGTCAGGAACCCGACAAACTCGGACGCCCCAAAGCTCAATAGATAAAGGCTCCCGCAGAAAAGCACTATGCCAATGAGGATGAGAGCCGCCGCCCAGCGCAAAAGCGCGGTATCCATTTCGCGTGCCGCAAGACCTATTCCCAGGAGCCCCAGCGAATGAAAGAACTGATAACGATCGGCGCTCAGGTAAACGCTCAGCCGCTCTGGCGGCAATTCCCCACGCAAGGCATGGGCGCCGAAGGCACCCAGCAGCGTTGCCAGCGCAAGAAGGACGCCGCTCGCGGTGAGAATGCGCGCGCCGTCGAATCTCATCCGCGGCTTTTCATGAGCGGCGTGATGAGATCGAGCGGCAGCGGAAACACGATCGTCGAGCTCTTCTCATTGGAGATGTCCGCCAGAGTCTGCAGATACCGCAACTGCATGGCAGCCGGCTCCTGCGAGAGCGAATGCGCCGCCTGTACGAGCATTTGCGCCGCCTGGCTCTCGCCCTCGGCATGGATGATCTTGGCGCGCCGCGTGCGCTCCGCTTCGGCCTGCTTGGCCATCGCCCGGATCATGGTCTCATCCAGATCAACGTTCTTGATTTCGACCTTTGTCACTTTGATGCCCCACGCTTCCGTGCTCTGATCGAGGATGCGCTGGATGTCGGCGTTCAGTTTGTCGCGCTGCGCGAGCAAGTCGTCCATCTCATGCTGGCCCAGCACCGAGCGCAGGGTCGTTTGTGCAAGTTGGCTCGTGGCTTCAAAGACGTTGGCGACCTGAATGATGGCCTTGCCGGGATCGACGATGCGGAAGTAGACGACAGCGTTGACCTTGACCGAGACGTTATCGCGCGAGATCACGTCCTGTTTGGGTACGTCCAGCACGATCACGCGCAGGTCGACCTTGCGCATCTGCTGCACCATCGGCGCGACCAGGATGAGCCCCGGGCCTTTGATCCCCGTGAAACGGCCAAGCGTGAACATGACGCCGCGTTCGTACTCATTCAGCACTTTGACGGTGGTGAAGAACAACGCGGCGACGAAGACGACGACGACGATACTGTATGGCATATATTTCCCCTTGCGCCTCAAATAGGCTCGACCCAGAGCCCGAGACCTTCGACCTTTACGATGCGTACCTGCTGCCCGACGGTGAGCGGAGTTGCCGTGTGTGCGTTCCACAGTTCCCCTGCGTAGCGCACCTGCCCCCTTTCATTGAAGCTTTCCACGGCCTCTGCGGTTTGCCCCACCATGACCCGCTCACCCGTGACGACCGGTCGGCGCTGTGAGCGCGCACCCAGGAACGCAATGGCGAGGATCACGAGACCACCGACCGTTGCGATGCCCGCAATCAGCGGCAAACCGATAGCCATACCCGGAGTCTCCGCGTCGAACAGGATGATTGAGCCCACGACAAACGCGACGAGTCCGCCAAGTCCCAACGAGCCGAATGCCGGTACGTGAAATTCGGCGATGATCATGCCCACCCCCAGCACGACGAGCGCCAGCCCCGCATAGTTCACCGACAGAATCTGCAGGGCAAAGAGAGCGAGCATCAGCGCGATGACGCCGATCACGCCCGGAAACATGACGCCGGGATTGTAGCCCTCGAGCAAGAGCCCGTAGAGGCCGATCAGTAAAAGCCCGTAGGCAATCGTGGGATGGGTAATGACCGACAGCAGCCGGGTGCGCCAGTCCGGATCGAGGCGCTCGACGCTGAGGCCTTGTGTCGCAAGCTTCACCGTTCGGTTGCCGATGAGCACCTCGCGGCCGTCGATCTGCGCCAAGAGGTCCGGTATGTCGCGCGCGACAATGTCGATGACATGCTTTTTCAGCGCCTCGCTCGCCGGCAGGCTCGCGGCGCCGCGCACGGCCTCGTTGGTCCACTCCACATTGCGGCCGCGCAACTCCGCGAGGCTATGCAGATACGCCGCTGCGTCGTTGATCATTTTGCGTTCCATCGGCGTCGCAGGCTCGGCAGCATGCGCATCTTTGGCGGCGGCACCGGCGGGCGCGCCGGAAGGAGCGGCTGGCGTTGGCGCTTCTTCGCCGCCGCCAATCGACACCGGCGTTGCCGCTCCCACATTGGTTGCAGGCGCCATGGCCGCGATGTGGCTGGCGTACAGGATATAGGTGCCGGCGCTGGCCGCGCGCGCGCCCGATGGGGCAACGTAACTCACGACGGGAATGGGCGAGGCGAGAATTGCGCGAATGATGTCGCGCATGGCGGTGTCAAGACCACCGGGCGTATCGATCTGCACGATGACGAGGCGGCTGCCGCGCGCCTGTGCCGCTTCAAGACCACGCACGAAATAGCGCGACGTGGCGGGGCCAATCGCGCCCTCGATCTGCAGAAGAGTCACTTGCGCACCTGCCGCAGGTGCGCCGCTTTGGGAGGCAGCCGGACCTGCAACGAGGGCGAGCAGGCCGAGCGCCAGGGCCGTGACGGCGAGGGATGCGGAAGTGATGCCGCGCATGGCTGCGACCCTACTCCGGTTCGCTCGTGGAGGGTACTAACGCGTGTGCTGCGTGCGAAACGGGCGCGCGGGCTTAGGCTGACGCTTGCCTTGCGGCGCATCGACCGATCCCGCCGGTTGCCACGCCGGCACCAGGTGCTGCTTGCCGTTGCCGATGAGATCCGCCCGGCCCATGCGCCGCAGCGCTTCGCGCAGGATCGGCCAGTTGTTGGCATCGTGGTAGCGCAGAAAGGCCTTGTGCAGGCGGCGCACTTTCAATCCCTTGGGAATGCGCACCTCTTCGCTCGTGCGGGTAATCCTGCGCAGCGGATTCTTGCCACTGTGATACATGGCCGTCGCGGTGGCCATCGGCGAGGGCAGGAAGGCCTGCACCTGATCCGCGCGGTAGCGGTTCTTCTTCAGCCACAGGGCAAGCTCGAGCATGTCCTCATCGGAAGTGCCCGGGTGAGCGGCGATGAAATAAGGAATGAGGTACTGCTCCTTGCCCGCCTCCTTTGAGTAACGGTCAAAGAGCTCCTTGAATTTGTAGTACGCGCCTACGCCGGGTTTCATCATCTTGGAGAGCGGCCCGTCCGCAAGCGCCTCCGGCGCAATCTTCAAGTAGCCGCCGGTGTGGTGCTGTGCGAGCTCCTTCACATATTCGGGAGATTCGATCGCAAGGTCGTAGCGCACACCCGAAGCGACCAGCACCTTCTTGATGCCGGGCATCTGGCGCGCGCGCTGATACAGGCGGATGAGCGGTGCGTGATCGGTATTCAAATTCGGGCAGACGGCGGGAAACACGCAGGACGGCCGGCGGCAAGCGCTCTCGATCTCGCGGCTCTTGCACGCGAGCCGATACATGTTGGCGGTCGGTCCGCCGAGATCCGAGATGACGCCGGTAAAGCCTGGCACGGAATCGCGCACCTGGCCGATCTCGCGCAGCACGGATTCCTCGGAGCGGTTCTGGATGATGCGGCCTTCGTGCTCGGTGATTGAACAGAAGGTGCAGCCGCCGAAACAGCCGCGCTGAATTGAAATGGAAAAACGGATCATCTTGTACGCTGGAATCACTTCCTCCCCGTACGAGGGATGTGGCCGGCGCTGGTAGGGCAGCTCGTACACCCAGTCCATCTCTTTGGTGGTGAGGGGTATGGGAGGCGGATTCAGCCACACATCGACATTGCCGTGACGCTGCACGAGCGCGCGCGCGTTGCCGGGATTGGACTCCAGATGCAGGATGCGCGAGGCATGCGCATAGAGAACGGGATCCTGCGACACGGCCTCGCAGGAAGGCATGCGGATCACGCTCCTCTCGCGGTCAGCGTTCTTCACGCCGCGGATGAAGCGTACGGGTTGCGCATCAGGCACCGGGTCTGTCCTGCGCTCGGTTCGCCGGGCCGCGCCCGGTTCCATCGCGTAGGGATCGATCGGTGGCGCAAGCGGCCCCGGTGCATCGAGGTGGGTCGAATCGATCTCGATCCAGTCTGCGGGTATGGTGCTGCGCGCGTACGCCGTGCCGCGCAGGTCGGTGATGTCGGCAATCTTCTCACCGGCCGCGAGCCGGTGCGCGAGCTCGCACACTTGGCGCTCGGCATTGCCATAGACGAGCATGTCGGCCTTGGCATCCAGCAGGATCGAGCGGCGCACCTTCTCAGACCAATAGTCAAAATGCGCGATGCGGCGTAACGACGCCTCAATCCCGCCGACCACAATCGGCACGTCTTTGAATGCCTCGCGCACGCGCTGTGCATAAACGATGACGGCACGGTCGGGGCGCTTGCCACCGGCGCCGCCCGGAGTATAGGCATCGTCGCTGCGGATGCGTCGCTCGGAGGTGTAGCGGTTCACCATGGAGTCCATGTTGCCGGAGGTGACGCCGAAGAAGAGGTTCGCCCGACCGAGCACTTCAAAGGATTCCGCGCTGTGCCAATCCGGCTGCGCGATGATGCCAACGCGAAAACCCTGCGCCTCGAGCGCACGGCCGATGACACCCATGCCGAAGCTTGGATGATCGACATAGGCATCCCCGCTCACGAGGATGATGTCGCAGCTGTCCCAGCCGAGCGCGTCCATCTCCGCGCGCGAAGTCGGCAGGAAGGGCGCCGTGCCGAAGCGCGCTGCCCAGAATTTCCGGTAGGTGGTGATGTCGCGAGCGGCTTGCATGGCGGGCTATGCAGCCTCGATGAGACGCGGCGCGCGCAACGCCTGGGTGATGCCCGGCACAAAGTCGGCGCCCGCGGCAACTTCCACGCTCGAGTCATGGAAGTCATTGCCAACGGGCTCGAAGCGACCGCCCAGGTACTGCGACAGGAAAGCTTCCGTGATGGCGTAGAAGGACAGGCGATTTTGCGGGCGCGCGAAACCGTGGCCCTCGTCCGGGTACAGCACGTAGGTCACAGGAAGATTTTTTTCCCGCATCGCTGCGACGATCTGGTCGGCCTCCGCCTGCTTCACACGCGGGTCATTGGCGCCCTGCGCAATGAGAAGCGGACGCTTGATGTGCTCGACGTGCGACAGCGGCGAGCGCTGCATGAGGTGCGCACGTCCGGCGTCAGTGCGTGGATCTCCCACTCGATGCGCCATGTCTTCAAAAAATGCCTTCCAGTACGGCGGAATGGATTCAAGCAGAGTGATGAGGTTCGACGGCCCGACGATGTCGACGCCGCAGGCAAAGCGCTCCGGCGTCAGCGTAAGCCCTACGAGAGTAGCGTAGCCGCCGTAGGACGCCCCATAGATCGCAACTTTGGCAGGATCGGCAATCTTTTCCCGTACTGCCCATTCGACCGCATCAATGAGATCCTCATGCATCTTGCCCGCCCACTCGGCGTCGCCGGCGTTGACGAAGCTCTTGCCGAAGCCTATCGAGCCGCGATAGTTGACGGCGAGCACGGCGTAGCCACGATTGGCAAGCCATTGATGTTCGGAATTGAATCCGTAACTGTCGCGCGCCCACGGACCGCCATGGACATCGAGCACCAGCGGCACGGGCTTTGCGGGCCGCGGTCCCGCGCTGCCGGCCGGCAGCGTCAGATAGGACACCAGCTTCAGGCCGTCGCGTGCGCGGATCTCGAGCGCCTGCATGCTCTGTAGAGGCGCACCGCAAAGCTCCGGGCGCTGGTCAAAGAGTTTCGACACGGCAGCACTCGCGCGCTCGTACAGGTAGCTTGCGTGTGCGCGCAGCGGGTCATCGACGACGACCACCCAGGTGCTGTCATCCAAGGTGCGGCTCGTGACTGCGAACTGCGGCCCAAGTGCGCTCGTCAGCACCTCAATGTCGCGCGCGGCGGCAGGCGTCATCGGTGCAAGCTCGCTCGTGAGATAGTCCACTGCATAGGCTTGAAGTGCGCGCGTGCGCGGATGCAGCCATACATCGGCAATGTCAGCGTGCGCGTTTTCTGCGACGCAGTGCTGCTCGCCGCTCGCGAGGTTGACGCGCACCAGGGCCGCCTTGTCGCGACCGAGCGCGCTCAACACGAGCGCCGTGCCGGCGTCCTCGACAATGAGCGGCCGCGTGGTCAGGCTGTCGGCCTGACCGTAATGCAGGAAACTCTCCCAGCCGGATCCTGTGCGGCGGAAGAGCTCACCGCCGCCCGTGGGTAGCGTCTTCAGCGCAAGCTGCGGCACGAGCTCAAGATCCTCAAGATAGCCTGCAAACCCCTGCGTATTTTTCTCAACCAGCCTGCGCTCCGCGGTGACGACGTTGACCTCAAAGAGGTCGTGCCATTCGGGGCTGCGGTCATTCAAGCCGATGAGCGCAATATTGGGCCGCGCTGCGGACAGGCCGACGATTTGTGCCTGCACGCCATCGAGCGGCGTCAAATCAATCTCCATACCGCTTTGCACATCGACGCTGAACACGCGCCAGTTCTCATCGCCGCCCTCGTCCTGCACGTACAGCACATGAGCGCCCGTGAGCGCCCAGTAGTGCTCGCGGATGCCGCGCTTCTTGTCGTCAGTGATGGGCTTGGCCTGATTGAGATCCGCAAAAGGCGCAAGCCACACGTTCAGCACTCCCTCCTTGGGTGCAAGAAACGAGATATAGCGGCCGTCGGGACTCAAGCGCGCCTGGGTGCGCACCGGATTGCCGAACAGCGTTTTACGCGCAATCAAAGAAGCCATTCATTCCTCATATAAAAGCAGAGCGCGTCGCTCGGCCCGCCACGCCGCCTCATCGGGCGCGGCCATGGCCTCAAGATCGGCAGGCGTCGCTTGGCCGTCATCCACCCAATCGCGCAGCAGATCGCTGCCATTGATGACGTCGAAGGCCAGGCGGTTGCTCACGTACTCGTACGGAAAGTCGCGCCAGATCGGATAGTCGGGACGTAAGCGCCGCAATGCCTTGAGCGCGAGCGCGACCAAGCGCCAGGGCCGAAATCCATGATGATCGTAGGACGCGTCTTCTACATGGATCTGAAACCCCGCGCAAAGCATTCCGACGTGCTTTTGAAACGTTGGCTCAAACGTGCAGGGGCGCAGGCGGCAGCCGCGCAACCACTCGGGCGCAAGCTCCTGCATTTTCGCAAATAAGCCTTGAATATCAAGCTCGGGTGCACCGGCAAGCTCAAGGGGCCGTGTCGTGCCGCGCCCTTCCGATAAAGTCGTGCCCTCGAGCATGACCGTCCCCGGGTAGCAGCGCGCCATCCACAAATTGGGTGCATTGGGGCTCGGGTTGACCCACGCGCGCTCGCCCAGCGGCCAGCCGAATCCGGGGCCCGTGGCGGGCGACCAGCCCTGAAGCCGCACGATCTCGCAATCGACGTCGAGGTGCGCCTTGGCGATGAACCAGCGCGCGAGCTCTCCGAGCGTCAGCCCATGCCGCATGGGCAAGGCGCCCGCGCCGACAAAACTCTCCCAGCCGGGACGCAGCAGCAGCCCTTCTACCGGTCGACCGATCGGATTCGGCCGATCGAGCACCCACACCGATTTTCCGTACCGAGCCGCTTCTTCGAGCACGTAGAGAAGCGTGGTGACGAAGGTATAAATCCGGCAGCCGACGTCCTGCAGGTCCACCAAGAGCACATCGAAGCTGTCCATCATCGCAGGCGTGGGACGCCGGACCGTGCCGTACAGGCTGAAAACGGGAATCCCGTGCACCGGATCCACGAAATCTTGGGACTCCATCATGTTGTCTTGTTTGTCGCCGCGCAGACCGTGCTGCGGCCCGAAGGCTGCAACGATGCGGATGTCGCCAAGCGCCATCAGCGCATCCAGAGCGTGCGTCAGGTCGGCAGTGACGGAGGCCGGATGCGCCAGGAGCGCCACGCGGCGCCCTTTGAGTGGTTTGCGCAAGGCCGGCTCATCAAGGAGCCGGTCGATCCCAAATCTCATAGCTCAAGCTCGAGGGTAAAACTGTCGGGGTGGTGGAAATCGGGCCTTCCCGGCGGATGCCGCAAGGCCCAATAGGAGAGCCTACCACCCTCGTCTTCCACGACTGCAGCCATGGCGATGCGCAGCCGCGGGGGTGGGATTTGCGGGATTAAGTCACGCCAAAATATGGTCGCCTCGAGAGTAATCCCGGCGGCCGTGCGCTGCATGGCAAGGTGTGGAGCGCGCGCATCGGTGACGACCGCCATGCCCTGCCGGGGCGCGCTGAAGCGGTACATGGCCCAGGCGCGCGACGGCGCAAAATTGAACTCGTGGTAGCCGGGTAAGCCCACCGCGCCCAGGAACGCTTCAAAGCAGGTATGCAGCCAAAGCTCATGCGCACGGCGCGCGGCGCCCTCGCTTGGAATGATGAGGTACTCAAGGTCGCCCTCCAGCACATAGCGCAGCACGATGCGCTCGGCGTCGAAGGCATACAGCGACACATCAAGCGTACGCACGGCCTCGCAGCCCATGGAGGGGTGACGCAGGAGCGCTCTGGGAACACGGCTGAAAGAAGACATGGGATCATTCTACCTTTGCCCGTAAGAGCGCGGTCTGACATGACACATACCGAAGCAGACATATTGATCATTGGCGCAGGCGGGGCCGGCCTTGTCGCCGCCGCTGAACTCGCGCCGTCAGGGCGTCGCGTGCTGCTCCTCGAAGCGCGTGATCGCATCGGCGGTCGAATGTGGACGCTGCACGCGCCCGACCTCGCCGCACCCATCGAATACGGGGCGGAGTTCATTCACGGTGAAGCCCTGACGACCATGGCCATCCTGCGGCGCGGCGGCAGAGCGGCCATCGAATCGACCGACACTCATTTTAGGCTGCAGGACGGTGAGCTTGCAGCGCGCAACGAGTTTTTTCACGACGTGCAGCGTGTGATGCGCGCCAGCAGTGCTCTTGAAAGGCAGGATCTGTCCTTCGACGACTTCCTCGAGCAGTCGAAGGATCTGTCGGTGGAGGCGCGCCGCTACGCCAAGATGATGGCGGAAGGCTTTGACGCCGCCGACACCGGTCATGCCAGTGCGCGCGCCATTGCCGCAGAGTGGACCGGAGAGATGATGAATGACGACGCACCGCAATCGCGCCCGCAGGGCGGCTACGATGCGCTCATCGCCACACTCGCAGGCTCTATACAAAGTGAGAGTGTGCATCTGCAATTGCAGACCACCGTCCGCTCGGTGCGCTGGTCACAAGGATCCGTTCTCCTCGAAGGCACATTCCTCGGCAAGCCGTTCCGCGCGAGCGCGCGCCGCGCGATCATTACGTTGCCATTGGGAGTTCTGCAGCAGCCGCCGGATGCCCCCGGAGCCGTCGACTTCAACCCCGCTCTCAATGAAAAACGCGGAGCCCTGCAGGGACTCGCCTCCGGAGCCGTGATCAAGCTCATGCTGCGCTTCAAATCAGCCTTTTGGGAGGAGCTTGATGGCGGCCGCTATCGCAACGCCGCCTTCTTGCATGCGCCGAATTCGGA
>Ga0302314_10014787_pt1 | contig 13315 bp, 3 predicted proteins | sample III_Palsa_N2_3_FD_200533 | JGI IMG/M metagenome (GOLD analysis project Ga0302314, IMG submission 200533) | Peat permafrost microbial communities from Stordalen Mire near Abisko, Sweden - III_Palsa_N2_3 | ecosystem: Environmental > Terrestrial > Soil > Palsa > Peat permafrost | place: Sweden...
CACGCAAATCGAGAGAATAAGGTCGAGCCATAGATGCTGGCCTCCTATCCAGCCAGCATCTTGAATCAGAAAACCCGCCGAGCCGGAATCCTAAAAGCGATTCCACTTCATAAAATCACGCCCTAGGTAGTTATTTGTGTTTTGAAACTGGCTAGCGGAGTTGATCGTTCCATCCGAATTAAGCTGTGAATAAAGGTTAATTGAACTTGATCCGCCTGCTAATGGATCAACGACATACGAGCCATTGACCATGAGATATTTGCACGCAATCGCAGAGCTATAATCTGGTACCTCTGGACTATTTGGTACTGGCTTCCAAGCGTAAACATAGAAAGTTGGATCTGTAGAGCCGCTCACGTTTCCTTCCTAAATTATGCATCACGCCACTTAGCTATCGCACTAATCACGGCCATCCATATTCCGGAGTAAACCCTGCTCTATCTCCATCGTCGAATACTACGAGATAAAAATCTCCATAGATTCTACTGGAATGAAAGTTTGTGATTTCGAACAATGACGTTCCTCCATGTAGCGCAGAATCATTTCTTACGGCCCTTACCCATTCTCTGCTGTCTAATGAATGATTGGTGTCTTTGCCATCTTGAAAATTCATTACATCACCGCTTGTATCGTAAATTACAACATACCCAATATCTGTAGTGTTCTGTATGTAAGCTGCGTCGCACAATCCTACGATATATGAGCTTCCATCCTGCTCGAACTGAGTAGTCTGACAGTGTTTCACAACATAATTGTCTTGAGGGAAAACATAAAATGCCAGGCCTGCCGCGAAAATTGTTTTCGTAGAACCGGTAGTAATTATAAGCAGCATCGTTGACACAACAGAAAATGTAAACGCTTCTGCAACCAATAACATATCTATAGCAAAACATACTATCGTTCTTAGTAATAGAACAACTGCATATATTGCAATAAACGATAAGATTGAAAATGGAAGATCTGCATCAGACGGGTGAATATACCAACTGAAAAAAATTCCTCCCGAGTATAAGATCGGTGGCAGCAAGTAAAATATTTTCCAAAATAGACCAGATATCAAAGACATATTGTTATTTATCCTGCAATAGCAGCCTGTTTGAGAGTTTTGACGCTGCGTTATCAAAAACCGTAACCCAATCATTCCATGTCTTCGGCCGAAATAACAGCATCAATCTATACCAAGGGCTGTCCTCCCGTTCCGTTAGCCACATCCAATAAGTTCCGTGATTGAGCAACAACCATACGGGCGTGCCCAACGCCCCCGAGATGGGCCCTCTAGTCCGACGGCGCCGCCGGCGCTAGAAATCGGCCGCGGTGCTGCCAAACAACGCGACGGCGATATGTGCCGCCTTTAGCGGCTAGAGCGTGATCGCTTGAGGTTGCATCGCTGCCGGTGTCGCGATCACGCTCTAGCTCTTGGTTTGATCGCGTGATTCACGCTTTCGTGTTATTCAACCTCAAGCGATCACGCTCTAAGTGACAAAGTTTTTTTGCTTCTTTTTGTTCACAAAAAGAAGACTTCTGCTTTACTCTTTTGCTTCGCCGGTTTTCGCCTCACCTGCCGGTGCTTGCCTCCGCCACTTCGATGTGACACCAGCGCTCGAACGCAGCCGGCTCGAACGAAATTACTTCGCCGCTGTTAAATTCTCGCCTTTCGCCATCTAAAATTACCCCGATCGCTGGCGCGTTCAGCTGCAATTCCCTGCTGCCCGCGGGAACCAGCAAGCTCACTACGCGCATCGCGGGGCCGGCATTGGCTGCGACCTCGGGCGCAAAATTGCACGCCGTCGACCATGCCTCCAACCGGGCGCGGACGGCGTCCACCGCATCTCCATATTCTACGCGCGGCGCGCAATACTTGGCGGGCTTGGTTGTGGCGTCGGGATAAAGGGTCCGATACTCCGCTGCATTCTGGAATATCTCGCGGCCGCCGTCGTCGACAAAGCTTTCGGCTTCGGCACCCTCGGCCAGGATTACATCGTGGGTTTCCAGTTCGATGTGGAAATACTCGACTGTCGCCACCTGCTCCAACTGCGCGATCGATGTACCATTCAGCAATACCCAAGCGGGGATGAGCACATTTTCTAGAAAGAACGCGTGCAAGGGCGAGACCATCAGATCTCGCTTGGGCACGCCGTCGCCAAGGGAGTTTTGCTTGAATAATATCGGCAATATATCGCGATTGCCTTGGATAAACCTTCCGTCATAGGCCCGCCGTCCGACCCAGCGGATCTCACGGGCCGCGCCGGTACGGGTGATTACGCGATCGCCGATGTCCAGATCCTCCACGGCGACCTCGCCGCGGCCGGTGAGTATCCGGGTGCCGCGGCAATAACAGGGGGTAACGTCGAGGGTTAGCACCGTCTCACCGTGGGTGCCCGAAGTTACCGCGAGGGTCGAGTTGTCGTAGCCGCCGACCAGGTTGAAAGCGGCGGTGTTGCTGCCGTCTGTCACCGTCAGCAGGTTGGTGGTGGTGTTGATCGAAGCGGTCTCGCCCGCGGAATAGGGCAGATAGCGCAGATCGATGATGCTGCCTGCTTCGAGCAGCATGTCTACCGAGGTGCCGCCCGAATAAATGTATTCGGTGCCGCCGCTCGTAATAATGGTGCCGCGCGCGCCGCCGCCGTCCCATAGGTGTTGCACGCCGCCGCTATTCACAATGGCGTAGAGCGCGTCACCACCTGACGAAACATTCTCGACGGCGCCGGTATAAAGTGTCGTGTTGCTGGTGAGCCCGCCGGACAATACATTAACTACGCCACCGGCGCTTACTTGGGTGTTGCTGGCCTGGCCGCCACTGGAAACGAACTCCAGGCTGCCGTTGTTCAAGAGCGTGCCGTAAGCCTTGCCGTCCGGAAGAATGGTCTCTGCGCCGCCGCTGCTGATCGTGACAGCCGACGTGGCGCCACCGCTCTGGACATTCACCATGCCGCCGCTCACCACCGTCAGATCCCTCGCGGTGTGACCGGACCCGACCGTGACGCTACTGCCGATGGAGTTTTGCTCGACCGTTATCAGCACTGTACCGTCGGCCGCAGGCGACGCCACGAAGGTGTCTCCGGTATAATCGCCGGCCAGCTGCACTACGAATTGCTGGAAATAATAATAGGAAAGGACCGAAGCCGAAAGCAGGTCCGTACTGGAATTGAAGGTCACCTGCGGGCTAAACAGCTCGTTATACTCCCCCGGTAATTCGATCGACGCGCCCGGTTCGAGCGTGACACCGGCACCGCGCTCGCTCGCGCCGAGTTGCAATAAGCCACCGCTGCTCACTACGGTTCCGCCGAGACGGGAGCCGCCCGTGGCCGCGAGCACGCCGCCGCTGTTGACCACAATGCCGTTGATCGTGCCTGCACTGTAGGCGAACGCCTCGCCGCCGGCGTTAACCTCCACCGCTGCGGCAGTGCCGCCGGAAAGCACCAGGTCGAGTTCCCCCGCACCCACCACCGCTCCCGTCTGTGTCCCCGCGGTCGCCGTAATCAATCCCCGGGGGGCGAGGATCACCTCCCCGGTCGAAATCACCAATCCGCCCGGGTCGACGATCGTGCCGCTTGCCTGGGCGCCGCTTCCCACCAGCACCAGTGTGCCGCCGCTCTGCACAGTGGTGGTGCTGGCGATAGCCTCGGGGCCATAGACGATAACAGCTCCGCCGTCGCCGATCGTGGTTGAAACCGCGCTGCCGGCCTGGTCCACGGTGAGGATGCCGCCACTGGTCACCAGCGCGCCGGACACCACGCCGGTATCCTCCTCGACGCCGCCGTAACTCACAATCGTGCCGGTGGCGGTTCCGCCGATAATTTGTTGGTCGCCGCCAAATGCGATCGTGGTACTGGTGGCCGTGCCGAGAACGACCTCGGTTCCGCCAGAGATGATCCCCCCGGTGGTACTGCCGCCGGCGGAGATGACGGCGCTTCCAGCCAGTGTAATTCCGCTCGCCGCCCCGCCGCTTCCGACCTCAAGCGTGCCGCCGCTCGCGACCCGGGCGCCGCTCGCGGTTCCACCGTAGTATACCGTTTCGGTCGCCCCGGAGACGACCAGGCCGCCGCTCAAAACCCCGTCCGCGGCCGAAATCAGCGTTGCGCTGACACCGGTGATGATGACATCGGCGGAGATCACGATGCCACCGGCTTCGACGATGGTGCCGCTCGCAATCCCGGAACCCGGTACCACCACCAGTTCACCGCCGCTTTGCACCTCGGTGCCGATCGCGTCGCCGTAGTAGACCAGTTCCACGCCGCCGGCGCTGATGATGGTGTTGCTGGAGATCCCGCCGGAAACGAGCTGAAATCCGCCGGCTTTCACCACGGTGCCAAATGTGATGCCGGCGTAGCGGAGCTGTTCAATCCCGCCATCGTTGACCGTCGTGCCGCTGGCTTCCGCATTGCCGAAGAGCGAGTTCACACCCCCGCTGTTCACGATGGTCCCGACTTCGGTGGAGACACCATAGTCCCAGTCCACCACTCCGCCGGCGTCGATCGTCGTCCCGCTCAGGATACTGTAATTGGCGCCGCTGAGTGTGCCGCCGCTTAAGGTGACGCCGCTCGCCGTGGCACCTGAAAGCAAAATCTCCAGGCCGCCGCTAAGCACGGTGCCGCCAAGATCGAGGTTGCCCGACATCACGCTCACGACGCCGCCGCTGCTCACCGTTGCGGCCGCGATCACGCCACCACCGAAAACCGTTGCGGTTTCGCCCGACGTAATCGCCGGCCCCGACAAGGTGCCGTCGGCAACCGCGATGAAACCGGAATTGGCGTTGGTTATCAATACACCGGCCGATGTTACGCGGCCTCCGCTCAGGATCGTGCCGGTGGCCACGGCGCCAGGCAGCAGAATCAGATTTGCACCCTGGTCCACAGTGGTGGAGACCGCGCTGCCACCCGCGACGATTTCCGCCCCGCCGCTCAGGAGGGTGGTAAGGCTGGTCACGCCCCCGTACTCGCCGACATATTGGGTACCGCCGCTGGCCACTTCGGCGCCGGTGTCGGTGGAGAAATAGACCAGCTCCACGCCGCCGGCACTGATGACGGTGCCGGATGCGGTCGTGTCGTCGAGGATCTGGGTGCCGCCCTTGATCTGGGTTGCCGCGGCGCTGCCGTAATAGGCACTCAAAATGCCGCCGCTGCTCACCACCGCGCTAATCGACGTGCCCTGAACCCACTGCGCGCCGCCGCTTAACAATTCAGTGCCGCTCGCGATGCCGCCCGACCAGACGTAGCCGGAACCTCCACTGCCGATTTTGGTGTCCACGGCAATGCTTCCCGAGCTTACCTCTTGCGTGCCACCGCTGCTCACAAACGTGCCGCTCGCGGTTGCACCGGAATTTAAATTCTCGGTGCCGCCGCCGTCGATCACGCTTCCGGTCAGCAACCCGCCGGAGTAGACGTACTCATTGCCGCCGCTACCCACCAATGTGGCGGCAGCCGTGCCACCCGCGAGCACGAATTCGCGAGCGTTAGAGCCGACCACGATCCCGAATATGCTGCTGCCCGCCGCCGCCACCGCGTTGCTGGATAAGAGTTCGAACGCACCGGCCGAGATCGCCTCGCCACCGGCGGCGACCGTGGTGCCGATGCCGATGGCCCCCGGCAATAGCACCAGGAAGCCGCCACTATCTACGACGGTGCCACTCGCGGTGCCGCCGGAGGAGACGATTTCGGTGCCGCCGCTACTGATGGTGGTCGCACTGGCGATCCCGGATGAAACCACTTCAAATCCGCCGGCATAGAGCGTGGCGCCGGTAGCGGTGCCGCCTCTCACGTCTTCCGTGCCACCGCTGTTTACAATCGCGCCGCTGTCGATGCCGGATCTGCCCACCCAGTTAGAGCCGCCGCTATCAACCACGGTACCGTCCGCGATACCGGCCGAGTCGACAAATTGGGTGCCTCCGCTCACCACCGTACCGCTGACGGTTCCTCCCGCCTCGACGCTGTCGACATCGGTATTGACCAAGCCGATTGCCGTGCCGCCCGATAGCACGTCAATTCCACCATCCGCGCCTATTGTGGCGCTGATCGCAACACCGCCCGCGTAAACCGTTTCGCCGCCATCCACGGTGCCGCCGGAAGCGGTGCCATAAACCAGCGCGCTGCCCAACACCGTGAAATCGACGCCGGTGCCGCCCGTCAGCACATACCCGGTCTGGTTCGAACCGATCAGCGCACCCGAAAGCGTGCCTGCCAGTACGGAAATCACCTCGTTGCCCGCGAGGATCACTATACCGGTCGACACCACGTGCGCGCCCGCCGCCGCCACCGTCCCGGTGGCGCTGCCGCCGGGGATGACGATCAGCGTGCCGCCGCTCGCCACGCTGGTGGCGCTGGCGGCGGCCCCGCTGGAAACAATCTGGTAACCGCCGCTTTGAATCGAGGTGCCGATAGTGATGCCGCCCGATGCCACGGCCTCGATGCCGCCGCTCTGCACCGTGGTGTTGCTCGTGACGCCGGCCGAGGTGATCTCCTCGATGCCACCGCCACGCACCGAGGTTCCGGACGTGACGCCGTGCACGTAACCGCCGGGATAAATGTCGGCGCCGCTGACCAGCTGCTCACCCCCGCTGTTGACGGTGGTGCCGGTTGTGGTGCCGAGGACGTTCTCTGTCCCGCCGCTGTTTACGACGGTGGCGCTGGTCTGGGCGCCGTATTGTACGTAGTCGGTGCTGCCGCTGTTTACCGCCACGCCACCGGCGAAGCCGCCCGAGTAGACGGTGACCGTGGCGTCGTCGACCGTCGCCCCCACCGCACTGCCGGCGACACCCAAACCGCCGCCATCGGTGACGAGCGTGTTGCTCGCGAACCCGCCGGAGCCGACGCCTACGCTCGCGCCGGAGAAATACTCCTCCGAACCGCTGGTGACGCTGACGAGAATCGCGCTGCCGTTCACCGTCGTCCCGATCGCGGTGCCGCCGGCGGAGATATGAAGTGCTCCGTTGCCGGTTACGATTGCGTCTTTGGTCAGTCCACCTGAAGAGACCACGAGGGTGCCGAACAAGCCAACGGCGGTTGCGCTGGTGGTCCCGCCCTGCGAGACAACCTGGGTATCGCCGTTATATGGGTCGTTCAAAACGGTGCCGACGGCGACGCCGCCTTGGAATACGGTCTGGGTTTCCGCTCCGCTTAACACGGCGGAGGTTACGGTGCCGTTCTGCACTGAAATGATCGTCGAATTGCTGGTGAGCTCGACCAACCCGGAGGAGACCACGCTGCCGCCGGAATTAACCAGGCCGGCCACGATGCCGCCGGGGAAAACCAGGAGCTCGGCGCCACTATGCAGGATCGTGCCGCTGGCGGTGCCGCCACTTAACAATACCTCCTCGCCGCCGCTCGAAACCACGGTGCCGATGGTGGTTCCTCCGGAGCTCACGAACTCGGTACCGCTGGCGTTCACGGTGCTGCTGGTGGCGGTCGCTGGGCCGGCATAACCGGTGACAGTTACGTCCTCGATGCCGCCGCTGTTCACGACCGTGCGCAAAGTGCTGCCGGACTCGAAGAGCTCGGTCCCACCATCGAGAACGGTGCCGGTCGCCGTGCCGCCGGCAAGCAGGAACGTGCCGCCGGCGCTCACGATCTCGTTCACGGCCGACGCGCCATTCGTTGCGCTGTCAAGGGCGCCGCTGCTCACGATGTTGCCGTAGGTGGTCCCGTTGTTCGACGCCCGCCCGCCCGAGTAAAGCACGCTGCCCGAAGCAATCCCCCCAGCCCACACGTCGAAGTTGCCGCCCGAGCTTACCACGGTGCCGATCGCGGTGCTTCCGGAGTAGAAGTCCGCGGATCCGCCCGTCGTTACGGTGGCGTCGTACGCCGAAGCGCCGGCATAGACCGTGAGCTCGCCGCCGTCGCCCACCAAGGTGCCGCGGGCGGCGCCGCCTGATGAAACGACCTCGGTGGTGCCGTAATTCTCGGAGCTGTCGGCCACTATGCTGCCGGTGGTCACGCCGCCCGCGAACACGATCTGGCTATCGCCGCTGACCACCGCGCCCGAAACGATCCCGGTGCTCACCGCGATGATGTCGCCGTTGCGTTCGAGCAATACCAGGCCCGTCGAGACCACGCTGCCGCCCGAACTTACCGTTCCTTTCACCACGCCGCCGGAGAGAACCACCAGTTCCCCGCCGCTTTGCAGGATGGTGCCGCTCGCCACGCCGCCGCTTGAAACCAGTTCGAACCCGCCGCTTGACACGATGGTGCCGAAGCTGGAGCCGTTGCTTAAAAGCTCCTGGATGCCGCCGTCATTGACGTGGGTACCACTGGCGGAAGCGTCTGAATGATAGACCCCCACCGTTTCGAGGCCGCCGCTGTTCACGGTATCGCCGTGGGCCGTGCCCGCGATCATCTCGATACCGCCCGCATCGACCGTCGCCGAGGTTTCGCTGGCATTTTGCGAGACGGTTTCGCTTCCGCCGCTACCCACCAGGGTGCCGGCGGCTGAACCGCTGCCTGTTACATTTTGTACTGCACCAGCAAACAGGCTGGTGCTGATGGCGGAGCCACCGTATTCGACGGTAACCGAGGCGCCGCCGCTTACCACCGTGCCGCTGGCGGTCGCGCCGGAGTAGATATCGAGCGATCCCAGGGATAAAACGGTTATGTCCAGGCCGGAGCCACCAGCATCGATCACCGCGGAGGCAGAGAAGCCCGAGACGGTCGCACCACTTGCGACGCCCCCGGACCAGACCGCCAGCGTGGTTGAACTCCCCACATAGGTGTCGCGAGCCAGTCCGCCCGAGGAGACGACTTCGGAGCCGCCGCCCGATAACTGAGTGTCTACGGTGGTGCCGCCGACGTAGACAGTCTGGGTTTCACCGGCATCCACCTTCGCGCCCGAGACGACGCCGCTGCTGATGGCGATGACGGAGCCGGAGAATTCCTCCGAACCGCCGGCTGCAAGCAACACGAGGCCGGTGGAGACCACGGTTCCGCCCGAATTGATCACCCCCTCGGCCACGCCCCCTGGCAAGACCGCGATCGTGCCGCCGCTTTCGACCGTGGTACCGCTCGCCACGCCGGCGCGTGAAAGCAGTTCGAACCCGCCGTTTGAAACAATTGTGCCGAATGTGGTGCCGTTGGTTATGACAAACTGGAACCCGCCGCTGTGAATGATCGAACCGCTGGCGGTGGCGGCGCCGCCGCCATAGATCCCGACCTGTTCAGAGCCCCCGCCGTCGACGACGTCGCCCACCGCGGATCCCTGGATAACAGCGCTGCCGCCGCTATCGATCGTGGTCCCGGTCGCGCTGCCGCCTAAAAGGTACTCCGTGGCGCCGCTTCCCACGGTGGTGTCGCTCGCTACCGCGAGCACGTCCATCGTGGCACCCGCGCCGAGGCTGGTAACGGTCGCGGTGCCGGCCGAAACCACCAGCGCCCCGCCGCTACCGATCAGACTGCCGCTCGCGACGCCCCCATCGACGAACAGGTATGACTCGAAGCCCGCGGCCACCGTCCCGCTGACGACGCCTCCCGCCAAGACGGTCAGCACGCTGGCGCTGCCGAGCTGCGTCGCGTCGGCCACGCCACCCGATGACACCATTTCGGAAGCCGAAACATAATATCCGGCCGCCGACCCGGCCAGTACGCTGCCGCTGGTCTCGCCACCCTGAAAGACGGTCTGAACCTCGGCCGGACCAACGCTCGCCCCCGAAACCACCCCGCTCTGCAAGGATATGATGACGCCGCTACTGGTGAGCTCAACCAGCCCGCTGGAGATCACTTCCCCGCCGCCGGCGACGGTGGTGCTCGCCGCGGTGGCGCCCGCCATCACCACCAGTATGCCGCCGCTTTCGACCCTCGTGCCGCTCGCGGTGCCACCGCTTGAGATCAATTCGATCCCACCGCTCCCGATGGTGGCACTGAAGCTTTCACCGCCGCTTGAAACCAGAACCAGGCCGCCGCCGGCAACCGAGGCGCCACTATCGATGCCTGTTACCAGCTCCGAACCGCCGCTCTGTACCTCGGTGCCGTCCGCGTGTCCGCCGGACGACACGATCGACTGACCGCCGCTATTCACCACACTGCCGCTGGCCACGCCGCCGCTTGTGACCTGCTCGGACGTGCCGGAATCGATTGTCGTTGCTGTGCTGACGCCGCTGTCGAAGACGTAACCCAGGTGCTCGAGCAACGTGCTGGTGACGCTGCCGCCCGCGCTTACATAAATGTCGGCCGGGCCATACGCGGCGCTCACCGTAAATTCTATGGCTGAGCCGCCGGAAAGTACTTGTACCTGGCTGTAGTTGCCCAGCGTGAGGCCGCTGCTCACGACACCAGACGACACCACGTAGTCGGACATGGATCCATTCCCCCCAAGCCAGTTTTCTCCTGGTTCATCGCGGAAAACCGCGACCGGCAAGAGGTTCGCTTCAGGCTATTCGATAAAACCTGTGCCCGCAATGTAGAAAGTAAAGCCTTGGCCCTCGCGAGAGATTAAATGGTTGCGCTCTCGTTGCGGTTGTGGAGGCGGCGCATATGGGTTAGGCAAAAGGAAGTAAGCATCTTTTTTGAAAAAAAGAAGCAAAAAACTTTTGTTACTATGGGTCTGAGACTACTGATCGGCGGATCCGCGCATTCCGATCTAAATTTACAAAGTTCTTCTGCTTTATTTTGTGAACAAAAAGACGCAAGCAACTTGGAAATTAGAATCTTGTTGAATAAAAGTTTTTTCTTCTTTTTTCGCAAAAGATACTTCTGCGTTTGCTTCGCTGGTTCCGCTCAGAGCGCATTCAACGGAAGTTTCAGGAATCGGCGGTCGCCGGTGGCGGGGTCGGGGAGTTTGCCACCGCGGATGTTGACTTGTACCGACGGGATGATGAGTCGCGGCATCCCGAGCGTGGCGTCGCGGGCGATCCGCATTGCGACGAACTGGTCCTCGGGGACGCCGTCGTGGATGTGGACGTTGTTGGCGCGTTCGTCGGCGACAGTGGTCTCCCATCGGGTCTCACGCCCGTTGGTGCCGTAGTCGTGACACATGAAAAGACGGGTCGACGGCGGCAGATCGAGTACGCGCTTGATGGACCGGTAAAGTTCGCGGGCATCGCCGCCGGGGAAATCGGCCCGCGCGGTCCCGCTGTCCGGCATGAATAGCGTGTCGCCGACGAATGCCGCATCGCCGATGATGTGGGTCATGCATGCGGGCGTGTGGCCGGGAGTGTGCATGGCCCGCGCCGCCATAGTGCCGATCGTATAGGATTCGCCGTCCGCGAAGAGGCGATCGAACTGGCTGCCGTCACGTTGAAATTCGCTGCCCTCATTGAATATTTTGCCGAAGACCTGTTGCACGACGGTGACGTTGGTGCCGATGCCGATCTGCCCGCCCAGCGTCTTTTGGATGTAAGGGGCCGCGGAAAGATGGTCGGCGTGGACGTGGGACTCGATGAGCCACTCCAGGTTTAGGCCATGCGCGCGGATGAAGCCGATGATGGCATCGGCCGAGGTGTATCCAATCCGGCCAGAGGAATAGTCGAAATCGAGCGCACTGTCGACGACGGCGCAGGACGGTGAGTTCGGATCTTTCACGACGTAGCTTATGGTGTTGCTGCCGGGGTGGAAAAACGGCGTGACTTCGGGGGGGACCCACGAGCGCGCTTCCGGCTCGATCGCGAACTCTTCGGGCCAGATCGGGCCGGAGAATCTTTGCGCCAGCAGATCGGCGAGATTGGCGCACTGATTGCGGATGTCGGGTACCGCGATGCTTTCCCACAATACGCCGCGGGTCAGCGGACCGACCGCGAACAAGCACGGGGAGGCGACGCCGTCGGCGCCGATCAGGGCGCAGTCGTCGGCAATATCGAGCCCGATCGCGAGCGGTCCGGGGCGGATGCGGCCCGCGGCCAGCAACGATCTGATCGCGGGATTGTTGGAGTGGCGGGGATCGTCGGGTAGGCCGGTGCATTCCAGAATTGCCGCGACGGAGATGATTTCGGTTTTTCGGCCACCACGATTGAGCAGGGTAACCTTGGTCCGTTCGGCGTCGGGCTCGGCGGCAACGACGCGCCCGGCCAGCACGCGCAGCCGGCCTTCGCTACGGAGGTTTTCGATCAGATCGGCGATTTGCGGCGCCATCCGGTGACGGCAGACCTCCCACCAGGGCCTGGCGTGGCGGCGAAAGCGGCGGCGCTGATCGAGGCTCATCGCCTGCCATAAATCCTGGGTGTAGGGTCGGAGTGCGTCAATGACGCTGCGCCAATCGGCACCTTTTTCGGTGGCAATGCGCGCCATCACGCGCAGCCAGCGCATCAAGGCGGAGATTGGGGCGCCGAATGGTACTTCGGCTCGTGGGATCTGGAGCGACGAAATCACGCGATGCGGGTGGGGGAGCATGCCGCGGCGAGAGACCGCGATCACCGGACCGCGATGGCCGCGCCGGTAGAGCGATAGCACCATGTCGACCATGGTGAGACCGGTGCCGACGATCAGCACCGGCGCGGCGGCGTCGATCTGATCCAGCACGCCGGTCCGCCACGGGTTGTCGCCGCGTTGCGCGAGGATGGGCGGGCGCTGCTCGTTGCCGGTGGCGAGCACCGCGCAGGCGGCCTTGAGGGTTCCGGTGGATTTCAGGGCGAGGGTTACACCGGTGGCGGTGGGAGTGATCTCGACACACTCGTCCTGAACGATCGTGAGGCGGCCGGACTTCGCGCGATCCCGGAGCAACCCGCCGATGTATTCGCCGTAGACGTGGCGTGGCGCGAAACAAAATCGAGTCGGACAACCGATGCCGTGCTGGGGACCATGAATTTGCAGCCACTCATAGAAATGGTCGGGACGGTCGGCGTAGGCGCTCATGTTGCCGGCGCGGACATTGAGCAAATGACTGGGATCGTCAGTGGAATAGGCGATTCCACGACCTATCTCGTTGCGTTTTTCGATCAGCACGATTCCGATGTGTGGTTCGAGCACGCGGAGGAGATTGGCCGCCAGCATCGTGCCGCTGGCACCGCCGCCGATGATCGCAATCCTGGAAGTGTGAGTGTGAGAAATGATCATTGGTCGCACCCCGGTGTGGCCGGTTGGAAGGACATGGCGGCGAATGACGCAAACCACGGCACGATATGGTGCCATGGGAATATACCGTCGCTTGGTGTTGTTATACTTCTAAATGACATATTTCCGTGCATGTATTTAGGTTATTCAAGTAAATTCAACAATAATCATGCAGCTTCACGAAGTATGCTGAAATGTCCCTATGTTTACAAGAATTTTTGACGCGCCTGGTTGCGAGCGCTGAGGCGAAGGAAGAATCTTCTTTTTTGAAAAAAAGAAGCAAAAAACTTTTGTCAATTAGGAATAGGGATGCATCGGTCTGAAGACGGAGTGCTCCGGCCCCATTTGAA
>Ga0302314_10014788_pt1 | contig 13314 bp, 10 predicted proteins | sample III_Palsa_N2_3_FD_200533 | JGI IMG/M metagenome (GOLD analysis project Ga0302314, IMG submission 200533) | Peat permafrost microbial communities from Stordalen Mire near Abisko, Sweden - III_Palsa_N2_3 | ecosystem: Environmental > Terrestrial > Soil > Palsa > Peat permafrost | place: Sweden...
GCGTGCGCTCGCTCGAACGCGAGATCTCCAAGGTCTGCCGCAAGGTGGTCAAGGGCGTGCAGCTCAAGACGCATGAAGGCAAGGCGGTCGTCACCGAAGAGAACCTCAACGACTTCCTGGGTGTCCGAAAGTACGACTTCGGTCGTGCCGAGAAGAAGAACCAAGTGGGCCAGGTGGTCGGCCTGGCATGGACGGAAGTCGGCGGCGACCTGCTCACCATCGAATCGGCCGTGATGCCTGGCAAGGGCCAGATCATCCGCACCGGCTCGCTCGGCGACGTGATGAAGGAGTCGGTCGAGGCCGCTCGCACCGTGATCCGCAGCCGCGCCGCGCGCCTGGGCATCAAGGACGAGATGTTCGAGAAGCGCGACATCCACATCCACGTGCCCGACGGCGCGACGCCCAAGGACGGCCCGAGCGCGGGCGCGGCGATGGCCACGGCCTTCGTGTCGGCGCTCACCGGTATTCCGGTGCGCGCCAACGTGGCGATGACGGGCGAGATCACGCTGCGCGGCGAGGTCACGGCCATCGGTGGCCTGAAGGAAAAGCTCCTGGCGGCGCACCGCGGCGGCATCACCACGGTGATGATCCCCGAGGACAACGTCAAGGACCTGCAGGATATCCCCGAGAACGTGAAGAGCCAGATCGAGATCGTTCCGGTGCGCTGGATCGACAAGGTGCTGGAAGTCGCCCTCGAGACGATGCCCCAGCCGCTGCCCGAAGAGGAAGCTCCGAAGGATGGGGTCGTGGCGCCGGTCGTCGAAGCCCCCGTCGCGAAGGCGGACGTCTCGGACTCGATCAAGCACTGATCTCGGGTTAGAATCTGCGCCGGGTTGTCGAAAGGCATCCCGGCGCAGTTGTTTCCGGGTTTCGTTTGACTGCCGAGTAAAGCAGACTGATTCAGTCAGGCTTGCAGAGGCAAAAGAATCCGGTATATACTGCTAGCTTCAGCAGGAAGACGAAAACTTCTAACGCAAAACGTTATCGAGGTTGGAGTCGGAAAGTTGACACCTGCGGGAATAGCTCAGTTGGTAGAGCGCAACCTTGCCAAGGTTGAGGTCGCGAGTTCGAGTCTCGTTTCCCGCTCCAGGTTATTTGAAAAAGGGAAGCTGATGCTTCCCTTTTTTGTCAGAATTGTCGGTTCTGGCTCGCCTCTCCGGTCAGTCAGCCGCCAGCGGCGCGATAGCAAATCGGTTATGCAATGGATTGCAAATCCATCTAGCCCAGTTCGACTCTGGGTCGCGCCTCCAAGAATTTCGTTGAAGATCAAGCAGTCTGACGCCTCGCCCTCGCGAGGCGTTTTGCTTTGCGCGCGGCGGGCAACGGTCGCCATCGGAAACGACGCGGCAACCGCAGGTCGAGGCAGGCGATGGTCGAGTGGTCGATTGTTGAACCGCAGGTTTGCGCGTGGCAGGCATGCGCGCTAGAATCGTTTCATAAAACGTTTCACCACCGGAAAATACTTGTGTGTCGCACATAGGTGAAACTCCATTCTAAGCTTGGGCTGGAATCGTTTCATCATGCCGAACCCAGATGTCCTGTCCGCTCTCCGTACGTGGGGTCGCCAACCCGCGGCTGAACTGCGCAGGCGACTCAACGTCAGCCGGCCGACGCTCATGCGCGCTGTTCGCGCGGCCGGCGATGAAATCATCGTGCGCGGCAGCGCGCGCCGGACCGCGTATGCGGCCTGGCGCGCACTGCGCGGAAGCATTGCCCCGATTCCGCTGTATCGAATCGACGAGCAGGGCGCCGCGCACGAGCAAGGCAGGGTCAGCCTGACCTGCCCCGATGGCAGCGCACTCGAACTGCAGGAATCCATCGAGTGGCCCCTCGTCGGCAACGAGATGGTCGACGGTTGGTACGACGGCTTGCCGTACCAGCTTCTTGACATGCGCCCGCAGGGATTCCTGGGGCGGCACTTCGCGCGCGAGAACGCGGCCATCCTGCAGGTCAATGAAGACCCGCAGACGTGGTCCGACGACGACGCCGTGTACGCGCTTTCGCTTCTGGGTTCGGATACGCCTGGCAACTTCATCCTCGGCGCAGCCGCTTACCGGCTATGGCTCGAGTCCGTGCAGGCGCCAAGGCCGGGCATTCGAGACGACGAAGTCGGGGCGCGCTATGCGGAACTCGCAGAGCTGTCACTCCAGCACGGCATTGTCGGTTCGTCGGCCGCAGGGGAGTTCCCGAAGTTCACGGCGGTCCGCCAGCATTCCAATGCCGCCGGGCAACTCGGTGACGATGTTTCTCATGTCATCGTGAAGTTTTCCGGCAACGATGAGTCAGAGGGTGTCCAGCGATGGTCGGACCTGCTGGTGTGCGAGCACCTTGCCACGCAGGTGATGCGCAACGAGCTCCGCATTCCCGCTGCAGAAACGAGCATCCACCAAGCGGCTGGACGTACCTTTCTCGAAGTCGTTCGTTTCGATCGCCACGGGCGCGGCGGGCGTTCGGGCCTGCTTTCCCTGCATGCGCTCAATGCCGCGCTGCTGGGCGCAAACCCGACGGACTGGCCGGTCACCGTTGCCAAGCTCGATGCACTCGGGCTGCTCGCTCCAGCCGCGGTGGAAACGGTTTCCCTCATGTGGCACTTCGGTACCCTCATCGCCAACGTCGACATGCACGAAGGCAACCTGTCTTTCGTTCCCGCGGCAGCCAATGAAGCGGGGCTTCGAATTGCGCCGGCGTACGACATGCTGCCGATGTTGTACGTCCCCCAACGCGGGGTCGAGATGGTTGCCCGAAGCTACGCGCCGCAACTCCCTCTCCCCAGCGAGCGCCGAGCTTGGCGCGCCGCCGCAGAGGCTGCGCAAGCGTTTTGGTCGCTGGCGGCCAGTGACGGGCGCATCAGTGCGGGATTCCGAGCGGTCTGCACCCAGAACCTGGCATTGCTTCGGGTACTCGCCGCACACCCGGCGGCAGCGTGAAGCGCCGGTACGAACAACTGCCTGCGTGGGCGTGATCAAGCGGCTCGACTGCAAGCTGATGATTTGAGCAATGCAAGTCGGATTGCAAATCCGTGCAGCCCAGTTCGACTCTGGGTCGCGCCGCCAAGAATTCCTGCTGCAAAGCAAACCCCAACGCCTCGGTCTCCGGGGCGTTGTCGTTTGTGCGCCCGAAACGCGATCGTCAGGCGTTGTGCGCTCAAGGCAACCGGGTGATGCGCGGGATGCCTGTCGCGGGCAGGCGTGGGTCGTAGGCCGCGTTCGGCGACTTGTAGCGCGCGAGGTAGGCGACGAGTGCATCGACGTCCTGCGCACCGCCCAGCCGGTTCGTGCCGGCCTTCAACGTGGTGAAGCCGTCGCCGCCTGTGGCCATGAAGTTGTTGACGGTCACGCGGTACGTGCGCATCGGGTTCTGCACGACGCCCTTGGCCACGACGATCTGTGTCGAGCCGGTGGCCGCGGGCGGCGTCACGGTGACGTCGGTCGGCGTGAACGTGACGTCGACGATCTTCGCGCACGCGGGCGCGCTGGCGCTCCACGTGACCTTCAGGCCGTTGGACACCTGCATCACGCGTTGTGCCGCCTGCCCCGCGCAACCGATGAACTGCTGTTCGAGCAGGGCCTTCAGCTGCCCGCCGGTGAGCGTCATCGTGACGAGGCTGTTGCCGAACGGCTGCACGGTGAACGCGTCGCCGTAGGTCACTTCGTGCGGGTACGTGGCCGCGACGGACACGAAGCCCGGCGACCGCACGCCACCGGGGTTCATGAAGGCGATCTGCGCGCTGCCGAGCGCCGTGGGCTGCGTGGCCATCAACTGCGCGTCGGCGATCAGGTTGCCGGCGAGCTGCTCGCCTCCTGCGTCGGGCGTCGTCGGCAGGGCCGTCGAGATCGTGCCGATGACTGCGCCGGCGAGCGGCGCGACGAGGCGGTCGTAGCCCTGCACGATGTTGCGCACGGTCGGATCGGCGGCGATCGCCTGGTCGATCGCCGGGTCGGTGCGGTCGACCAGGCGGTTGGTGGGTGCGACGGCGATCACGTCGTGGGTCTCGGGATCGAGAGTGACGTCGATGTCGGTGACGACGCGGCCGAACGCGCTGGCGCTGGTCACCGGGATCAGTCGACCCACCTTGTTGGGCAGGCCGGTGGGACGCGGCCTGGAGAGCGCGGCACCACCGACATTCTTCACGTCCACCGTGTTGGCCGAGCAGTTGTAGGCCGCGTGCGTGTGGGCGCTGATCACCAGATCCACGGCGTCGTCCAGGCGATTGACGATGTTCTCGATATCGGAGGCGCTGCCGTCCGCGTTCTTCAGGTTGCCGTCGCAACCATTGATGTCGCCGACGTTCGGGCTGGACTGGACGCCGCCCTGGTGCACCAGCACCACGATGGCTTCGATGCCTTGCGCGCGCAGGTCCGGCACGAGCGCGTTGACGGTATCGGCCTCGTCCCGGAACTGCAGGCCCGCGACGCCGGTGGGCGTGACGATGCCCGGCGTGCCCTTGAGCGTCATGCCGATGAAGGCCACCTTCACGCCGTTGAACGACTTGATGCCGTAGGGCGGCAGCAGCGTGCGGCCCGTGGCGGTCTCGATCACGTTGGCGGACAGCCACTTGAACCGCGCCCCGTCGAACGTTCCGGGCGCGCGAGAGCCGAGGCCGCGACAGCTGTTCGGATCGGGCTGGCCGTTGGCGAGCCGGCAGCCGCCGTCTTGCAACCGCTTCAACTCCGTCGGGCCCTTGTCGAATTCATGGTTGCCGACGGACGTGAACTCGAGGCCGACATGGTTCATGACTTCGATGGTGGGCTCGTCGAAGAACAGCGCGGAGATCAGCGGCGACGCGCCGATGAAGTCACCGCCGCCGACGACGACGTTGAGCGGGTTCTGCGACTTCAGGCGCGCGACGTAGGCGGCCACGTACTCGGCGCCGCCGACCGCGGGACGCGGCGTCGCCGGCACGATCGTGTTGACGCCGAAGCTGCCCGGCGACTGCAGGTTGCCGTGGAAATCGTTGAAGCCGATGATCTTGATGGTGATCGGCGAAGGCGAGGGTGACGGCATCACGGAGCAACCGGCGGCGGTGGCCGAGGCGATCGTCGCAGCGAGAAGCGTGCGAGCGAAGGTGAGCAGGGTGTTGTTCATGATGCGCGAGCCTCGGACCGTTTGAGTGCACTTTATCCACGTCCCGATCGCCGCGGTCGACACGCGGCACCTCTAGGGACTTCCGATCACTGGTCGGGTGGGATCATCGCGCAACTGGACGTCATTCGCGATGGCACGCGCGTGTCGCGCCTGCATGACGTGCAGCTGAAGGTACTCCAGCGCGAGCGCGAGCGCGATCTCGAATCGCGCATCTACGATGGACGAAAGTCGATCGATCTGACCCTGGCCGACATCCGCGTCGGCGACATCGTCGAGTTCGCCTACACGCTCACCGGTGCCAACCCGTCTTCGCAGGCCACCGCCTGGGCGAGTTCGAGATGCAGTGGGCCGTGCCGGTCGCCCACGTGCATTGTCGCCTCTCGAGCGCGACGGGGCTGGCCCTGCGTCTGGGACAGTTCAACGGCGCGCTGGCGCCGCAGGTGTCGCAATCGGATGGCTTCGACGAGCGCGTCTGGGATGCCCACGACGTGCCGGCGTTGCGCAAGGAGGCCGGCGTTCCGAAATCGTTCGACCCTTGGCCGTGGGTCGAGTGGAGCGACTTCGCCACCTGGGGCGACGTGGCCCGTTGGGCCGAGCCCCTCTACCAGGTGCCCACCCGATTGAGCCCGGTGCTGCGCGCGGCCGTCGATGGCATCGCGCACGACTCGCCGCAGGGCGAGGCGCGGATCGTGGCCGTGCTGCGGCTGGTGCAGCAGCAGGTGCGCTACCTCGGCGTGGAGATCGGCGCCGGCACCCATTCGCCGAGCGCCCCCCGACGTCGTCTACGCGCGGCGCTGGGGCGACTGCAAGGAGAAGGCGCTGCTGATGGTGACGATGCTGCGCGCGCTCGGCATCGAGGCGAGCCCGGCGCTGGTGAACACCGATCGCCGCGACTTCGAGCATGAGTTGCCCAACGCGGGCGCGTTCGACCACGTCATCACGCGCGTGCATTTCAGTGGCCTCGACTACTGGCTCGATCCCACGCGCTCGCCGCAGCAAGGCAGCCTGTACACGGCGTCGCAGCCCGACTACGCGCGTGCGTTGGTGCTGGATGACCATTCCACCGCGCTCACGCCCATGCCCGCGGCGACGATGGCGGCGCATGCACGCGAGGTGGAGATCGACGTCGACAGCCGTGCCGGCGTCGACCAGCCGGTGAAATACGTCGTGCGAACCACGTACGGCGGCTTCTCGGCCGACGCGATGCGCGATGACCTGGGCGAGGGCGAACGCAGCGAACTGCAGCGCCGCTATGTCAACTTCTACGCCACCAGCTATCCGGGCATCCAGGTGGCGGCGCCGTTCGACGTGGAGGACGACATCCTCGCCAATGTCGTCGTGGTGACCGAGCACTACGCGATCAAGGACTTCTGGCCGGCAGACGGCAAGGACAACAAGCTGGCGCATTTCCATGTGCCGGAGATCGACGGCGAACCGCGCGCGCCCTAGGAACCGATCCGCACGATGCCGCTGTCGCTGCGCGGACCGCAGACGGTGCTCGAACAGGTGCAGGTGCACCCGCCGATGATGTGGCCGGACCGCAAGTTCGAGAAGACGGTGGCTAACGACGCTTTCAAGCTGACGAAGGTCGTGCAATTGCGTGGCCGGCTGCTGACGACCGACTACATCCTGGAGATCACGAAGGACCAGATCAAGGCTGCCGACGTCGCGAGGTTCGCGGCCGACATCGGCCAGGCGCAGGATCTGCTGGGCTACAGCCTGTCGACGGACGAGGCCGACGCGCCCGTCCTGGGCTCGAGCGGGACGCTGGCGCTGCGAATCGCCGGGGGGGGCGCGGTACTGCTTCTTGCGACGTGGTGGGGGCTGAGCCTGCGTCGGGCCAGGAATCCTGCCCTTGAAGCGCGCGCGGCCGTGCGACCCGTGGCGGCTGTCGTTGCGCCGCCGCAGGGTCAGGTCGCGGGCCAGGGTGCGACGACCGAGGCCGCCGTGGTGGCGCCCGTGGCCGGGTGGCCAAGCAGCCCGGGCGTCGTGAAAGGGCAGGCAGGGGCTCCGACCCGTCGTGCCTGCAGTCGCTTGAAGGGCAAAGTTCGCGTGTCACTGCCCTGACATTCGCGGCTCCGAGACTGTGCGGCATCGTTGCTTCCAAGCTGGAGCAACTTTCCCCACCTTGCTCCAGGAGACTCGATGACCGATTCGAAACGCCGCGACTTTCTCCGGCTCGCGACGACCACCGCCGGCGTCGCCGGCGCCAACCTCGTGCCGGGATTGATCCAGAAGGCCCTGGCCATTCCGGCCCACCGCGAGACAGGCACGTTGAAGGACGTGAAGCACATCGTCATCCTGATGCAGGAGAACCGGTCGTTCGACCACTACTTCGGCAGCATGAAGGGCGTGCGCGGCTTCGGTGATCCACGGCCTGCGACGTTGCCGAACGGCAAGTCCGTCTGGCATCAAGCGTACAACGGGGGCGAACTGCTGCCGTTCCATCCGGACGCGCCCAACCTCGGCCTGCAGTTCCTCGACGGCACGCCGCACGACTGGACCACCACGCACCAGGCCTGGAACGGCGGCCGCTACGACCAGTGGGTGGCCGCCAAGGGCACCAACACGATGGCGTACTTCACGCGCGGCGACATCCCGTTCCACTACGCGCTGGCCGATGCGTTCACCGTCTGCGACGCCTACCACTGCTCGCTGCTCGGCCCGACCGATCCGAACCGTTATCACATGTGGACGGGCTGGGTGGGCAATGACGGATCGGGTGGCGGTCCCGTCGTCGACAACGCCGAAGCGGGGTACGGCTGGTCGACCTATCCCGAGCTGCTGCAGGCGGCTGGCGTGAGCTGGAAGATCTACCAGGACGTCGGCACCGGACTGGACGCCAACGGTTTCTGGGGTTGGACGTCCGACCCGTACATCGGCAACTACGGCGACAACTCGCTGCTCTATTTCCATCAATACCAGAACGCGTTGCCGGGCTCGCCGCTGTACGAGAACGCACGTACCGGCACCAACGTCGCACAGGATCCGACCCAGACCTTCTTCGACATCCTCAAGGCCGATGTCGCCAACGGCACGCTGCCGCAAGTGTCGTGGATCGTGGCGCCGGAGGCTTTCAGCGAGCATCCGAACTGGGCGCCGAACTATGGTGCCTGGTACACGTCCCAGGTGTTGGAGATCCTGACCTCCAACGAAGCGCTGTGGAGCCAGACGGCGCTGTTCATCACCTACGACGAGAACGACGGCTTCTTCGACCACGTCGTCCCTCCGACGCCTGCGGCGACGCCCGCGCAAGGGCAATCGACCGTCGCCGTGACCAACGATTTCTTCGCCGGGAATTCCAGCTATCCGAGCGGCCCGTACGGCCTGGGCCAGCGCGTGCCGATGATCGTTGTCTCGCCATGGACGCGCGGCGGCTGGGTCTGCTCGCAGGTGTTCGACCACACCTCGCTGATCCGCTTCATCGAGCAGCGCTTCGGCCTCGGCCATGCCGGTCTCACGGAGTCCAACATCACGCCCTGGCGGCGCGCGGTGTCCGGCGACCTGGTCTCGGCCTTCAACTTCAGCAACCCGAACGATGCGGTGCCGGCACTGCCGAAGACCACGGGCTATGTGCCGCCCGACAGCGTCCGCCATCCGAGCTACGTGCCCATCCCGCCCGCGGTGCAGGCGATGCCGAAGCAGGAGCCGGGGCTGAAGTGGTCGCGGGCGCTGCCGTACAACTTCGCTGTCCATGGCCAGGTGGATTCTGTGCACCGCATGTTCCACCTCGACTTCGGCAATCGCGGCGAGGCGGGCGCGGTCTTTCGCGTCAGCGTCGCAGGCAGTGCCGACGCACCGCGCACCTACACGGTGGAGCCCGGCAAGCAACTGCACGACGCCTGGACGACGGTGCCCGCCAATGGTCTCTACGACTTCGTCGTCACGGGCCCCGGCGCGTTCTACCGCCGCTTCAGTGGCGACGCCGCGTTGGCCGCCGGCGCGTCCCATGTGGCACCGGAAGTTCGGGTCGAGCACGGCTTCGCAGGCGACGACTGCGTGCGGCTGCTGTTCGTCAACGATGGCGCCGCGCCGCTCAAGTTGACACTCGCCGCCAACGCGTACTCGCGGTCGCCTGCGCGCTACTATCACCTCGCGCCGGGTGCCACCGTCGAGGATCGCTGGTCGGTGCAAGACAGCTATGGATGGTATGACCTGTCCGTGACGTGCGACGCCAGCGCGGCGTTCCTGCGTCGCGTGGCGGGCCGCGTCGAGAATGGCAAGCCCAGCGTGAGCGATCCGGCGACGGCGTGACAGGGGCGCGCGGGCGGGGAGGGTATCCATCCGCGCGGCCTCGAAGTTGCCAAAGGCCACGCGGGACGCTCAGGCAGCCGAGCCTGTGGTGGAATCGACAGCCTCGACCTGAAGACGGGTCGTCGCTGCGCGGGAAGATCCGCCGCTCCTCGAGTCGCGTGATTTTCCCGTTCCCATGACCGCCATCGTCGACAGTTTCTTTCCGCTTCTCGCGCTCATCCTCCTGGGCTGGTTCCTGCGGCGCCGCGGCCTTCTCGGCGCCGGCGCGGCGCGCGAACTCACCGCCTTCGTGGTGTGGCTCGCGCTGCCGTCGCTGTTGTTCGAAGGCATCTCCGGCGCGTCATGGCAGCAGCTCTGGCAGCCGCAGTTCGTCGTCGCGTACGCCGGTGCGATGGTGGCCACGTTCGTCGTCACCTTCTGGTGCCTGCCGCGCGCCACGCCGTTCGCCGACCGCTGCCTCGACTGCTTCGGGGCCACCTATGCCAATTCGGGTTTCATCGGCATTCCGCTGAGCGTGCTGCTGCTGGGCAAGGAGGCGCTGATCCCTGCCACGATCGCGACCCTGCTGACGGCCGTGTTGCTGTTCGCGGTGGGCATCGTGCTGCTCGAGATCGGCGGCGGTACGGCGACGTCGCCGTTGGCGTCCCTGCGCAAGGCCACGCGTGCGGTGGCGCGCAATCCGCTGGTCGTGGCGACGGTGCTGGGCGGCGCGTGGTCGGCCGCCGGGTGGGCCATGCCGCAGGCGCCGCATCGGCTGCTGGAGTTGTTGTCCGGGGCCGCCGGGCCCTGTGCGCTGGTCTCCATCGGCGTGCTGCTGGCCCAGCCCGCGCCTGCGGGCAGCGCGACGACCTCGCTGAAGCCCATCGTCGTCGCCAAGCTGGTCGTGCTGCCCGCCGTGTGCGCCGTGCTGGCGATCAAGGTGTTCGCGCTGCCGCCCGTCTGGGCGACGACGGCCGTGCTGCTGAACGCGCTGCCCACCGGCACCGGCCCGTTCATGCTGGCCGAGTTCTACGGCCGCGACGTGGCGCGGGCGTCGCGCATCATGTTCGTCACGACGGTCCTGTCGCTGGTCAGCGTGCCGATCTGCATCGCGCTGCTGCGCTGAGGCACGTCACGGCGCGATCGCATCGTCCGCGATCACGGCCGTCGCCCAGGGCGCGTGAAGGCGCCAGCCCAGCGACTCGTAGAGCGCGCGTCCCTGGGGCGTGGCCACCAGCACGCCGGCATGGCGTCCGTGCGCATGCGCGAGCGCCTGCAACGCACCCATGACGGCGCGCCCGAGGCCGCGCCGCTGGTGCGCGGGTTCGGTCACGATGCGGTCATAGATCGCCAACCGGCGGTCGAGCGCGAGATGGCCGGACGCCGCGAGGCCGCCGTCGTGCGCGAGCACCTGCACATGGGCGAGGCGCGAGCGCAAGCCGTCGTCCGTCACCTGCAGCACATAGCCCGGGGCGAGGGCGCCGCCGCCCGGAAACGCCGCGTCGTCGCAGGTCATCATGAAGGCGTCCGGCTGCATCTGCCAGTGGCCGGGCAGCAGCGCACGCAATTCGTCGGTGGTCGCGCAGGCCTTGAGAAAGACCCAGGGCTGCGAGATCGTCGTGCCGAGTTCGCGCAGCAGCGGCGAGGCGTGCGGGAAGACGTAGCGGGCAGCCTGTCGAGGCAGGTCGACGGCGATGCGAAAGCCGTCTCCGTGTGCGATCGGCGGCGCTACTTCGCGGGTGAGCGCCCAGCCGCGGGACCAGGCAGCGAAGATGTCAAAGGTGGATTCGGGGAGATGCATGCGCGCGATTATCGCGACCCTCGCCCTCCCGGTTCAGAGGCGCATCGGCGTGCAACGATGCAGATCCGCGGGCGGATCGCACAGCACCGCATGAAAACGTTGCAGCACGCTTGGCGCCATGCTGGCCGCCTCCGGCGACAGGTAGAACGCGTAATCGCCGATCGCGCCACGCGACAGGAACACCTCTGCCGCGGCCGGCTCGCCGGCGTTGTCGTACGCGTCTTCCAGTGCCAGCACGAGGTCAGCGGCCTCCGATTCATGGGAGCCGCCGCGCGTGAAGTTGATGCAATGCCAATCCATCGCTTGCTCCTTGGGGCAATCGGGTCGGGGGCGCAGGGGCAAACGGCGTTCCAGCTTCGCGGCGAAACCTGCTGCGACAATGCACGGGTGCCCCGGTGGTGAAATTGGTTAGACACTCGAGACTTAAAATCTCGCGCCTTCACGGGCATGCCGGTTCGATTCCGGCCCGGGGTACCACTTTCGACATCGCATATCCTCACATGAGGTCGAAAAGTCAGGGCTGCAACTCCAGCGGCGGGGCGTTGAATTCGTCCAATGGAGGCGCCGGCGGCGCGTGCACATCCTTCGGTCCCGGTACTGGTGGCGCCGGGGGCGGCAATGCGGCGGGGTCTCCTGCTGCAGCCGGATCCTGGGGTGCCGGCGGCGGCGGTGGCGCGGGGAATCAGATCGGCGGGGCTGGAATGGCCGGTTACGTTGAGCTCATCTGGGAGCTTTGATCCCGACCATGCTGACCGTCGCCGTGCCGAATGGCCCGTTCATCTTGAACGTGGCCCCCTCCACGGTGACGGCACCCGGCCTCACGCAGGTCGCGCTGTCGTAGCCCTGCGCCGCAGCGCGAAGGCCAGCCCTCCGAGCCCGGCCAGCAGGAGCGGTTGATTCTCCGGTTCCGGCACTTGAGTCGCGGTGCCATCAACCCACCAAGCGTCGCTCGCGTGTCCGCCGCCGCCTGGATCCTCGCTCACCTGGAGCCCATTGGTCAGGAATGCGCCACCTTGAAAGTCGTACACGAGATCCAGGCCCATCACCTGTCCATTTTCGATCGTCACCGATGAGGACGGATCGAAACCGGTGTACGTGTTCAAGCAGGAATCGCCTTCACAGAGCTGCTGCTGATCGCCATACTGGTAAGTGAAGCCGCCAAAATTTGCGCTGAAGTCCACGGCTTCGAGGTCGGCGCCGGTGACAACTCCCTGCACGTACGCCGTGGTGATCTGCAGCGCGCCAGTCCAGGAAACATTGGCCTCCGAGATCGTGCATAGGGGATAGCCGGGCCCGCCAGGCGTGCAGCCGCCCGGAACGCCGAAGTAGTAGAAATACGTCCCCGATCCCTGCACGTCAAGCGTGTACGTCAACGTGTCGGTCGCGCACGCGCTGGCGGCTCCGAGTGCCAGTGCAGCTGATGTTGCCGCTGCGAGTAGTTTGTGTCTCATCTCTCTCCCCTTGCGTTGAAGAACAGCGCAACAGCAGGGAAGACGCTCCACACGTCCATGACCGCCGGCGCCGCGCCAGTCTAATCCCGTGCTGCGGCGCGGCATTGCTGAGTAGAGTCCCATGACCGATAAAGCTAGTTGCCCGCTGTAGCGGCTTGAAGGTGCGTGCAGACGAGGGTGCGGATGTTTGCGCGTCACGCGAACCGACCGGCCTCGACCCCGGCTGGCGCCCTCACCTGGCGTAGCGCACCTGGTGAGCCCGCCGCTTGCCACGATGCCTTCATGGCCTCAGCGACACCTGCCGGCACATGGTCTCGCGCGGCGCGCGCGCAAGCATTGCCAGCTGCGGCCGCGATCGTCGCCATGGTCGATCAACTCATGATGGTCAGGCGTAGAAATAGCGAATTAGGCCGCCGAGCTTGTTGCCTTCGCCTAGTACCAGTTTCAGCAACACGTCTTCAGCTACAGGAGCGGATTCGAAGTCTAGTTTCCTGCAGGGATCCCACATCTTCTTTGATCGCGCTGTAGCATCCCCGTCGGGGTCATAAACAACTAAGAACCTACGGCCGCCCGTATTTGTACCGGCGCCAATTATCAGAATCCAATGCATTCCAAATGTCGAAAGCGGACCGGCAATTGGATTCCCTTTGAAGTATTGGCAGATACATACTTTGGGCTTAAAGGTCTTTGAATTCAGCTTGGCCGTCACGCCCTCTACGAAGCCTGCATAGGGCGCCTCGCAAG
>Ga0302314_10014789_pt1 | contig 13314 bp, 11 predicted proteins | sample III_Palsa_N2_3_FD_200533 | JGI IMG/M metagenome (GOLD analysis project Ga0302314, IMG submission 200533) | Peat permafrost microbial communities from Stordalen Mire near Abisko, Sweden - III_Palsa_N2_3 | ecosystem: Environmental > Terrestrial > Soil > Palsa > Peat permafrost | place: Sweden...
TACACGCCCTCATCGGTGGAGATCTTGACCAGCGCGTGCCGGTTCGACAGGACGAATGTCTCGACCTTGGTGATCTTCATGACGTCTCTTTCGTGGCACGTTCCTCGGGGTGGATAGAGCTTCCGGGCGCGAGACCGAGCAGTTCGCGGGCACGCCGGGTGTCGACGAGTGCCTCGCGGCCGCTGAATCGGCGGCGCCGGGGGACCTCCGCCGCGTACGAGTCGAGCAGTTCCTCCGTGGGTGTCGGCAGCAGAGTGTCGACGGCGCTCAGACCGACGACGTGCGCGCCACGGACGGCCGGTGCCCGCAACGCGGTACCGATCGCGCGAGCCGCGTCCTGCACGGTCAGGTAGGCCCAACCGGTGCGCATCATCGTTTCCGGCGCCTTCGCGACCTCGGCTGCGGTGGCACGAAGTTCATCAGGCTCCTTCACCAGCGGGAACCGGAATGCCACCACGTCCATGTCCCACAGGCGCGCGGCCATCATCGCCGACTGCTCGTCCACCGACTTCGAGAGGGAGTACGCGTCCGCGATGTCGGCGGGCAGGTGCTCGTCGAGCGGAAAGTAGGCCGGGAGCGGGGCGTGCGGATTGAGCGGGACACCGAAGGCGTGGATGCTGCTGGCGATCACGGCGCGCCTGATGCCCAGTGCCGCAGCGGCGCTCAGCACGGTGAAGGTGGAGACGACGTTGTTCGTGAAGACCTCTCGCGGCGTGCCTAGGCTGGGATGGGCCAGGGCGGCGAGGTGGACGACCGCGTCGCAGCCGTCCAGCGCGTCCTCGACCGCTTTCTCATCGGCCGCGTCCGCCACCACGGTGCGCGCGGGAGTCGGCGCCCGGTAGCCGTCGCCCACGGTCAGCGCGGTGACGCCGAGGTCGGCCGCGAGCAGATGCTCGACCGTCCGGTGCCCGATGACGCCGCCGGCGCCGGTGACCAGCACCCGCCGTACCCGGTCCAGCTCGCCGTTCACCGGACGATGTCCGATTCCTCGCGGAGCATCGGCAACTCCTCCTCGCCCGGCAGGCCTTCCCAATCACCCTCCGTCGCCACGGCCACCGCCGCCACCTGGGCCGCCTGTCGGAGGCACGCGGCGGGATCCGCGCCGCGAAGGCGTGCGGCCAGGAAGCCGCCGGCGAAGGCGTCCCCCGCCCCGACCGGATCGACCACCGTCGTCGAGATCCCCGGCTGACGCACCGCGCCGTCCCTGGTGAAGAGGAGGCTGCCGTCGGCGCCGAGCTTGATCACCACGACCGACGGCCCGGCGGCGAGCAGCTTCTCAGCCATCTGCTGCACGTCGGCCTGGCCGGTCAGGACGCCTGACTCCGCCGCCGTCGCGAAGACGATGTCGGCGGCGGCCGCGAGCGGGCGCACCGCTTCCGCGAAGGCCTTCTCGTCGGCGAGCGCCAAACGGTGGTTCAGATCGACCGAGACCTCCATTCCCTCCGCCTTCGCTCGGGCCGCGGCCGCCGCGACGGCGGCGGCAGGCCCCGGGCCGAGACACGCCGTGATCCCCGTCAGGTGCACCAGTCCCGCTCCGCTCCAGTCCGCTCGATCGACGTCGACCGGGGACAGTCCGGCGCCCGCCGCGTCGCGCCGGTAGTACCAGATCCGCCGCAGGGCGGCGGTGCGCAGCTCGGCGAGCAGCAGCGCCGTCGGCCGCTCCAGGTCGCGGACGGCCTGCACGTCCACCCCTTCGGCGCGCATCTCACGCAGGATCAGATCGCCGAGCGCGTCCTCACCCACGTGCCCGATCCAGCTGGCCGGGACGCCGAGGCGGCGGACGGTGATCGCCGTGTTCGACTCCGCGCCCGCCATGCTGAGCCGCAGCGGGCATCCCCGGGCCAGCGGGCCGACGGCGGTGGCGCGGACGCAGGCGAGCGTCTGACCCATCGTCACCAGGCCGGGCGGCGCGGCGGTCCCGGTCACTTGACGGCTCCCGTGGTCATGCCCGAGATCACCTGGCGCTGGAAGATCACGAAGAGCACGAGCAGCGGGGCGGCCCCCAGCAGCGCCGCGGGGAAGAGCTGCGCGGGCTGCAGCGTGTGCGGGTCCGCGAAGGAGTAGGCGTTCGCCATGACGGTGCTCTTCGACGGATCGGTCAGGAAGACCAGCGGAACCACGAGGTTGTTCCACACCTGCAGGGACACGAAGGTCAGCAGCGTGCCCGTGATCGGGCGCATCAGCGGGAACACGACGAAGAAGAACGTGCGGAACGGCCCGGCGCCGTCGATCGACGCCGCGTCCTCGAGCTCGGTCGGGATCTGGCGCACGAAGCTCGTGTAGAAGAACACCGCCACCGGCAGGTTGAGCGCGGTGAAGATGATGACAAGGCCGATGCGGTTGTCGAGCAGGTGCAGGTCGCGCATGAGCAGGTAGAGCGGCGCGATGATCACGAAGATCGGGATGGTGAGGCCGAGCACGAACGACCGGTAGACGAGCGCGCTCCACCGGGTAGTGAGCCGCCCGAGCGGATAGGCCGCGAGGGCGCCGATCACCGAGATGCACACGCAAGAGGCCAGAGTGAGCAGCAGGGTGTTCAGGGCGCTGCTGACGAACATGATCTGCTTGGCGGACAGCGCGTAGTTGCTCAGCGTCAGCGCGCGCGGCCAGCCGAGCGGATCGCTGTCCAGGTCGGCGGCGGTGCGGAACGAGTCGACCAGCGTCAGCAGGAACGGCGAGATGAACGCCAGGACGGCCAGGATCAGCAGCGCGTCGAGGGTCCGGCCGCGCCTGCGGCGGCGCCGGGCGGGCGGCGGCGTGCTCAGCTGGTCGGCGGCGGGCGCGCGCGGCGGTTGGAGGTCGGTGTCGGTCACAGCGCACGCTCCCTTCTGCGCAGCAGGATGCTCGCGCCGGTCGAGACGACGACCACGAGCAGGAGCAGCAGCACCGCGGTCGCCGCGCCCATCCCGAAGTCGCTGTCGTTGAAGATGTCCTGGTAGATGAGCAGGGCCAGGGTGTTGGTGGAGTTGACCGGGCCGCCGTTGGTGAGCACAAGCGGGAAGTCGAAGACGCCGAGGGAGCCGATCAGGCTCAGCGTGACGTTCACGGTCAGCGCCGGGGCCAGCATCGGCCACTCGATCCGGGTGAAGCGCTTCCAGCGGCCGGCGCCGTCCAGGTCCGCCGCCTCGAACAGCTCGCGCGGGATCCCGGCGTAACCGGCCAGGAAGATGATGCACGAGTAGCCGACGAACATCCAGATGTTCACCGCCGCCACCGCGTACAGCGCGATCGACGGGTTGCCGAGCCAGATCTGCTGGAGGCTGCCGAGGCCGAGGTTGCCCAGCAGCGTGTTGATACCGCCGTCGGGACGGTAGAGGTAGGACCAGATGAAGGAGGCCATGACCGGCGAGATCAGCGCGGGCAGCAGCAGGATGCTGCTGGCCGTCCGCCGGATCCGTTCGCGCCGGGCCAGCACCGACGCGGCCAGCAGGCCGAGACCCGTCTGCGCGATGAGCACGACGACCGCGTAGATGACGGTGTGCCACAGGGCGCCCATCGTCGTCGGGTCGTGCAGCAGGCTCTGGTACTGCCGCAGCCCGACGAAGTTCGAGGTCGGGCCGCCGGAGTTGTCGGTGAAGCTGAGCAGCACGCCGCGGACCAGCGGGTACAGGATGAACAGCCCGTACACCGCCGCGGCGGGCAGCAGGAACAGGATCGCTGCGTATCTTCCGCGGCCTGTGAACATGAGGGCTTCTCCTCTCGGGGGATCATCGGGGCGGCGGCCGGCGGCCGCCGCCGGTCGGGAAGATCCGGGGCTTGGTTTCTCTGGGGGTCTACGAGCCGCTGGGCGCCGCGGCCGACTGGATGGCCTGCAGGGTCGCCGACACGCTGGTCTTGCCGAGCAGGAAGCCCTGCAGGACCGAGCGGATCGTGGTCTCGGGCTGGGCCAGGTCCCACGAGTTGGTCGGGAACAGCGCGAACCGGTCCGCCGAGTACGCCGCGACCATCGTGGAAAGCAGCGGGTCCCCGGCCGTGCCCGAGGAGCGGAACGGGCTGATGGCGGCCTCGGAGGAGAGGAACGGCGCGAGGTTCTCCGACTGCGACCAGAAGTTGATGTAGTCCTCGGCCGCGGCGCTGTGGCTGGTCGCGGCGTTCATCGCCCACATCGTGCCGGGGAACATCAGGGCACTGGGCTGGGTTCCGGTGCCGCCGCCGGGCCACGGGATGAACGCGAGCTTGAAGTTCGCCTTCTCGATCGCCTCGGCCAGCCAGGAGCCGCCGGCGTAGAAGGCCGACTTGCCGGCGATGAAGTCCGGCTCGCCGGTGGTCGTCTCGTCCGTGCCGACCGCGTCGGCGAAGTTCACGTAGCCGCCGAGCTGCTGGATCTGCTCGAGCGGGGTCTGGAACGAGTTCGTGAAGCTGACCTTGCCCTGCATGAACTGCTGGTCCCAGTCCGGGGTCTGCTTGTACACGGTCGTGGCCGCCGACATGAGCATCACGAACTCGGCCATGTAGCCCTGCGAGTCAGGGAAGGAATACCCCGGCAGCCCGGCTGTCTTGAGTTTGCCGAGATCGGTGAGGAAGCTCGGGAAGTCGGTCGGCGCCGTGGTGATTCCGGCCTTGGCCAGGACGCTCATGTTGACGTACAGCCCGACCGGGCTCAGCTCCATCGGCGAGGCGAGCAGCTTGCCCTGGTAGCTGACGAACGGCTTGAGCGGCGCGGAGATCTGACCGGCCCAGGGCTGACTGCTGAGGTCCGCCAGGTAGCCGGACTTGCCCCACGACTGCACGTGCTGCGGATCGACCATGATCACGTCGGCCGCGTCGCCCGCGAGCAGCTGGGACTGCAGTTTCTCCTGGTAGACGTCGTTGGGCGGGACATAGCTGAACGAGAGCTTGATGTTCGGGTATGCCTTCTCGAACGCGGCATCGACCTCGGCGACGTTCGCCGGTTCGGAGCCGCCGCCCTTCCAGCTCTCGACGGTCAGCGTGACCTGCCCGGATGAGTTGCCCGATGAGCTCGAACCGCACGCGGCCACGCCGCTGGTGACCGCGGCGACCGCGCTGAGCAGCGCGAGGGAACGAATGAGGCGCATGGCGGCGGACCTTTCCACTGAGGAGGTTGAGGGGGTTGAGGGCGAGCGAGGCGATCAGGCGTCGTACACGCCGACGGCGTCGTAGACCATCCACGACCCGGTCGGCTTGCTGATGGCGATGGTGTTGGCACCGACCACGAGCCTGGCCGCCGGCAGCGGCACCGAGAACTGAGTCGGCTGGTCACCGGAGCCGAACGCGCTCCCGGACGCGTAGCCGGTGCCGCCGCCCACGGGCAGCGTGACTGTCGCGAGGGTGTCGCCGTTCAGCGCGACGGCGGCGGTGCCGGGATCGGTGTTGTGCGTGTCGAGCAGGAACACGACCAGTTGCAGTCCGTCGGCGGGGACCGTGTCGAGGGACAGCGTCACGGTGAACGTATGCACCTTGCCGCCGGCCCAGCCGTCGTCGAGCCCGGGATGGATGTAAGACCAGTCGGTCGCGGAATCGCTGGTGCCGACGGTGAACTGGACATCATTCGGGAACTGAGTCGAGTACTGGCCGTATCCACCCGGAGCGAGCGCGAACTCGGCGTCGGACCAGTCGACCGTGCCGATCGTGCCGACCGGATCGGCGGGAACGTCCACGACGACGACCGAGCTGACCAGGCGTCCGACGAGCGCGCCGCCGTCGCTGACGGTCGTGATCAGTGTGTTCATTCCGGCCTGAAGCGCGGTCACCGGGATCGCCGCGACCACGTTCGCCGTGGTACCCGCCGCTGCCTTCACACGCGTGGCCGTGCCGAGGGTCGTGTACGTGAGCGTGGCCGACCGGGTTCCCGCGGTGTTGTCGAGGATGTAGGTCAGCCCGACGGTGCCGTCGGAGGTGCGCACGAGTTCTGGGGCGCTGACGTCGATGGCGCCGTTCGCCTGCACCAGATCGGTTCGCGCGGCCAGTCCGGGGGCGCTCAGGTAGACCGGCGTGCCGGTCAGGGTCAGATGAACAGCACCCTGGTACGGCTCGAGCGTGGACGGGATGCCGGTGACGTCGATGAGCGTGATCGGCGACGAGGTGGGGATCGCGACCGCGTCCTGCGTGTCGGTGGTCCAAAGCACTGCGGTGTCGTCTCGGCTCGGGCCGGCGAACCGGTACGCGCGGATGTTGGAGGCCTCGAGTTGGCCGCCTCCGGAGAACGTCGCGCCGGTCAGCAGGCGGACCGCGGCGGCATAGGCGGCGAAGGCCGGGCGCGGCGAATAGTCGGCGCCGTCCTGATCGAGCAGCCCGAAGCTCTGATCGCCGACCAGGTCGTACCAGAAGAACCGCTCGACCCCGCCGGCCAGGCCGAGGACGAGCCCGCGCACCAGGTATCCGGCCGTGCTGAGCTCGTCGGGCAGCGACCAGCCGAGCTCCGAGATCCACACCGGCTTGGCCTGGCCGCCGTTGTACTGCTCGATCAGCGCGGTGACCTGCTCCTCGCCGACGTCGATCGCGGTGGCGGCCTCCGGGGAGCTCGTGTACGGGTGGTTGGAGATCGCGTCCAGGTTGCTCATGCCGCCCGCCTCGAAGACCGAGGTGAGCCAGTCGAGCGCGAAACCGTAGGTGACGCCGCCGATCACCTGCACGTCCGGGTCGGCGCCCTTGACCGCCGGATACGTGGCGGCGAGCAGTTGGGCGTAGTAACCGGGGTCGGCGCTGGCCGGTCCGGTGGTGAACCAGCCCGCGTTGTACTCGTTGTAGACCTCGACCGCCCGGAAGCGGCCGTGCCAATGCCCGATGACGGCGGCCGCGTAGTTCGCGAAGGCCGTGCGGCCGGCGTCGTCGTACGGGGTCTCGCCGTCGTCGTACTTGGCGTTGGCGTAGTCGAGGATCGGCAGCGGGTTGATGTGCGCCTGGTGCAGCGCGTCCAGGTAGGGCTCGAAGGTGGTGAAGGTGTAGCCCGAGACCAGGCCCTGCTCGAAACCGGGGTTCACGACCAGGTTGGTGCTGGATCCGGCGGCGGTGATCGTGACGTCGTCCATCCATCCGGCCGCGGTCACGTCGCTGGACAGCAGCCGGAAGTTGAGGGTGGTCTCGGTCGTCGTGGTGTATTGGAAGCTGACCTCGGTCCAGTCGAAGGTGCCGCTCGGCGCGTCGATCCGCGAGCCCCAGTCGGCCGCGACGGTGAACTGCAGTGCGCCGGGGGCGACGTTCTGGCCCTTGACCCAGGCGGAGAAGTTGTAGGTGGTGGCGGGCTCGACCGTGATCGGCTGGGCGATGGTGGCGAAGTAGTTGGCCTGCAGCGGCGACTGGTTGAAGATCTTCACCGAGGCGTGCCCGGTATGCGCGACGGTGTTGTCGAGTGCCACGGTCGCGGCGGCCTGGTAGACCTCGGGCGACCAACCGACCAGCGGCGGCGGCTCGACGTCCTCCCAGGTCAGATCGAGGCGTGCCCAGCCGAGGCCGAGGGCGGACAGCAGCGGGACCATGCTGGGCGGCTGCAGGTGGGTGTTCGCCCCGAACGGCGATTCTGCGGGCGGCCGGAAGGAGTCGAGCACGGCGAACGACGTCTGCGCGGTGCCGGCCGCGGTTCCCTTAGTGATCGCCGTAACCTGCAGCGTGTAATAGCCGGGATCGCTCACCGGCAGGGCCAGGTGAGCCCGTCGGCCGCTCACCCCGGCGGTTCCGGACCCGACGGTGTCGCCCCAGAGCGTGCGCACGGTCCACCGGACGCTGTCGGCCGCGACCCGCACGGTGAACCGTCCGACCCGCTCGCCGACGAACACGCCGGCCAGGACATCGGGGACGATGACCGGCGTACCGCCGGACCCGCCATCGCCGCTCGGGGAAGACGCCAGTGCGCTCGCCGTCGCCGCGGACGCGTACGCCGGGGAGCCGAGGCCTGATCCCAGCAGCGCCAGTGACAGTCCCGATACCGACGCGCCCAGCAAACGACGTCGGGACAGCGCCAGGTAACGCGGCTCTATGCCGGTTCCCGGGCTGCTCGTGGTGCTCTCGTCCATCACCGTAACTCCCTCGTCTCGGTGCCGATGACCGCTGACGTTATCGATACCGAAACTAAATGGCAATACCCGAGTTGAACTTGGCGTTACCGTTAACGTCGGCTACCGTCTTCACCGTGACCACGACGCAGGGCGCCGAGCCCTCCCCCAGGACCTTGACGAAGTCCTACGTCAGCCGTCCGCACTACCGACCGGCGGGCGAGGTGCATCGCGGCTGGCCGCGGGCCGTGTCGACACTGCCAGCGGATATACGGACATTGGCCGTCGATGGGCCTGCCGTGGCGGACTGGGACCGGCTCGCCGCGATCGTCTCCGCCGAGCTGACGGCCCGCGGCTCTGCGAGCCGGATCCAGCTGGTCGACATGCGCGAGGCCGGGCTCGGCTGGCCGGAGGTCCAGGCGCGGACGCGGTCGGCGCAACTCGACGACGACCCCGACTTCGAGACGCTCGCCGGGGGTGAACTGGCCGACCTGCTCGACCTGGAGCGGATACCCGGCGACGACGTGCCGGACGGCACGATCCGGCTCCTCGTCGGCCCGGGCGCGGCGGCGACAGGACCGGACGTGCTGTGGTGGGCCGACCTGCCGAAGCGCTACGCCGAGGCCGCGATCGGCGCGGGAACCGGACGGAACCTGTTGGCCCCGGCGGACGTGCGCGGGACGACGAAGCGGCTCTTCTACGTCGACTGGCCGCTGCTCGACCGGCACCGCGATCTGCACGCCCCGCACATCGACCTCTGGCTCGACATCCAGGACCTCGCGGCCCCGGCCTGGATGACCGGCCCGACGCTCCGCGACACCTGCGCGCTCCTGGCCCACCGCCCGCACCGGACGCTGCCGACCTTCAACAGCACGCCGTGGGGCGGCCAGTGGGCGCGCCGGACCCTGGGGCACAACCGGGACGCGCCCAACAGCGCCCTCGGCTACGAGCTGATCGCGCCGGAGAGCGGCGTGCTGGTCGGTCCGGACCCGGACGCGAGCGTCGAGGTCCCGTTCCAGCTCATCGTGGCGCTGCAGCCCGACGCGGTGCTCGGCGCCGAGGTGCACCGGCGGTTCGGCACCTCGTTCCCGATCCGCTTCGACTACCTGGACACCGTCGCCGGCGGGAATCTCTCAGTGCACTGCCATCCGCGGGACGACTACATGCGGACGGTCTTCGGCTGGCCCTACACGCAGCACGAGAGCTACTACGTCATGGTCGGCGGCCGCGAGAACCGCGTCTTCCTCGGCCTGCGCGACGGCGCCCGCGTGGAGAGCTTCCACGAGGCCGCGCACCGCGCCGACGCCCACGGCGAGCCGTTCGACATCACCGACTACGTCCAGTCCTTCCCGGCCGAGCCGCACCAGCTCTTCCTGATCCCGGCGGGCACCCCGCACGGCAGCGGCGAGGGCAACGTCGTGCTCGAAGTCAGTGCGACGCCGTACCTCTACTCGCTGCGCTTCTACGACTGGCTGCGCCGCGACGCGACCGACCGGCAGCGGCCCGTGCACGTCGAGCACGCGTTCCGCAACCTCGACCCGGCCCGCGCGGGGTCGGCGGTCGGGCAGCGCCTCGTCCAGTCCCCCAGGACCCACACCGCGGGCGACGGCTGGCGCGAGGAGATCATCGGACAACTGCCGGAGATGTTCTTCGAGGTGCGCCGCCTCGCCCTCGACGCGGAGGCCACGGCCGAGCAGGATACTGATGGCCGCTTCCACATCCTGACCCTGGTCGAGGGCGATCGGGCGCTGCTGCGCACGGCCGCCGGCGTCGAGCATCCGCTGAACTACGCCGAAACCATCGTCGTCCCGGCCGCCATCGGGCCGTATAGCATCCTTAATCCAGGCATCACCGGGCTACGCCTCGTCAAGGCGAACGTGACGTGAGGACGGAACGACGATGACCGCGTCTGAGCCGAACCGGCCGCAGCCGCTGACCATGCGCGACGTCGCCGCCCGGCTCGGTGTCAGCACGATGACCGTGTCCAGGGCCATCCGCGGCGACACCGGCATCGCCGAGCCGACCAGGCAGCGCGTGCTCGCGGAGGTCGAGGCCCTCGGATACCGGCGCAACGACCTCGCGCGGCAGCTGCGCTCCGGCGAGTCGCACCGGCTGGTCGGGCTGATCGTGACCAATCTCGCCAACCCCTTCTACGCGCAACTGGCGGTCGGCGCCGAGCAGGCCGCCTCCGTGCACGGGGTCGGGGTGCTGGTCTCGAGCACCAACGGCGACCCCGAGCGGGAGCGGGAGCTGGTCCTGGACATGGCCGCCCGGCGGCTGGCCGGTCTGATCATCGTCCCGGCCAGCAACGACCACCGGCACTTCGACCCGCAGGTGCTCGACGGGACCCCGGTCGTGCTCGCCGCCACCCCGCCGCAGGGCATCGACGTGGACTGCGTGCTGGTGGACGACTTCCGCGGCACGTACGACGCCTGCCGGAAGCTGATCGGCGACGGGCACAGCAGGGTCGGCTTCCTCGGCCTGCCGGCCTCCACCTGGACCGGATCCGAGCGGTATCGCGGCTTCGCGGCGGCCATGGACGACGCGGGGCTGGAGATCGACGAGCGGTACGTCAGCCGGCACCGCGGCGACATCCGGCTGGCCGAGGCGGCCACCCGCAGGCTGCTGGACCTGCCCGACCCGCCGACCGCCATCATCACCGCCAACAACCGCAACACCATCGGCGCGCTGCGCACGCTGACCAGGAGCGACGCCCACGTGGCGCTGGCCGGCTTCGACGACATCGAGATCGCCGACCTGCTGCAGCTCCCGCTCAGCGTGGTCGCGTACGACGCCGGAGCCGTGGGACGCGAGGCCGCCCGGCTGCTGCTCGACCAGATCGAGTCGGGCGCCCCCGTCCCCGGCGCCGCGACCTACGGCCGACAGCGCGTACTGATCCCCACCCACATCGTCGACTACCCCCAGGCCGACTACACGGACCCGGAGCCAGACGCCCACCTGGAGCAGGACGAACCGTGACCATACCCGCCATCGAGATCGGCGGCTCGCACGTCAGCGCGGCCGTCGTCCACCCGTCCGGCGCGCTCGGGCCGATATCCCGGGCCAAGCTCGACGGCTCGGCCGACGCGGCGACCCTGCTGGACGCCATCCTCACCGTAGCGGCACGGATCAAGGCCCCGCACGCGCGGTGGGGCGTCGCCATCCCCGGACCCTTCGACTACGAGACCGGCATGGGCCGGTTCCACGACGTCGGAAAGTTCGAGCAACTCAACGGGATAGACGTCGGCGCCGCCCTGCGAGCCGGACTCCAACCGCCGCCCACCGGCGTACATTTCGTCAACGACGCGATCGCCTTCGCCCTCGGCGAGTGGGCGTCGGGGCCGGCCCAGGGCGGGCGACGACTGGCAGCGCTGACCCTCGGCACCGGTATCGGATCGGCCTTCCTAGACGGCGGCCGTCCCGTGACGACCGGACCTTGGGTACCACCGCAGGGGCGAGTCGACCTGCTCACCGCTCAGGGCAGGCCGTTGGAAGACCTGGTGTCCACCCGCGCCATCCTCGCCGCCTACCGGGACCAGCACGGCCCGGCCGTGCTCGGCGTCGCCGGGATAGCGCGACGCGCGGAGGCGGGCGACCCGCTCGCCGGGCGCGTGCTCGTCGACGCCTACCGCACCCTCGGCGCCGCCCTCGCCCCCTACATCCACGCGTTCCAGACAGAAATACTCGTCATCGGCGGCGGCATCAGCGCGGCATGGCCCCTCATCGAGCCACCGCTACGCGCAGGACTCGGCACCCAAAACCTGCCGATCGTGCGAGCCCCGGACACCGAAACCTCGGCCCTGCGCGGCGCGGCCGTCGCCGCCCGTTGAGCGAGGCGCATAACCGCGCAGTTATCGTGGTCTGATATCTCCTCACTGGCTCCCCGGCGTGCAACTGTGAATCTGGTGATCTCGGCTTCGCAAATGTCCGGTCTGGCGAGAAAGAACCAGGGAGAGCAGTGAAGGTCATCGGTGCGGGATTCGGCAGAACTGGCACCCTGTCGTTGAAAGTCGCCCTCGAACAGCTGGGATTCGCCCCCTGCTACCACATGTTCGAAGTGGTCGGCCGACCGGAGCGGCTGCAGGAGTGGCTGGACCTGGCCGAGGGCGGGAAACGGGACTGGTCCGGCACGTTCTCCGGATACCAGGCGGCGGTGGACTGGCCGGCCTCGGCGTTCTGGCGAGAACTGGTCGACTTCTACCCGGAGGCCAAGGTCATTCTCACCGTCCGCGATCCGGACCGCTGGTACGACAGCATGGCAAAAACCTTATATCCCCAGTACCTGCAGGCGCGGGAGCAGCAGACCTTGTTCGGCCGGATGGTGCAGCCGATGATCTGGGACGCCATCTTCGACGACCGGTTCGACCGGGAGTGGGCGACCGAGCGGTTCCGTCGGCACGTCGCGGAGGTCACCGAGGCGGTGTCGGCGGACCGGCTGCTCGTCTTCAAAACCGGCGAGGGCTGGGGCCCGCTGTGCGAGTTCCTCGATGTCCCGACACCGGCCGAGGAGTTCCCGCGCAGCAACGATTCCACCGCGTTCCAGGAACGGATCACGAAACGGCAGGAGATCGCCGATGCCGTATGACGGAGCGGTCGTCCTGCTGACCGGCCTGCCCAGTTCGGGGAAGTCGACGCTGGCACGGCAGGCGCACGAGCGTCTGCTGCTGGCGGGCCGGCCGGCCGAGGTGCTCGACGGGGACGAGGTGCGCCGGCAGTTCTGGCCCGAACTGACCCTGTCCAGCGCCGACCGCAGCGCCAACCTGGCCAGGATCGCCGCTCTGGCTGCGCTGCTGGCACGCAACGGAGTGCTGGTGCTGGCCGCCGCCATCGCGCCGTACTCGGACGACCGGAAGGCGATGCGTGTCCTGCTGGAAGGCAGCGGTTTCCGCTTTCACGAGGTACACGTCGCCACTCCGCTCGAAGTGTGCATCGAGCGGGACGTCAAGGGCCTCTACGCCCGACACAGGCGGGGCGAGATCAGCAAGTTGACCGGCGTGGACGCGGTCTACGAGGTTCCTGCCGCACCCGAGCTGACCATCGACACGAGCCGGATGAGCGTCGAGGACTCGGTGTCCGTTCTGCTGAAGGGAGCACTCGGGAATGCCTTCGAGCCAGCCGCTGACCGGTGAGGAGTACCTGGAGAGCATCCGGGACGGCCGCGAGGTGTGGATCTACGGCGAGCGGGTGCGGGACGTCACCGAGCACCCGGCCTTCGCCAACAGCGCCCGGCAGCTCGCCCGGCTCTACGACGCGCTGCACCAGCCCGGCGCGCCGACCGTGCCCACCGACACCGGCACGGACGGGTTCACCCACCCGTTCTTCCGCGCCCCGCGCACGGTCGACGACCTGCGCGACAGCGCGGCGG
>Ga0302314_10014790_pt1 | contig 13313 bp, 11 predicted proteins | sample III_Palsa_N2_3_FD_200533 | JGI IMG/M metagenome (GOLD analysis project Ga0302314, IMG submission 200533) | Peat permafrost microbial communities from Stordalen Mire near Abisko, Sweden - III_Palsa_N2_3 | ecosystem: Environmental > Terrestrial > Soil > Palsa > Peat permafrost | place: Sweden...
TCGTTGCCGCATCGATCGCGGCCGGGCTCAACCGTACGGATCTCGAGCACAACCCTCGGCTCGCGGGCCTCCGCAACGACCCCACCTTCAATGCGGTCCTGGACAAAGCGCGATCGCAGCTTGCAGCCGCGAAACAACTGGACACAGCAAAAAAAAACAACTAACGTGATCGCCTATGGCAAACACGACAATTACGCTTGACCGGGAAGAGGGAATGATCGTGCCCAGCAGCGATGCAGTACCGGTCGTACAGGGCGATACGATTGACTTTGTTGGCACGAACGACGGCCCCGCCATCCTCTCCTTTTCTCCCGACGCGATCTCCGTCCTGTCTCCGCGTCCAACCTCACCACTTCAGCTCGCCGCCTCCGAAAGGCGGTCATTCACCTTTACCTCATCCGACCTTGGGGCCTACAGCATCAGGTTCAGTTCGGAATCGGACTCTCTCCCGCAGATTCCTACCACCACCTCAGCGAACCTCTTCCTTCAGGTCGGGGGCATGCTACCCCCACCGCCGCCCGCGATGACCGTAGCCGGTGGAAGAACGAGAGATGGGCAAGGCTGAGGTTCTGGACAACAACCTCTCACGTCGCTTGAAAATCCAGACGAGGCAACTGGCGGTCTCCCCGAAAAAGACCCCAGTTGTCTCGTCACTGTCTTGTCGAAGAATCGCTCAGCAACTCCCCAAGAACTGGCCGCTCCAATCCCACCCCAAAAGTGTGTTGTCGCCGCTTTCCGGCTGAGGTACCTTTAAGGTCGTCCAGGTTAGCTCTGTCGGATCACCCGCCGTCTGCGCTTTATCAGGCGACGACAAATGCATTCGACCAATTGTCAGCGGTTCATCAATATCAGGGATTCTGTGAGGCCCTCGTTCTGACGCGTAAACGCATGGATCGCTGCGGGGATCCTCCATCTTCGATCCCCCTTCGAGGCGCTGCCCTTCGCGCTGCACAGTGGAGCAGCACCCTGCTCCTGTCTGCGACGATCGCCTCCGCACTTCACGCCCAATCGCCCTGCGCCGGCCGCGCTCCATCTCCAGCCGCCGCGGCCGACTGCGCCGCCCACAACACCCCCATCGCCACGGTTGCGAACCTCGACCCCAAGCACATCTACACGCTCACCGAGCTCATCGACCTCGCCGAGCACAACAACCCGCGCACCCGCATCGCCTGGGAGCGCGCCAAGCAGCGCGCCAACGCCCTCGGCGTCGAGCGCAGCGCTTACTTCCCGCTGCTTGTCTTCCAGGCCATCGGCGGCGACCAGCGTACCATCAGCCCCTTCCCCAAACCCCTCGCCCCGCTCGGCTTCACCATGGTCGAGATTCCCATCATCGAGCCTCAACTCACCCTGCAATACCTTCTCTTCGACTTCGCACGCGGCCCCCGCGTCGATGCCGCTGTCGCCGAGAAGATCGCCTCCGGCGCCAACTTCGTCGCCGCCAACCAGGACGTCGCCTTCCGTGTCGCCACGGCGTACTACAAGCTCCTCACCGCGCAGGAACGTCTCACCGCCACCCGCGAGACCCTCAAGACCGCCCAGACCACTCAGGACGCCGCCGAGTCCCAGCTCTTCAACGGCCGCTCCACCGTGCCCGACGTCGACAACGCCAAAGCCGAGACCGCGCAGGCTGCCTTCGACATGGAGTCCGCCGACGGCGACGAGAAGATCGCCCGCGTCTCCCTCGCCGAAGAGGTCGGCGCCGAGCCCTCACCCGACGTCACCATCGACACCCTCACCAACGCCCCGCTTCCCGAGACCCTCACCGTCTCGATCGAAGAGCTCATCGACCGCGCCGTCGCCAACCGCCCCGATCTCGCCGCCCAGGCCGCCGAGATCCGCGCCGCGGACGACCGCATCCGCGCCGCCAAGGCCGCGTATCTGCCTCGCGTCGCGCTCTCCGGTGCAGGCGGTCAGACCGCCATCTGGCCCACGACTGACTACGGCCAGCTCGGCTTCGCCAACGAGACCACCTGGTCCGCGACCATCGGTCTCCAGTGGCAGGTCTTCGACGGCGGCGCTCGCCGCAACGAACTTGCCTCTGCCCAGTCCAAGAAGCGCGAAGCGCAGGACGAGCTCACCGAGAAGCACGACGCAGCCACCCGCCAGGTCTGGACCGCCTACATCGCCTTCCGCACCGCGCTCAAAAAACAGCAAGCCGCCATCTCACTCCTCGAAGCCGCCAACGAGTCCTATAACGCCTCGCTCGAAGCCTATAAATACGGGGTCAAGAACCTCATCGACGTCGTCACCGCAGAGCGCCAACTCGCCCAGGCCCGTCTCTCCGGCGTCTCCGCCCGCTCGCAGCTCTTCCTCGAAGCCGTGGACCTCGAGTTCACCACCGGCAATCTTCTTCGCGCTCTGCCGCCCGCCACAAAGCTCCAGACCGCCCAACCCCAGGAAGGTGCCCCCAAATGACTCCTCGCCGCATCGCACTGGCAGCGGCCTGCCTCCTGCTCACCGGCTGCGATCACGCCCCCAACATCGACATCATCGGGTCGTTCTTTCCCGTCTGGATGTTGTGCCTCGCGATCGCCATCCCGCTCACCTTCCTCGTTCACTCGCTGCTCATCCGCTTTGAGCTCGAAAATGAAGTCGGCCCACTCGCTCTCTTCTATTGCTGCGTCGTCCTTCTCTTCACCAGCCTTCTCTGGCTGATCTTCTTCCGGTAGGAGCACACCATGGACCAGACGACCGGAGCCACCCAGATCGCCGAAACACCCACCCACTCCAACGCGCGCCTCGGCAGAATCATCGGCATCGGCGTCGTTGCCGCCGCGCTGATCCTGCTGATCGTCGTCGTCCTGCAGACTGATCTCCACCCTCGCACCGACGACGCCAGCGTCCGCGCCAACTTCATCGAACTCGCTCCCGAGGTCAGCGGCCGCCTCACCGAGCTGCCCGTCAAGGACAACGCCTTCGTCAAGCAAGGTGACCTGCTCTTCGTCATCGACCCGCGTCCCTACGAGTACGCGCTCGCGCAGGCTCTCTCCGACCAGAACGCCCTCGAGCAACAGATCATCGACGCCCGCCGTCACATCGCCGCGCAGGCCAGTGCAGCCGAAGCCGCCCGCGCAGGCCTCAACAGCTCCCGCACCAGCGTCCAGACCGCAGGCAGCGCCATCGACGTCTCTGCGGCTGCCGTCGCCCGCGCCCAGGCCGCCGTTGCCGCCGCCGACGCCTCGCTCAAGCTCGCCACGAACAACCTCCATCGCATTGAGCCGCTGCTCAAAAAGCAGTACGTCACCGTCGAGCAGATCGACCAGTCCAACACCGCCGTCCGCGTCGCCCAGGGCAACTACGACGAGGCCCAGGCCGCACTCCTCCAGGCCCAGGCATCCCAGCAGCAAGCCAACTTCCGCAAGATCGAAGCCAGCACCACCACCGTCGAGCAGCAGGCCAAACTCGGCCAGGCCATCCACACCATCGACACCGTCGATACCCTCGAGTCCCAGCGCCCCGCCAAGCAGGCCAAGGTCGACTCCGCCCGCCTCGATCTAGAGCGCACTCATGTCGTCGCTCCCTTCAACGCCTACGTCACCAACCTGAACATCTCCATCGGTGCCTACGCCCGCCCCGGCGCGCCGCTCTTCACCCTCATCGACACCCGAACCTGGTACGTCATCGCCAACTACCGCGAGTCCAAGCTCAAGAACATCCACCTCAACGACCACGTCGACCTCTACCTCATGAGTCACCCCGACCGCCGCTTCAGCGGAGTCGTTGAGAGCGTCGGCTACGGCGTCTTCCCCGAAGATGGAGCCGTCGCCCAGGGCCTGCCCAACATCGACCGCACCCTCAACTGGGTCCACCTCTCCTCGCGCTTCCCCGTCCGCATCCGCGTCGAAGACCCCGACCCCGTCATGTTCCGCATCGGCGAGACCGCCGTAACGGTCGTCCGCTAGCCGATGGCTACCGTAGCCACAACCGCAGCCATTCCCCCCGCCCCATACCGCTCCCGTATGTCGTGGGTCCACGACCTGCTGCAGGATCTCGCCCCCACCCCCGGCCGTCTCGCGAGCACGCTGCGCGTCGTCCTCGCCTCCATCATCGCCCTCGTCCTCATGGAAGTCCTGCAGATGCCCTTCATCTCGATCGGCATGTACTTCATCTTCCTGGTCAGCCGCGATAGCCCGGCGCTCTCCCTGCGCAGCAGCTTCTTCTCCACCGCCATCGTCTGCTTCGCCGTCGTCGTCGAGTTGGCCGTCGTCATCCTCACCGACAACGACCCCCTCGCCCGCCTGCTCAGCGTCGCCGTCGTCACCTTCATCGCTGGCATGATCGTCGTCACCACAAATCAACCCGTACTTGGATCGGCCTTCGGTCTCATCTATTGCACCGTCATCGGCCTCTGGGAAAATCATGCCCCAGCCGATCGCCTCGTCAAAACCTCGCTCTATCTCATCGGCACCTTCCTCATCTCGCTCGGCAGTGGTGTCTTCATCGAATACATCTTCGGCGCCAAAGACCCAACCGCTGCACTTCAGGAACAGCGCCGCATTCGCTACAGCGCACTCGAACGCCTCTTCCGCCTCTACGCCGAAAACGCCCCACCCACGAAACGATTCGAGGCCGCCAGCAACGTCTCCCGCATCGCTATCGCGGGCCAAAGCGGCATGATGAGCCTCTACAACGCCATCGTTGAACGCAATCTCGACACCGGTTCGCTGCCCATCGGCACCCGTACCCGCATCACCATGGTCGCCCAGCTCATGGATGTCGCCGCCGCCTTCGGCCTCCAGAATCCACCCGAAGTCGATCCCGAAACCCAGGCTCGCTGCGCCCGTATCGCCGACGAATGCAAACGCATCACCCCCGGCCTTCCGCCCTCACCCGGCTCCGGCCTCGAGCTCCTCCACCGCGGCAGCTACACCCTGCTCGACCGTGTCGAAGGAGCTCTCCACTCCATCCTCACCATGCCCGTCGAGCTCGGCCCACAAAAAAATAAAGAGCTCGCCTCGCTGCCTGCGAACAAGGTTCCCTTCTTCATCCCCGGCACCATCCGCAGTCCGGAGAGCGTCGCCTTCGCACTCAAGATCAGCCTCTGCGCCACCTTCTGCTACATCTTCTATCACGCGGTCGCGTGGCCCGGAATCTCCACCGCCGTCACCACCGTCCTCGTCACCGGCCTCAGCAGCACCGGCGCCATAAAGCAGAAGCTCGCCTTCCGCCTGCTCGGCGCGATCATCGGCGGCCTCATCTTCGGCCTCTTCGCTACGGTCTTCCTCTTTCCCCACATGGACTCGATCACCTCACTGATCGTCCTCGAATCCGTCATCGCCTTCATCGCCGCATGGGTCGCAGCCGGGCCAAAGTTCAACTACATCGGCCTGCAGATCGCCTTCTCCTTCTACTTCGTCGCCTACGAAGGGCTCACCGCCCCCACCCAGCTCGCCCCATCCCGCGACCGCATGGCCGGCATCCTCATCGCTCTTGCCACCATGTGGGTGGTCTTCGACCAGCTCTGGCCCATCCGCACCACCACCGTCATGCGCCGCGCCTTCGCCTCCGTCCTCCGCATCGGCGCCGATCTCCTCACCTCTCTCGACTCCACCGGAGACCGCACCGAAGTCCTCCGCCACACCGACATCCTCCGCGACCGTCTTGGCAAGAGCGTCCAAAACCTCCGCAGCATGAACACCTCCGTCCCCTACGAATTCGGCCTCGCCCGTGAGCAGCACATCCAGACCGGCGACATGATCCTCCGTGCCACGCTCACCGCCGCCGCCATCTTCTGGAACCAGCTCACGCTGCTCCACAACGAAGCCGACGCCGACTATCTGACCAAACCTGAGCTGCAAGCCATGCGCCGGAAGCTGGCCGTCGACATGAACACGCTCGCCGACGCAGCCGTGAAGCAATCCCTTGTAACGATCAATCCAAGCAGCGCCTTCATCGACGCGCCTTTCCTTACCGACCCACGCTACGGCGAGTACGCGCGCAACACCCTCGCCCGCTTTGAAGAGCTGGAAACCTTCACCGCCAGCTTTAGCCAGCAAAGCTAGGAGCTAATACATGTCCTGCCGGACGGGCCCGCTGCGCGCGGGGCGGTCCCTTCGGGACATGTAATCCGCGTTGCGGTGGTGCTCCCGATGGTCGCAAACAAGAGTCTGTGCCGACCAACGGGAGGACCACGCGAAGCGATCACACACCACGAAGTGGTCGCCGCCCGCGCAGGGCGCCCTAAGGCACCACCTGCCGCTCGATCCCCGGCCCTTCCCAAAGCAGCACCGGCTGATTCCCTTCCGCATTCTCAATCCCCGGCATCTGCCGCACCCGTATCCGATGCTCTCCCGCCGTCAGCACCGCACTCACTCGCACCGGCTGCACCGCGTTCCCTTCCGCGCCGCACACCTGCACCCGCCCCGTCGGCGAGCCCACCGCCACACCATCATCAACACTCAACAGCGAATCCCGACTCGTCAGCAGTGTGAACGTGTACCCACCATCCGCCGGCACCCGCACCACCCGCTCGAACGCAACCCGCCCATCCGCAGCATCACTCGCAGCCGTAGCAGCCTTCTTCACATCGGAAGCCAGCACCACCGACTCACTCGTCCAACTCTGCTGCCCAGCCTTGTCCTTTACATGCAGCAACACCCGAAACCGCCCCGACCCATCGAGCAGCGTCCCCTCCGCATCGGCAAACGCATGCTCAACCTCATGCCCCTCCGCCCGCGTCCCATCGCCGAAGATCCACTCAAACCGCCGCCCTTCCAGCATCGCAGCCTTCGCTTCAAACCGAACCCGCTTCCGCGCCCGCAACAACCCACCCGAGTACGCAAACCCACTCAACCCCGTTGCCTGCTCAACCACCGGCTGCTCCGCCCCATCCTCCGCGTGAGCCTTCGCCCCATCAAACCCCTGCAGCGAAGCATCCTTCAGCGTCACCCCCGCAACATCGCCCTTCACCACCGAGGCCACCATCCCGGGCCCATCCATCGCCCAAACCCCATCGAACACCACATCCCGAATCCCAGGCAGCGGCTGCCTGAGCTGATACAAGGAATACCAATCCTCCATCCGAATATCACTCAACCGATAGTCCCGCTGCGACCCTCGTCCCGCCGGATCCGCCCAGATCTCGAGCAGCGCAAACGGCACCTTGCACGCCCCAAATCCCATGTTGATCACGTCGATATTGCTCATATGAAAGTGCGCGCTGTTGAACGTCTTCTCCGGCCAGTTCACCCGCACCGTATTCGAGATGCTCGTCGACACAATCGTGTCCTCAATCGTGATATTCGACACGTTCTGCCCCGGCACCCGCATCACATCCGCGTCGTATCCATCCCAATTCCCCTGCAGCGCGAAGTCATCATCCGACGCCCGAAAAAAACTATTCCGCACCGTCGTATCTCCACCCCCAAGCCAATCCATCCCATCCTGATTCGCGTCGTTTGGATTCCCCCCAATCGCCTTCACGTTATAGAACCCGATATGCCGCGAGTTCTTCATCTGGATCTGCCAGCTCCGGCTACGCGTAATGCACGTAATCCCGTCGATCTCGACCCGCTCCGCCTCATCCATCACCAGCACATGCCAGTTCGGCTTCTGCATCCAGCCCTCATCACTGTGCGGATTCTGCGGCCCGTCATAGATGATCGTGCCCGTCCCCAGGACATGCACGTCCTGCACCTGCCACAGGTTCAACGACCCAAACACCACCGCCCCACCCGCCAGATAGATCGTGTCCCCCGAATGCGCATCGATGTTCTCGTGATGCACGCCCGCCCCGTAGTACCGCACCTTCGGCGTCGTCGCCGTAATCCCCGAGTGGTCCTCCGGATTCGCAAACAGCATCAGCATCACCGCATCCGAGAAGTGATCTCCGGGCCGCGTGATCGTCAGCTTGCCCGGCCCCTCCATCGGAAACGTGATGCTTGCCCCATGCCGCACCGGCCTGATCCCCAGCCGCATCGGCTGCACCTCGACGCCCGCATCCCAGAAGTGCGCATCCTCAGCAGTCACCGTAACCATCACCCGCCCGCTCGTATCGAAGTTCAGCAGATAGTAGTTCGAAGCCGCATGCAGCATATCGGTGCTGCGCCCATCAATCGACACGCGAAACCGGCTGGAGCTCACCTCCGCAGGCACCGGATACAACGTCACCCGCGTCGCCGCCCACGCACTCCCCGCAAGCAGAACCACCACCAAAACAACCCACGCACCAAAGGCCCGCAGAGCAGACCAGCGCCAACCAACCCCGAAAATCTTCATCCCGCCATCAGACCAGAAAAGATATCACCGCGTCTCGGCCCAGCACCCGAACGAACATTCCCGTACCCACAAAATCACCTATGCCTAATTCGTCCGCAGAACCACCTTCGCCGTATGCACGCTCGTCCTCAACTCCGGCACGCTGCCATCATTCACCGCCACCTCATCCGGCGTCCCCTCAAACAGAATCCGCGTTGCCGCATCCGAGTGCCCCGGTATCCGCAGCGTCTCCGTCGACGTCAACCCACCCGCCCGTACCGTCACCGGCACCTCGGCAACCGCATCCCCATCGTTCCGCACCCCAACCGCGACCAGCCATCCTCCCGGCCTGCCCAGCTTATCCGGCAACTGCCTTGGCGCAACATGCGCAATGCTCAGATCCGGCAGCCCGCGATCCCGATACACCCAATCGTCGAAGAACCAACGCAGGTCTTTCTTCGAAGCCGTCTCCAGCACCTTCTCAAACCCATCGTCCGTCGCATCCGCAGCCGCATCCCGCCGATAGATCTTCAACGCCTTCTTCAGTTCTTCCTCACCCGCAATCGACCGCAGCATCCACAGCACCGCCGCCGCCTTCGTCCGGTAGTACACCTCGCTCCGTGCCTCAATCAGACTCTGGCCTTTGGCCGCATCAGCCGCATCCGCCTTCATCTCCGGCTCCGCCAATGCCAGCGAGTTCGCCGCCCCCTGCAACCGCGCGAGCGCCGCGTCCCGCCCATCGTTCCGCTCCACCCAAAGCAGCGACATCAACTGCGCCACGCCCTCATCCAGCCAAACCTCGTTCGACCGAAACCACGCATGCGCCAACGTATGCGCCAGCACCGGAGCCAACGCCGCAGGCTCCCCACCCTGCATCGGCGCAACCAGCAGCGCGCCATCCTCAAACGGCTGCCCCGCATGATCGATCATGCTCAGCTCCTCCAGCGGATCCGATCCCAGCCAATCCATCAACATTGGCTGCGCCTTCGCCGCACCCGCCGCATACTGGCCCAACACGCCGACCTGATCGGTCACCGCATCCACCAGCCCACCGTCCGTCATCGTCGCCGCCCGCTCGGTCACAAACAAGCTCGGCACCCGGAACCCCAGCCGCTCAGCCTTGAACTCCGCCGTCGCCGTGCCCGTCGTCTGCGCCACCGGCAGATCCTTGTTCTCGCTCACCGCCGTCAACGCCTGCCTGCGCCCACAAAAGTACGCGGCGTTCGGAGCCTCGCCCGCATACTCCACCGTCAACCGCAGCCGTACCGTCGCCTTCTGCTCCCGCTGCTTCGTCCGTCCGACTGCATCGAACAGCTTCGCCCCATCGCCCAGAAACACCGCCTCCGACGCCACCGGATACCACAGCACATTCCCATATCCACGCAGCGCCGTCCCACTCACCGCATCGTCCGAGACCGCATCCCAGTCCGCCGCCGCAGCTTGCTCCGCCGGAGCCCCAATCCGCTCCAGCCGCTCCGCCGACCGCTCAATCTTCCCCGAATAAAACGCCACCAGCTCCGCCTGCGCGCCCGCGGCCAGCGGTTCCGGCAGCGTCACCACAACCTCTCGCGCCGCGCCCGTATGGTCCGTATCCGTATTGATGCGGTGCTGCACAAACGCCAGCCGCTTCACCCCGCCCGCGCTCTTCAGCCCCACGCTCTCCCACACCAGCGACGACGAAAGCTGCATCACCACCCGCGTCAGCGGAGCCTTGCTCTCGTTCTTCACCGTCATCGCCGCATGCACCGCGATCCCCGCATCCGCTGGCGAAAGATGCACCTCCAGGTCGTAGCTCGAGACCGCAATCGCCTCGCGCTCCTCATCCCCCACCTCAACCTTCGCATCGACCGGCTCAAGACTCGCCGCAACCCCCTCAGGCGCACCCTGCTCCGCCTTCGCTGCACCATCCGCAGCATCCGGTGTCTCAGGAGTATCCACCACCGGCGGTAGCTTCTTCTCGAAGATCACCGTCCCCTGCGGCGGCGGTGCAGCCGCAGGAGCATCCTGCCCCCAACCCGTTCCCAGACACCCAGCTACAACCGCAACCGGCACAACCCACTGCACGCCAAAAAACTTCAAGAGCCCAACCCTTTCCGAACCTTCGCCTTCGCAGGCTTTGCCACAGGAGCCTCAACCACCCCACGCCGCTGCCGCATCGCCTCGTACATCACAATCGCTCCAGCCACCGACACATTGAGAGACGAAACCGCACCCATCATCGGTATCCGCAGCAGGTGATCGCACGTCTTCTTCACCAGGTCGTGCAGCCCCGCGCCCTCGCGCCCCAGCACCAGTACGCAGTCCGTCTTGAAGTCGAAGTCCATATAGTCCGGCGTCCCGCGCTCATCAAGACCCAGCACCCACACATTCTGTTTCTTCATCTGCTCGAGTGACCGCACCAGGTTCGTCACCTTCGCGATCCGCACATGCTCCGTCGCTCCCGCAGACGTCTTCGCCACCGTCGCATTCACCGGCGCCGCCCGCCGCTCCGGAATCACCACCCCATCCACGCCCGCGCCATCCGCCGTCCGAATCAAAGCGCCAAGATTATGCGGGTCTTCCACCCCATCGAGCGCCAGGAAGAACCGATGCCGGTCCCCACCCTCCATCCCCGACTTATCGATCGCCAGCAGATCCTCGATCCCCAGCATCTTCCGCTCGCGCACCATCGCCAGCACGCCCTGGTGCTGGTCCGTCTTCGCCATCCGCGTCAACTGCTCCCGCGACTCCAGCGAAACCCGCACGCCCGCTACCTTGCACAACGCCACAACTCGTTCCAACCGTTCATCATGTCGGTCGCGAGCTACAAGTACATGATCCAATGGCCGCGACCGCGATCGCAGCGCCTCTTCGACCGGATGCAGGCCGTATAAAACTTCCATCCCTCCAGTCTATCGCCCCGCCATTCATGAAAAGAACGCAAAAGCGCCCTACGCGGGCAGCGACCACTTCGTGGTGTGTGATTGCTGCGCGCGCCCCTCCCGCTGGTCGGCACAATCTTCTGTTGCGACCAGCGGGAGCACCACGCGAAGCGATCACATGGCACGAAGTGCCCGCCCCGCGCGCAGCGGGCTTGTCCGGCAGGACAAATCCTTTCGCTGCAACAAAAATCGGCAATAACCCGCACCGAAAGCCCCCATCCTGCTATGCTTTAGATTGGATCTGGCCCATTTTTCGTATCATTTCCGCACCAAAAGCGTCTTTTCTCAGAGAACCGCCGTCCATCCAACTATGACCAGCAGCTCCATTCCGGGCTCTGCATCCATCGCTGCCGCGCTCGCCGAACGCAGCGAGCAGGAAAACGCCGCCATCGCGCGCGGCCTCAAGCGTCAGGACCCCGAGCTCCTCGACCAGCTCATCGAGCTCTATAAGCACCGCCTCCTGCGCTATCTCCTCTTCCTCACCGGCAAACGCGAGGTCGCCGAAGACCTCTTCCAGGAAACCTGGATGCGTGTCCTTCTGCGCGGCGCCCAGTACAACGGCAAAGCCCGCTTCGACACCTGGCTCTTCACCATCGCCCGCAACCTCGTCATCGATCTCTCCCGCAAGCGCACCATGGCCTCGCTCGACGAGATGAGCGAGCACGGCGACGACGGCGACTCCCGCCCCTTCGAGATCGCCATCGACGGTCCCTCGCCCCTCGAACAGTTCCGCACCCGCGAAGACTCCGCTGAGGTCGCCGAAGTCCTCCTCAAGCTCGAGCCCAACTACCGCGAGGTCCTCGTCCTCCGCTTCCACGAAGAGCTCTCCCTCGAAGAGATCGCCCGCATGACCTCGGCCCCGCTCTCGACCGTAAAATCCCGGCTCTATCGCGGCCTCGCCGCTCTCAAGCCCGAGATGGAGCGCCTGCGCAACGCCCACACTCTTCCCCAGGGGGTCCGCTGATGCGCCCGTTCAACCCCTCCGACTCAAACCAGCATCCTGAAACCGCCGCCAGCATCCGCTCCAGCCTTGGCACCGTCGACTCTGCCGCTGCCTCCAGCCGCGTCAACCGTACCCACCGCGTCGTCCGCGAGCGCGCCCGCACCATCAAAGACCGCCGCTCCCGCATCCGCAGTCTCTACGTGCCGCTCGCTATTTTTTCCTTCCTCCTCATCGCCATCTGCACCGCCGTCTGGAACGTCTTCGACCAGTACGAGATCGAGCCCAACGGAAACCCGGTCGCCAGTGCTCAGATCTTCGTCTTCCTGCTCTGGTCCGTCCCCGTCTCAGCCGCACTGATGGCCGTCGTCTGGTTCCGCCAGTCCCGCGCCGCCGCCGAAGGAGGCTTCGGCGAATGAGTCGTCTCTGGAACACCCAGTCGGCCCCCACCGAAAGCGCCCACGTCGATCGTGAAGACGGTGAGCTTAGCCTCATCCCCACCTGGTCCGTAGCCCTCGCCATCGTCGTCTTCCTCGCCGCCCAGTACCTCTTCCACGTCGTCATGCCCCACCAGAAGCACGAGCTGTTCCCCTTGCGCATCCTCATGGGCTATTCGTGGGGCACGCTCTTCGCCAGCTACGTCCTGCTGGTCGGCTACGTCAGCCGTGATGTCCGCCGCCGCGACATGCCCGCCGGCCTCTGGATGCTGATCGTTACGATCATGCCCGGCGGCGTCGGCGCAGTCGTCTACTTCCTGCTCCGCCAGCCGGTCCTCACCCGCTGCCCGCACTGCCGCACGGAGATCAACTCCACCTATCACTTCTGCCCGCAGTGCCAGTTTCAGATTGCTCCAGCCTGTGGTCAGTGCTTTCGCGGCGTGAAGATCACCGACGTCTACTGCACCCAATGCGGCCACGACCTCGCGCAGGACCACGCACCCGCCCGTCTCCGCGCCTACAGCGATTAGCACTTCGTGCCGTATACCGCTTCGCAGCCCCTCCCGCTGATCGGCACAAGCTTCCTTGCAGCCACCGCAAAGCGGATCACACGTCACGAAGTGACCGCCCCGCGCGCAGCGGGCCCGTCCGGCAGGACAAGCCGTTGCCTTCCTATTCCCTAAGCCCTATTCCCTGCACCTTCCCGGCATATAGTTAACCAATGGCCGCACCCCTCAACGCCATCATCATCGACGACGAGCCCCTCGCCCGCCAGGAGCTCCTCTACCTCCTCGAAAACGCCGGCGACGTCCACATCCT
>Ga0302314_10014791_pt1 | contig 13313 bp, 13 predicted proteins | sample III_Palsa_N2_3_FD_200533 | JGI IMG/M metagenome (GOLD analysis project Ga0302314, IMG submission 200533) | Peat permafrost microbial communities from Stordalen Mire near Abisko, Sweden - III_Palsa_N2_3 | ecosystem: Environmental > Terrestrial > Soil > Palsa > Peat permafrost | place: Sweden...
CAGCCGCGAGTGCGGGCGCGGCTAGCCGCGGCCCGGTCGCCGTGGCCTGGTCTGCTTCGACCCCGGCCTGAGTTGCCCGCGTACTCGACAGCTCAATGTCCTCGGTCAGGGCAGCCCCCTCGGCGTCGGCCGTGGCGGTCGTTGTTACATCACCAGCCACAAGCGCTCCTCGCATCTGCCAGGTAATCAGTCTACGTGCGCTTATTAACCAGCGGGTAGCAACCCTCCATTCCCCCAGTTACACCGTGAACAAAGACCTCACATCGAGGTCGGGGATCTTGTCGCGGCCGCCGAGGAAGGACAGCTCCATCAGGACGGCGACGCCGACGACCTCGGCGCCGGCCTGGCGGACCAGGGTGGCGGTGGCGAGGGCGGTGCCGCCGGTGGCGAGCACGTCGTCGACGATCAGCACCCGGTCGCCCGGAGCGAACGCGTCCTGGTGGACCTCGAGCGTGGCGCTGCCGTACTCCAGGTCGTAGTCCTTGGCGAACGTCGCCGACGGGAGCTTGCCCTTCTTCCTGACCGGCACGAACCCGGCCCGGGTCTCGTAGGCGACCGGGGCGGCGAGTATGAACCCGCGGGCCTCGATGCCGACCACCTTGTCGACCGGGCCGAAGACGGCCGAGAGGGCCTCGACCACGCTGCCGAACGCGTCGGAGTCGCCGAGCAGCGGCGTGATGTCCTTGAACACCACGCCGGCCTGGGGGTAGTCGGGGATGTCACGGACGTAGGTCTTGATGAGGGTGACGATGTCCGTGTCTGGGGCCTGAACCACCGCGACGTTAGCCCTTCTTCTTACGGGGACCGTTGCCCGGGCGGCGCTGGGTGCTGCCGCCGCGGCGCTGCTGCTGATCGCGGACGGTGCGGTACTGCCGGGGCGAGCGCTCGCCGGGACCGGGAGCGGCGGCCGAGACCGCGAGGCCGGCGTTGTCGGGCTCCCTCTCCTCGGGCGCGTCGGTTCCGGTCTCGACCGGAACCGGCGCGGGCACGGTCGTGCTGGCCGGGTCGACCGCGGACTGGGCCGACTGGCTGCCGGTGCGCTGGGCGGCGGCCCGGCCGCCGGCCAGGCGGCGGTTGACCTTGAGGGCCAGGTCCTTGTACCGCGGGTCCCGCTCCTTCAGGTCGGCCAGCACCGGGGTGGCGATGCAGATCGAGGAGTAGGTGCCGGACAGCATGCCGACGAACAGCACGAGCGACAGGTCCTTGAGCGTGCCCGCGCCGAGTAGCCCCGCGCCGACGAACAGGATGCTGGCCACCGGGAGCAGCGCCGTGAGCGACGTGTTGATCGACCGGACCAGGGTCTGGTTGAGGGCCAGGTTGGCCGCGTCGCTGTAGGTGGACCGCTGGGAGGTGAGCAGGCCGGCGGTATTCTCCCGGACCTTGTCGAAGACCACGACCGTGTCGTACAGCGAGTAGCCGAGGATCGTCAGCAGGCCGATCACCGAGGTCGGGCTCACCTGGAACCCGGTCAGCGCGTACACGCCGACGGTGATCACGATGTCGTGCAGCAGCGCGACGAACGCGGCGGCCGCCATCCGCCACTCGAACGCGATCGACAGGTAGATCACGATCACGATCAGGAAGATGATCAGCGCCTCGACGGCCTTGGAGGTGATCTGGCTGCCCCAGGACGGGCCGACGAGCTGGATCGACATGTTGGCCTGGGTCACGCTGAACGCGTGCTCGAGCGCGGTCGCGACCTTCTCGCTGATGGTCTGGTTCAGCGCCGCGGTCGTCACCTGCCACTGGTTGAGGTGATCGAGCCCGGTCAGGTGCTGGACGGTCGAGTCGCCGCCGCCCGCGGCGGTGACCACCCGGGAGATCGTGCCCTGGCTCGCCGCGGCCGTGGCGGGGAACTGGAAGATCGACCCGCCCTTGAACTCCACCGAGAAGTTCAGCTTGCGGACGATGAGGGCGACCACGCTGACCAGCAGGATGACGCCGGAGCTGGTGTACCACATCCGCTGGCGGCCGACGAAGTTGATCGAGACCTCGCCCCGGTACAGCCGTCCGGCGATCCCGCCGACGCTGGCCATCATGCCTCCTTCGAGGGGGTCGACGAGCCGGACGAGTACCGCCCGGTCCCCGTTCGCTGGGTGCGGACGGTGCGCCTGCCGGAGCGCCACGGCGCCTTGGCCCCGAGCCGCATCGGGTCGAGCCCGGACCACTTGTGCCCGCCGCCGAAGAACTTGGTCCCGGCGAGCAGGGTCACCATCGGCTTGGTGAACAGGAAGACCACGATGACGTCGATGATCGTGGTCAGGCCGAGGGTGTAGGCGAAGCCCTGAACGTCGCTGGTGGCGAAGTGGTAGAGCAGCACGGCGGCGAGGAATGACACCGTGTCGGAGACGAGGATCGTGCGCCGGGCCCGTTTCCAGCCCGCCTCGACGGCCGGGCGGAGCGTCTTGCCGTCCCGCACCTCGTCGCGCAATCGCTCGAAGTAGACGATGAACGAGTCGGCGGTGATGCCGATCGCCACCACGAGGCCGGCGATCGCCGACAGCGACATGGTGAAGTTCTGGTACCGGCTGAGGATCACCACCGACAGGTAGGCGAACAGCGCCGCGAGTACCAGACTGGAGACCGATACCAGGCCGAGGCCCCGGTAGTAGTAGAACATGTAGAGCACGACCAGGGCCAGGCCGATGGCCCCGGCCAGCAGCCCGGCGTCGAGCGAGGCCGCGCCGACCTGGGGCGAGATCGACTCGACGTCCTGGAGCACGAAGGTGATCGGCAGCGAGCCGTACTTGAGGACGTTGGTGAGCTGGTTCGCCTCGGCCTCGGTGAAGCCGTTGGTCGACGTCGGGCCGCTGATCGTGAACGACCCGGTGGTCAGCGCCCCCTCGGTCTGCGGCGCGGACTGCACGCTGCCGTCGAGCGTGATCGCGGTCTCGTCGAGCGCGCTGTCGTCGACGAACGTGCCCTCGGTCGACGCCGCGCTGGCCGCCGGGTAGTAGCTGTTGAACTGGGTCGTGGTCAGCGTGCCGAACGACGAGGAGGCCGCGCCGTTCAGGTTGATGTTGACGACCCACTGGTCATTGGTCGAGTCAAGGGCGGTGCTGACCGAGGTGAGCTGGGTGCCGTCGACCACCGCCGGGCCGAGGACGAACTTGTCGCCGGTCGCGTCGCAGGAGACGGTCTGGGCGCTCAGGGTGTCCCACTGGGACTGGTCCTCGGTGTAGCCGACCGTCGCCTTCCAGCTGTTGCTGGGCGTGTCGGCGTTGATGCCGGGCGTGCACACCATCTTGTCGACGAGCTTCAGGTTGGCCGCGGTCACCTTGGACACGTCGCCGTAGCCGGTCGGCGCGGTCGACGCGCTGGCCGACGGGCTCGCGCTGGCCGATGCCTTGGCGCTGCCCGAGGCCTTGGGCGTGGGCGACGGAGTGACCGACGCCTTGGCCGAGGAGGACGCCTTGGCGGTGGGGCTCGCGGCCGGGGCCGCGCCTGCCAGGCGCTCGGACAGGGCCGAGGTCGAGGCCTTGGCGCTGGCGGTCGCGCTGGCCGTGGCGCCGGCCGACGGGGTGGGCGAGGCGGAAGCGGACGCCTTGGCGCTGGACGTGGCGCTGGAGCTCGGCGAGGCCGACGGGGAGGGGGTGCCGCTGGCCTTCACCGTCGGCGTGGTCGCCACCCCGGTGTACGGGATCTCGTAGAGCACCGGCCGGAAGGCCAGCTTGGCCGTCGAGCTCACCAGGTTGATGACCGACTGCGCGGGCTGGCCCGGCACCGTCACGGTGATCTGCTCGGTGCCCTGCTGGTTGACCTGGGCACCGGAGTTACCGGTGCCGTTCACCCGGGACAAGATGACCGCGATCGCCTGCTGCATCGCGCCGCTCGAGGGCGCGCCGTGCGCGGTCGCCGCCTTGAGCACGACCTCGGTGCCGCTCGACAGGTCGAGGCCGAGGCCGACCTTGAACTGCTTGTGCCAGTTGCCTGGGCTGAACGTCTGCTTGCCGGTGATCGAGATCAGCATGACCAAGATCAGCACGGCGAGAGCCGCCAGCCACCGGCCCGGTCGCGAGCCGCTTCTGCTTCGGGGTGCCACTTGTCGCCTCTGCCTGGTTGAAGTCGCCTGGGCTGGGGTGGTGCTAGTCCTTCTTGCTGCCGGTGGCCTGCTCGTAGGCCGAATCGTCGACGATGGCGGTGGGCTCGACGACCTCGGTCTCGTCGTCGACCACGGTCTCGTCGTCGTCGTCGACGGTGTCGTCGTCGGCGATCTCGTCCTCGGCGGCCTCGGCGTCCTCGTCGTCCTCGGCGGCCTCGTAGGAGTCCTCCACCGGCTCGTCGCCCGCCGTGATGACTTCCATGATGGCCCGCTTCATGTAGCGAACCTCGACGCCCGGCGCGACCTCGAGGATCACGTCGTCACCGTCCACGTCCACGACCGTGGCGTACATGCCCGCCGTCGTCCGCACCGTGGCCCCCGGGGATACCGAGTTCTGCTTCTGCGCCGCCTGCTGCTTGCGGCGCTGCTGCGGCCTGATCATCAGCAGGTAGAACGCCACCACGACGATCAGGATGAGGATCAGCGTGGACGGGTTAAAACCGCTCTTAGCCGCAGCCGCAGCAACTACATAATTCCCCTGCATCGGGGCATCCTTCCGGTTGACTTTCCGCTCGCCGGCCGGCCCCGTCGAACCCAGAAGGGGCTACGGGCCAACCTGCGCAGTGTAGCGGCGCTTGTAATAACGCATAACCACCCTACGAGGTTTCCGATGTTGATCGTTACCTATCGTTGACCGCTGGCTGGTCAAACAGCGTCGGCAGGTCAGCGGACGCGGGCGGGGTGAGGCCCAGGTGCTCCCAGCCGGCTCGAGTGGCGACCCGGCCGCGCGGGGTCCGGAGGAGGAAACCGTGCCGGACGAGGAACGGCTCGGCGACCACCTCGACGGTCTCCGCCTCCTCCCCCACCGCCACCGCGAGCGTGGACAGGCCGACCGGACCGCCGCCGAAGCGGCGGATCAGCGCGTCGAGCACCCCCCGGTCGAGCCGGTCGAGGCCGAGCTGGTCCACCTCGTAGAGCTCGAGGGCGGTCCTGGTGACCTCCCGGGTGACCACGCCGTCCGCCCGGACCTCGGCGTAGTCGCGGACCCGGCGCAGCAGCCGGTTGGCGATCCGGGGCGTGCCCCGGGACCGCAGGGACAGCTCCTCGATGGCGCCGTCGGCGATCGGCACCCCGAGCAGGCCGGCCGACCGGCGGACGATCACGGCGAGCTCTTCCGGCTGGTAGAAGTCCAGGTGCGCGGTGAACCCGAACCGGTCACGCAGCGGCGCGGGCAGCAGCCCGGCCCGGGTGGTCGCGCCGACCAGGGTGAACGGGGCGATGTCGAGCGGGATCGCGGTCGCGCCCGGCCCCTTGCCGACCACGATGTCGACCCGGAAGTCCTCCATCGCCAGGTACAGCATCTCCTCGGCCGGGCGGGCGAGCCGGTGGATCTCGTCGATGAAGACGACCTCGCCCTCCTGCAGCGTGGAGAGCACGGCGGCCAGGTCGCCGGAACGCTCGATCGCCGGCCCCGAGGTGATGCGCATCGGGGTGCCGAGCTCGGCCGCGATGATCATCGCGATCGTGGTCTTGCCGAGCCCGGGCGGTCCCGACAGCAGCACGTGGTCCGGCGGCCGGCCGCGGCGCATGGCGCTGTGCAGCAGCAGGGTGAGCTGTTCCCTGACCCGGGCCTGGCCGACGAAGTCGTCGAGCCGCTTGGGCCGCAGCGCGCCCTCGATCACCCGCTCGTCGCTGTCGGCCAGCGGGGAGACGACGCTGTCGCCTCGGCCTGCCTCGGCCCGCCGCGACAGCTCGGCCTCCTCCGCCCGGCTCAGGGCGTCACCCGGGTCGGTCACTGCCGGGAGAGCTTCCTGAGCGCGGCCCGGAGCGCGGTGGGCACGTCGGGCACCTGGGCCGACTCGGCCTCGACCGCGGCGATCGCCGCGTCGGCGTCCCGGGCCGACCAGCCCAGGTTCATCAGGCCGGTCTGTACCTGGTCGCGCCAGGACGGGGCGGCCGCGCGGGCGGGCACGGCCCCGCTGGCGGCCAGGTCGCCGGGGGCGCCGAGGCGGTCCTTGAGCTCGAGCACGATCCGCTGCGCGCCCTTGTTGCCGACGCCCGGCACCATGGTCAGCGCCTTGATGTCCTCGGCCGCGACCGCCCGGCGGAGCGCGTCGGGCGAGTGCACGCCGAGTATCGCCAGCGCCAGCCGGGGGCCGATGCCGCTGGCCGTCTGGAGCAGGTCGAACACGTTGCGCTCGTCGTCGGTGCCGAAGCCGAACAAGGTGAGCGAGTCCTCGCGGACGACGAGCGACGTCGCCACCCGGGCCGGCTCGCCGGCTGTGAGGGCGGCGAGGGTGTCGGGGGTGCACTGCACGCGCAGCCCCACGCCGCCGACCTCGATGACGGCGCCCTCCGGGCTGATCCCGGCCACGATGCCATTCAGGTGCGCGATCACGCTGTCCCTCCCACCATCCTGGCCTGGCCGGCCAGCCTCGCCTTGATCGCCGGGGCACGCCACAGGTGACAGATCGCCAGCGCCAGCGCGTCGGAGGCGTCGGCCGGGCGCGGGCGCTCGGTCAGCCGCAGCAGCCGCATCACCATCGCCGCCACCTGGTCCTTGTCGGCCCGGCCGTTCCCGGTTACCGCCGCCTTGACCTCGCTCGGGGTGTGCAGCGCGACCGGCAGGCCGTGCCGGGCGGCGCTGACGATGGCCACCGCCCCGGCCTGCGCGGTGCCCATGACCGTCCGCACGTTGTGCTGGCTGAACACCCGTTCCACCGCGACCGTGTCCGGCTGGTACTCGGCCAGCCAGCGCTCGATCTCCTGCTCGATCGCCAGCAGCCGGGCGGCGATGTCCTCGCCCGCGTCGGTGCGGACCACGCCCACGGCGATCAGCTTCGGCGGCCGGCCGGGCACGCCCTCCACCACGCCGAGCCCGCACCTGGTCAGCCCGGGGTCAACCCCGAACACCCGGGAGACCGGCCGGGCCGCGTACACCGTCACGGCGCCCACCCGGTCATCGCCACTCCCGTCCGCCCGCGAACATCTGTTCGCCACGAACCCTACCGCCTGACCGGGCCGCGGGCGCGCAGAAGCCCCGTGTCGCCGGGATCGTCAGTCCTTGCGGGCGACGCCGGCCCAGAGCACGCCCGGGGTCCTGGCGTCGTCAGCCGAGTCCGGGCGCCACTCGTGGGTGCGCACCACGCCCGGGTCAAGCAGGGTGAGGCCGTCGAAGAAGCTACTGACCTGGGCGCGGGTCCGCATCGTGAACTGCTGGGTCATCGACTCGTTCAGCCGGCGGCCCATCTCGGCCATCGTCTCCTGCTGAATGTCGCTGGCCAGGTGCGAGATCACCAGGAAGCTGCCCGCCGGGACCGCCGCCATCAGGCTGTCCACGATCGCCTGCGGCTCCTCTTCGTCGCGGAGCATGTGCAGCACGGCGACGAGCATGACCGCGACCGGCCGGCTGAAGTCAAGCAGCCGGGCGGCGCCCGCCAGGATCTCGCCGGTGTCCTTGAGATCGGCGTCGAGGTAGCCGGTCTCGCCTTCCGGGCTGCTGGTCAGCAGGGCGCGGGCGTGCGCGAGCACGATCGGGTCGTTGTCGACGTACACCACCCGCGTCTGGGGCGCCACGGCCTGGGCCACCTCGTGGGTGTTGTTCGCCGACGGCAGGCCGGTACCGACGTCGAGGAACTGGCGAATGCCCTCCCGGGCGGCCAGCTGGCGGACCGAGCGGGCCAGGAACTTCCGGTTCGCCTGGACGGACAGCACCGTCTCCGGGTGAATCGCCAGGACCTTCTCGCCGACCTGACGGTCGACCGCGAAATTGTCCTTGCCGCCGAGCCAGTAATCGTAGACCCGGGCAATGTGGGCCACGCTCGTATCGATCTTCGGCACTTCGCGCTTGTCGCCGGGAAGGGCACTGCTGAAGAATCTGTCCGGCACCGGGCGCACCTCTCATGGGCAATCCCATGATCATATAAGCCGTTTACCGCCCCGGCCGAAAGCGACAAAAGCGATAAAGCGCCTAGAAGTCGTCGACCATGAACGGGGTCGCGGCGAAGGCGGCGTCCAGGGCGGCGTCGACGTCGGGGGCGCCGCCTCCGGCCAGGCCGGCCAGCCGGAGCGTGGCGACCGGGGTACCCGCGTACAGGGCGGCCAGGCCCCGGGGGCCGAGCTGAGTGGGCGGGACGCGGGAACTCACGGGACCGTTCGCTCGAAGGGTGCCCTGGCCAGCGGCGACGGTCAGCTGCCAGCGGCCGCTGTTGGCCGGGCGCGCCTCGTCTTTGATCTCGAGCTCGGCCTGGGCCGAGACGGCGGGCGGGAAGCCGCGGCCCGCGATCGCGGCGGCCGCGTCGACCACGCGCAGCATCCACATCGAGCGCTTGGCCAGCGTGGCGTCCCGCTCGCGGGTGAGCCACCAGAACGGGTCGTCCGGCGCGACGAGGACGCGGACCGTGCGGGCGACCGAGCCGTTGGAGGCGATCACCGACCAGAGCGAGCGCAGCGAATCGGCGCTGGCCGCGTGCACCCGCTCGACGAACAGCTCCTCGTGGCCGTTGACCCAGCGGTAGGCGGTGAACCCGTCGTCGCCGGCCAGGTAGGAGTACAGGTCGCCGCGCCCGAGCCACTGCCGGGTCGGGCCCTCGTCCCAGGTGAGCGGGCCGGCGGCGCGGGCCAGCCGGTGGGCGCGGCCGATGACGGCGATGACCTCGGCGGCGTCGGCGGCGCCGGCCCGGCGGATCTCGGCCTGGCCGGGATCCGCTCCGGTGTCCGGGGCGGCGAGGCCGCGCAGCGACCGGGCCGGGATGACCGCCTCGTACGCGCCGCCCGCGAGTTCCCAGCCGAGCGAGCGGTACAGCGGCGTCGTGGCCGGGAAGAGCGCGGACAGCGGGTAGCCCCGCTCGGCGACCGTGTCGAGCAGGGCGGACATGAGGCGGCGGCCGATGCCCCGGCCCCGGTGCTCGGGGGCGACCTTGACCGAGGCGACGCCCGCGCACGGAACCGCCCGGCCGAGCCACCACTGGCGCATCTCGTGGATCATGGCGGCGCCGGCCGGCCGTCCGTCGACGAAGGCGCCGAGGAACAGTCCCTGGCGCGCGCGCAGGCCCGCGACGGCGAGCCAGCTCGCCCGCTGCCCGGCCGAGTAGACGCCGAAGGCCCGCACGCTCAGGTCGAGCTGGGCGTCCATGTCGTCGTCGGCCGTGATCGGGCGGATCTCCAGGTCGGTCACGGGCGCGCGGTGCCGGCGCCGCTAACCGAGCTTCTCCATGATGTCGTCGGAGACGTTGTAGTTCGCGTAGACGTCCTGCACGTCGTCGGAGTCCTCGAGCGCGTCGATCAGCTTGAAGACGCGGCGGGCGTGGTCCTCGTCCAGGTCGATCTCGACGCTCGGCAAGAACGCGGGGTCGGCCGACTCGTAGTCGATGCCGGCCTCCTGCAGCGCGGTGCGCACCGCGATCATGTCATGCGGCTCGGAGACGATCTCGAAGGTGTCACCGAGGTCGTTGACCTCCTCGGCGCCGGCGTCGAGGACCGCCATCAGCACGTCGTCCTCGGTCAGCGAGCCGGTCTTGTTGACGATGACCAGGCCCTTGCGGTTGAACAGGTAGGCGACCGAGCCCGGGTCGGCCATCGAGCCGCCGTTGCGGGTGAACGCCACCCGGACCTCGGACGCGGCCCGGTTGCGGTTGTCGGTCAGGCACTCCACCAGCACGGCGACGCCGCCCGGGCCGTAGCCCTCGTAGGTGATGCTCTCGTACTGGGCACCGCCGGCGTCCTTGCCGGAGCCGCGGCGGACGGCGCGATCGATGTTGTCGTTCGGCACCGACGACTTCTTGGCCTTCTGGACCGCGTCGAACAGCGTCGGATTACCCGCCAGGTCACCGCCGCCGGTCCGGGCGGCCACCTCGACGTTCTTGATCAGCTTGGCGAAAAGCTTGCCTCGCTTAGCGTCGACCACCGCCTTCTTGTGCTTGGTGGTGGCCCACTTGGAGTGGCCGCTCATGTAATTCCCTTCACCATTGAAACGAAAAGCTCGCGCATGCGCAGGCTGGCGATGATCCTACCCTCGTCCGCGCCGGTCCCGGAGTCAGCTTACGCACCGGGCCGGGCAGCTCACATCGGGCGGCTACCCGAGGCTGTCGCTGTCGACCAGGGCGTCGTCCATGTCGAAGAACTCGGGCTGCTTCGCGCTGCCCCACAGGCGCAGCACGCGGACCAGGAAACGGCGGCGGTCATCGATGGTACGGCCGGCGACGTCGTTGTAGAACTTGCGGGCGATGAAGACCTGGTGCGCGGCCGCCTCGACCTCGTCGACCAGCTCGGTGGCCCCGACGTTCTCGGCCAGTTCCTTGCGGAAGCCCGGCTCGCTGACCGTGGCCCGCAGCGCCCGGGTGAGGTCGGACTCGGCCAGGTCGCGCTCGCCCGCGCTCGCCTGCCGGGCCCGGCGCACCGCGTCGGCCAGCAGCAGGCTGGTGGCCGGGTCGAGCACCCCGGAGGAGGCGAGCTCGGACGCGGCCGAGGCCCGCCTGACCAGGGCCAGGTCGAGCGCGGTCCGGGCGGCCTCGACCCGGTTGTGCAGCCGGTCGAGGCGGCTGGCCCGCCAGGAGACCCAGAAGCTGAAAAGAACCAGCACCAGGACGGAGAGGACGACAATGGTCCAGGTCATCGCGGTAACGTCCCGACTCTAGGTGATGCTGACGGTGGTGCGGCCGAGGACGACGGTCTCGTACACGGACAGGACGTTGCGGGCGACGACGCCCCAGTCGTAGTCGGCCACGGCGTCGAGGGCGGCGGCCGAGAGCTGGGCGCGGCGGCCCGGGTCGTCGAGCAGCCGGGCGGCGGCCCGGGCCAGGTCGGCGGGGTCGCCGACGGCGAACAGCTCCCCGGCCCGGCCGTCCCGCAGCACCTGGCGGAACGCCGGGATGTCGCTGGCGACGATGGCCACCCCGGCCGCCATCGCCTCGGCGGTGACGATGCCGAAGGACTCGCCGCCGGTGTTGGGCGAGCAGAAGACGTCGACCGAGTGCAGCACCCGGACCTTGTCCTCCTCGCTCACCTCGTCGAGGAAGACGGCCCGTTCCCGCAGCGGGGCCGGGAGCTTGTGCCGCTGCTCGCCGGCGTCGCCCGGGCCCGCGATGAGCAGCCGCAGGTCCGGGCGGTCGACGGCCAGCAGCTCGAAGGCCTGCAGCAGGACGGCCAGGCCCTTGCGCGACTCGTCCATCCGGCCGAGGAAGCCGATCGCCCCGCCGTCGCCGGGCCAGCCGTCGAGCGGGCGGGCCTGCCGGTAGCGGTGGACCGCGACCCCGTTCGGTATCAGCACCGCGTCGCCCCCGAGGTGCTCGACGAACGTCGAGCGCGCCGCCTCGGAGACCGCGATCCGGCCGTCGATCTTCTCCAGCGCGGTGCGCAGCACCGGCTGGCTGGCGAGCAGGATCCGGGACTTCGGCATCGCGGTGTGCACCGTCGCCACGATCGGGCCGGCCGCGACCCAGCAGGCCAGCAGGGGGAGCGACGGCACGGTCGGCTCGTGCACGTGGAGCACGTCGAAGTCGCCGTCGCGCAGCCAGCGGCGCACCTTGCTCACCGACAGCGGCCCGAACGAGAGCCGGGCCACCGAGCCGTTGTACGGCACCGGCATCGCCTTCCCGGTGGGGACGACGTAGTCCGGCAGCGGCCGGTCCTCGTCGGCCGGGGCGATCACCGAGACCTCGTGGCCGAGCTCGATCAGCGCCTCGGCCAGGTCCCTGATGTGCGACTGCACGCCCCCGGGCACGTCCCACGAGTACGGGCAGGCGATGCCGATTCTCATGACACGGTCCGGCTGCGGGTGCGGCTGCGGGCCAGGCGGTCGGGGTCGAGGTCGCTGACGAAGACCTTCTGGAGCATGTGCCAGTCGTCGCGGTGCTCGCGGATCGCCCGCTCGAAGACGGTGGCCAGGGCCTGGGTCATCGCCGCGGCCTTCTCCTTGCGGCTGCCCTCGGCCGGGACCGGGATCTCGTCGTAGATGTGCGCGCCCCACTCGGTCGCGTCGACGAACCAGCAGGCGACCGGCATCAGCGCCGCCCCGGTCTGGACCGCGAGCATGGCCGGGCCGGCCGGGAACAGCGCCTTCTCGCCGAAGAAGTCGACCTCCACCCCGGTGTCGGACAGGTCGCGGTCGGCGACCAGGCAGACCAGCTTGCCCGCCCGCAGCCGCTGGGCCATGACACCGAACGGGTGCGAGCCGCCGGTCGTCGGCAGCACCTCCATGCCGAGCTCCTGCCGGAAGGCGAGGAACTTCTGGAAGACCGACTCGGGCTTGAGGCGCTCGGCCACGGTGGTGAACGAGCCCGCGCCGTAGCCGATGATCCACCGGGCCGCCTGCTCGAAGTCGCCCATGTGCGGGAGGGCGTAGATCACGCCCCGGCCGTTCTTCATGTACTCGAGGGTCAGGTCGGCGGCGGCCGTGTTGACGTGCATGCCGGCCGCGATCCGCTCGGCCGAGATGACCTGCATGCGGAAGGCCTCCAGGTAGTACCGTGCGTAGGAGCGCATGACCGTCCGGGAGAGCGTGCGCAGCTCCTTGCCGTTCACCCCGGTGGCGCTCTGATCCGGTGGGCTAGAGGAAGCCGGGTCCGTTCGCAGGACTCGAACGAGATTGCCCTCGAGGACCTGCACTCCCCCGCCCTGCCTGCGCCAGGCGATGTCGGCCCCCAGCTTGAACAGCGCCCGGGCCGCGGGCTCGGGGAGGCGGCAGACGAGCGACCAGCCCGCGCCGAACGTGGCGCTGGCCAGGCGCTCCCGCAGGGTTTCCATCAGCTTTCCTCTGTCCCTGAGGCCGATTCCTGGGCGGCGGTGGTGGCCGCGGCGGCGGCGGACTTGGCCTGGGCGTCCAGGTAGACGGCCCGCATGCGCTGCCCGAGGGTGAACGCGGTCCCGGCCGCCAGGCCCCACATGCCGATCGGCAGGACGTAGGGAATGCCCAGGCCGGACAGCCCGATTGAGGCCAGGCCGATGAGGACCCGCTCCGGGCGCTCGATCAGGCCGACGTTGGCGTTCAGGCCGAGGCCCTCGGCGCGGGCCTTGACGTACGACACGCAGAGCCCGGCGGCCAGGCAGAACAGCGACACGCAGGCGAGCAGGTGATCGGTGCGCATGAACCAGATCGTGATGCCGCCGAAGATCGCCGCGTCGCCGAACCGGTCCATCGTCGAGTCGAGGAACGCGCCGTAGACGCCGGAGCCGCCCTTGATCCGGGCGAGCTGGCCGTCGAGCATGTCGGTAAAGATGAAGACCGTCGCGGTGAACGCGCCGGGAAACAGCTCGCCGATCGGGAACATCGAGA
>Ga0302314_10014792_pt1 | contig 13312 bp, 12 predicted proteins | sample III_Palsa_N2_3_FD_200533 | JGI IMG/M metagenome (GOLD analysis project Ga0302314, IMG submission 200533) | Peat permafrost microbial communities from Stordalen Mire near Abisko, Sweden - III_Palsa_N2_3 | ecosystem: Environmental > Terrestrial > Soil > Palsa > Peat permafrost | place: Sweden...
CCGGCGACGACGCCCCCGGCCGCCGCGGCTCCGGCCACCCCGGCCCCGGCCGCCGCCGCGCCGGCGCCCGCGGCCCCGAAGAAGATGGTCGGGCACCGGCAGACGCTGCAGCAGCACTTCGACGCGGCGAACACCACCAGTGACGGCCATCTGACCAAGGATCAGGCCACCGCCGCGAAGTGGTCGTACGTGACCAAGAACTTCACCGCGATGGATGCCGACAAGAAGGGCTACATCACCATCGACGACATCCGCGCCTTCGCCAAGGCGCACCACGCCGTGCACCACAAGGCCGCGCCCGCCACGACGACACCGGCGCCCGCCACCAACGGCTAACGCGGCCCCGCAGCCCGGATCGCGCCGGCGGCTCAGGCCGCCGCCGCGATCCGGGCGCGACTGGCCATCAGCGGCTGGATGCGGTGGCCGAACTGCTCCATGCCGATCAGGAAGTCGTCGAAGGTCAGCATCACGCCGGCGACGCCGGGAATGGCCGCCATCTCGTCCAGCATCCGCGCAACGCTGGCGTAGGAGCCGATCAGCCGGCCGAACCGCGTCGGCACCGGCCCCTCGTCGCCCTCGCCGGTCGCGAGTTTGGCGATCCGGCCGCCTGTCGAGGTCGTCGACGCCTGCTTGTCGGCGCCCGCCTGTTCGGAGGCCCAGCCAAGCGCCTCCATGTCGGTGCCGGCCTTGTAGTGCTCCCACTTGGCCATCGCCGAGGCGTCGGTTTCATCGGCGATGATCATCACCAGCAGATAGGCGCCGACCTGCCGCCCGGTGCGTCGGGCCTCCGCCGCCAGCCGTGCGACGGTGGGCGCGCACTTCGTCGGCGTGTTGATCCCCTCGCTGCCGACGAAATTGTAGTCGGTGTATTCGGCGGCGAATTTCACGCCCTTTTCGCTCTGCCCGGCGGTCATCAGCGCAATGGGCACGCTCGGCTGTGGGCTCAGGCGGCAGTCGTTCATGGTGAAGAACGTGCCCTTGAAGTCGGACCGCCCATCCCGCCACAGTTCCTGCATCACCTGCACGTATTCGGCGAGGTAATCGTAGCGCCGGGCGAAATGCACCTCGCCGGGCCATAGCCCCATCTGCTCGTATTCGGCCTTCTGCCAGCCGGTGACGAGGTTGATGCCGAAGCGGCCGTTGGAGATGCTGTCGATCGTCACCGCCATGCGCGCGACGATCGCGGGCGGCAGGGTCAGCACGGCGACCGAGGCGAGCAGCCGGATGCGCGACGTGACGGCCGCGAGCCCGGCCATCAGCGTGAAACTCTCCAGGTTGTAGTCCCAGAACTGGCTCGGGCCGCCGAAGCCGCGCAGCTTGATCATCGAGAGCGCGAACTCGAAGCCGTACGCCTCGGCCTTCTGCACGATCGCCTTGTTGAGTTCGAAGCTCGGCTTGTATTGCGGCGAGGTGGTGGAGATCAGCCAGCCGTTGTTCCCGATGGGAATGAACACGCCGACATCCATCGCAAGCCTCCGTTCAGGTCTGCCGGACCGCTGGCAAGCGGAGTGCCACGCGGCGGCCAGCCATCCGCGCCATCAGCGCTTGCGGATTTGCCCGATTGCGCGCCGGACATGCTGGGCAAACGCCTGTGCTACGCGCAGTCGCACGGTGCCTGAAAACTGCGCCCCGCCGCGGCATCCGTGCCGAAGGCGCGCAGCCACGTCTCCACCGCCGCGGTGACGGTCGCGGCAATGTCCGCCTCGGTGGGGGCGGGCGGAACCGCCAGGCTGGCGCGCAGGAACACGCCGGAGCGCAGCAACGCCATGAACTGCTGCGTGGCAACCGAGATATCGGCCGCGCGTATCAGCCCCTGCGCCTGTTGTGCCGCAAACCAACTGCCGGCGCGGGCGAGGAACACCGCCGGCCCGTTTTCGTAGAACGCGAGGCCGAGATCGGGGAAGCGCGCGCTTTCGGCGATGATGATGCGATACAGCGCCAGCGTGCGCTCCTGCATCATGAATTCCATCACCCGCAGCCCCAACCGCTCCAGCGCCGTGCGCAGGTCGGTGACGTGGTCGGGATACAGCGACTCGTCGAGCTTGGCGTTCAGGCCGCGGTCGCAGACGATTCTGGCAAACAGCGCCGATTTCGACGCGAAATAGACATACAGCGTTGCCTTGGAGACATTGGCCGCGCGCGCCACCGCGTCCATGCTCACGGCGCCGTAGCCCTGGGCCAGGAACAGCTCGGTGGCGGCGTCCATCACCTGCTGGCGCTTGGGGGAGGCTTCCTGGGTCGGCGCGGGGCCGGCGAGAACAATATCGCTCATGGGCGCTACGTGGGGCACCGGGAGGCGGTTCGTCAAGGGTGAACTGGACGGTTCAGTTCAGTCTTGACGTCGGGCCGGGCCCGCATCATTTTGCCGCTGAGTGAACTGAACCGTCCGGTTCATCCCAAGGTGCGCCCGCCCATGAATGCCGTCAGCGACAAGCCCAGCCCGACCCAATCTGCCGGACACAGCGCAGCCGCGCCGGTGCCGCCGGCCCAGCTTGTCACGCCCACGACCGGCCGGGCGCGCAAGCATGTCCTGCGCGCCGCGATTCTGGCCGTGCTGCTGCTCGGCGGCGCCGGCGTCGGCTCATGGTGGATGGCCGAAGGCCGCTACATCCAGAGCACCGACAACGCGTACGTGCAGGCCGACATCGCGGTACTCGGCCCGCGCATCGAGGGCGACGTGCAGACCATCCACGTCACCGACAACCAGATCGTGCACGCGGGCGACCCGCTGATCACGCTCGACCCGACCGACTGGCAGGCCCGCGTCGATCAGGCGCGCGGCGCCGCCGCCGAGGCCGCCGCCGCGATCGTCACCGCGCGGCGCCAGGTCGAGCAGGCGGCTGCCACGATCAACCAGTCGGACGCGATGATCGCGCAGGCGCAGGCGGAATGGACCCGCGCCGACGCGGATGCCGGGCGCACCGGCGCGCTCGCCAACGCCGGCTGGGCCTCGCGGCAATTGAACGAAACGAAAGTCGCCGACCAGCGCAAGTCGGTGGCGGGCGTGTCGTCCGCGCGGGCGCAGAAGGAAAGCGCCTTGCACGCCCTCGCGGTGGCCGAGGCGCAGGTGACGCAGGCGGAGGCGCGCGAGGTCATGCAGGCCGCGGCGCTGAAGCTGGCCGAACGCAACCTGGAATATACCGTCATTCGCGCCCCGTTCGACGGCATCGCCGGCAACCGCGCGGCCCAGCTCGGCCAACATGTGAACCCGACGCTGCAGCTCATCTCGGTCACGCCGCTGCGCGAGCAGCTCTACGTGATCGCGAACTTCAAGGAGACGCAGCTCCGCCGGATGAAGCCGGGCCAGAACGTGGTGCTGACGCCGGACATCGACCCGGACGGCGCGATCGAGGCGCAGGTGGACAGCCTCGCACCGGCAACCGGGGCGCTCTATTCGCTGCTGCCGCCGGAGAACGCGACCGGCAACTTCACCAAGGTGGTGCAGCGCGTTCCCGTCAGAATCCGGATCGACCCGCGCGTTGCGGCGCAGGCGGCATGGTTGCGCGCCGGGTTGTCGGTGACCGCCGAGGTGGATACGCGCGGGCCGCGCGCGGTGCGCCACGGCCTGCTCGGCAGCATCGCCGCAGCCCTCGGGCTGGGCTGACCGCAATGGCACCGCCACCGTCCGCGACGGCCAAGCCGCTGACGTGGCGCGAGTGGGTCGGCTTCATGGCGATGGTGTTCGGGATGTTCATGGCGATTCTGGACATCCAGATCGTCAGCGCCTCGATCAGCGAGATCCAGGCCGGGCTGTCGGCGAGCCCCGACGAGGCGGCCTGGGTGCAGACCAGCTACCTGATCGCCGAGATCGTGATGATCCCGCTGTCCGGCTGGCTGTCCCGCCTGCTCTCGACCCGCGTGCTGTTCTCCCTGAGCGCCGCGGGCTTCACGCTGTTCTCGGTGCTGTGCGCGACCTCGACCGGCCTCGGCGAGATGGTGACGTTCCGGGTGTTTCAGGGCTTTATCGGCGGCGCGATGATCCCGACCGTGTTCGCCACGACCTATCTGATGTTCCCGCCGTCCCAGCGCGCCTCGATGTCGGTGGTGATCGGCCTGACCGCGACGCTCGCGCCAACCATCGGCCCGACGCTCGGCGGCTGGCTCACCCAGGCGATGTCCTGGCACTGGCTGTTCCTGATCAACGTGCCGTTCGGCATCGCGGTCGCGGTGACGGTGTGGCTGCTGCTCGACATCGACAAGCCGAACCTGGAACTCCGGCGCAACTTCGATCTGTTCGGCCTGACCATGATGGCCGGCTTCCTCGGCGCGCTGGAATACGTGCTGGAGGAAGGCAACAAGAACGACTGGTTCGCCGACGAGACCATCCGCCTGCTGGCGCTGGGCGGGGCCGTCTGCGGCATCCTGTTCTTCTGGCGCATGCTGACGCGGCGCGACCCGATGGTCGATCTGCGCGCCTTCGCCAACCGGAATTTCGCCTCCGGCTGCTTCTTCAGCCTTGTGGTCGGCACCGGACTGTATGGTGCCGTCTACGTGGTACCGGTGTTCCTCGGCCGGGTGCGCAACTACAACTCGATGCAGATCGGCGAGACGATGTTCATCACCGGCGTGGCGATGTTCATCTCGGCGCCGATCGCCGGCAAGCTCGCCGCCAAGGTGGACCTGCGCAAGATGCTGGCGGCCGGGCTGCTCATGTTCGGCATTTCGCTGTGGTGGCTCGGGCACTTCACCAGCCAGTCGGCGTTCTGGGAGCTGTTCATGCCGCAGGCGCTGCGCGGCTTCTCGCTGATGTTCGTGATGCTGCCCGCCAACCAGATCGCGCTCGGCACGCTGCCACCGCTGCAGCTCAAGAACGCATCCGGGCTCTACAACCTGATGCGCAACCTGGGCGGCGCCATTGGCCTTGCGTTGATCAACACGGTGGCGTCGTCGCGGCTCGACCTGCACCGGCTGCATCTGGACGAGCAGGTGACATGGGCGCGGCCGGCCGCGCAGAACATCCTGAACCAGATGACCTGGGCGATGCAGCCGGGCATGAACGGCAACGCCCAGCTTGCGGCGATGAAGAAGATCAGCCTGATGGTCGAGCGCGAGGCGCTGACGCTGACCTACAACGACGTGCTGCTGCTGATGTCGCTGGCGTTCTTCGTGGCCCTGCCGCTGACCCTGCTGCTGGCCAAGCCGAAGGTCGCGACCGCGGACGCGCATTGAGCGTCGGCATGAGCCTGGGCCTTGCGGCGGCGGGCCGTATACACGATTGTGCAATGGATATGCGGGACTGAGAGCGTCCGGGCGGACCCGTGCGCCGATATGCCGGCGGCAACTCGGCCGCTTGGCGGGCATGGACTTGCGCGCGCGCCCGGTACAGTTTCCCGGCCTGCGATGGAGGTTGCCATGCCCCGATTTAACCCCCGCCTTGACGAAGACGACGACGACGAGCCCCAGACCCCCGATGCCCCCGGTACCGAGCCGCAGGCGCCGGGCGAGCCGGAGAGCAACAAGACCCTGTCCTCGCCGGTCAACGAGCTGGAACTGCGCCTGCTCAACCAGCGCAAGGTGCTGATCTTCGGCCCGATCAACGAAAAGGTCGCCCGCGACGTCACCGGCCGGCTGCTGGCGCTGTCCGGCGCCTCCTCCGACCCGATCGACATCTACATCAACTCGCCGGGCGGGCATGTGGAGAGCGGCGACACCATCCACGACATCATCCGCTTCGTCGATGCGGTGGCGCCGGTGCGGGTGATCGGCACCGGCTGCGTCGCCAGCGCCGGCGTGCTGATCTATGTCGCCGGCCGCCGCGGCCGTCGCTACGCGCTGCCCAACACGCGCTTCCTGATCCACCAGCCGATGGGCGGCGTGCGCGGCCCGGCCGTGGACATCGGCATCGAGGCGCGCGAGATCGTGAAGATGCGCGAGCGGCTGAACCGGCTGATCGCCCGCGAGACCGGACAGCCGCTCGAAAAGGTCACGCTCGACAGCGACCGCAACTACTGGCTGGGTGCCGAGGAAGCGATCGCCTACGGCATCGTTGACCGGATCATCAACACGGCCGCCGATCTGGAAGGCTGAGTTTGTACGTCATCCTGGCCTTGGGCCGGGGTGACGTAAGCGAAGGGGGGAACGCAAAATGACCAACCGCGTGCGCTGGGGCGTGCTCAGCACGGCCAAGATCGGCCGGGAAAAAGTGCTGCCGGCGATGCAGAAGTCCGAGCATTGCGTGATCGAGGCGATGGCGTCGCGCGACCTCGCTTCGGCGCAGCGCGTGGCCAAGGAGCTTGGCATCGCGCGCGCCTATGGCAGCTACGAGGAATTGCTCGCCGACCCGGCGGTCGAGGTGGTCTACAACCCGCTGCCGAACCACCTGCACGTGCCCTGGACGATCAAGGCGCTGGAGGCCGGCAAGCACGTGCTGTGCGAGAAGCCGATCGCGCTGACGGCCGAGGAAGCGAAGCAGTTGCTCGCCGCGCGCGAGCGGAGCGGCAAGCTGGTCGCCGAGGCGTTCATGGTCCGGCAGAACCTGCAATGGATCAGGGCCCGCGAGATCATCCGCGCCGGCACGCTCGGCGAGGTCCGGGCGATCCAGACGTTCTTCACCTACCACCTGCTCGACCCCGGCAACGTACGCAACAAGGCGGAGATCGGCGGCGGCGGCCTGATGGATATCGGCTGCTACGCCATCGCCACGGCGCGCTACATTTTTGGCGCCGAACCGACCCGGGTTGCCGCGCTGATCGACCGCGACCCCGCCATGGGCATCGACCGGCTGACCAGCGCGCTGATCGAATTCCCGGGCGCCCGGCATTTGACCTTCGTCACCTCGACGCAACTGGCGCCGCAGCAGCGCGTGACCATCGCCGGAACCAAAGCGCGGCTGGAGGTGCTGGTGCCGTTCAACGCGCCGAACGACCGGCCGTGCCGCATCGTGCTGGATGACGGGCGCGACCTGTTTGGCGGCGGCGCCACCCCGGAAGACGTTCCGGCCGTCGACCAGTATGCGTTGCAGGGCGACGCGTTCTCCCGCGCGGTGCGCGGCGAGCAGGCGCTGGAATTCCCGATCGAGGATGCGATTCTGAACATGCGCGTGATCGACGCGACGTTCCGCGCCGGCGCCAGTGGAAAATGGGAAGTGCCGTAACGGCACGGCGCGCAGAAAAAACCCTGACCGGCATGGGGCAACCGGTCAGGGCTGAGTGCTACGCCGCCGCACTTGTCGCGCGCGACGGGAGGGGGAAACGGTATCTCCAGTCTCTCGCCAACGGCGGGGTCGTCACCCGTCGTCCGCAAAAACGTTATAGCGCGACTCGCTGACGCGAAGCTGACGGCAAGCTAACAAGATGCGTGAAACGGAGTACGCAATCGCGTGAGCAGGCGGCCCGGGCTCAGCCGGCGCTCAGCAATGTCAGCGCCTGGACGACCGCCTGCCGCCGGACCGCGGTTCTGTCGCCGGCGAAGACCTGACGAAGTGTTGTGGTCGCCGCGTCGCGCCGGGCCAGCCCGAACCATACCAGCCCGACCGGTTTTGCCGCACTGCCGCCGCCGGGGCCGGCGATGCCGGTCACCGATACCGCGATGTCGGCTGCCGAATGCGCCAGCGCCCCTTCCGCCATCAGCCGTGCGACCGGCTCGCTGACCGCCCCCTCGGCGTCGATCAGGGGCGCCGGGACGCCGAGAAGCTCGGTCTTCGCGGCGTTGGAGTAGGTCACGAAGCCGCGTTCCACGACGTCGGAACTGCCGGCGATCGCCGTCAGCGCGCCGGCGACCAGCCCGCCGGTGCAGCTTTCCGCCGTGGCGATCTTCAGGCCGGCGGCGCGGCAGGCGGCGAGCACCTGTTCGGCCTGCGTCAGGATCGCATCGTCGATCATGTCGGCTCCGCCGACGCCTCGATGCGGCCGGCCCGAATGGCGGTCACGAACTCCGCGTGGTCGGCCTCGGCCTGGGCGGCGTAGGCGAGCGCGAAGCCGGCCAGCGCCTCGTCGAACGCGTCGCCGTCGCCGAGATAGCCGGCGATGCGCGCGGCGTCGCCGGAGCGGGCATGGGCGCGCGCCAGCGTCCGCCCGCACAGCCGCGCATAGAACGGCAACGCCACTTCGCCGATGCGCACGCCGATCCGCGCCAGCTTGGCGTCCTTCAACTGCCGCACGTAGAATTGCCGGCCGCTGGCGTCCTCCGCCCAGCTCAGGAACACGTCGGTGGCCGCCTGCATCATGCGCTGGCCGGTCACCACGCGCTCGCCCTGGTGCCCGTAGGCGCTTTCGCCCGCGTAGGGCGCGAGCACCGAGCGGAGGGCCTCCTTGAGTTGCAGCAGCAGCGTGTCGCCGTCGGCGGTGACGAACAGGCCGATCGCGCAGAACGTGCCGACCGAGCCGACGCCCACCGCCTTGAACGCCACGTCGCGCAGGCGGTAGCGCGCCACCAGCACCCGGCGTTCCTCGGCCAGCGTCGCCACGTAGGCGGCGAAGGCGGCGTGCGCGACCTGTTCCTGTGGCCCCAGGCGGAACACGGCCGGCGGGTTCTCCGGCAGGCGCAGCCCGTCGGGCGTGACCAGATGGCGGTAGGCGTCGCGGCTCGTCGCCACCGCATGCTCCAGCCGCTGCCGCTCGGCGCGGCGCTCGGTGCGGTCGGCGATGTCTTCCACCGCCGACTCCAGGTCGATGCGCGCGCGCCAGGCTTCCAGCGGCGCGACCTGGGCGAGGTCGTGAATGTGGTGCCGGTACGCGTGGGCGGCGCGGCGAACCAGCGCGCGCACCTGCTTTTCGGTCATCGTCTGCACCCGGCCCGCCAGCACGAGGCTGGCCGCGAGGCGCTTGAGGTCCCATTCGAACGGCGCGGGCAAGGTTTCGTCGAAGTCGTTGATGTCGAACACCGGCGTACCTTCCGGCGAGGCGTAGGCGCCGAAATTGGCCAGATGGCAGTCGCCGCAGGCCTGCACGACGATGCCGGTGTTCGGCATTGCCCCGAGATCGGCCGCCATGATGGCGGCGGAGCCGCGCAGGAAGGCGAACGGGTTCGCCTGCATCCGCTGGTAGCGCAGCGGCAGCAGCGCCGGGATGCGCCCGGCATCGGCGGCGAGCAGCAACTCCACCGGATCGCGCCGGTCGGCCGGCGCCGACCAGATGCCGTGCGCGCCGCGTGGCAACCGGGTGCGCGCCGCCTGCCCGGCCTCGCGCCGTTCGCGCGCGGACAGCAGATCGGGCGGGGGAGGGGGGCTGACGCTGGCCATCTGCCGATCCTGCCGAAGCGGACGCGCTTAGTCGAGCAAGCCGGGGGAAACGGTGCGAGCCGCGAACAGCAGCGCGGCACCGATCACGCCCGCGATCACGTCGTCGCCCATCACCGCGAGCGCGCCGGAACGCCGGTCCGCCCAGCCGATCGGGCCGGGCTTGGCAATGTCGAGCGCCCGGAACAGCAGGAACGCGACGACCAGCCCCGGCAGCGCCGGGCGCGGCAGGGCGAGCATCACGATCCATTGGCCGGCAACCTCGTCGATCACCACCCAGCCCGGATCGTCCGCCCCCGCCGCCGCGGCGCCGATCGCCCAGACGCCGCCGAGCGTCGCCACCAGGGCCGCCGCCGCCAGCAGCCAGGGCGAGACCAGGAGCAGCCCCGCGCCGACGAGCACCGCGGCAAGCGAGGCCAGCGTGCCCGGTGCCCACGGGAACCGGCCGAGACCAAACGCGCCGGCGATCAGGCGCGGGAACGCGCCGCTCACCGCAGCCACTGCGCCAGCGGGTGCGGCAACACCTCGCCGCGCTTGGCGCGGTAGATCACCTCGTTCTCGATCACCCGCATGACGTAGTTGCGCGTTTCGCCGAACGGGATCTCCTCGATCCAGTCGAGCATCTCCACACCACTCGCGCGCGGGTCGCCGTTGGTGCCGAGCCACTCGTTCACCCGGTTCGGCCCGGCGTTGTAGGCGGCCACGGCCAGCGGGATGCAGCCGTCGTACTGGCCGAGCAGCCCGCGCAGGTAGGCGCTGCCCAGTTTGATATTGAGCGCCGGATCGCCGGTCAGGTTGGGCAGCGGGCCGCGCAGGCCGAGCCCCTGTGCCACCTGCGTTGCCGTGCCCGGCATCAGTTGCATCAGCCCGCGGGCACCCACCGGGCTCACGGTGGTGGTGTCGAAGCTGCTTTCCTGGCGGATGATGCCGAGCGCCAGCGCCGGCTCCAGCCCCGCATCCGCAGGCACCTCGGCGGCGAGCGGCCAGCCGGAGTCGAGCAGCACCACGCCCTCCCGCCCCGCCTTGCGCGCGACCGCCACCGCCGTCTCCGGCATGCCGAACCCGGCCGCGAGATGCGCCGCCATCGAGCGGTCGTCGGCATCCGGCGTGATGTCGATCAGCCGCAACAGGAAGGCCTGCGCCCGCCGCGGCTCGCCCCAGGCGACCAGATAGGCGCCGGCGCGCGCCAGTTCCCGTCCGGCGAACGCCAGCGCCTCGGCGCTGTCCCAGCCGGGGTCGCGCGCCGCGGCGATGCGCTGGATGAGCCCCGACGGCCCCTCGCCGAGCGCCAGCACCGCAAGCTGGCCGTAGAACGTGTCCGGGTAGGCGGCGGCGGCCGCGTATTCCCGTTTCGCGACCGCCGGGTCGGCGGCGGCGCGGGCCAACCAGAAATGCGCGCGCCCCTGCGTGATCGCCGCCTTCGACAGATCCGCGAGCCTGCGGAAATGCGGCGTCGCCAGCGCCGGATCGTTAAGTTTTCGCAACGCGATGAAGCCGGCCAGGAACTCGGCGTCGGCGACCTGTTCGGAGCCCTGTTGCGCGTGCTGGGCGACCAGCGAATACGCGCCCTGCGCATCGCCGTCGCGCAGCCGGTGCCGCGCCAGGATGTTCCGTTCCTCCCAGAACGCCGCCAGATGATCCGCCGGCGCCGCCTTCTCCGCCGCGGCGCCGGCACTCAGCCACAGCGCCAGCGCGTCCGCGTCCTGGGTGGCGCGGCGCAGGTAGCGGGCGTGTTCCAGCAGCAACGCCGGCGCCGACTGGTCGGCCGCCGGCAGCGCCTGCACCAGTGCCAGCGCCGCCGCATCGTCCCGCCGCAGCGCCAGCCGGGCCTGCGCGCGCGGCTGGTCGGCGGGATCAAGGCGCGTCGCCTGCCGCGTGGCGCCGGCGGTGTCGCTCCAGGCCAGCCGGTCGAACCGGCGGGCCTGATCGGCGCCCGCGAGCACGGAGCCCCAGCGGGCGAGAAAGCCAGTCTCCGCCGTTGCATCGCTGGGCAGTGCCACCCAGGCACGGCGCGCGTAGGCGGCGGCGTCAATGGTCTGGCCGAGCGCCGCCTCCGCCGCGGCGCAACGGGCGAGCGCGGGAAAACTCTCGGCGGCCCCGGCGGCGCAGGCGGCGGCGGCGTCCGCGTCGTCCGGGTCGGCGGCAATCGCCTCGTCGCGGCGGCGCGCCAGCGTCGGCTGGAACGGCCAGTCCGGGCTGCTGGCCATGAACTGCCCGAGTTCCGCCTGCGTCGCCGCGCCCGGCGCCAGCAGCCGGTAATAGGTGACGAGTTTTTGCGCCACCGGATCGGGCTCGCTGGCGGCGGCGGCCTCGGCGTCGGCCCAGCGGTCGGCGCGGACCAGCGACATCACGTCCTGCGCGCGGGCGGGGGACGCGAGCGCGAGCAGGGCGAGCAGGGCGAGTCGGAATGGGGCGGCTGGCATGCCGCCTTGTATCCTGCCGCGCCCTTGCAGCGTATCCCCCGCACGCCTAGCTTCCGCGCTCGGCCGGGCTGGAGGATGCGCCATGTTCAAAGGGTCGTTTGTCGCGCTCATCACCCCCATGCGCCCCGACGGCGCGGTGGATGAGGACGCGCTCGCCCGCTTCGTCGAATGGCAGATCCGCGAGGGCACGCAGGGGCTGGTGCCGGTTGGCACCACCGGCGAATCGCCGACGCTGACGCACGACGAACACAAGCGCGTCGTCGAGATCACCGTCGAGGTGGCGAGGCGCCGCGTGCCGGTGATCGCCGGCGCCGGCTCGAACTGCACGGCCGAGGCCGTGGATCTTGCGAAGCACGCCAGGCAGGCCGGCGCCGACGCGGTGCTGGTGGTGGCGCCGTACTACAACAAGCCGACGCAGGAGGGGCTGTTTCTGCATTTCTCCGCCATCGCCGATCAGGCCGACATTCCTGTGATGCTCTACAACGTGCCGAGCCGCACGGTGGTCGATATCAGCACCGAGACGATGGCGCGGCTGGCGAAGAACAAGAACATCGTGGGCGTGAAGGACGCGACCGCCAACCTGACGCGGCCGCTGCACGCGACGCGCGCGATCGGCGAGGGGTTTTGCCAGTTGTCCGGCGAGGACCATACGGCACTGGCGTTCCTGGCCGCCGGCGGGCATGGCTGCATCAGTGTCACCGGCAACGTGGCACCGCGGCTGCTCGCGCAGATGCATCATGCCTGGGCCGACGGGCGCGTTGCCGAGGCGATGGCGATCCAGGCGCGGCTGGTGCCGCTGCACGATGCGATGTTTGCCGAAACCAATCCCGGCCCGGTGAAATATGCCGCGAGCCTGCTTGGCCACACCGCCGACCATTGCCGCCTGCCGCTGGCGCCCTGCGCCGAGGCGACCAAGGCGAAAGTGCGCGCGGCGATGGCCGAGGTCGGGCTGTTGAATTGACCGGTTGATGGCGGCGAACGACAAGAAGAAGTCCGGGCTGATCTCGCACGGGATTGCCGCGCAGAACCGCAAGGCGCGCTTCGACTATTCGGTCAAGGAGACGATCGAGGCCGGCCTGGTACTGAAGGGGGCCGAGGTGAAAAGCCTGCGCCTCGGCCGTGCGACGCTGACCGAGGCGTGGGCCGGCGAGCGCGAGGGCGAGATGTTCCTGTTCAACTGCTACATCCCCGAATACCAGGGCGGCGTGCTCTCCCGCTTCGAGCCCAGGGCGCCGCGGAAACTGCTGCTGAAATCCAAGCAGATCGACCAGTTGCTCGGCGCCGTGGCGCGCAAGGGGCAGACGCTGGTGCCGCTGGATATCCACTTCAACGACCAGGGCCGCGCCAAGGTGCTGTTGGCGCTGGCTGAGGGCCGCAACGCGTCCGACAAGCGCCACGCCATCGCCGACCGCGACTGGCAGCGCGACAAGGCGCGGCTGATGCGGGAGAAGGGCTGACCGGCGCTGCCGGCTCCGGAATATTGTTGCTGTAACGTAACAAATTGGGCATGCGGAGGCCACGGCCCCCGCTCAGGCTTTCCGGGGTGAGCCGCGGTTGCGGGTCGGCGTCCAGCGGGTTGCGGAGCGCGGCCAGTTCTGCATCCATGCCGGCGCCTCCGGCGGCGTGGGCGGGTACGGCGGCGGCAGCTTCTCCCGCCTGGGCCGGGGCTTCTTTTCGCGCGGCGGGCGGGGTTTGGCGGGTCGGGCCAGGATGT
>Ga0302314_10014793_pt1 | contig 13312 bp, 5 predicted proteins | sample III_Palsa_N2_3_FD_200533 | JGI IMG/M metagenome (GOLD analysis project Ga0302314, IMG submission 200533) | Peat permafrost microbial communities from Stordalen Mire near Abisko, Sweden - III_Palsa_N2_3 | ecosystem: Environmental > Terrestrial > Soil > Palsa > Peat permafrost | place: Sweden...
AGCCGGAGCGCAGGGCCTCGTGGTGGGCGACCAGGTCGTTCAGCGCGTCCTCCAGCGCCGCCGGGTCCAGGTCCTCGGGCAGCTGGACGGAGAGCGCCTGGGCGAAGTGGCCCGCGCGCCCGGCCGCGCTGTCGAACCACCAGCGCTGAATGGGCGTCAGGGGGGCCGCTCCGGTGGCGTCCACCGCGGCGGGAGCGGCCGGCCGCAGCGGTCCTGCGGCGTCCGCGCACCGGGCGAGGGCGCCGACCGTCTGGTGCTGGTAGATGTCCCGGGAGGTCAGCGACAGGCCCGCCTGCCGCGCGCGGGCCACCACCTGGATGCTGAGGATCGAGTCGCCACCGAGCTGGAAGAAGTTGTCGTCCGCGCCGACCCGGTCCACCCGCAGGATGTCCGCCCAGATCGCGGCGAGGGACCGCTCGGCGGAGGTGCGGGGCGCCACGTGACGCACGGCGTGCGCGGCCGGTCCCGGATCGGGGAGCCGTCCCCGGTCGAGCTTGCCGTTGGGGGTGAGCGGCAGCGCGGGCAGCACCAGGACGGCCGAGGGGACCAGGTAGTCGGGCAGCGTGAGGCCGAGCGCCCGGAGCACGGCCTCGGGCTCCACCCGGGCCTGCGGGACGGGGACCACATAGCCGACCAGGCGCCGGTGGCCGTCGCCCTCGCGGACGGTGGCGGCGGCCTGGGCCACGCCCTCGCAGGCGCGCAGGGCCTCCTCCACCTCGCCCAGTTCGATCCGGAAGCCGCGGACCTTGACCTGCTGGTCGATCCGGCCGACGTACTCCAGCTCGCCGTCGGCGCTCCACCGCACCAGGTCCCCGGTGCGGTACATCCTGCCCCCGGCCGTCCCCGGCGCGGCGTACGGGTCGGCGACGAACCGGGCGGCGGTCAGGCCAGGACGCCGCAGGTAGCCGCGCGCCAGGCTGCCGCCACCGAGGTACAACTCGCCGGTCACGCCCGGCGGCTGCGGGCGCAGCGCGCCGTCGAGGACGTAGACCCGGGTCGGCGCCAGTGGCCTGCCGATCGGCGGCGCCTGGTCCGGCACCCGGTCACCGGCGAACCAGGCGGTGGCGTAGACGGTGGCCTCGGTGGGGCCGTAGACATTGGCGATCCTGCACCCGGGCAGGGCCTCCCGCAGGTCACGCACCACCTGGGCGGGGAGGGCCTCGCCGGCCAGCACGACGGTGTCCGCCACCACGGGAGCCGTGCCCGCGGCGAGCAGACGGGAGATCACCGACGGTACGCCGCTGACCAGCCCGACCCGCCGCCGGACCGACGCCTCGGCCAGGGCGGACACGTCCTCGACCACCTCGATGCTGCCGCCGGCCAGCAGCGGGCAGAGCAGCTCGAAGACCGAGACGTCGAAGTTGAGCGAGGTGGAGGCGACGACGTGCTCCAGCCCGCCGGAGCCGAACTGCTCCCCCGCCCAGGCAGCGAGTCCGACGACACTGCGGTGGGTGACCACCACGCCCTTGGGGCGACCGGTCGACCCCGAGGTGTAGATGACGTAGGCGGGGTGGTCCGGCAGCAGCGGCCCGAGCCGGTCGCCATCGGTCAGGTCGGCATCGGTCGGGTCGGCGTCGAGGGCGGCGCAGTCCTCCAGGATCAGCGCGGCGCAGCCCTCGGGCAGCGCGGTCGCCGTCTCCCGGGTGGCGACGACGAGCGCGGGCCCGGCGTCCTCCAGGATCAGACGGATGCGCTCGGCCGGGTAGCCCGGGTCCACCGGGAGGTACCCCGCGCCCGACTTCAGCACCGCCCACAGCGCCGACGGCAGTTCGGCGGAGCGCGGCAGACAGAGCGCCACCAGCCGCTCCGGTCCTGCGCCGCGGGAGACGAGCAGCCGGGCGAGGCGGTTGGCGCGCCGGTTCACCTCCGCGTAGTCCAGCCGCACCGCGCCGCAGACGACGGCGGTCCGGTCGGGGGTGCGGGCCACCTGTGCCTGGAACAGCTCGGGCAGCGTGGTGCCGGGCCAGGTCGGCCGGTCGGGCGCGGGCGGGTTCCAGGAGTCGAGCAGGGTGCGCTGCTCCTCGTCGGAGAGCATGGGCAGTTCGGCCAGCCTGCGCTGCGGACCGTCCGCCATCCCCTCCAGCAGGCGGTGCAGGTGACGGGACATCCGGGCCGCGGTCCGCGCCTCGAACAGGTCCGTGTTGTACTCGACCGTCAGCACGCAGCCGCCCCCGGCCTCCGGCGCGAACTCCAGGACCAGGTCGAAGCGGGCGGACGGGCGGGGCAGCGGATGGTCCTCGAACCGCAGGCCGCCGGCCGGCGGCAGGCCGGCGGCCGTGGCCTGCTGGACGACGAGCGCCTGCACCAGCGGGGTACGGCTCGGGTCACGGGGCGGGGCCAGCTCCTCCACCACCCGGTCGAACGGGACCCCGGCGTGCGCGAATGCGTCCAGCACGGTCGTGCGCATGCTCTCGACGAACCGGTCGACGGTGGCCGTCTCGTCCACGTCGCCGCGCAGCACGACGGTGTTGGCGAAGAAGCCGGTCACCTCCTCCAGCTCCCGGCGCTCGCGCCCGGCGGTGACGGTCCCGAACGCCACGTCCCGCTGCCCGGAGTAGCGCGAGAACAGCAGCGCGGACGCCCCGGCGAACAGGGTGAACACCGTCGTGCCGCGGCCTGCGGCGAGGTTCCGCAGCCGGGCCACCAGATCCGCCGGGAGCCACTGGCGGTGCGCGGCCCCGGACGTGGTGCGCAGCGCGGGCCGGGGCCGGTCCGTGGGCAGCTGCAGGTGCTGCAGCCCGGACAGGGAGCGCTTCCAGTACCTGAGGTCCTCGGCCTCCCCGGGGGCCGTCCGCCGCTGCTCCCACACCGCGAAGTCGGGGTACTGGAGGGCCGGGGCGGGCAGGCCGTCCGGCTCGCCGGAGACCTCCGCGTGGTAGAGCGCGGCCAGCTCGCGGGTGAGGACGCCCACCGACCAGCCGTCGGTGATGATGTGGTGCTGCCCCAGCAGCAGCAGGTGCTCCTCGTCGGCGAGCCGGACCAGCAGCGCTCGGGCGAGCGGACCGTCCGCCAGGTCGTAGGGGCGGCTCAACTCCTCGGTCAGCAGCAGCTCCGCGGCCGCGGCCCGCCGTTCGGCGGGCAGGTCGCCGAGGTCTGCGGTGCGCAGCGGCAGGGCGGCGCGCGCGGCGATCCGCTGCACGCCCTGCCCGTCGACCGTGCCGAACGTGGTGCGCAGCGAGTCGTGGCGCGCGACGAGCCGCTGCAGGGCCCGGCGCAGCGCCTCGGGGTCCGGTGCGCCGACCAGCCGCAGGGCCACGCCGGTGTTGTACTCCCCCGCGCCGGCGGTGAGGTCGTCGAGGAACCACAGCCGTCTCTGGGCGCTGGACAGCGGCAGGGGCACCTCGCGCGGGGCGGGCGGGATCGGCTCCGGCGGAGTGGCGGCGGGCTGGTCGCCCAGCAGCCCGGCCAGGGCGGCGACGGTGCGCGCGGTGAAGACGTCGCGCAGGGTGAGCCGCACGCCCAGCTCGTCCCTGACCCGGGTCAGGGTCCGGGCCGCGAGGATCGAGTCACCGCCCAGCTCGAAGAAGTCCTCGCCCGCCCCGACCGCCTCGACGCCCAGGACCTGCGCCCAGATGGCGGCCAGGGTGCGCTCCCGCCCGGTGAGCGGTGCCGACGGGCCGACCGCGGCCGGCCGGGAGGGCGCGGGCAGCGCCCGTCGGTCGATCTTGTTCTGCGGGGTGAGCGGCAGCGCCGCCAGCACCACGACCACGGACGGCACCATGTGGGCCGGCAGCGCGGCGGCCAGGGCCGTGCGCAGCGCCGAGGGGTCCGGGGCCCGCTCCGGGGCGGCGGGGGTGACGTAGCCGACCAGGCGCTCGCGGCCGGGCTCGTCCTCGCGGACCACGACGACGGCCTCGCCGACGGTGGTGTGCCGCCGCAGGGCGGCCTCGATCTCCCCCGGTTCGATCCGGAAGCCCCGGAGCTTCACCTGCCGGTCGAGACGCCCGAGGAACTCCACCTCCCCGTCCGCGGTCCAGCGCGCCCGGTCACCGGTGCGGTAGAGCCGGGCGCCCGGCGGGCCGAAGGGGTCGGCGACGAAGCGCGCGGCGGTCAGGCCCGCACGGTTCAGGTAGCCGCGCGCCACCCCGTCGCCACCGATGTACAACTCTCCGTCGGTCCCGGGCGGTTGGGGACGCATCCCGGCGTCGAGGACGTACACCTGGGTGTGCGGCAGCGCGCCGCCGATCGTCGGCGTGCCGGCCCCGGCCGACAGCGGTCCGGTCCAGGTGGCGACGATGGTGGCCTCGGTGGGTCCATAGGAGTTGATCATGCGACGGCCGGGCGCCCAGCGATCGACCAGCACGGCCGGGCAGGCTTCGGCCCCGACGATCAGCGTGCGCAGGTGGCGGGCCGTACCTTCCTCGCCCGCCGGGGTGGGGAGGGTGGCCAGGGCCGCCGGCGGGATCAGGGCGTGCGTGATGCCGTGTTCGTCCAGGACGGAGGCGAGTTCCTCACCCAACCAGGGGCCGTCCGGGGGCACCACGAGGGTGGCGCCGGACAGCACGGAGATGAAGAGCTCCAGTACGGAGGCGTCGAAGCTGGGCGAGGAGAACTGCAGCACGCGGTCACCGGGCCGCACCGCGTAGCGCTCGATGGCGGCGGCGGTGAACCCGCCGATGCCGCGGTGGGTGACCGCCACGCCCTTCGGCGTCCCGGTGGAGCCCGAGGTGTAGATCACGTACGCGGTGTGGTCGGCGCCCACCGCCGGGGCGGGCAGGCCGGCCCCGCCCCCGTCGGCCTCGACCGTGTCCGCCGCGTCCAGCACGGCGCGGACGAAGGCCGGGTCGTCGAGGGTCACCGCGGGCACCGCGTCGGCGAGCATCAACGCGCGCCGCTCGGCGGGATAGGCGGGGTCCACGGGCAGGAAGGCGGCGCCCGTGCGCGCGACGGCCAGCTCCGCCGCGATCAGCTCCATCGAGCGCGGCAGGACCAGCGCCACCGTCCGCTCCGGCCCGGCACCGCGTCGCAGGAGGTGGCCGGCCAGCAGGTCGACCCGCTCCTCCAGTTCCCGGTAGGTCCAGGTGCGCCGGCCATCGGTCACCGCGGGCGCGTGCGGGGTACGGGTCACCCACGCGGCGAACAGCTCACCGAGCGTCGGGTACCCCGGCGTCGGGGCCGCACCGCTCTGCCGCGGCCCGGCGGTGCCGGAGGACTGCGGCGAGCTGGACGCGGGTATGGGCTGGTCGGCCATGAACGAGGTCCTTCCGGAGGGGAGGAGCGGCGCGGGCGGGCGCAGGGCAGGCGGGCAGCCCTCGGACCCACGGCAGCGGTGCGGGTCGGTACGGGCGCCCCGTGGCTACGGGTGGTCGGGCTCAGGCGGCAACGATGCGGCGGGCCGTGCGCCCTGATATCTGCATCCGATCGATCCCACCGGTGGCGGGGTCGCGGTGGAAGCGCCCTCCGGGCTCACGGCGGCCGGTACCCGGATCGACCAGATCGCAGGACAGGTCGGGGTAGCAGAGCAGAGGTATCGGCAGGTCGCCGTCGACGGACAACGTCGGTGAGCCGTCGGGCTCCAGCGCGACGTGGTACCGCAGGCCGCCGTTGGCGTACGTGCCCGCGCACTCGGGCAGGGCCACCGGGTCGCCCGGCTCCGCCGGCGCGACCACGGCGGGGATCCGCACACCGGAGGTCCGCTCCAGGGCTTCAGCGAGGTCGCGCCACAGCGCCGTGGCGGCACCGGCGTTGCCCGTGAAGGCGACCACCAGACCGCTGTCCGGATCGGCCCGCAGGTGGCAGGAGGTGCCCTGGGCGTTGCCGTCGTGGCCGCACCACAGCTGGTCGTCCTGCCGGTAGAGCGCCACCCCGAGCCCCCAGCCGTCCGCGAGCGCGCCCGGGCGGGCGGCGGCCTCCGGGCGGCGCATGGCCGCCGCGACGACGGGGGGCAGGGCCTCGCTCCGGTCGACCAGGGCGCGGCCGAGCGCGTGCAGGTCCGCGGCGCTCGCCAGCAGGGCTCCGGCCGGCGCCTCCAGCGGAGCCAGGTTCTGCCGAACCGGGCGGACCCGGCCCGTGGCGGTGTTGAGGGCGTGACCGGCGGCGACCGGGCGGGCAGGGCCGGACTTGCCGAGGAACGCGGGCACGGTGCCCAGGGGTTCGAGGAGCAGGGCGTGCACGGCCTCGTGCCACGGCATGCCCGTCACCGTCTCCACGAGACGGCCGGCGGCGACGTACCCGGCATTGGAGTAGGAGAAGTCGCTTCCGGGCGGGAACAGCGCGTCCCGGGCCGTGCTCACGGCGGACAGGTAATGGGCCGCGGTGGTCATGGCGGCCGCGTCCGAGTCGACTCCGGTGGGCAGGCCGCCGGTGTGACTCAGGAGTTGACGTATCGTCACTCTTCCTGACTCCCGCAGCTCGGGCAGGTAGTCGGCGACGGGATCGTCCGGGTCGAGGTCACCGTCCTCGGCGAGCAGCAGCACGAGGGCGGCCGTGTAGGACTTGGTGAGCGATCCCAGGGGCACGGCGGTGTCAGCGGTGAAGGGGGCACCGGTGGCGGCGTCGGCCGTACCGGTGTGCACGGAGACGACCTCCGAGCCGGTGTCCAGGACCAGCTGGGCGCCAGGCACGCGGTGGGCACGCGCCAGGATGTCGAGCCGATGGTGCAGTTCCCGGTGCAACAGGAAGGGTGCGGGCCTGCGGACCGGAACGGTCGTGGTGCTGTACAGCATGAGGACAGGGCTCCTGTCGGCTCGGTCTCATCTGCGGGTGGGGAGTCGGCAGCGGGTGGGCGGTGGGCCGACCGGGGCACGGGGACGCCCGTCCTACGGCCTCACGACCTCGACCGGCAGTTTGCGTACGCCGAGGATGACAGCCGGATTCTGGTACGTGACGTCCTCGTAGGAGGGGATCGCGAGCGTACAGAATCGTTTGTGCACAGTGCGTAGCGCGATCCGCGCCTCCAACCGGGCCAGCGGCGCGCCGAAGCAGAAGTGGATGCCGTGGCCGAAGGTCAGGTGGGGATTGGGGTGGCGGGTCACATCGAAGACATCGGGCGCCTCGAAGCGCGCCGGATCACGGTTCGCAGCACCGAGATGGGCCATCAGCAGGGTGTCGGCCGCCAGTTCGTGACCGCCGAGGACCACCGGCCGGGTGACGCGGCGCCCCAGCTCGGGAAAGGGGGGCAGCCAGCGCAGCACCTCCTCGATGGCCGGGGGGAGCAGGCCGGGATCGGCGCGCAGTGCGGCGTCCGTGCCGGGGTGCCGGTCGAAGGTCAGGACGGCATTGCCCAGCAGCGCGGTCGTGGTGACGTGTCCGGCGATCAGCAGCAGGGCGACGAATCCGACCATCTGCTGGTCCTCCAGCCGGACGCCGTCCACCTCCGCGGCGATCAGCCTGCTGGTGAGGTCGTCCCCCGGATCCGCGCGGCGGTTGCGGATGTGCTGCAGCACATACCCGTTCATCTCACGGACAGTGGGGGCGATGGCCTCCAGTGCCCGTTCCAGGTCGCCCATGTCGAGCTGATCACCGAGCTGCTCACCGAGCTCGTCACCGAACAGGATGCCGGCCCACTCCTGGAAGAGCCGGTGCTCCTCGGGCGGGACGCCGAGCAGTTCGGCGATGACGATGATGGGGAGCGGATAGGCCAGCGCGTCGACCAGGTCGAACCGGTCCTGGTCCGCAACGGCGTCCAGCAGGTGCGCACAGACGGCCTCGATGCGCGGTGCCAGTCCCTGCACGACCCGCGGGGTGAACGCTTGGCTCACCAGCGTGCGAAGTCTTCGGTGTTCCGGTGGGTCCATGCCGACGAAGTTGCCCTGCCGGAAGACCTCGAAGTCCTCCTGGGTCGGAGCCAGGGAGGAGAGCTCGGAGGAGTACGTGGCCGGATCGGCGAGCACCGCGGCAACGTTCTCGTAGTCAAGGACCTGCCACACACCCCGGTTCTCCTCGTACTGCACCGGGCCACCCTGGCGAAGTCTCAGCCAGCGATCGGGTAAGTCTTCCAATGGTGGTAATCGGCGCCCGAGTTGATTGCTGGTCACCTTTTCTCCTTCAGTCGCGGCATGGTGCTCCCCCCAGAGCCTGCCGGGCATGACTGCGCACGCGGTGTCCCGACGACGCAGGTGTACCCCCGCGCTGCCGTCCTTCGGTCCGTTGTCGAGGCGCTGCTTCGGGGCGCCACTGTCGGGGCCCTGGCGTCAGCGTGCGGCGCGACACCTCAGCACGCCGGTGGACCAACCTGACATAGCCATCCCCTCAGCGATCTCACCCGCGCAACCGATGCGCGTGACCCCCTCCACGGCGGGCGATACGAACGGTAACCACAAGACTCGATCGCTCCCCGGCGATCTCGCCATAGTCTTCACGGTGAGTCACCCGATGGCAACCCCCCGAGGTTGAACGACGAGCGACCCCGAGGTGGACCCCGCCCGGGAATTGGGTCCGGACCACCGTCACCACCAGACCTGCCCCCGACCGGGCATGACAAACGAGAATGCTGCGGGTTGACCTTCCATCCCGCGTTCCTGTCGTGGAAATGCGCTGTTCACCCTCACAGCAAGGGAGTTGACAGCGATGGACACCGCGGCCACCGGCCGCCCGGCGCGGGGCCGACCGGCCGGCCCGACCGGACTCCTGCCCCTCGGCGCCCCGCGGCGGCCGCCGCACGCCCCGCGCTCCGAGCGCCCCCAGGAGCCGCCCACCCGACACTCTGCGCTCCGAGCGCCCCGGCGAACCGCCCCAGCGCGTGAGCGAGGGTGCGGATGGTCACCTCGATGCAGCAGCGCCTCCTGTACCCAGAACGGCCCCGAGCAGGTCGGCAGCGCGGGGTGTCTGCTCGTACAGGACGCGGTGGCCCTTGCGGGTTCGGGTGAGCAGGCCGGAGCTGTGAAGGATGCCCAGGTGGTAGGAGACAGTACTGGCGGCGAGGAGGTGACGCTCACCCAATTCGGCTGTGGTGCAAGCGGTCTGCAGGTCTGCCAGGAGGCGGGCCCGGGTCATGCCGAGCAGGGCGTGACCCGTGGGGGCGGCCGCGGGTACGGGATCCGGGCCGGGCAGGGCCGGGTAGGCGAGCATCGGCTGGCGGCGCGCGGGTGCCGGTATCGCGTTGACGATCATGTGCAGATCGGTGGCGAACACCGAGGGCGTCAGGACCAGGCTGGTGCTGGCCGGTATGCGGCCCTGGAAACGGGTCAGCAGGTTCAGGTGGTCGCCGTTCCACACGACCCGGGGGTGCAGGCCGGTCAGCATTCCGGACATCCCGTGCCGGGCGCTGGTCCGGGCCCGGTGGCCGATATCGGCCTCAAGGCGGCGCGCAGGGCCGCCCAGCGCGGCGCGACTGCCGACCGCCACACCTGGTCGAGCTCCGCCGCCATCCGCTCCGCCAACGCCCGCTCGCCCTGCTCCAGCACGTCGCGCACGATCGTCGGCGCCGAGCGGCCCATCAGACCCTCCTGGGCGATCCCTCGCGTCATGGCCTCGATCTCCCAGCACAGACGCTCGCCGTCGATAGCGGCGACCGCGTGCAGCTCCTCGTGGAACGCGGCCTCGGGGGCGGAGGGCTGCGGAGTGATGAAGTCCGGCACGTAGTCCCAGGAGCCGCTGAACAAGGAGCCCAGCAGAGTCAGCCTCCGGTCGCGGACCGTCTCCTGGACCAGGGCCCGCCAACCCCCACCACCGGGCCGCGCATCCCCGCGCAGGAGCCACAGAGCATCAACCGTGTTGGTCAGCGGCGAGATCGCGAACCTCGTGTCCGCCAGGACCGCACCCTGCATGTCGATCCGCAGCACGTCACTCCCCCGATCGAACCGCCCCCACCCGGACGGGACGGGCATGCACCAGCAACCTTCAAACCTGATCGAATCATTCGACGGGAAGTGGTGTCACCCGATTGCATGGACCCAGGCAAACAATCCACTCCCTGCCGGCCGACACAGTGTTCCATCCGGTCTCACCCTGCTCGGCGGTGCGGGCTCCCGGCGTGGGACGCACGGGGCGGATGCAGCACCGCTCGGGGCCGAGCCGCGAGGCGTCGAGCGTCCAGCTGCCGGAACGGCGTCCGACGGGCGCTCCAACCCACCACTCATACATAGCAGTTAGGATGAAGTTGACAGTACATCGATGGACCAGGGATCGGGCTGCTCAAGGGGGGTGCATGCCGCAGAAGATCTGTTACGGTCTGCTCGGAGAGGTGACACTGCACCAGGACGGGGCCCCGCACCAGGTACCGGGGCAGCTGCCGCGCACCGTACTGGCGATGCTGCTCCTGAACAGCAACCGCGCGGTGGGCGTGTCGACGATGGCAGACGTCCTGTGGGGCGAGCGGCCACCCGCCTCGGCGAAGGCGTCGCTGTACAACATCGTGCTACGGCTGCGCCGTCAACTCGGACCCCAGGCAGCGCACCGGCTGCGATCGGTGACAGCCGGATATCTCCTGGAGGTCCGCGAAGGGGAGCTCGACCTCCAGGCGTTCACCGATCTGTGTCGCAGCGGGCATGAGGCCCAGGCCGACCAGAGGTGGCCTGCGGCCCGGTCCGCTCTGGCGTCGGCACTGGAACTGTGGCGCGGCGAGCCCTTGGCCGACGTCGACCGCCCCGCGCTGGACCAGGCGGAGCGACAGCACCTGGAGGAGCTGAGGCTGCGCGCGCTCCAGGGCCGCATCCACGCCGACCTGCAACTCGGCCTGCACGCAACCGTCGTTCCCGAGCTGCGGGCACTGACCCACCAGCATCCGCTGACCGAGCCCTTCCACGGGCTGCTGATGCTGGCCCTGTACCGCAGCAACCGCCCGGGTGACGCCCTCACCGCCTACCAGGACCTGCGCACCGCCCTGGCCGAGGCTCTGGGCGCCGACCCGAGCTCCGCACTGCAGCAGCTCCACCACGACATCCTCAAGCAATCCCCCGTTCTGGACCCTCCGCCCGACACCATCACCGCCGACCTGGCCGCACGGGCTCCGGAACCCGGCCGGGTCGAGGCCCAGGGTTCACTGCCGCCCTGTGTCGCCTCACAGGTGCTCGCGCCGACCACCCCCCTCGACCCGACTCCCACGGACCGTCCGATTCCGCGTCAGTTGCCCTTCTCAGTACAGGCTTTCATCGGAAGGACAGCTGCGCTGCGGGAGCTGGACACGCTGATGGCGCCTGCCGACGGCGCAGCGTCCGCGGTCGCTCCCTCGCCGACCCCGACCGCGCCACCGCGGATCGCGGTGATCTGCGGCATGGCGGCCATCGGCAAGACGGCGCTGGCATTGCACTGGGCGCGGGGTGTGGCCGACCGGTTCCCGGACGGGCAGCTGTATGTGGACCTGCGCGGCTTCGATCCGTCCGCTCACGCGCTCGCACCGGCGGAGGCCCTGTGCGGATTCCTTGACGCGCTGGGCATCGCCGCAGCACAGCGCCCAGTCGGTGCGCAGGCGCAGGCGGCCCTGTACCGCAGTCTGCTGGCGGACAAGCGGGTGCTGGTGGTGTTGGACAACGCCTGCGACGAGGGCCAGATACGTCCACTGCTGCCCGGAGGTTCCGGGTGCGCGGTTGTCGTGACCAGCCGCACCTGGCTCACGGGCCTGGCAGCCGGTGAGGGCGCCCAGATCATGGCCCTGGGACGTCTGGGGACGGCCGAGTCGTGGGAGCTGCTGGTGCGCCGCGTCGGCCGGGCCCGGGTGGCGGCAGAGCACGGCGCGGTACGTGAGCTGATCGACTCATGCGCCGGCCTGCCACTGGCCGTGAGCATTGCCGCTGCGCGCGCCGCGGCACAGCCACGGCATTCACTGGCCGACCTCGCCGCTCAGCTGCGTGACTCCCGGGAGCGGCTGGACGCCTTGGGGACCGGGGATACCGCGACGGACCTGCGCTCGGTGTTCTCGTGGTCCCTGGGCCGTGTCCCGCCGCGGGCCGCTCTGCTGTTCCGGCTGCTGGGGCTGCATCCCGGCCCGCACACAACCGTGGCGGCGGCGGCGAGCCTGGCAGCGCTACCGCTGCGCGACGCACGTTCGGCCCTGGACGAACTGGTCCGTGCGCATCTGGTCGACGAGGCCGCGCCTGGGCTGTTCGTGACCCACGACCTGTTGCGCGGCTACGCCCGCGAACTGGCCGAGTCCCTCGATCCGGAGGCCGTGCGGCACGCGGCAACGCATCGTGTCCTGGACCACTATCTGCACACCGCCCACCGCGCCCTGCGCACGATGCCGCGACCCGTCTCCCTGCTGGACCTGCCGGCGCCCCCAGCCGATGTCGTCCTGGACCTGCCCGCCACCCCGCAGGAAGCCTGCGTGTGGAGCGAGACGAACCAACCGGTCCTGGTCAACGCCGTATTCTGGGCGGCCGAGGCCGGCCTGGACATGCACGCCTGGAAGCTTGCCCGGTGCCTGGCCGGCTTCCTCGAACCGGACGCGCGCTGGCAGGCCATGGTGGAGAGCCAGCAGACAGCGCTGCGAGCCGCACACCGCCTCGCCGACCGCTTCGCCCAGGCCCTGACCGAGCGCACCCTCGGCTACGCCCACGGCCGCATGGGCGACTTCGCGCAGGCCCTCGAGTTGTTCACGTCCGCCGCGGACACGTTCCGGGCCATCGGCGGCTACCAGGCCGGCCGCGCGCGTTCCCACCAGGGGGCAGCCTGGGTCCTCGGTCTGCTGGGCAGACACCCCGAGGCGATGGCGCATGCCCAGCAGGCACTGGACGCAATACGGGACTCACCGGACCTCGGCGACTATGCGAATGCCCTCAACACAGTCGGGCGGTGCCACACCTACCTGGGCAGCCACGAGCGGGCCCTCGCCTGCTGCCGCCAGGCCCTGGCCATCCATCAGCAGTCGGGCGATCGTCTGGGCGAGGCCGAGGCGTCCCACAGCATCGGCCTGGCTCACCAGGCGGTCGGCGAGCACACTGAGGCCCTCACCGCGCAACGCGACGCCCTGGACCTGTTCGAGCAGTTGGGGGACCGCCACTACATCGCCGAGACGATGGCCGCCCTCGCGGACACCCACGACGCCCTCGGCGCCCACGTCACCGCCACCGATCTGCGCTGCCGGGCGCTGCCGGTCCTCCAGGACATCCACCATCCCGATGCCGACCGGGTCAAGCTGCTACTGACCCTTTCGGTGTAGTGACGGGACGAGGCAGTCCTGCCACTGCAGCATCAGCGGATGCCGCACCTCCACCATCAGGCCCCTGGCGATCTCGACGCCGAGGACTTCCGGGTCCAGCGTGTCGACCGGATGCCTGGCACCAAGGTGCCAGGCACCTTGGTGCCCACTGAAACCCCTTTTTCGCTGGTCAGGAGTCCGGCAGAGTCTTCCTCGAAGGCAGTCGCCGGGAACGCCGGAGGACAGCAGCAGGGCAACCAGCAGCCTTCGGCGCATCGCTTCCAGACCCCGTCCGTG
>Ga0302314_10014794_pt1 | contig 13312 bp, 13 predicted proteins | sample III_Palsa_N2_3_FD_200533 | JGI IMG/M metagenome (GOLD analysis project Ga0302314, IMG submission 200533) | Peat permafrost microbial communities from Stordalen Mire near Abisko, Sweden - III_Palsa_N2_3 | ecosystem: Environmental > Terrestrial > Soil > Palsa > Peat permafrost | place: Sweden...
CCCTCGGAGTTGGGGCAGGTCGACTATTTCGACCCGCGTTATGACCGCCTGTGGTCCGACATCGCCGAGACCGGGCTGCCGGTGTGCTGCCACATCGGGCTCAACACGGCGCTCAACGACCTGGCCGACCGCGACCCCACGCCGCGCCTGGCCTGGACGCTGTCGTGCATGCCGCCCTCGGCCTGCGAAGCACTCGGGATGTGGCTGCTCACCGGCATCTTCACCCGGCACCCCGACCTCAAAGTCGTGTTCGTGGAGCCGGGGCTGGGATGGGTCGCGTGGTACCTGTCCTTCCTCGACGACATGGTGCTGCGGCAGGGCTACGAATTCCCCATCCTGGGCGATGAGCTGCCCAGCTACTACTACCACCACAACATGGCGATGACGTTCATCGACGAGCTGGACCCGGTGCGCCACCTCCGCCACGTGCTCGGCGCCCAGAACCTCATGTGGTCGAGCGACTACCCGCACCCGGTGTCGACCTGGCCGAAGTCACTCTCGCTGATCGACGAGCTGTTCGAGGGTGTCCCCGAGAACGAGCGCGACCTGATGGTCGAGCACAACGCGGCGCGCATCTGGAAGCTCTGACTCCTGATTCCGTCGGGGCCGCCGCTGCGGCGCACGGGGTGGCGCAGTGTCAGCCGGCTTCCTGCCGGAAGCGGGTCGTGCGATGCACCGGATCGGTGTCGACCTTGGGAATGACGTACTCCCCCATCAGCTCGATGGTCTTGAGCGTCCGCTCCTTGGGCTGTCCCAGCGAGACGCTCAGCACCAGCTGATCGGCGCCGGCGCTCTCCCACAACCGGACCTGGCGCAGCGCCTCATCGGGGTCGCCGACGATCATGGCCCCGACCGCGCTCATGCTCTTGACCAGGTCGAGGTCGTAGTCGGGGATGAGCTCGGGCCAGTAGGGCACGGCCTCGGGATGCGGAAAGGTGTCGTGATAGCGGAACGTGTTGCTCTGCACGTAGTTCAACCGTGCTTCCACCGCCTGCTGGCGCGCCGTGTCGAGATCCTCATGGAGGAACCCGGCCGAGGTGACCATGACGTTGTCATTCACGAAGGCGCCGACCGGCTCGGCGCTGACGATCTCTTTCTTGTAGGTGTGCAGGACCGGCTCGAGCTCGGGAACCGAACCGACCGAGAACCCGAGCACCCCGAGTCCCTTGCGGGCCGCCATCTCGTAGCTCGACGTGTTGCCGGCGGCGTACCACATGGCGGGGTGGGCCTTCCCCCACGGTTTGGGCAGCACCTTGCGGGGAGGGAGGGACCAGTACTTGCCGTCGAATCCCTCGTACTCGTCCTGCAGCCACATTTTGGGGAACTCCCCGATCGTCTCCTCCCACATCGCCCTGGTCTCACTGAGGTCCTCCATGCCGGGGAGGAACCCGAGGATCTCGTGACTGCCCGCGCCGCGGCCGGTGCCGAATTCGAACCGCCCCCCGGAGAGATGATCGAGCATGGCCACCCGCTCGGCCACCTTGGCCGGGTGGTTCACAGGGGCGAGCGGATTGAAGATTCCCGATCCGAGGTGGATGCGCTCGGTGGCGTGGGCCAGGTAGCCGAGGAAGGCGTCGTTGGCCGAGAGGTGGGAGTACTCGTAGAGGAAGTGGTGCTCGCTGGCCCAGACGTACTTGAACCCCGCCTTGTCGGCGGCGACGACCATGTCGATGTCCTCCATGAAGGAGATGTGCTCGGCGTCCGCTCCGCCCGACTCCCGCTTCCACGGCGGCAGATAGCCCTGAATGAAAATGCCGAACTCCATTTGCATCCCCCCAGATCTCGACCGGTGCCGGTTTCTCCGACGGTTGGTCCACAGATTGTATCTTCGAACGTCGTCGCCGGCGAGGGACTGGGGAGCGCCGAGCCGCCCGCGGTCCCTTTCACTACCCTGGGCCCATGCCCTACACGCAGCCGGCCCGCCCCCTCAACCACGCCGAACTCGTCCACCGGCCGGGCGAACGAGAGTTGACCCGGCGGGCCCTGACGGCCCTGGGGTGCGAGGTCCGCGACGGCGTCACGGGCGTGTGGATCTTCGCCGACGAGGTGTTCCTCGTATCCGAGGTGACCCCCGAGCAGTGGGCGTTCGAAGAATGGCTCCGTGAGCGGATCGGCGACGAGCCCCACGGGCCGTACAAGGAGTTCGTCGACCAGCTGGCGGTCCAACCGCAGCGCTATCACCACGTGGGCATCGGGTTCGAGACCCTGGCCGCCTGGGAGGACACCGTCGAGAGGATCCGCACGCTGCCCACGTCGGATCCGGCCTTGTCGGAACGTCTCGAAGTGGCCGCCGTGTTCCGCCCCGGCGACCCCGGGGCCTACGGCGACGACTTCGTCCAGGCGTTCGTGCGGACGGACATCTTCTCCGTCGGGCTGCTTACGCTGGGCCAGACGATCGAGCTCCAGCATTACTACGCCAACGAGCCGGGGATCCCGTAGCGCAGCGGGAGGACTACGCCGCCAGGGCGAGCGGAAACTGCAGGAGCGCCAGCCGAGCACCTTCGCCGGCGGCGCGACTCTTGACGGAAACCCCGGCGGCACACCATGAGATCGAGCCCACCCCGTACGGCCCGTCCCTGTCCTCGATCGCTCCGCTCACCACCAGGAGATAGGCCCCGCCCCCGCCCACCAACAGGAATGGGGCGTCCGCGTCCGGAGGTACTCCGGTGACCGCGATACGAAATCCGTCGGCGCCGCGCTGAAGGTCGACCCACTCTGAGCGGGCGGTCTCGCCAACGGTCTCGGCGGGTTCCCGGAGGTCGACGGTGTGCTGCCGGCGATCACCCGCCGGCCTCTTCGACGCGTGCAAGAGGCCGGCGAGACGATCCTGCCCGGCCGGCATGACGAAAACGCCGGTGTCGTGACACGGCCGCAAGGTGGCATACGTCATACCAAGCGGGCCGGCGTCCAGGGGTCCGTAGGGGGTGAGGCGATCCGCATAGTGCACGACGCCACCCTCGACCGGGCGGCCACCGATCACGCCGGACCCGGAGACGACGTATTGGAACTGCTCGACGCTGTGGAAATGCGTGGGGATCTCGTCGACCCGCGCGCCCTGGACCGCCAGATAGGCCTGAGGGCCGTCCTGGGGCGGGGGCAGATAGGCGCCGTCGGGACCTGTCGAGGGCACACCGAGGTACATGATCCGGTCGAGGACGTCCGCCGGTATCGGGTCCGGTCCCCGGTCATGGATCCACGCCATCGTCCCCACTTCCCCTTCCGATGGTCCGAGCGACGTCACGCTACCGCGCCGACCATTTCACGCCAGGACGGCCTCAGTGATGCCGCTCCGGCGGGTCAGGGACCCAGGTGCTCAGCCAGGAAGCGCCGCGCATCTGCCCAGGCCGCTCGGTCGGAGGGGTCGTGGCGAAGCGGGGCGACCGGTGCGCAAAAGGCGTGCCCGGCCCCCGGGTAGATCTTGATCGTGTGGGAAATCCCCCACCCGTCGAGCCGCTCGCCCAGCTCGGACAACTGATCCGGCGACATGACGGGGTCTTGGTCTCCGTAAATGAGGAGGAGCGGGCACCCGACATTCCACAGGAGATCAACGGGATGGACGGGCCGTTTCGCGTCGAGGGCATCAAAGGTGGGCTGGCTCGGAAAGAAGAGCACCGCGGCCGCCAAGTCGGGGCGGAGCGCGGCCGCCAGCATGGCCAGCGTCGCCCCTGTGCAGTACCCCCATACGGCGATCCGATCGGGACGGGCAGAGGGCTCATTCTGCAGATAGTCGATGGCGGCAATGACATCGTGGGTAGCCCGCCGGAAATCCAGGTCTCCGATGAACTCCAGTACCTCGGTGAAGTCCAGGTAGCCCTCCGGGTCCGTCGGGCCCGCGCCCCGGTAATAGTCGGGTGCCAGGGTCACGTAGCCCAGGTGTGCCAGCGTCGCCGCCACCCGACGGGTGAACGTGTTGATCCCGTATGCCTCCGCCGCCAGAACCACCGCGGGCCAGGGCCCTTCCGCCCGGGGACGGTAGAGCAGGGCCGGCAGCGACCCCTGACGTGCCTGGAGGCGCACCTCCGTGAGGTCCACATCGTCGTAGGCGTCGGTGAGCGGCAGCGTGACCGCGTCCTCCATCTTGTCGGGCACTTCTTGCTCCTTCCCCGTCGGTGGCTGGCGAACGGGCGGCGTTCAGTCCGCGTGGATGAGGACTCCCCGGACGACCGATCCGGCCCGAACGGCAGCCAGGGCCTCATCGATGTCGCGCAGGGGCCACACGCGTGATACCTGCGCGTCAACCTCGAGCTCCCCTTTGTGTACATGCTCGACGATCGCGGTGAAGTCGCGCTGGAGGTCGACCGAGCCGTTGAGGCTCCCGACGATGCGCCGGTTGCGCAGAAGGTCGTCCACGGCGAACGACGTCCGGCTCCCGGCCCGGGGGATACCGACCAGCGCCGTCGTGCCACCCCAGGTGGTGCAGGCGACGGCCGCATCGATCGCGGGCGGGGCGCCGCTGCACTCCACCGCCACATCAACCGGTACCCCGATCCGTGTCCTGATGAGCTCGGCCAGCACGTCCCCGGTGTCGGACGGCTGGGCGATGAGGGTGTCGTGGGCACCGAAGCGGGCCGCCACCGCCGCCTTGGCGGGGTTGACGTCCACCGCCACGACACGGGCCGCGCCGCTGAGCCGCGCCGTCTGGATCACGTTCACCCCGATGCCGCCCACCCCGAAGACCACCACGGCGTCGCCCGGGCGCACCTGGGCCACGTTGCGCACCACGCCGTACCCGGTCGACACCGCGCAGCCGATCAGGGCAGCCGCGGTGGGTGGGATCCCCGGCGCGTGCACGAGTTGGCTGGCCCGCACCGTCGTCGTCCCCGCCCACGACGAGGTGTTGGCGAAGGCGCGGACCGGCTGTCCCCGCCAGCGGAAAGGGGGTGGCCCGGCACGAAAGGCGTCAGGACACTCGCTACCCCGCCCCGCAGAGCAGAAGCGGCACGTCCCGCAGGGCACCGTGGATCCGACGACCACGGCATCACCGGGACTGACCGAGGTGACATCCTCCCCCACCCGGTCGACGATCCCGGCCGCCTCGTGGCCGAGCACCACCGGCAACGACACCGGGTTCTGACCGTCGAGCACGTTTAGGTCGCTGTGGCAGATGCCCGAGGCGATCACCCGGAGCGCTACCTCCCCGGGACCGGGCTCACGCACTTCCAATTCGTCGGTGACGACCAGTTCGACGCCGTCCCACACCGCGCCGGTGGTCTGGATCATCAGTTGGCGAGGCGGGGCGTCGGCGGCGTCCTGTTGAGGATCAGGTCGGCGCGCCGCCGCACCACCACATCGACCATTTCGGGGTGGGTGAAGATCCAGAACCGCTCCTCGGCCACTCCCTCGAAAATAATCGCCGCCGCCTGATCCGGCGTCATGCCCTGGTCCCGCAACATGGACCGCATGAAAGTCCGGTACTCGTCGGCGCCCGGGTCCCCTTCCAGCGCGACCGCGTCCTCGAAGATCTGCGTCGCCACCGGGCCCGGTGTCACGACGGAGACCGCAATGGGGGCTCCCTGCGCCTGCAGCTCCATGTGCAGGCACTCGGTCAGGGCCAGCACGGCGAACTTGCTGGCGATGTAGGCGCCTTGGAAGGGCCCGGTGGAAAGGCCTCCGATGGAGGACGTGTTGACGATGTGGGCCGGCCCTCCGTCGGCGAGCATGCGCGGGACGAAGGCGTGGATGCCGTGGAATACCCCGTCGACGTTGACCCCCATCATCAGGTCCCAGCGCGCTGAAGTGAGCTCCCACAGGGGGCCGGTCGACTCGATGCCGGCGTTGTTGAACAGCAGCCGGACCGGGCCGACCTCGTCGTAGGCGCGCGCCGCCAGCCGCTCGACGGCCGCAGCATCGGTGACGTCCGTCGGGACGGCGAGGACCTCGGCCGTCCCGGCCAATTCCCCCGCCACCTGCTCGAGCCGTTCCTCCGCCACGTCGGCCAGAACGAGGCGCATGCCAAGACCGGCGGCGTGCCGGGCCAGCGCGGCACCGATCCCACTTCCGGCGCCCGTGATGACCGCTGTCTTCCCTCCGAAGCGCTCCTCCTCTGTCGCCACGTGCACCCCTTCTCCCGCCCCGGTGGGACTACTCGGTGATCCGGTCCGTCCGGGGGGAGTAGACCCACATGGCGACCGACTCTCGATCCGTGTTGACACCGGGGCTTATCGCACCCGACTTCCCCCGCTCACCGATGGCGGCGAACACCGTCGACAGGTCACCGTCGAGCTCGTACACAGCCAGGTACTTCTGGGGAGGCACCGGCATGCCTTCGGGCTGCGCCACCTCGTAGCGCCGGGCCGCCACCACGCCGGGTGTGCCGAGCATCTCGGGAATGTGCGTCCCCTCGTACCACGCGTTGAAGGCATCCTCCTTGCCTTCGGCGGGATTCGAAAAGACCAACATCAGATTCGTACCCATGCGTACCAACTCTCCTTTCGGGTGAAGGTAGGGGAACATACTCACATTCGCGCCGAGCCACACGGATGTGGCGGCTGGCGCACCGGCGGGTCGCCGGGGTCAGTGGGGCACGCCCTCGTTGTGGGCGCGGTGCGCCAGCCAGTCGGCGACCAGCGTCGTCATGCCCTCGCGCCAGGGAACCCTGGTCGGCCCGGTGATCGCCGTCCGGGTGGCCGCATCGACCGGCGCACCGCGGAAGGCCCGGTCGCTGGTCCGGTAGACCGGCTCGGCGCCGATCAGCTCGCCCATGAGCGCGCACCACTCAGCCAGCGCGACGGCTTCGTCCCCGCCCCAGTTCACCACGGTCGCCGGCACGGCGGCGCGGCCGAGCAGCGCCGGGAGCTGGTCGATGATGTCCCGCTCGTGGATCGGGCTGAACAGCATGGGATCGGTGGGATGCACCACCAACGGCCGCCCGGCCGCGATGTCCTCGAGGTGACGCGTCGGCCATCCCCACACCGATCCGTAGGGGACGCCCAGCCGGTCGATCACCGTCGGGAGGCCGTAGGCGCGCGCACCACTACGGGCTACTCCCTCGGCGACGATCTTCCCGATGCTGTACGTGGGCAGCTGGAACGCGTGGTGGTCACCGAGTGGATCCGCTTCGCGGGCGGGTTGATCACCCGGGGGCCGGTAGACCGCGGTCGAGGAGCAATGGAAGAAGGCACGGGCGCGCCGGCAGTGCTGCATCAGCAGACCGAGAGCCTCGGCCCCCGTCACCATCTCCTGCTCGAAATCGTCGTCGGTCGACCGCCGCACGGCGAAATTCAAGACGAGGTCGTAGTCATCATTTAGGTCGTCGAAAGAGCCGGTGGCCAGGTCGAACGGCACCGGCGTCGCTCCGTTGTCGCGGAGCTTCTGCACGTCAGCCGAAGTGCGCAGCCGGGCCAGGGCGTACACGTCGTTGTCGGGCGAGAGCGCCCGGACGATCGGCGTGGCCACGGCGCCCGTCGCCCCGGTCACCAGGACCTTCAGGCCTTCGAGCTTCCCCGCCGGCAGGACCGGGGGGGTCGTCACCTTCTGCGCTGCAGCACCTTGATCGGCCCCGGGTCAGGCATCGACCGCGGGCGCCACCACGTCCTCGCCGAAGCGCAGCGTGGCCTCGATCTTCCGTTCGAGATCCAACGAGCCCTGGACCCCGGCCACGTTGCTGTCGTCACTGCGATCGTCCACGTACCAGGGCAGGCACATGAGCCCCGTCACACCCCAGCTCGACGCCTCGTGCACGGCGTCGAGCGTCGGGAGGACGTACAGGCCGATGATGATCTCGAACGGCTCGTCGGCCCGCCCGGCTTCCGCCAATTGCTCCTTCAACTTGCCGATGTAGTGCTGGGCGTCCTCGACGGAGTAGGCGTTCCCGATCCAACCGTCGGCGAGCCGGGCGGCACGACGGAGGGCGGGCTCGGAGTGGCCGCCGGACCAGATGGGCACCGGCTCGGTCGGCGCCGGCTCAATCTGCAGAGGCCCGAAGTCGTAGTGCTCCCCGTGGTACTCGACCCAGCCGCCCCTCCACAGCTCACGCAGCGCCGGGATCATCTCGTTGAGCCGCGCACCCCGATCGGCATAGGACTGGCCCGTCTGATCGAACTCCTCCTTCATCCATCCCGCGCCGACGCCCAGGTGAATCCGGTTATCGGACAGCACCGCGGCGGTGCCCACCTGCTTCGCCACGGTGAACAGATCGCGCGCCGGCGCGATGTAGACGCCGGTGCCGAAGTGCAGTCTGGTCGTGACCGCCTGCATGGCACCGATCGTGACCCACACGTCGGGCCAGGCCACCTCGGGCTCCCAGATGGGCCGGCCGTCTTCGTAGGGGGAATAGGGGTACGGCGTGTTGAGGACGCGAGGGTAGAAGATGTGATCGGACATGAGGATGCCGTACAGGCCGGCTTCCTCGGCGGCGCGGGCCAGAGGCACGTTGTGCTCCGGTGGACTGAACGACGTGTTGGCCCAGAACTTCATTGCATCCCCCTTCGTGCCAAAGATGGCGGCACCGTTCGCTTCATGTGGCGGCGGCTACCTTATCCCCCATCCCGGCCGGGCTGCGTCTGCCCTCCTGGCGCCGGCCTCCTCAGAGAACGCCCACCGCCATATCGGCCGCATGCTCGAGCAGCGCATCGATGTGGCGCGCCGTCTCCGCCGGATCCCGACCCGTCGAGCCGCGGCGAGCGGCCTCGATCTGGCGACCCAGGGCGCCTTCGGCAATGCAGGCCTGCTTCCACCAGCTGAACACCCGGTAGTACGAGAGGTCGCCCACCTCGAAGCCGCAACGGGACCGATAGCGATCGACCACTTCGTCCCGGGTGACGAAGATGTCCGACGCCGTGGGTGGGTCAGAGAGAAACGAGACGGGATCGCTCTTGTTCGCCCAGTACTCCAGCGACCAGGCGAAGTCAGCGATCGGATCGCCGATGGTGCAGAGCTCCCAGTCGAGGACCGCCGCCACCGAGAACTGCTCGTCCAGCACCACGTTGTCGAACCGGTAGTCGCCGTGGGCCAGACCCGGTGGCACCTGCTCCGCCGGCTTGCGCGCCACCAGCCGCTCGTGCAGCTCGAAGAACAACGGGGCGTCACGCGTCCGGCCGACTTCGACCTGCCGGCGCCAGCGGGTCAGTTGGCGACCGACGTAGTCGCCGTGGCGGGCGAGGTCGTCGAGGCCGTACGCCGCCAGGTCGAGCGTGTGCAGGGCGACCTGGGTGTCGATCAACGAGTCGGTGGCCCGCTCGGCGTCGTCACGCGTCATCGCCTCCGTCGAGGCCCGGTTGCGGATGACGAGTCCGTCCACGAAGTTCATGACATAGAACGGTGCCCCCGTCACTTCGGGATCCTGGCAGAAGGCGGCGCAGGCGGGCACCGCGACCGGGCTGGGCAAAAGGGCCGACATGATCCGCACTTCACGGCCCATGTCGTGCGCCGTGGCGAGGATCGGCCCGATGGGCGGCCGCCGCAGGGCCCATTGCTGCCCTTGCCCGTCGACGACCCGAAAGGTGAGATTCGAGCCACCTCCCGCGATCTGCTCATAGGTGAACGGGAGCACGGCACCTGGGACGTGGGCGGCCAGCCACGCATCGACACCGGGTCGATCGATGCCCAGGGGGGCAGTGTCGGCGGTCATCGTCAGAGATTCTCGCTCGCCAGGTCGAGGTACTCGGAGAAGCGGGCCTCGGCCGCGGAGCGCCTGGTGGGGATGTGCTCGCTCGGCCACCCCGCCACCGGCTCGTAGTTCTTCACCAGGCGCCGGGCGATGAAGGACTTGTGGACCTCGTCCGCGCCGTCACTGATGCGGAAGTTGCGGGCGATGCGATACATGTACTCGAGGGGGAGATCGCTCGAGTACCCCAGTGCGCCGTGCACCTGAATGGCCCGGTCGATGACCCGGTAGAGGACGCCGGCACACCAGTACTTGACCTGGGCGATCTCGACTCGCGAGGCCGACGAGCCGAACGTGTCCCAGTGCCATGCCGCCTGGAGGGTCAAAAGTCGGGCCGCTTGGATTTCGGTGGCCGACTCCGCGATGAAATCCTGCACGAACTGCTTGTCCGCCAGCACCTTGCCGTGCAGGGTCCGGGAGACCGCTCGCTCCGTGAACCGGATCTCGGCGTGTCCCCGGACGTGCTGGTCCCCCGTGCCCGCATACGGATGGTCCATCGTGTGCACGTTGCGCACCACCTCCATGCCCGGCGTGCCCCGTTCGATCACGAACATCGAGGCGCGTTCGTAAGGCGATCCGTCTGGTTCGGTCACCACCATGGCCAGCACGAAGTCCGCGTCCCGGGCTCCCGAGGCGAACCACTTGTGCCCGTCGATCACGTACTCGTCCCCGTCGAGCCGGGCCGAGGTGGTGATCTGCGTCGGGTCCGATCCGGCGGAATGGGGCTCGGTGAGGGAGAAGGCGGAGGTCAATTCGCCCGCCAGGAGGGGCCACAACCATCGATCCTTCTGCTCGTCGTTGGCCCCGATGGCCAATAACTCGCCGTTGCCCGAGTCGGGTGCCTGATTGCCGAAGATCTCCGGCGCCGACTGCGTACGGCCCAGGATCTCGTGCAGCAGGGCCAGCTTGACCTGGCCCAATCCCTGCCCACCGAGCTCGGGGTCGAGGTGGCCGGCCCACAGTCCCCGCTTCTTCACCGCCTCCTTCAACGGTGCCGAGGCCAACTTGAAACTCTCCCGGCTCATCTGCGGCTTCACCAGGTCGAGCGGCTCGATCTCCTGGTGCACGAACTGACGCGTCCATTCGAGCTCGGGCTCGAAGGCAGGATCATTGCAGAAGTCCCAGGCCATACGGCTCCCCTCCTCGGTGACGACGCCACGGGTGATCAGAGACGACACTGTAGAGCGGCACCGGGGTTCGGGGGGGTGCCGGACTCCCGTAGATCAGGAAGCGGACCGGGGAGCCGGGGAGAAACGCACGGGGAGCCGGGAGGGCCCCGAGACGAAATTGGAGGCGAGCCATTCCGCGGGCGCGGTCGGCTCGATATCCGGCAGCCTGGTCAGGATCTGCCGCAGCAGGGCATCGATCTCGACCCGGGCGATGTGGGACCCGAGGCAGAAGTGGGGACCGCCGCCACCGAAGGCGATCTGGTCGTTCGGGTGACGGGTGATGTCGAAGCGCTCGGGGTCCGCGAACGTGTCCTCATCGCGATTCGCCGACCCGTAGAACATCACCACCTTGTCCCCCTCCGCGATGTCACGTCCACAGAGAACCGTGTCCCGTGTCGCGGTACGCCGCATGTGGACCACGGGACTCACCCACCGCAGCATCTCCTCTGTCGCGGTGGGGAGGAGGCCGTCGAGGTCCGCCTGCAGCCGGCGGCGCTGGTCCGGATGCTCGAAGAGGGCCAACATCCCACCCCCCACGAGGTTTCTGGTCGTATCGCCTCCGGCGTCGATCAGGAGGAGGAAGAAGAGGTTGAAATCGATGTCGTCAACGGGCTGGCCGCGCAGCTCCGACCGGACCAGGAGGCTGGAAAGGTCGTCGCTCTCGTGCTGCCGCTTCTCGTCGGCGACCCCCTGGCCGTAGGTGAACATCTCCGCCAAGGCGGCCTGCACCGCCTCGGGGGTATGGGTTCCCGGCGCGGCATGCAAGATCTCGGTCAGCTGGTAGAGGCGTCGCCCGTCCTCGAGAGGAATACCGAGCAACTCGGCGATCACGAACGACGGCATTTCGCCGGCGAGGTCGGCGACGAGGTCGCACTCACCGCGCTCGGCCACCGCGTCGACGATCTGCACCGCCAATTCCTCTATGCGGTCTCGCCACGTCGTGACGGCTCGAGGCGTGAAGCGGGAGTTCAGGAGTCGCCGCTGTGCCGTGTGGGCCGGCGGGTCGCAGCTGATCATCATCTGATGCTCGTCGCCGCCGGGGATGTCCGCGATGGTCATCGTCGGCCACGACGAGAACGTGGCGGGGTTGCGCCCGATCGACCGCACGTCGTCATAGCGGGTCACCGCCCAGAAGCCGCGGCCGGACGGCTCGGGGTGGAAATGGCAGGGGTCGTTGGCACGCAACCAGCGGTACTGGTCATGGGGCTGGCCGTGCGCGAAGGACGCTGCGCTGAGCAGGTCGATCTCCACCTAGGCCACCACCCCTTCGCCTCGGAGATCTGCGATGCGGTCGGCCAGGCCGAGCTCGGTGAGGATTTCGTCGGTGTGCTCGCCCAGGGCAGGCGACGCGTCCGTCGTGTCGGCCGGCGTGCCGAGGAACTGGATGGGATGGCGCGGGAAGCGCGTGCGCCCGACGACGTGGTGCTGGCGCTCGGCGAAGAGACCCACCGCCACGGCATGCGGATCGCGGGTCAACTCATCAGGTGAAAGGACCATGGCGAACGGGACGCGCTCGGCCTCCAGGCGCGCCGTGGCCTCGGCCATCGTCATGTTGGCGGCGTGGGCGTAACACAGGTCCACCAGCGCCGCGCTGACGTCGCGGTTCTTGTTGCGGTTCTCCATGGTCGCCACCCGGGGATCGTCCCAGCCCTCCACGTCGAGCGCCTTGCACATGCCGGTGAAGTCGGCGACCGAAGTGGGCGTGACGACACCCCACCCGTCGCTGAAACGGATCGGACGGAAACCGGCCACGAAGCTCGAGTTCATCGACTTGTCGGAGTCGAGGAGCACCTCGTTGCCGGCGGAGTCGGCCCAGAGGAAGGACGCCACCGCATCCATCATCGCCAGCTCGACGTGCTGCCCTCCCCTTCCCATGGCCCGGGCGAGCAGCGCCGCGGTGATGGCCTGCGAGGCGAACAGTGCGGTGACCTTGTCCGCCGCCGTCTGGCGCAGGAACACGGGGATGCCGTCGGCGGGATCGGCCTGGTTCGTGGCCAGTCCGGCATAGGCCTGGATCACCGTGTCGTACGCGCTGCGGTCGCGGTAGGGCCCCTCGGATCCGAACCCCGAAAGCGACGCGTAGACCACGTCGGGGTTGACCTCCCGGATGGCCTCGTAGCCGAGTCCCAAGCGGTCCATGACGCCCGGCCGGAAGTTCTGGACCACCACGTCGGCGCGCCCCGCCAGATCCTTCACGATCGCCACCCCGTCGTCCGTGTGGACATCCACCGCGATGGACCGCTTCCCGCGGTTGCACATCAGGTACAGGGCGCTCATGCCGTTCACCATCACGCCGACCCAGCGGGCGATGTCACCGATGCCGGGCCGCTCCACCTTGATCACCTCGGCACCCTGATCTGCCAGCAGCGCGACGGCATACGGGCCGGTGAGGGCGATCGAAAGGTCGAGTATGCGGATTCCCTCCAACGGCCTCGTCACTCTACGAACACCTCATGGGTGCGGCTCCGTCCATGTGGCCCGCTGTAGGCGAGGCCCCAGGCCGGACGGTCGGCGAACTCCGGCACGACCACCCGGGAAC
>Ga0302314_10014795_pt1 | contig 13312 bp, 13 predicted proteins | sample III_Palsa_N2_3_FD_200533 | JGI IMG/M metagenome (GOLD analysis project Ga0302314, IMG submission 200533) | Peat permafrost microbial communities from Stordalen Mire near Abisko, Sweden - III_Palsa_N2_3 | ecosystem: Environmental > Terrestrial > Soil > Palsa > Peat permafrost | place: Sweden...
GTGGGAGCGATAGGGGTCGTAACTGGCATTGGCCCATGCTAAGCGACCGCCGCAGAACGACGTCAACGTAAAGAAGGCGGCGACGAATGCTCGCCGGCACTGCGGAGCTCCTATCCGCCGGCCATGGCGCCGACGACCACGAACACCTCGGCACCAAGGACGATGGCGTCGGGTAGTAACCCGTCCGGGGCCTCATTCGATAGATCGGCCTCGCCGGCAAAAAACCTGATGAACGGCCGGCGTTTCGCGGTAGTGCGGTCGCGTATGGTCCCGAGCAGTACGGGGTAGTGCCGCTCCAAGGCGTCGAGAACAGACCGCTGCGTCACGGGGCCGGTCACCTCCACTACGACCTCTGGCCCCACCCTGGCCAAAGTGCGTAACTGCGACGGCAAGCGGACACGGACCGGCGAGCTCACGGCAAGGTTTGGGCCTCGACCGACAGGACTGCAGGGAGGTCGCGCACAGCAGCCGCCCAATTGTCCCCGGCATCGGCGGAGGCATAGACCTGGCCTCCGGTGGTCCCGAAATAGATGCCGCAAGGGTCGAGAGAATCGACAGCCATCGCGTCGCGGTACACGTTCACGTAGCAGTTCTGCTGGGGCAGCCCATTGGTAAGAGGCTCCCACTCGTGGCCGCCGGTACGGCTGCGGTAGACGCGCAGCTTGCCTTCAGGGGGGTAGTGCAGTGCGTCGCTGGTTATAGGGACTACATAGACAGTTTCGGGCTCGTGGGCGTGTACGTCGATGCAGAAGCCAAAGTCAGAAGGAAGCCCCTCGCCCACGTCCTGCCAGGAGTCGCCGGCGTCGTCGCTGCGCATGACGTCCCAGTGCTTCTGCATGAACAGCACGTCCGGACGCGACGGGTGAAGCGCGATGCGGTGCACACAGTGCCCGACGTCCGCGTCCGGATCTGGGAGGACACCTTCTGAGCTCAGGCCGTGGTTGGCGGGCCGCCACGTCTCACCTGCATCAGCGCTGCGGAACACGCCGGCGGCAGAGATCGCAACGAACATCCTCGAGGGGTCGTGAGGGCCAATGATGATCGTGTGGAGACATAGGCCGCCAGCCCCCGGCTGCCACGACGGCGCTGTCGGGTGGCCGCGCAGGCCCACCATTTCCTGCCATGTCTGCCCACCATCGGTCGAGCGGAACAGCGCCGCATCCTGAGCGCCGGCGTAGACAACGGCGGGATCGTCGAGAGACGGCTCCAGGTGCCAGATCCGGGTGAACTGCCAGGGCCTCGGGGTGCCGTCGTACCAAGGGTGCGTCCCCGTCTCGCCTTGGTAAGCGAAGTCGTGCCCCACCGGCTCCCAGGTCTTCCCGCCATCGTCGGAGCTCTGCAGGAGCTGGCCGAACCACCCGCTGGACTGAGAAGCGTAAAGTCGTTGCGGGTCAGCCGGGGACCCTTTCAGGTGGTAGATCTCCCACCCGGCGAAGTGGGGCCCCTCTACCTGCCAGCTCTGTCGGCTGCCATCGGACGTCAGTACGAAGGCTCCCTTCCTCGTCCCTATCAATAGCCGCACTGCGCTCATCGCATTACCCCCAGCGTGATCCTCAGAGCTGTTTGCTCAGAGATATAGCCCCGTGCTGTCCGTAACCCGTTCCGCCGCCACGGCATGGATGTCGCGCTCACGCAGGATCAGGTAGTTGTCCCCCTGTACCTCCACCTCGAAGCGGTCCTCGGGATTGAACAATACGTGGTCGCCCGGCTTTATCGCCCGCACGTGGGGGCCGGTCGCGACCACCTCGGCCCAACTGAGGCGCCGGGGGATCTCCGCCGTCGCAGGGATCAGGATGCCCGACTTGCTTCGACGCTCCCCCTCCGACTTCGGGACCTGCACGAGCACCCGGTCGGTGAGCATCTGGATCGCTTGCTTCGGCTCGCCGGGCAGGTCGTTGCTGGTCACCTCCGGCAAGCTAGCGCGCTACCGGCCGGACGGTCACGCCGGCCGCTGCGAGCGCGGCCTTGGCGTCGGCGATGGTTGCTTCCCCAAAGTGGAATATCGAGGCTGCCAACACGGCATCAGCGGACCCGATGACGGCGCCGTCCACCAGGTCAGCGAGGGTGCCGACACCGCCGCTTGCTACGACTGGGATCCCGGTCGCCTCCACCACCTTGCGGGTCAGCTCGAGGTCGTAACCCTGCCTTGTCCCGTCCCGGTCCATCGAATTGAGCACGAGCTCCCCTGCGCCGAGCTTCTCGCACTTGGCAACCCACTCCATGACGTCGACCCCGGTCGGCACGCGCCCACCGTGGATGTAAACCTCCCAGGCGGGCTCTGCGCCCGGTTTGCGGCGCATGTCCACGCCGACCACGGCGCACTGGGCACCGAAGGTGTCGGAAATCTCGCGAACGAGGTCCGGTCGCGCGACGGCGGCGGAGTTCACGCTCACCTTGTCGGCGCCGAGACGAAGCAGGCGCCGGGCGTCCTCGAGCGTACGGACACCGCCGCCGACGGTCAGGGGTATGAAAACCTGCTCCGCTGTACGCGAAACGACGTCCAGCAACGTCTCGCGCCCCTCGGCGGAGGCCGTTATGTCGTAGAACACGATCTCGTCGGCACCCTCGGCGTCATAACGAGCTGCGAGCTCCACCGGGTCACCCGCGTCGCGGAGCCCCGCGAAGCGAACCCCTTTGACCACCCTTCCGGCGTCGACGTCGAGGCAGGGGACGACTCGTACAGCTCTCATAGCGCCCTCATATCGGCGCTCCGCGCGAGGCGGCCACGGCGTCTGGGACATTGAAGCGCCCCTCATAGATAGCGCGGCCCACGATCGCTCCGGCGAGGCGCCGGCCACCGGCCTGTAAGCGGGCCAGGCGGCGAAGGTCGTCGAGCGACCCGGTCCCCCCCGATGCGATCAGGGGTACTTCACAGGTCCGCAGCAGGGCGCGGTAGCCGGCTAGGTCAGGGCCGAGCATCAGCCCGTCGCGCGATATCTCGGTCACGATGACGGCGGCGGCTCCGGCCGCTGCCAGCTCGGTTACGACGCTGGCTACGTCGCGGCCAACTCCTTCCAACCATCCCTTGACCTTGACCTCACCATCGCGGTGGTCGACTCCGGCGGCGACCCTCCCCGGCCACTGCTGTGCGATCGCGGCCAGGAACCCCACCTGCAGCACCGCTGCCGTGCCGACCACCACCCTGGCAATCCCGGCGTCAAGGAGCTCGGCCGCATCGGCTGGGGTGCGCACTCCTCCCCCGGCCTGCACGGGGATCGTGACTGCCGCTGCGATCGCGGCCACCACCTGGCGGTTGCTCGCCACGCCCGTCCTGGCCGCGTCAAGGTCGACGACGTGGAGCCACCGGGCACCGCTGGCCTCAAAAGCCAGCGCACGTTCGACGGGGTCGGCACCGTAAACGGTCTCGCGACCAAAATCGCCTTCCGCCAGGCGCACGCACCGGCCCGCCCGCAGGTCTATTGCCGGGAAGAGGTCCATGGCTACGAACAGGCGCGCACGAAATTAGCGATTATGCCGAGACCGACCGTCGAGGATTTCTCCGGGTGGAACTGGGTGGCCCAGATGGTGCGGCGCTCTGCCGCTGCTGCGACCGAGCCCCCATAGTCGCAAGTTGCGACCGTCTCTTCGCCAATTGGGGGCGCGTACGAGTGCACGAAATAGGCCCAGGAACCCTGTTCGTAGCCGGCAAGAAGCCTGCCCCCTGCCCGCACGTCAAGGAGGTTCCACTGCATCTGCGGGCGCCTCACCCCATCAGGCAGGAGCGCGACGGTCCCTTCGAAGATATTCAGGCCTGGGACACCGGGCGATTCCTCGGACCCCTCGTAAAGGAGTTGCATCCCGACGCAAATACCGAGGAACGGTCGTCCCGAGGTGGCTGCGTCGAGGGTAGCCCGCCAGAGCCCGCTGAAGGAAAGAGCCTCGCTACAACGGCCAAAATTCCCCACCCCGGGCAGCACGACGCCATCGGCTGCGGCGATCTCGGCTGAGCTCGTGACAAGGCGGGCATCGGCACCAACCTTGCAAAGAGCTTTTTCAGCCGAGCGCAGGTTGCCGATGCCGTAATCGACGACCGCTACGAACGGCTTCACCCAAGAACGCCCTTTGTCGAAGGAACCCCGCCGCCCTCTACCCTCACCGCGTCGCGCAAGGCCCGAGCCACTGCCTTGAAACTTGCCTCGAGGATGTGGTGGGTATTGCGGCCACTGCGCATCCTGATATGGAGGGTTATCGCCGCCGAGGTACAAAAAGCACGCCAAAACTCCTCGGCTAGCTGCGGGTCAAAAGGCGGGTCGCCGATCGGGTACGCTTCCCCCCCGGCGCCCGGGTCCACCTCGTAAACGAAGAACGGACGGCCCGAAAGGTCAAGCGCCACCTCGATCAAAGCCTCGTCCAGCGGCACCGCGATCGAGGCGAACCGCCTCACGCCGGCCTTGTCCCCGAGCGCGTCATGGAGGGCCTCACCCAGGACGATACCAACGTCCTCAACGGTGTGATGAGCGTCGACCGCGAGGTCTCCCGTGGCCTTCAACGAGAGGTCGAACCCGCCGTGGCGACCGAGCTGGGAGAGCATGTGGTCGAAAAACGGCAGCCCCGTTGCGACTTCCACCTGTGCGGGGCCGTCGATGCCAAGCCTCAAGGAAATCTGCGTCTCCTTCGTGGTGCGCTCTTTGGACACAGACCGGCTCATGATCCCAGTACCTCTTCCAATGCAGACAAGAACCTGTCGTTTTCTTCTCTCGTACCTACCGTGGTGCGCAGGCACCCGCCCAGGCCGGGCCAGCTCGAGGTGTCACGCACCAGCACAGAACGTCGCACCAGGCCGTCCCAGGTTTCTGCCCCGCTCCGGTTTTCCGGCCGCCACAGCACGAAATTTGCCTGCGACGGCCACACCCGCACAGGCATCTTGGAAAGCTCGCTGATCATCCTGTCGCGCTCGCCGACCACAAATGCTACGCGGCTTTCCATCTGTTCGGAAAATTGCAATGCCAGCCGCCCCGCAGCCTGTTTAAGCGCATCCAGATGGTAAGGCAGCGCCACGCGCTCCAACACCTTTACGACCTCAGAAGGAGCGATGACGTAGCCGAGACGGAGCGCCGCCATCGACCAGGTCTTCGAATACGTGCGGACAACTGCGAGCGGCACCCTTTCGGCGACCAGCTCGAGGGCAGACCATTCGGCGAACTGGCCGTAAGCCTCGTCGACGACCATCAGGGCGCTCGGCTCTTCGCGGAGCGCCGCCGCGAGGACCGCCGATACCGTTGAAGCGTCCTCTGCCAACCCGGTCGGGTTGTTGGGAGAGCAGAGGAAAACAATTGACGGGTGCTGGGTTGCTATCAGCTCGACGGCCGCGTCGGTATCGAGGGTGAAATCAGGGCGCCGCTGCCCTTGCACCATCGCTGTGCCGGTGAGATGAGCTATGTGGGAGTGGAGGGCGTAAGTCGGCTCGAACATTGCAGCTCTTCGCCCGGCGCCCCCGTATGCCAGGCATATGGACTGCAGCACCTCATTTGAGCCGTTAGCGGCGAAGACCTGGTCCGCCTCGACCCCGTGCAACTCGGCCAATGCCTCCCGCAACGCCCGCGCCGAGCGGTCCGGGTACCGGTTGTATGCGACGTCGCGGACCTGGGCGACAAGGGCCTCCAGGAACTCGGGCGGCGGAGGGTACGGCGATTCGTTGGTATTTAGCCGCACCTCCACAGGAACCTGAGGAGAGTGGTAGCCCTCTCGCAGGCCCAGGTCGGCCCGCGGCTCGGGGAACGCACGAGCCGGGCTGGCTTGCGGGGTCACCGTGCCGCCTGGGCGATCGGGGTCACGGGGGCCACCGGCGCCCCGCCTGGCGCGAGTTTTACGCGCTTTTCGCGGTCAGTTGGACCAGACGCGGCCATCGGTGTCACGGGGTCGCCGGCCCGGGAAGTTACCGACTCGGCGTGCGCCGCGAGACCTTCGGCCTCCGCGATCGCGGCAACGAGCGGGGCGACCCGGCGGAGGGCCTGGCGGTCGAGCCTGATGACGTGCACACGCTTCAAGAAATCCTGGGTACCGAGCGCGCTCGAGAACCTCGCACTGCGCGCGGTGGGGAGCACGTGGCTTGGACCGGCCACGTAGTCCCCCACGCTGGCCGGGGCCCACGGGCCGCAGAAGACGGCGCCGGCCGCCTTTACCAGCGGGACAAGCGCGTCAGGGTCGGCGGTTATCAGTTCCAGGTGTTCGGGGGCCACCACGTTGCAGACGTCCATCGCCTGGGCGGGACCGTCCACGAGGACCGACCAGCCACCTTGAGCGAGTGTTGCGGTGACCTCCTGGCGGCGTGGCGAAGCGGCTACGTACCGCTCGACCGCCTGCTCGACAGCTGCCGCTACCTCTTCTGACCAGCTGACGAGCCAGGCAAGCCCGTCTGGCCCGTGCTCAGCCTGCACGACAAGGTCGAGCGCGGCGTAATCAGCGGGGGCGCTCCCGTCGGCGACCACCACCACCTCGGAGGGGCCAGCGAACGCCGAGGGCACCCCTACCGCACCTTCCTGCGCGACGAGGCGTTGTGCCGTCGCCACATATAGGTTGCCGGGGCCCACAATGACGTCGACCGGGCGCAGCGTCGCCGTGCCGTATGCCATCGCCGCGATCGCCTGTGCCCCGCCTACCGCGTAGACCTCGTCGACGCCCGCAACGGCCGCCGCGGCCAGCACAGCCGCTGACACATGGCCATCGGGCCCGGGCGGTGAGCATACGACTACTTCTGCCACGCCGGCGACCTTGGCGAGTATGGCTGTCATGAGCACGGTCGACGCGAGCGGCGCCCTCCCGCCGGGAACGTAGCAACCGGCCCGGTCGACGGGTACAAGTAGTTCTTGCGAAACGATGCCATCTGCGCCTACGTGCTCGAAACCGTGGTGGGCGACGAGCTCCGCCTCGTGGAAATCCCTTATGGCACGGGCCGCTTCCGCGAGAGCGGTGCGCAGCTCGGGAGAGATCCGTTCGGAGGCGGCTGCTATTTCCTCCGGAGGTACGCGCAGCGATGGCGGCACGACGCCGTCAAAGCGCTGCGTCAGCTCAGCCACGGCGGGATCCCCCCCGGATTTCACGGCCGCCAGGATCTCTTTCACCACCTGGACAGGGCCCTCCTCCACGGCCTTGGGCCCAGGCAGCAGGGCGCGCAGATCTCCACTGACGCCGCGCAAGTCAAGCCTGGTGAGCAACTGTGCCATTGCAACGATGCTAGCGAGGGCAGCGGCAGCGGCCGGCAGCAATTGGCGCTAAGGCGCTATCGGCCCTCCGGGAGCCACGACCGTGTACGAGTAGGGCACGGCCGCCACTTCATCGGCATCCGGCAGCACATCACCGGTTGGTAGGAAGCTGTCGAGGGTGAAGTCGTCGATGTAAAGAGTTCCCTGGACGTAGGTGCCTACTGGAGCCGTCGGCTTGATCGCTACGAGGATTGCCACGCTCTGGCCCGGGCCAAGGTAATGGAAGTGGGCAAAGCTGAAGCCCACTTGCCACAGGTCGTCGGTGTTGGAACGCACAGCCGGGTCGAAGGCCTGCGTGACGGCGCTGACAGTAGCCAGGGCTACTGTTTTGGGCGCGCCACCCGCGGGATAAGGGCCCACCTCTTGGGGGTTGAGGGCCCAGAGCCCCGGGCTCACCTCGGGGGCAGCCAGGCTCACGCTTTGCGAAGCAGTACCCGTGGAGCCGCTGACACCCGCGGCTGTGACCACAGGCGAGACGTCTGGGTCGCCGATGGTGTGGTTCAGGTCGAACGACACCGTCCCTGTCCCGGCCAGGCGTTGCAGCGTCGCGTTCAACTGTGTCGTGCCTGTGGGCACCAGGTAGAGCGGGTAACTGAGCCCGGCGCCCAGCGGCAGCTCGATAAGGTCGGCCACGTTGCGGGGGTTGAGGTCGGTGAGCGTCCTCGTTGTGGTCTTGTCGAGCCTGGGGTCCACGAAATAGGCCTCGGGGGCTACGCCGGAGTTCGAGACGTCAACCTGGAAAAAGGTTGTCTGGCCCTGCGCCAGGGTCGCCGTTGGAGAGCTCGGCAAGCCCTTGCCGCTCGCATGGACCTGGTTGAACTGGATGCTGCCCGAGAACGGCTCGGTGAGCTCGTTGCCCGTAACGGGGTTCGTCCACTGCAGCACCAGTTCCCACTGACCGGCTTGCGGCGCCACCACGTACATCTGCACGTACGGAGTGGCCCCTGGGACAATGCCGTACGCAGCCTTCGGCTCCGCACTGCTGCCCGAAGGCACGAAGGTGTAGTTGCCGGAGTAACCGAGCTGCTGGCCCCCTGGGGATACCAGGAAACCGATCAAGTGCTCGTTCGGGTCGGTGCCGAGCGCAATGGTGGTATTGAGGTCCGTTTCACCCGGAGGGACCTGGAAAAAGTACGTATTTGTCTCGGCTTCTGACCCGTCGCGGCCGTTGCCGCCCGTGAGCACCCCCTTGAAAGAACCGCCACGGGCGCCGACATCTATGGTCGTGCGCACCGTGACAGGCACCGTGGTCTGTCCGACGGGCGACGAAACGACAACGGACTCGCTGGTGTCGCCGGCGAGACGCGGGTCGGTTATCGACACCGAGGCAGTCGCGGTTGCTCCGGGAGCGATGGTCAACGAAGAGGGGCTGACCGTCGCTGCGCTTTCATACCGCCAGGTAGTGGCGTCCCACTGGACCGTCCCGCTGGTCCCTATGCCCCCCTTCAAGGCGCCGTTCTGCTCGGTGAAGAACAGGGCTGTCCATTGACCAGCTGCCGGGTTGGTCACTTCAACTTCGCCGTAGTCGCCGAGGCCCTGGGGGTCTGAGTAACCGGCGTAGGTGCCGCTCGGGTCGAAGAGGGCTATGTGCAGGAGCGAGCTCTGCCCGGTGTCCTGGTAGTCCGTCTGGAAAACGAGGCGCGAACCGCTAGCCGCCGGGACCTTGAAGGTCTCGGTTTGGTACACCTCGCTGACCCCGCTCCAGATTGGGAACGCCCCCATGTTGGTCGTCGGGGCGATGGGGTCCATGGTGAACTCCCGCACCCCGGTGCCGTAGACCTTGTGCGAGAGCGCCCGGGTCGAAAGCCCCACGGTCACTGCCGCCGAGCCGGTGTTGGTCAGGGAGACCTGCTGGGAGCTGGTGGCGCCCGGTAGCCCGACGACATTTACCTGATTGGGGCTGATTAGGAGAGCCCCGGAGGGAGGGCGCAACCCGCTTGCATCCTGCCTGCTCACGTCGGGTCGGCTCACGTCGGGTCGGCTCACGTCGGGTCGGCTCACGTCGGGCCTGCTCGCGTCGAGCCTGCTTGGACCAGGCCTACTTGCGTCGGGGCTCACCCGCAGCGCAGGTGCGGCTGCCGTGGTCGTCGTGCTCGTGGGTGTTGTGGTGGTGGACGTTGTGGCGGCGGTAGTTGTGGTGGCGGTAGTTGTGGTGGTCGTTGCGGCCGGAGAGCCGGGCGTGGTCGTGCTTGTGGTCGTGCTTGTGGTCGTCGGGGTGACCGCAGCCGGCAACGACTCGGCCAGCTTGACAGCGCCGAGGACGTTGAGCAGGCCCGCCCCTTGTTCGTCGGCGGGGGCATCGATGTCGGTGGCCGTGCTGCAGAGGATCTCCTTGACAAGCGCGGGCGAGGGATCCGTGCCGCCATGGGTGCTCGCGTAGGCCTGTATGACGTCGGCGGCCGCCGCCGCGGTCAGGGGAGCGGCCTCGCTCGTCCCGCCGAAGCTCTGTATGCCGATGTCCTTGCCACCGAAGCTGTCGGCACAGCCCGTATAGGCCTTGGGGTGGGTCGAACACAGTGCCCAGTTGGAATCACCGGGTGCGACGAGGTCGACGGTCGCGCCGGACTGTGAGTAGCCGCCTGACGAGAAAGCCGCCACGTTGTTGCTGAGCCAGGTGCCGTTGCCCACGACAGGGTTGTAAAAACCGCCCTCGTCGCTCTGCGCGTAGTCGCGGAAGTTAGTGCTTGCGCCCACGCTGATGACGTCCGGGTCCGTGGCGGGCGACCCGATCGTGCTGGTTAGGCCGGCATCGCCCGAGCTTGTGACGACCGTGACCCCGGCTGCAACGGCCGCTTCGTCAACGTCGCGCACCACGTCGAGGGCTGTGTCGGGGAAATCCCCGGAGCCGAGAGACTCGTTTATCACCTTGGCCCCGTGCTGCACGGCATACTGCACCGCCTGCACGATGCTCGAGGTCGATGCACCCTGGGCGTTGCCGATGACCTTCAGGACCAAAAGAGAAGCCCCTGGCGCCACGCCAACGACCTTGACCCAGCAACCGTTCTTTGGGAACGCCGATGAAAGGTCTGGGTTCACGTACTGGGCGAGGTTGTACGCCGTGTTGCCCTGAGCCACGATCGAGCTGGCGTCGCCGAAGGCTTCCGCTCCGTCGGTCACGGCTGCCGTACCGTCGCCGGAAAAGTCCAGGTACTGGGCGATTACGGGCGTGCCTGCCTGGCCGTAAGCAGCGTTGCGCACGAAATCGGGGTTCTTCGGGTCGAGCCCGTCGGCCACGACAGCGACCGTCACCCCTGACCCGTCGATGCCCATCGCCCGAGCCGGGTTGGCATTGATGTCCTGGAGCGCCTCGGGATCGAGCTCGGGGTCCGAGCGCGTGCCACAGATCTGGCTTGCCGGCGCGAGGGCGTGCGCTTGCAGCACCGGCTTCGCCTTCGGGCTGGGACTACTCGCCGGAGCGGTCAGCTGTGACGCTGTAGCTGGAGCGGCCGCCTGCGAAGCGGCTGGTGTGGGGGCGCTAGCGGCGGCGGCGCCAACTGGGCCCAGGCTGAGCGAGGTGTCCGGGACGACCTGAGAAATCGCCCGGGAGCTGCCAAGAGCGCTCGCCAGAGCGGGGCTGACGAGGGCGGTTATGGAGTCCACCAAAGTGGTGGTGGAGAGCACCTTCGCACCGCCCGCCTTTAGCTCGGCCAACACTGCCGCCTGCGGCGGGCAGGCCACGCCTGCTGTCGTCCTTGCTTGCCCGGGGCACGCCGCCTTCAACAGCAGTAGGACGTTCTCCGAAGCCCGGCCGGCGGCTTGCTGGGCAACCCGCTTGGTTTGACTGGAGGCTTGCTTGGCGCTGTCCTGCTTCGCCGGCGAGCGACCGGCTGCACCCACAACGCCAACGGGTACGGCGACAAACGACGTCGCCAGGATCAGTGCGGTGCCCGCGGCAACTCGGGCCGCCCGGTAGCTGGAGCGAGTCATGGCTTGCAACGTTCCCGTCCTGTAGTGGTCCTGGTCCCCCGGCAAACCGACCCTATGGAACGGCACGCTGGCTCGTGGACAAACGTACGCGTAATCTACCGCCCTCCTGCCACAACTCCTACGCGTCGCGTCATTACGGTCTTGGCCCGCCGCAGCTGTGCGTCCCTAATTTTGGGCCCCACTAATGCCAGGCGCCTGGCATGCTGGGGCTCCATGAGCGCTGGGGCGGAACTCACCGCTGTTTCGAGCACCCTTGGGGAGCTCACTAAACGGGTCGGCCGCATCATCGCAGAGCTCACTCCAAGCGAAGAGGAGCGGTACGGGAACGACCTGCTCGAGGTCGAGCGCACGTTGGGCGTCGCCAACAGAAGGCTCGAGAGGCTGGTATCGGGGCGGCACTAGGCGGGCCACACGACTGGCGCTAGCGCTCGGCGACGGGACTGGCGCTAGCGCTCGGCGACGGGACTGGCGCTAGCGCTCGGCGACGGGACTGGCGCTAGCGCTCGGCGGCAGGACCGGCGCTATGGCTTAGCCACAGGAGCGAACGGCAGGAACGCAGATGGGCAGAAGTCTGCCAGCACGCACTCCATGCAGCGGGGCCTGCGGGCGATGCAGACACGCCGGCCGTGCAGGATCAGGCGGAGGCTCATCGGGCCCCACTCGCTCCTCGGCAGCATGGCGCATAACTCGGCCTCGACCTTCACGGGGTCGGTCTGCTGGGTGAGGCCGAGGAGCTTGCTGAGGCGGCCGACATGGGTGTCGACCGGCAACCCCGGCAAGTCGAAGGCGACGCTCAGCAAGACGTTTGCTGTCTTGCGGCCGACCCCCGGCAGGGTCACGAGATCCTCCATCGCAGTCGGCACGACGCCCCCGAACCTGATGGACACCGCGCTCGCCAGCGCAATGATGTTCTTTGTTTTTACACGGAAAAACCCCGTCGGGTGGACGATCTGCTCCACCGTTTCAGGGCTGGCTACGGCGAGGTCCTTAGGGGCCGGGTACTGGCGGAAGAGAGCCGGCGTAACAGAGTTCACCTGTTCGTCGGTCGTCTGCGCAGACAGCACCGTCGCCACCAGTAGTTCCCACGGTGTGGAGAACTTCAGCGCGCAGAGGTCCTTTGCGCTGCCGGGGTATTCGACGGACAAACGCGCCGCAGCAAGCTTTGCGCGGCCAGCGGGAGACCTCGGACGGGCTGATGGCACGACACGAGGCTAGCTAGAGCTAGCTTCGTGGAGGTGCACGATATCCGGGTCATGCGCCACCTCGACAGTGAAGACCTTGCGGCGGTCACCGGGCTCCTGGACGCTGCGAGCGAGGCCGACGCCCATCCCGCGCTCGGCGAGCATGCCTGGCTCGACCTGGTCCAGGGAGGGCGGGAGGGCTTTGCCGGGCTCGTCGCCTGGGAACCCGGCCACGCCCATCCGGTGGGCTATGCCCAGCTGAGCCTTGGCCCCGATGGCGGCGGTGACCGGCCGAGCTGGGCCCTCGAGGTCGTGGTCGACCCCCACCATCGCACACCCGGTAACACCGTGGCGACGGACCTCGTGCGCAGCGCCATCGACCTGATCTCCAAGGAGGGCGGAGGGCACCTTCACCTCTGGGTGAGCCAGCCCGCCCCCTATCACGAACGGATGGCAACCGAGGTCGGCTTGTCGCACGGGCGCTCCCTCTACCAGATGCGTAGGGCCCTCCCGGCAGAAGCGCACTCCACTCTCCACACGAGGCCGTTCAAACCGGGCCAGGACGAGCAGGACTGGTTGGCGGTCAACAACCGGGCTTTTCGCTGGCACCCCGAGCAGGGCGGGTGGACGGAGGAAACTCTGAAAGCCCGGGAGGCGCAACCGTGGTTCGACCCCCGGGGCTTCCTCCTCTACGAGCTGGAAGGCCGCCTCGCTGGGTTTTGCTGGACCAAGCTCCACGACCAGCACGGCGAGTCCTTCGGAGAGATCTACGTGGTGGCAGTGGACCCTGACTTTTCAGGCCGAGGCTTTGGCCGCCAGCTCACCCTCGCCGGCCTCGACTACCTCGCAGCCGAAGGGACCACCGAGGCGATGCTCTACGTAGACGCGGGCAACGTGAAGGCGGTCAAGCTCTACGTCGACCTGGGTTTCACCCTCAACCACATAGACCGTGCTTATACGGGCGACATCGCGCCCGCTAGCCCTCAAACTTGAGGCCCGGCG
>Ga0302314_10014796_pt1 | contig 13311 bp, 12 predicted proteins | sample III_Palsa_N2_3_FD_200533 | JGI IMG/M metagenome (GOLD analysis project Ga0302314, IMG submission 200533) | Peat permafrost microbial communities from Stordalen Mire near Abisko, Sweden - III_Palsa_N2_3 | ecosystem: Environmental > Terrestrial > Soil > Palsa > Peat permafrost | place: Sweden...
CCCGGCGAGGAGAGCGTTCTGCGCCGGAGCGCGGCCTGGCTTCTCGGGGAAGGGCCCGGCGACGCCCTGCTGGCCCGCGAGGCGGCGCGGCGGTTCCAACAGCTTAGCGCCCCGGTGTCGGCCAAGGCGGTGGAGGACACCGCCTTCTACCGCTATGGGCGTCTTCTCTCGCGCAACGACGTCGGGTTCGATCCCGCGCGGCTGGCGTCGCCAGTGAGCCGTTTCCACGAGACCAACGCCGAGCGGGCGCGCGCCTTTCCGAACGCCATGCTCACCACCGCCACCCACGACCACAAGCGCGGCGAGGACGTCCGAGCGCGCCTCGCGGTGCTGAGCGAACGGCCCGACCAGTGGATCGAGCGGTCGAGGCGCTGGTCGGACCTGAACCGCAGCCTTGGCGAGCCGATCGATCCCGCCGACGAATACATGCTCTACCAGACCCTCCTCGGCGCCTGGCCGCTGGACCTGCGCGCTGACGACGCCAAGGGACTTGCAGCGTTCCGCGACAGGGTGGCCGGCTGGCAGCAGAAGGCGCTGCGGGAAGGCAAGCTTCGCTCGTCCTGGGTGATACCGGACGAGGCTTACGAAGGCGTCTGCAGCCGCTTCCTCACGGGCGCGCTCGACCCGAAGCGGTCGAAGGCCTTTCTCGCCGACCTCACCGCTTTCGCGGACGTCATCGCCCCCGCCGGCGCGATGAACGGCCTCGTACAGGCCTTCCTGCGATGCACCGTTCCCGGCATGCCGGACCTCTATCAGGGGGCCGAGTTCTGGGACCTCAGCCTCGTCGATCCCGACAACCGCCGCCCGGTGGACTTTCCTGCCCGCGAGGCCGCCCTGCAATCCGGAGCCGGCGCTGAAGCGCTCGCCCCCAACTGGCGGAGCGGCCACGTGAAAGCGGCGGTGATCGCCAAGGCGCTGCACCTGCGCCAGAACGATCCGGACCTGTTTACCAACGGCGACTACGAACCGCTGGATGTGATCGGTGAGCAGGCCGGCCATGTCCAGGCTTTCGCACGCCGCTCGGGCGACCGGGCCATGATCGTCGCCGTGGCGCTCCACTGCGCCGAGGGCGTGGCTGGAACCGACCGGATCACGCCGCCGCCGCACTGGTGGGGCGGGGCGGCGGTGAAGATTCCCGAGCCGCTGGCGGGTTATGTCCATGCCGCGACCGGCGATCCGCTGGGGCATCTGTTGCGGGCAGGCACCCTGTTCGAGCACTTGCCCGTGGCGGCGGTGATGTTGCGCCGTGCCTGACGCCTCACCTCGGCCCGATCAGGGCTGCCAGATTTCGCCGTTGGGATCGGAGAGGCGGCGGTTCAGGAAGTAGGCGGCGCTGATCAGCGCGAGGTGCGTCAGCCCCTGTGGGAAGTTGCCCAGCGGCTCGCCGAGGAGGCTCAGCTCTTCGGAATAGAGGCCCACGTGGTTGGACTGGCCTAGCGCGTTCTCCATCATCATCTGCGCCTCGTCGAGCCGACCCGCCCGCGCGAGGCACTCCACGTACCAGAAGGTGCAGGTGGTGAAGGCGCCCTCCCCGCCCTTCAGCCCGTCGTCGCCCCGATAGCGGAATACCATGCCGTCGTCGGTGAGTTGCGCGCCGATGGCGTCCAGCGTCGCCAGCCACACCGGATCGTTGGCGGAGACGAACCGCATCAGCGGCATCATCAGGAGGGAGGCGTCCAGCTGCGTCCCGCCCTTGGTCTGCACGAAATAGCCATGCTCGGGATGACGGAAGTTGGTCCAAATATCGTTGGCGATCTCGTCCCGCGCCTCCATCCAGCGCACCAGCGGCGCCGGCAGCGAGCGCTTGCCCGCGAGGCGGATCACTCGGTCGATGGCCACCCAGCACATCAACCGCGAATGCAGGAACTCCTGAGGCTGGCTGCGCATCTCCCAGATGCCGGCGTCAGGCGCGCGCCAGTTTCGGATCACCTGCTCGATGATGGCGCTGATTCGCTCCCAGCCGTCGTGGCTCGTGGCGTGGCCGTACTTGTTGGAGAGGTAGAAGGCGTCCATCAGCTCGCCGTAGATGTCGAGCTGGGTCTGGCTGTGGGCCGCGTTGCCGATCCGCACCGGCTTGGCGCCCCCGTAGCCTGCGAAATTATGCAGCTCCACCTCGTCGGCGGCCTCCGAGCCGTCGAGGGCGTACATGATGCGCAGGACGCCGTGGTCGCTGGTGTTGTGGATGCGCTCCCCGACCCAGTGGCGGAAGCGCTCCGCTTCCTCGACGTAGCCCAGCCGCATGAAGGCGTAGACGGTGAACGACGCATCCCTGATCCAGGTGGCGCGATAGTCCCAGTTGCGCTCCGCCCCCGACGCCTCGGGCAGGCCGAAGGTGACGGCCGCCGCGCTGGAGCCATGCTCATGCGAGGTGAGGAGTTTCAGGGCCAGGGCGGATCGCATCACCGCCTCTCGCCAACGGCCGCGATAGTCGCTCTTGCGGGCCCAGTGACGCCACGCCTCGATGGTGCGCTCGACGCTGAGACCGACATTGTCCCAGTCCGGCGCAGCGCCGTCTCCGCCCTGCAGCACGAAGAAGGCCTGCTCGCCCTTTTTGAGCTCGAACTCGGCGACGGCCTCGCCCTTTGCACAGGTCAGCGGCTCGCTGCTGTTGAGATGCAGGGGCTCCACATCGTCGCCGGTGAAGATGACGCCGCCGTCGACGGCCTCCACGTCGGGAACCACGCGGGCGTAGTCCAGCCTCGGGCGGCAGCACGCCCGGAATTTCACCGTGCCGCGTATGGCCCGCACGCGGCGGATCAGGCAGCGGTGCAATCCGCCTTTCACGTCGGGATAGGGCATCAGGTCGGTGACCTCGGCGCTGCCGTCGAGCGCGCGCCAGCGGGTCTGCAGGACATTGGTGTCAGGCAGATAGGTTTGCAGGGCGACGGCGCCATTGAGCAGGGGCGCAATGGTGAACTCGCCGCCCGTCTCGGGATCCAGCAGCGCCGCGAAGATGGTGGGGCTGTCGAGGTGCGGCCAGCACATGAAGTCGACCGTCCCGTCCTTGGCGACCAAGGCCGCGGTGTCGAGATTGCCGATCACGCCATGGTCGCCGATGGTCCGGTTCGGGCGGGGATTGGGACAGGGATCGGGCGCGTCATCGCCCGCCATAGCCGTCTCGCCGTCCGTCATCGTACAACTCCTGTGGGCCAAGAAGCGGGAATCGCAGGCGGATGGTTCCAGCGGCCCCGGATAATGCTACGCATCCCGCAACAATGAGGACTGAAGGAGCGACACCATGGCCCGCACGCCGAACTATTCCTTTGAACGCATGGAGCGCGAGCGTGCTCAGGCCGCCAAAGCCGCCGAAAAGGCCAAGGCCAAGGCGGAGCAACGCGAATTTGACCGGCAGCAAGCCGCCGAAGCGAACGGTCAGACCGACCGTTCGCCCTCGGATGAAACCTAGGACCTGAATGCAAACCGCAACCATCTATAACCACGAGACCGTCGTCATGGACGGCGAGAGCTTTTCCGACTGCGAATTCCGCGACAGCCGCCTGGTCTACAGCGGCGGCAAGCCGCCGGTGTTCAACCACTGCAAGTTCGTCGATTGCGAATGGCGGATGGAAGGCGCGGCGGCGCACACGCTGGATCACCTGAAGGTGGTCTGGAGCGTCGGCGGCAAGCAGGCTGTGCAGAATCTGATCAAGGAGATCACCGTCTCCGGCGGCAAGTGAGACTGACCGTTTGGGCAGGTCGGGGGCCAGCCTTGCGGCGCCGCCCGGCCCAAATGCGCTGTCCATGCATCCAATTGACCCGTCCGAGGCTTTAGCGGAGCAATAACCGCGCAACTGGGGCGATTCATGACGGACACGACGGGCGATCCGAAACAGCCGATGCTGATGGGACAGCTCGCCACCGTGAAGGTGGCCGCCATCATTCTCGCCACCGTGGCGGTCGGCTTCACCCTCTTTGTGCTGGGCCGGATCCTCGAGCCCTTCGTCATGGCGGTGTTCCTGCTGATCATGGTGGACGGCATGGCGCGGGCGCTGCGGGACCGGGTTCCAGGCTTTCCGCGCTGGGCGACCCTGCCCGCCTCCATCGCCTTCATCGTCGCCGTCTTCGTCTTCACCATCTGGGTGGCGGCCGACAACGGGGCGGATTTCGCCGGCCAGTCCGCCAACTACACGGTCCGCATCAATGCGCTCCTGAGCGACGGCGCCAGCCGCCTCGGCCTGAAGGTGACGCCGACCCTGTCCGACCTGATGCACCATCTGAACCCCGCCCGGTTCGCCGGCGAGCTCGCCAAGGGCCTCAGCCACTTCGCCGAAGCCGCAGTGTTCGTGCTGATCTACCTCGGCTTCCTGATCGCCTCCCGCCAGGGCTTCGCCGCCAAGACCAAGGAGATGTTCCAGAACGAGGGCGAGCAGTCCGAGGCCGGCCGCGTGTTCGACCGGGTGCGCCGCGGGGTGGAGAGCTACATCTGGGTGCAGACGGTGGTGGGCGTGATCATCACCGCAGCCTCGGCGGCGCTGATGGCGGCGACGGGCCTGTCGCACATCCCCTTCTGGTGCCTGATCATCTTCCTCGCCAACTACATCCCCGCGATCGGCGCCGCGATCGGCGTGCTGTTCCCCGCCCTGTTCGGCCTCGTGGAGTTCGACGGCATCGTGCGCGGCGTCATCCTCATCGTCGGCCTGGAGGCGATCCACTTCGCGGTCAGCCACGTGGTGCAGCCGCGGATGCAAGGCAAGAGCCTGAACGTGGACCCCATCGTGGTGCTGCTGGCGCTGGCCTTCTGGGGCATGGTGTGGGGGGTTGTAGGCGCCTTCCTCTCGACGCCTCTCACCGTCATGGCCATGGCCATCCTCGCCGAGTTCAAGGGTACGCGACCCCTGGCCGTGCTCCTCTCTAGCGACGGCAAGCCCTATGCCGATCTCGACGGCTCCGGGAAAAAGAAGGGCGCCGACAAGAAGGACGCCAGCAAGAAGGACGACTGACGCTCCTCGTCCATCGCAGGCCGCAGGGACGATTTCGGTCGATCCAGAGCCCGGGGGACTGTAGCGGTACGCTTCAACATCGACTCGGACCCATGAAGCGCTCAGCTTTCCTCGGCATCCTGATCGGGCTCGGCGTGGCGATCACGCTCCTGGTCAGCAACAACATCGGCGGGATCGCGAGGGCGCTGCTCGGCGCCGGATGGGGCATCCTGTTCGTGGTCGCCCTGCACCTGCCCCAGACCCTCTTCTCCACCCTCGGCTGGCGCGCCCTGATCGACGAGCGGACGCCGCCGAAGCTGTGGCTGCTCTATCGCCTGCGCTGGGTGCGCGAATCGGCCAATGCCCTTTTGCCCGTCGCCCAGATCGGCGGCGACTTCGTGCGGGCGCGGCTGCTGGCCCAGCGGGGCGTGCCGCTGCGCGTCGCGGTCGGCTCCAGCATGGTCGATCTGTCCATCGAGATGGCGGCGCAGATCGTCTTCACCCTCCTTGGGGTGGGTTTGCTGCTCTGGGGCCCGCACATGGGGAACGTGGTTCCGCTGGCGATCGGAACGACGGCGGCGGGCGGACTGATAGCGGTCTCCTTCATGGCCTCCCAGCGCTACGGCCTGTTCAAGGTGGTCGAGCCTCTGATCGCGCGCTTCGCCAGCGGGGAGAAGTGGGCCTTCCTCGGCGAACTCACCGGCCTCAACGAAGCGGTCGTCGCCATCTATCGCCAGCCGCGCCGGGTGTGGGCCTCTGGCGGCCACCACCTGGTCTCCTGGGCGCTCGGCGCGGTCGAGACCCTCGTCGCCATGAGGATCCTCGGCATCGACGCGACCCTGCGCGAAGCCATCATCATCGAAGGGCTGGGGCAGGCGGTGCGCGGCCTCGCCTTCTTCGTGCCGGCGGCGCTGGGCGTACAGGAAGGCGGCTATCTCCTGATCTGCGCCATGTTCGGCATCTCGCCGCAGGACGCGCTGGCGCTGTCCCTGATCCGCCGTATCCGCGAACTGCTGCTGGGCGTTCCGGGCCTGATCCTCTGGCACCGGATGGAGAGCCGCCGCCGCCACCTCGCGCCCATCGCGCCGGAAGCCGCCTGAACGGGCGCGGTCAGGGCGTGATCTGGGAACGGACGTCTCCGGTCCGAAGCCGGGCGCTCCGCTGGCGCAGGCACAAGACGGCGACCGTGGCGGCGGCCAGCGGCGTGACCACCGCCCCCACCAGCAGCATGGGCCACGCCAGCCCCAGCCAGACGAACACCGGCAGCAGCACCATGGCGTCGTCTTCGTCCACCGTCACCTTGCCGCCGAAGGGGGTGTGGCCGCCGACAGACGCCGCCTTCAGGACGTTCAGCTCGAAAAACAGCGCGCCGATCCCCACAGCCGCCAAAGCCCCGACCCAGATCGCGGTCTGCCCCACCACCTGCGAAACACCAAGACCAAGCCCCAGGAAGGTGGCCATGCTGCAGATGCAATCTGCGGTGAGGTCGTAACGGTGGCCCGCAAGGCTCATCTGCCGGGTCTGGCGCGCCAGTTCCCCGTCGGCGCGGTCCAGCAGGATGGAGAAGAGGAAGATCGCTCCGCCCGCCGCCATCCACGCATAGCCGCCCTCTGCGAAGGCCGCAGCCGCGGCAAGTCCCGTGATCAGGCGCGCGGTGGTGATGTGGTTGGGCTTCAGGCGCGTTCTGGCCGCCACGCGGACGACCGGCCGGACGATCAGGTGAATGACGGTGTTGTGGCTCATCCCCGCGCAATCATCCTATGCGTGTCTCCCGAACCTCGTCCCTCCCTTAACCCACGCGTAGCCGACCGGGCGCCCTGCATCAATCGACGGTGTGGAAAGGGTGGGCGTTCGTCACAAAAATATCTCACGCGGGAGCCGCGGAAGTCCGTCGGCGTTGGCGAAGGGCGATGATTGCACTAGTCTGTAGCCGTGAGATTTCACGGGTTCGACTGCCTTAAAGGAAGGGACGCTCCCCATGTCCGTTGAGATGATCCGCGCGAACGCCCCCAAGATCGGCGCCGATCTGCGCCGCACCGACGCCCATCCCGACTTCTGGTACCCCATCGCCTGGTCCGAGGAGGTCAAACCCGGCAAAATGCTGGCCCGGCAGTACGCCGGAGAGCCGATTGCAGTGGTGCGGGGCAAGGACGGCAAGCTGTTCGCGCTGGAGAACCGTTGCGCCCACCGGCAGGTGCCCCTGACCCACGGGGTGGTCGAGGGCTGCACGGTGAAGTGCGGTTATCACGGCTGGGCCTACAATGCCGAGGGCGACTGCATCGACGTGCCCTACCTCGGCTCCAAGCAGCTGCCCAACGGGGTGAAGGCCTATCCCTGCCGCGAGGTGGACGGGCTGGTGTTCATCTACCCCGGCGATCTGGCCTATGCCGACGAACGCTTCCCCAAGGCCCTCGGCGCGAAATCCGACGGCGCCTACAAGACCCGCCAGCTCAACCGCGAGGTCAACGCCCACTATACGTTCATGCACGAGAACCTGTTCGACATGAACCACCAGTTCCTGCACCGCAAGCAGATGGGCAACATCAAGGCCCGCTGCCTCGGTCGCCGCCACGGGGACAACTGGGCGGAGGTCGACTACACCTTCAGCCGGACCGAGGGCTCGTCCTCGGTGGGCGAGACCGCCATTCTCGGCGTGGTCCGGAAGCGCGGCGAAGGCGACAACGCCGACCTGATGACCATCCGCACCGAATATCCCTACCAGCACCTGCGGGTCTGGGTCGGCGATGGCGAGCCGGTGCTGAGCGTCTGGCTGGGCTACACGCCGCTCGACAAGGAGCAGCGCACCAACCGCACCTTCGGCTACCTGTCGGTCAGGCGTCCGGGCGTCCCCGGCCTGATCGACGTGGCGTGGCCCTTCATCACAATGTTCACCGAGCAGATCTTCAAGGAAGACAAGGAGATCGTGGAGATGGAGCAGGCCGCCCACGACGCCCAGGGCGCGGACTGGAACAACGAGGTGTTCCCCCCGATCAAGGACCTGCGCGAAGTGCTCCTGCGCTGCGGCGCGCAGCCGACGCCCGCCGCCCCGATCAACACCCGCCTCGCCAGCTGATCATCCCCGCTTCCCATCGATGGGACGGGCCTGCTATCTATTCCCCGTCCTGGGGATAGTGCCTGATGAATGACGACGAGGACGCTTCCGAGGAACCCGGCGACGTCACCCTGCGCACCCGTCTCGCCGAGCTTCGGGTCGAGCACCACGATCTCGACGCGTCGGTGGAGGCGCTTGCGGCCAAGCCCCTGCCCGACCAGATCCAGATCGCCCGGCTGAAAAAGAAGAAGCTCCTTTTGAAGGACATGATCGCGCGGCTGGAAGACCAGCTGACGCCCGATATCATCGCCTGACCTGAAGGCGCGTACGCTCAGCGCGCCTTGCGCCGCTCGCCCTTGCGGATGAACATGGCCGCATCGGCCTCCGCCATCATCTGCGCGGCCTCCAGCCCCTTCTCGAAAGGACGCACGCCGAACGAGGCGCCGAGATGGATGGCCCGGCCGCCCACGATCACCGGCGCGCGCTCGATCGCCTCGACGAGGGACGCCGCCTTGATCTCCGCCTGTTCGCGGTTGGCCTGGGCGAGGATGACGCCGAACTCGTCGCCGCCGAGCCGCCCCACCACGTCAGATTCGCGCACCTGCGAGGCGAGGGTCGACGCCACCACCGTCAGGGCCGCATCCCCCGCCGCATGGCCGTAGGTGTCGTTCACCGCCTTGAAGCCGTCCAGATCGAAGAAGGCCAGCGACGCTTCGGCGCCGTAACGCTGGCAATAGGCGATGGTGCGATGAAGCTCCCGCACGAAGGCCCTCCGGTTCATGACGGGCGCCAGGGGGTCGCGGTCCGCCAGCAGCTCCACCTCGGCGAGGCGCGCGCGGGTGGCCGCGAGCTCGGCGCGGAGCCGCGCGATCACGGCTGCGTCTCCCGTCAGGCCGCCTGACAGGGACGGCGACACATAGACTTCGACCGGGTCGTCGGCGGCGAACTTGGCGCTCATGGGGCCCACCGTAACGCCATTGGTTGCGGACGCATAGTTCATCCCTATAGTGCGGCGCTTTCCACACTCAGGCCCAACCGGGCGGGGGAGAGCCGTTTGGACGCCGATACGCCTGTCGCGCCGGTTCCGGTCGCCATCATCATGGGCAGCCGCTCGGACTGGCCCACCATGCAGGCCGCCGCCGAAGCGCTGGACGCCCTGGAGGTGCCCTACGTCGCCAAGGTGGTCTCCGCCCACCGCACGCCCGACCGCATGGTCAGCTTCGCACGGGGCGCACAGAGCGCGGGCCTGAAGGTGATCATCGCCGGAGCAGGCGGCGCGGCGCACCTGCCGGGCATGGTCGCCTCGATGACCGACCTGCCGGTGCTGGGCGTGCCGGTGAAGTCCAAGGCTTTGTCGGGGCTCGATTCCCTCCTTTCCATCGTGCAGATGCCGGGCGGCATACCGGTGGGCACGCTCGCCATCGGCAAGGCCGGGGCCAAGAACGCCGGCATCCTGGCGGCACAGATCCTGGCCCTCGCCGATCCAGCCCTGGCCCTGCGCGTCGCCGCCTTCCGCCTGGCCCAGAGCGAGGCGGTGGCGGAGACGGTCGAGGACGAAACTGAAGCCGTCTCCGAAGACCTCGCGGACGCTGTCGGCTGAGCCATGGCTGAGGTGCTCTTCCCCCTGCCTCCGGGCTCCGTGATCGGCATCGTCGGCGGGGGCCAGCTCGGCCGCATGATGGCGCTGGCCGCCGCTCGCCTCGGCTTCGACGTGGCCGTGCTCGCACGGGAAGCGGGGTCGCCCGCAGGCCGGGTCTCGGCCCGCGAGGTGGTCGGCGGCTATGGCGACCCCGAGGCGCTGCGAAAACTGGCGGAGATGTCCGACGTCCTCACCTTCGAGTTCGAGAACGTGCCGGGGGCCGCCATCGCGGCGCTGGAGGCGGACGGGTTCGCCGTCGCGCCCCCCGGAAAGGCGCTGACCATCTCCCAGGACCGGGTGACCGAGAAGACCTTCCTTAATGACCACGGCCTGCCCACCGTGGCCTTCATGCCCATCGACAGCGCCGCCGACCTGCCCCACGCCCTGCAGACCCTCGGCGCACCGGCGCTCCTGAAGACCCGCCGCGAAGGCTACGACGGCAAGGGCCAGGCCTGGATCACCAACGCCGTTGATGAGGATCAGGCCTTCGTCCGCATCGGCGGCCAGCCCGCCATCCTGGAGGCCCGCGCCAGCTTCGTGCGCGAGCTCTCCGTCATCGCCGCGCGCGGCCGCGACGGCGTCATGCTCGCCTACCCTATCGCGCAGAACCATCACGAGCACGGCGTGCTGCGCCGCTCCATCGCACCTGCCCAGGCGCCCGACGCCACCCGCCAGGAGGCCGAGCGCATCGCCTTCACCCTCCTGCAGGCCCTCGACTATGTGGGGGTGATCGGGGTCGAGCTGTTCGAACTCGCCGACGGGACCCTGCTGGTCAACGAATTCGCGCCGCGGGTCCACAACACCGGCCACTGGACGGCGGACGGGTGCGAGGTGGATCAGTTCGAGCAGCACATCCGCGCCGTCGCCGGCTGGCCGCTGGGTCCCACGACACCCCTCGCGCAGGTCGAGATGCTGAACCTCCTCGGCGACGAGGCCCACGACTGGGCCGCCCTCGCCGCCGATCCGTCCGCCCGCCTCTGGCTCTACGGCAAACGCGACGCGGCTCCCGGCCGCAAGATGGGGCACGTGAACCGGCTGTCGCCGCTGAAGGGCTGAAGCCCGGAAACGTCGCCTCGCACCGCGCAACACGAGCGTCATCAAACCGTCGAACGCCGTCGTTAGGCTTTCGTAAACCTTCGACGGAAGCGACCATGACAGACGCCGCGATCGATCTCCACGCCCACAAGCCCGCCCACGGCGCCCCCAAGCTCGACGCCAAACCCCACCGGGGCGGCATCGCCGCCTTCATCGCGGTGCTTCTGGCGGGTTTGACCTACGCCGGGTTCAGCATCGTCAAGGACACCTCGGCGGTGGGCGAGCCCCTGGCCATCGGAGCCTTCCTGTTCCTGGGCCTGGCTCTGTTGATCGCGCTGGGATTTGAGTTCGTGAACGGTTTCCACGATACGGCCAACGCCGTCGCCACGGTGATCTACACTCATTCCCTACCGCCGCTGGTGGCCGTGGTGTGGTCGGGCGCCTTCAACTTCATCGGCGTGATGGTCTCGTCGGGCGCGGTGGCCTACGGCATCATCACCCTCCTGCCGGTGGAGCTGATCCTGCAGGTGGGCTCCAGCGCCGGCTATGCGATGATCTTCTCGCTGCTGCTGGCCGCCATCATTTGGAACCTCGGCACCTGGGCCATGGGCATCCCCAACTCGTCCTCCCACGCCCTGATCGGCTCGATCATGGGCGTCGGTCTCGCCAACCAGTTCATGGCGCCGGCGGGACAGGCCACCTCGGGCGTGGACTGGTCGCAGGCCACCAAGGTGTTCACCACCCTCCTGATCAGCCCGCTGGTGGGCTTCGGCGCTGCGGCAATCCTCCTCCTCGTGATGAAGCTGACCATCAAGTCGAAGAAGCTCTACACCGCGCCGGACGGCGACGCGCCGCCGCCGCTCTGGATCCGCAGCCTCCTGATCCTGACCTGCACCAGCGTCTCCTTCGGCCACGGCTCCAACGACGGACAGAAGGGCATGGGGCTGATCATGCTGATCCTGATCGGCTCGGCGCCCACCGCCTACGCCCTGAACCGCACCATGCCGGATTCGGGCGCGCCGGCCTTCATCGCCGCCGCACACAAGGCGCAGACCGTGTTCACCGCCCATGCGAACGGCGCCCCGGCGATGGACGTGGCCACCGCCCGCGCCAAGGTCGGCGACGCGGTGAAGACCAAGAAGGTGGAGGACCCTACCGTCTACGCCGCCCTCGCCTCGGTCTCCAACGACATCGCCCAAAAGGTGCAGAACTACGGCTCGGTGCGTCAGGTCTCCGCCGCCGCCACGCCCAACCTCCGCAACGACATGTATCTGGCCAACGACGCGGTGGGCCTGCTGGCCAAGTCCAAGACCGCCAACCTCGCCCCGGCCGACGCCAAGGCCCTGAAGGACTTCTCCGGCGGCCTGACCAAGGGAACCCGCTTCATCCCCACCTGGGTGAAGATCGCCGTCGCCCTCGCACTCGGGCTCGGCACCATGGTCGGCTGGAAGCGGATCGTGGTCACCGTCGGCGAGAAGATCGGCAAGGAGCACCTGACCTACGGCCAGGGCGCCGCCGCCGAAGTGACCGCCGCCCTGACCATACTCGCCGCCGACAACTTCGGCCTGCCGGTCTCAACCACCCACGTCCTCTCCAGCGGCGTGGCGGGCACCATGCTGGCCAACGGGTCGGGGCTGCAGTGGTCCACCATCCGCTCCATCGCCTCGGCCTGGGTGCTGACCCTGCCCGCGGCCATGGCCATCTCCGGCTGCCTCTACTTCATGCTGCGCCACCTGATCTGACGCGACGCCCGCCAAACCGGCAGTTCGCACAAAGGGCGCCCGTTCCGCGACGGGCGCCCTTTTCGTTTGCGCAAGCTGCGCCATAGTCTGCAGATCACGCCCGGAGACCTGCATGGACGCTCTTCCACCGCCAGCCCGCACCCTGCACCGCACGCTGACGCCGCTGGAGGTCCTGTTTCTCACCTTCTCCGCCCTCTCGCCCTCCATGTCGGTCTTCATCTACGGCGACAGCATCCTGCACATGGTCGGCACCGGCGCGGCGTTCGCTGTCCTGGTCGGCGGGGTAATCGCCGGTCTGATGGCCTTTCTCTATGCGGAACTCGGAGCAGCGTTTCCGCGGGCGGGCGGGGTTTATCCCAGCCTCGTGGGCGTGCTGGGCCCCTTCTGGGCGTTTCCCTACATCACCATGATGATGCTGATCGCCCCGACTCTCACCGCCTTCAGCATCCTCGGCTTTGCGGACTATGTGCGCGTGCTGGCGCCGGGCCTTCCCGCCATCCCCGTGGCGCTGGCGTGCCTGGTGTTCTCGGCGGGCGTGGCCATGCTGCGGGTGAGGATCGGGGCGATCTTCACCGCCATCTTCCTGGGGATCGAGATCGTGGCTCTGCTGATCGTCTCCATCGTGGCGTTGCTGCATCCCGCCCGCTCGATCGGGACGGTGCTGGCGCATCCGGTGGCGCTGGACCACGGCGGCCTCAACCCCGTCACCGCCGCCATGCTGGGGCTGGCCGTAGTCACCGGCGTCTTCACCTGCGGCGGCGCCAGTTGGACGCTCTATTTCGGCGAAGAGCTGAAGGACGCGCCAAGGCGCATCGGCGGGGTGATCAGCTGGGCCGGCGTGTTCGCCGCCCTGACCATCGCCCTCCCCCTGGTGTTCGTGGTGCTGAGCGCCGGAAACCTGCAGGCGATGCTGGGCGCCGAGAC
>Ga0302314_10014797_pt1 | contig 13311 bp, 9 predicted proteins | sample III_Palsa_N2_3_FD_200533 | JGI IMG/M metagenome (GOLD analysis project Ga0302314, IMG submission 200533) | Peat permafrost microbial communities from Stordalen Mire near Abisko, Sweden - III_Palsa_N2_3 | ecosystem: Environmental > Terrestrial > Soil > Palsa > Peat permafrost | place: Sweden...
GCGGTGTTGCTGGCCGACGCCCTGGGCCTTGACGGGGCCACGCGCCAGCAGTTCCTGGCGGCCCGCAAGATGCGGGCCGCGGGGCCGGGCGCCGGGCCGGCCGGGGCGGGCGGGACCGATGACGACGCGGGGGCCTCGAACGTCGTGTGGATCGAATCCGCGGCCAGCCGGACCTTCGTCGACCGCGCCGAGGAGCTCGGCGTCCTGCGGGAGGCGTGGTCGAGCGCGAAGGCGGGCCGCCGCGTCCTGGGTCTCATCGCCGGCGAGCCCGGGATCGGGAAGACCGCGCTCACCGCCGAGCTGGCCCGGCTGGTGCGGGCCGACGGGGGCCTGGTGCTGTACGGCCGGTGGGATGAGCACGTGCTCGACCCGTACCGGGCGTTCCGTGAGGCCCTCGATGACTACGCGCGGGCCTGCCCGGACGCGGTGCTGCGCCAGGACCTGGCTGACCTGGCCGGGGAGATCGCCCGGCTGTGCCCGGAGACCGCGCAGCGGGTCGGGGTCTCGGCCACCCCGGCCCAGGCGGCGGCCGAGGCCGAGCGTTTCCGGCTGTTCGAGTCGCTTGACGCCTGGATCCGGCGGATCGCGGCCCGTCATCCCGTGCTGCTCGTCCTCGACGACCTGCAGTGGGCCGATCAGCCGTCCCTGTTCCTGCTCCCCCACCTGATGCGGGCCAAGCGCCCGACGCCGCTGCTCACGGTGGCCATGTACCGCGACAGCGGTCCTGACCGCAACGAGTTCGCCGCCGCCCTGCCCTCCCTGACCCGCGATATTGACTGCCGGCGCCTGTCGCTGCGCGGGCTCGAGCACGACGGCGTCACCGCCCTGCTCGAGGACGCGGCCGGCCGCCGGTTCGGGGAACGCGAGTCGGCGATGGTCGCCCAGCTCGAGTGGGAGACCGCGGGCAACCCCTTCTTCCTCCTGGAGATGACCAGGCACCTGTCCGAGATCGGCGCGTTCGACCGGGATGTGGTCCGGCTCGGCGAGACCGCGGCCGAGATCCCGCAGTCCGTGCGGGACATGGTCCGGTCCCGGCTGAGACGGCTGTCGGACGACTGCACCGAGACCCTGGCGATCGCCTCGCTGCTCGGCGAGCGGTTCGATGCCGCCCTGCTGGCGTCGGCGGCCGGGCTGCCGGAAGCGGTGACCGTCGATCTCCTCGAAGAGGCGGCGGAGGCGGGCCTGATCGCGGAGATTGACGACGACCCCGATCACTGGCGGTTCTCGCACTCCCTGACCCGGCGGGTCACCTCCGAGGAGCTGCGCCGCGGTCACCGGTCCCGGGTGCACCAGCGGATCGGCGAGGCGCTGGAATCCCGTCCCGGCGCGTCCCCGGCCGAGCTCGCGCATCACTTCAGCGCGGCCGCCAGCAAGGGCTCGGCCGGGCAGGCGGTCCGGTACGGGCGCCAGGCCGGGGAGCGCGCGCTGCGCGAGGCGGCGGCCGAGGTCGCGGTGCGGCACTTCAGGAAGGCACTCGAGCTGCTCGACCGTTTCGGTCCCGACGACCAGGCGGTCCGGTGCGAGCTGCTCCTCGAGCTCGCGGGAGCGCACGGCCGGGCCGGAGAGTACCCGGCCCGGGACGAGCGGTTCACCGAGGCGGCGGACACGGCCGGCCGTCTCGGGAGAGGCGAGCTGTTCGCCCGGGCGGCGCTCGGGTACGGCGGCGTCCTGCCGGCGGCGGTCCGTCCGGATTTGCGCGCCCAGGCGCTCCTCGAGGAGGCCCTCAAGCGGCTTGATGAGGAGGATGAACGGACCCGGGCGACTGTCCTGGCCCGCCTGGGCCACTGGCTGCACAACGTGCTTCCGTACCCCCGGCGGCTGGAGCTCAGCGACCAGGCGGTGGCCATGGCCCGGGGCACCGGGGACCGGCGGACGCTGGCCACCGTCCTGCTGCACCGCTGCTGGACGCTCGACGGGCCGGCCGACGTCGGCGACGCCCTCCGGGTGGCCAGCGAGATCCTCGACATCGGGGCCGAGCTCGGCGACCCGGAGCTGACCCTCGAAGGGCTGCGGATCCGGCTGTCGTCGCAGTTCGAGAACGGGGAGCACGCCGCCGCCGTGGCGACCGCCCGCGACATGAAGACGCAGGCCGAAGCGGTACGGCACCCCGAGTACATCCGGCTGGCCGCGATGTGGGACATCGTCGTCGCGGCCCTGGAAGGACGATTCGCCGAGGCCGAGGAGCGGGCCGGCGAGCTCAGCCGCAGGCTCGACCAGATCGGCCATCCGCAGGCCCAGCTCATCTCCGTGGCCCAGCGGGTCTCGTGGCGGGTACTGCAGGGGCACGCGACGGAGTACCTCGGGCTGTTCGAGGCACTGTCGGCGGCGGAGCCGGCGAACCTGGCCTGGCCGGCCATCACGGCGTGGTGCATGGCCGAAGCGGGTGCCGTCGGGCGGGCGGCCGACCTGCTGCGCCGGACGGAGCCCGGGTCGGCGGCGGACGCGGACCGCAATTACCTGTGGTGGGCGGTGATCGTCGGTTTCTCGGGCGCGGTCGACCTGGTGGATGACCGGCAGTGGGCCGAGGCCCTCTACGAGCTCGCCGCTCCGTATGCCGGGAGCAACTGCACGCTGGGGCTGGCCAGCTTCCTCGGCGCCGCCGACCACTGGCTCGGCGTGCTCGCGGCGGCGGCCGGCCGCTTCGCCGAGGCCGTCGCGCACCTGGAGACCGCGCTGGCCCGGCACCGCGAGATGGGAGCCCGGCCGTGGACGGCGCTCACCGAGGAGGCCTACGGCCGCACGCTGGCCCGGCGCGGGCAGCCGGCCGACGGCGAGCAGACCGGCCTGCTCACCGAGTCGGCGATGCGCGTGGCCGCCGAGCTCGGCCTGGACGCCATCACCAACCGGCCCCGCCTGCGGGCGGCCGTCGTCCCCGGGGCGTTACCCCGGGGTTGTTACCTGGGGTCGAGGAACCTCGCGATCGTGGGGTACACGTCGACGTTGGCCCTGCTCCCGATGATCGCGTCGAGGTGGGCGTAGCCGGGCAGGACCTCCCGCTGGTAGTCGCCACCCGGGTTGCTCTCCTTGAGCCAGTTCAGCGTCCTGAGCGAGCCGAGCGGGTGGAAGATGTAGTTCTGCGAGCCCTGCAGCAGCAGGACGCTGGTGCCGGCGAACCGTTCCGGATGCTCGAAGTACTCCAGGCCGCCGGTGTGGGTGACCGCCAGGCCCCGGCGCATCATGAGCGACAGGTGCTGCAGCGAGTCGATGTTCCCGAACCCGAACATCTCGTTGAGCGCCCGGTGGGTGGCGTCGTTGAGCTGCGCGTGGCGGTGGGTGCACCCGTAGATCGCGTTGATCCACCGGCAGACCGCCTGGCCGCACCGTTCCTCCGCGGGCATCGGGAGGGTACGGAGGGCGATGTCGAGCAGCTCGTCCGGGGCCGCCGGGCGGATGTCGGGCGACACTCCGCCGAACCCGGCGTGGCGGAACGCGCCCGCCGTGTGGATCCGGGCCTTCACCTGGTTGAAGACCGACGTGGACGGGTGCATGGGGAACTGCGCGCAGACGGCGGCGCGGACCCCCTGGAGCCCGCTGAGGATCGCCATCAGCAGCGAGCCCGAGCCCACGCAGTGGCCGAAGGCCTGGACGTCGTCCCGGCCGGTCTCCTCGAGGACCTTCCTGACCGCGGTCGGCCAGTCGGTGCGGGCGATGTCGTCGATCGTGAACTCGGTCCGGGCCGACGGCAGGTCGATGCCGGCCCGGTAGTCGAACAGCCAGATGTCATAACCCTGCTGGGCCAGGTACTCGGTGAGGTTCTGCTCGATGGTCGGGGCGAGGAACGAGTGGGACGACATGCCGAACCCGGTGGCCATGACGAGCGGGCCCTTGTCACCGCACCGGTACCGGGTCAGGCGCAGGAACGCGTCGTCGCCGAGCCGGTCGTCGGCGTGCCACTGCTGGCGGCTGTCGCACCACCAGGTCCCGTCCGGTTCCTTGGGCTCACGGATCGCGGGCGCCGTCTTCGGCGCGGCCGGGAAGGCGCCGACCTCGTCGAGGACGCCGCCGTAGACGTGGACTAGCTCGTCGGCGAACAGCTCGAGGAAGGCCTGGCGGTACTGGCCCTGTTCCCGGCGCGGGACGCCCTCGACCTTGATGCTGCGGACCAGCTTGGGGATGTCGGCGGGCTTCAGGCGCAGCATGCCGGCGCCGTGCCCCGGCCCGCCCTCCTCGCTGATCGTCGTGTACAACGTCGTGGCCTCGGACCAGGCGTGCCGGATGCCCTTCTCGCGCAGTATCTTGCGGCCCTCGAAGAGGTACCGTTTCCCTTCCTGTGACTCCAGGGTCATCCGGTACCGCATGTGCCAGGTCTCGACCCGGGCCGGGTCGGGCTCGAAGAGCGCGAAGCGGCCCTCGGTGACGGTCAGCCGGTGCGGTGACAGCGCGGGCGCGAGCACCGTCCCGGAGATCCGGGCCTCGCGGGTCGGGTCGGTCAGCGCCGCGGCGATGTCGTCGTACTCGATGGTCACCAGCAGGTCGACGCGCGCGTGGTCGCGCCGGCCGCGGTCGTAACCTTCGGCGTAGTTCTCGTGCACGCTCATCGAGACGAAGCCGGCCAGGCGCTCGGTGAACTGGAGGCGGGCCTCGGGCGGGGCCAGTACCGGGACCGGCTCCGGTTCCGGTTGGCCGGCTTCCTGGCCCGCCACCCACTTCCGGTCCTCGAGCAGGAGCGCGGCCGTCCGCTCGGCGATGGCGGAGATGGTGAGCGACGGGTTCGCGTCCAGCGCGCACGGCAGGACCGAGCCGTCGCAGACGTACAACCCGTCATGCACACCGCCGCTGGCCGGGTCGAACACCTGGCCCTTGTGGTCGACCACGCCCGCGGCCGCGTCGTCGGCCATCGGGCACCCGCCGAGGGGGTGCACGGTGATCAGCGACCGGTCGTGCGTCCAGGCCCAGAGCGGGTCCGGGGTTTCCCTCCCGTGCAGCGCCGCGGTGGCCGTGGCCAGGACCTGGTTGTCGGCCGCGAAGGCGGGCTGCTCGCCGACGCCGGGCCAGATGACCTGGGCCCGGTCGTTCTCCAGGGCGATCTGCCCGCCGGCGTCGTCGGTGCTCATGACCAGGTAGGTCAGGGTGCGGCCGATCGGGCCGCGGTAGGAGCCGAACGGGATCCCGGCGAGTTCCCGCAGCCGCTTCCCGGCGCTCTCGGGAACCCCCTCGGACGCGGCGCTCAGCACCAGGGGAACCACCGAGGCGAGCGCGCCGGGGATGGAGGCGTCCTCGATGATCAGCGCGTCGGCCAGGTCCGTGTCCGGGCCGCGCAGGTCGATCAGGCCGGTGATCGTGGGCCCGACGGCCGTGTCCGCCGTCGGGACGCGCTTGCCCAGGCCGACCTCGCGCACGGGGCGGTCGGTGTCGTAGGCGAACGCCAGCACGTCGCCGTTGCTCGAGAACCCGTGCCCGAGCCGGTCCGAGACCGGCAGTCCCAGGTCCCGGGACCGGAGCAGGATCTGGGTCGACCCCAGCGTCCCGGCCGCGAGCACCACGACGTCGGCGGTGACGAACCGGGGCGAGGCGGCGGCCGAGCCGCCGAGCGCGTCGAAGGCCACCCGCCACTTGCCCTGGCAGCGGCGCACCGACTGCACGGCCACCTGGGTGAAGATGTGCGCCCCGTGCGCGTACGCGTCGGGCAGGTAGTTCATCAAGACGGTGTTCTTCGCGCCGTAGTTGCAGCCGGAAACGCAGTCGCCGCACAGGGTGCAGGCGTTCTGCGGCACCCCGGCGGCGTTCGGGCCGTCGGCGAACGTCACGTTGATGTCGAGGCGGCTGGCCTGGCGGCCCAGGCCTTCCGCCGCCCGCTCGAGTGCCCGCAGCTTGGGCAGGTCCGGCCAGCCCGCCGGGTACGGGTTGGACCCGAGCATGTCCCTGGCCGCCCGCATGAAGGGCCGCAGGACCTCGGGGTGATCCCGCAGCGGCGCCGGCCACCGGCTGTCCGCGAAGACCGCGTCACCCGGCTCAAGGGCCACGTTGGCGTTGATCAGCGAGGTGCCGCCGAGACCGCAGCCGGTCAGGACGGTGACGTCGGGCCCGATGGTGAAGTCGAACATGGCCGTCGCCGACCCGTGGTCCGCCTTGGGCGTGTGGACCTGCATCTCCCGCAGCGCCGAAAGCGCGGTGTTCGGGTACTCCCCCGGATGGAGTTCCTTGCCCCGCTCCAGGACGCAGACGTCCCGTCCCGCCCGCGCGATGCGGTCGGCGGCGATCGCCCCGCCGTAACCCGAGCCGATCACGACCGCCGAGTAGTGGTCCCGCATCTGATCAACTGGACGGGATAGCATTTCCATCGAGGGCTCCTATTGGACGCGACTCGCAATCAGCGGGGCGGTGCGGGCATTACCATACACCAGGAATCAGCGCTGAACAGTGACCGGGTGATCATGTGAGCGCTCCTGTGGTTTTTCCTGTGGGTGCGCACGTATGGTGGGCTTCTGAGCTGCCTGCCATTATGAACCCGGGCCAGGGCCAGCCGTGTCCGACGGCTGGCCCTGCGCGGGTCTTAGGCGGTAATGTCACGCATCGGGGCTGACAAAAAATATCGCCACTTTGATCTTCAATTCCTTATATCACGCCAGGTCCGTAAAAGCACTGCACGGAATTTCGCACGGGGAGCGATTCGTGAGTGGACCGCGAATTACCGTAATCTCGGGGAAGAAGCACGTGAATCACGAGAAGGGCCCGCCGGGACCGCTTGAGCTGAGCCACCGGGTCCTGCGAACCGGCGAGGCCGCCGTGGCGATCGCGGGCGAGCTGGACATCGACACCGCCGACACGGCCTTCGGGTACGTCCGGATGGTCATCAACCGCCACCGCGGGCCGGTCGCGGTCAGCCTGGCCGGGGTGCGCTTCTGCGACGCCCGGGGCCTGCACGCGCTGGTGCGCATGGCCCGGCACGCGAAACAGGCGGGCTGCCCGTTCCGGGTGACCTCGCCGAGCCCGATGATGATCAGGCTCATGCGGACCACCGGCCTGGACGGCATGTTCCTGGCGCCCACCTAGACAGCCCCGGGCCGGCGCGCGACAGAAAGTCACAGGCGCCCCATCCTGCGTGACCTGGTGCCGCTGCCGGTGCCCCGCACGGGCGGCCGGGGGCGTGATCACGAAGGTTTCGAGGCGTTATAGCGCCCCTTTTCTTACCTGCTGACCGAATCCTTCGTGATCATGGCGGTGAACTTCGCGATCATGAGAACGAACGGTCAGCCCGGTGCGAACGGGTGTCACGCGAGCACCACGGGCACCGCGGGCACCACGGGCACCACGAAACCCAGAGAGCGGCTCAGCTGGCCTGGGGCGACCTGGCGTCGCGGATCGCCGGGGCGAGGAGGGCGGCCAGCGCGCAGGCGGTGATGACCGAGGCGCAGGTGATCATCGCCCACGACGGGGAGGCCGCGTGCGCGACCGCGCCGAGCACGTTGTTGAAGACCAGCAGCGCCCCGCTCTGGACGAGGACCAGGAGTGCCTGGACCCGGGCCAGGTGGCTGCGCGGCGCGGCGCCCAGCAGGACCGGCGCCAGGCTGCAGGTAAAGATCCCTACCCCCACGCCGACGACGGCCGCCCCCGCTATCGCCAGGGTTTTCTCGGCGGCGAGCCCCATCGCCACCTGGCCCGCGGCGACGATCGCCAGGGCGAACGCGGACGCGAGCCCCGGCCGGGACGGCGACCCGCGGCGGGCCACGAGGACGCCCACGACGATCCCGCCCGCGGCCTGCGCCCCGACGATGAGACCCGCGACCGCGGCGGGCCAGTGGTGCTGGCGTGCGAGGAGCGGCACCAGGAGCGAGGTGACGGGGATGACGAACCCGGCGACCCCGCCGACCAGCAGCAGCAGAGCGCCCAGGCCCGGGGTGCCGAGCGCGACGCGGATCCCGTCCACCGACTCGCGGAGCAGACCGCGGCGCGGCTCAGTCGGCGGGGTGTACCGGGGACGGATCGCGATCAGCGCGGCCAGGACCGCGGCGAAGCTGACCGAGTCGGCGGCCGAGGCGGCCGCGAACCCGGCCAGGCCGACTAGCGCACCGCCGACGGGCCCGCCGACCATCGTCACGAGCCGGCCGGTTACCCCGTTCAGCGCCAGCGCCCTGGGCAGCTGCTCGTCGCCGACCAGCTGGCGGGGCATCGATCCCGACGACGGCAGGTAGAACGCGTTGACCGTGCCGAGGATCAGGCCCGCCGCCGCCAGCAGCGCCAGTGGCGTGCCCCACCGCCAGCTCACCAGCGCCAGGACCGCCGCGACCCCGAGCATGACGCTGTCGCCCGCGATCATGACGCGCCGCGCGCCCAACCGGTCCCCCACCGCGCCCCCGGCCAGCAGGAGCACCGACTGCGGCAAGTTCACCGCGGTCAGCACCAGCGCCGCCGCCGGGCCGCCATGAGCCGAGGCCGCCCAGCCGAGCCCGAAGTACAGGGCCGCGTCGCCGACCTTGGACACCAGCGCCCCGCACTGCCAGACCAGGTAGGCGCGAGGAAGACGGGCAGCAGAGGGTCTCCCGGTGGCGGTAGCGGTGGGTGTCATGCGCTGACCCTAGAGGCCGGCACCGACATTCGCCGGGCCTCAGCGAAGGGACGACGACAGGCGCATCAGAGATGAGCAGCAGGCCGCCGGCCGCGGGCTGGCGGTGGGACCCCAGGACCGTTCACGACCGGGCTTGTCCCTATATAGAACACTTGACAGGGACATCGGGACCTATTTAGAGTTCTTATATGGGAATGCGATTGACCGTTCAGGTTCAGCTGATCTTGCAGGCGCTGCTGCGTGATCCGGCCAAGGAGGTGTACGGGCTGGAGGTGTCGGAGGAGACCGGGCTGCAGCCCGGGACCGCCTACCCGATCCTCCTGCGGCTGGAACACGAGGGCTGGCTGGCCAGCCGCTGGGAGGACATCGACCCGCGGGCGGAGAAGCGCCCGGCCCGCCGGTACTACCGCCTGACGGCGGGGGGCGCGGCCCAGGCCAGCGCCGCCCTCGCCGGCGCGCGGCGCCCGAAGGGCACGGCACTGCACCGTCTCGCGGAGGGAGGCGGCACCGCATGATGCCCCGCACCGGCCCGCGGCTAAGGTGGGCGAAGTTGCTGGCCCAGACGGGCATGTGGGCCGCCATGACCGCCGCGCTGACCCTGGCGTCTGTCTCCGTCTCGCGTGGGTGGACGTTCGCGGCGGCTGGCGGCACCCTGGTCTTCGCCGTGCTCACCCTGATCGTCAACCTCGCCGCCGCCGACGCCCTGCCCGGCGGGCGCCGGTGGGGCAGGCAGCGCGGGGGCGCCGGCCTCAGCGGGCGCGGCCGCGATGGCGATCACGGGCCAGCGGGCCAGCCAGCGCACCCGTGGCCCGCGCTGGCCGCGGTGTCGCGGCTGATGCCGCCCCCGGCTGGCGGTGATGATGTGGGCACGGCAGGTCCTGCGACGGGCACAGCCCGGCCCGCGGCGACCGGGGTGAGAGCGGACGCCCTTCATGGTTCCGGATCCGGCCCGGGCGCCTCGGCGCTCGGGCCGGCTCGCTGACAACCTTCCCCGGGCGGGTGACGTGTGAGGGGTCAGAAGAACGAGCTGACCGGAGGTGGTAGTGAGAGCGCAACAGTGGACGGCGTTCGAGGAATTCGCGCAGGTCCATGGTGATGCCCTGGTGCGGCTGTCGTTCGCGCTGTGCGGTGATCGCGGGAGGGCGGAGGACGCGACTCAGGAGGCGCTGACGCGGGTGTACCTGCGCTGGTCGCGGCTCGCTGACCCGCTGCCCTACGCGCGGCGCTCGGTGGTCAACGCGACCCGTGACTCCTGGCGGCACCGCAGCCGCCGGGAGCGGCGGGAGCAGGTCGTCGCCGGGTACGCGGAGGAAACCCTGGTCGCGTTCGATGACCTCGTCGCCGACCGGGATCGCCTGACGAAGGCCTTGCTGCGGCTGCCCTACGGCCAGCGCGCGGTGGTCGTGCTCCGGTTCTGGCACCAGCTGTCGGAGCAGGAGACCGCCGACGCGCTGGGGAACTCCGTGGGCACCGTCAAGAGCCAGGCCAGCCGCGCCCTCGGCCGGCTCCGCCAGGAGCTCGCGTCCGATCTTCTGCCCGTTAACCGAACCTGAAGGAGTACCGATGAGTGAATCACAGCTGGCCGAGCACGTCCGGGTGGCGCTGGATGAGGCGACCGCGGGCATGCGGGCCCCGGCCGACGCGGCCGAACGCGCCCGGAGCAGGGGCGTGCGCCGCCGGGCGGGCCGCGGGCTGCTGGCCATTGTGCCCGCCGCGGCGGTCATCACCGGGGTCGCCGTCGTCGCGCACGGCGGCGGCGCCCCGGCCCGGGAGGCGAGTGCCACCCGCGCGCCGTCCGTCAGGGTGAAGACCGACGCCTTCATTACCCACCGGGTCGAGGCGGTTCTGTCCACCGCCGACAACTTCATCATCACGACCAGCGCCACCAGCGGTCCCGGGCAGGTCACGACCGACTACCTGGACCCGGCGACCGGCACGACGCGCTCGGTCGTCACCGGCAGCGGGGACAAGGCCGTCTACTGGATCCAGGCCAGCGTCAGCGGCAACGAGGACCAGTGGCGGACCACCTACGTCGACTACACCACCCGCACCTGGTGGACGAAGGCCTCGCACTCCGGCCAGCTCGGGCAGGACACCAGCCCGCTCCCGGTCCTGTCGACGGAGAGCACGCCCGCGCAGATCAGCGAGGCCCTCGCCCAGGGCTACCTGGGCATCGGCAGCAAGGGTGAGGTCAACGGGCACGCCGCCATCGAGCTGATCTACGCGGGACCCCTCGCGGCCAAGGCCAGCGCGGTCCGCTACTGGGTCGACGCCACCACCTACCAGCCGGTTCAGATCGACATGCCGCCCTTCACCGCCGCCAGCACCATCACCGAGTCCTGGGTTCCCAAGACCCCGGCCAACACGGCGCAGACCGACAAGCCCCAGGTCCCGGCCAGCTTCCGGCAGGTCCCCCCGTCGGCCGCCTTCAGCTAACGCGAACGGTCCGGTGCGCCTGTCCGTCCCGAATCGGGGGCCGGGACGGACAGGCCGGCGCCGGGCGGAGTGCCCACCGCCCACCCGGCGAACAGAACCGCCCGCTACCCACGGCCCGTGCTCGGCCAGGTCTGTCTGTCTGCCTTCACAGCGAGTAGGCCGGGAACGGTGCCCAGCCCTTGATGGCGAACGCGCCGCCGTCGCGGGTGACTTCGAGGGCGCTGTGCCCGCTGAAGTGCGCGGGCAGCACCAGCGCGGTGTTATCCGCGGCCCAGCCGAGCAGGTCCCGCCTGGTCGACCTGGCGGCGGCCAGGTCCACGCAGAAGCAGCTGCCGAACTCGGGGTAGATCACCTGCAGGGGGGTGTGCAGCAGGTCGCCGGCGAACAGCGCCTTGTCTTTTCCCGAGGTCAGCACGACGGCACTGGCCCCTGGCGTATGGCCGGGGGTGGCGAGGAGCCTGAGGCTGCCGTCCACGACGTGGCCGTCCTCCCATAGCTGTACCTGGCCGGCGGCATGCACAGGCGCCACGCTGTCTTCGAACACGTTCTCGTTCAGGCTCCCGGCGATGGCGGGGTTGCTGGCCGGGTTCCAGTACTCGAAGTCGGTCTTGGGTATCAGGTAGGTGGCATTGGGGAAGGTCGGCACCCATTCGCCGTCGGCCAGCCGGGTGTTCCAGCCGACGTGGTCGGCGTGCAGGTGGGTGTTGATCACCAGGTCGACGTCCTCAGGACGGATGCCCGCCGTCGCGAGGTTCTCCAGGTAGCCGAGCGAGAGATGGTCCCACGCGGGCAGGGCCGGGCGGGACTTGTCGTTGCCGACCCCGGTATCGATCAGGATCGTCCTGCCGTCGCTGCGCAGCGCCCAGGTCTGCATGGCCGCCCGCACGATGGTGTCCTCGGCGGTGAGGTGGTCGGGCTCGAGCATCTCGCGCTGCTCGAGCCACTGCTGAGCCGATGAGTCGGGGAAGAACTGCCCGGGCGTCATGCCGACCGGCCCGTGCTGCTCCTCGACCCGGATGACCGTGACGTCGCCAAGCTTGATCTCGTCCATGGGGTTCCTCTTCGATAGCTGGTCGATTGCGCTCCCCAGTGTTGAAGGCCAGCGGGTTCGGTGCCACACCCTGACAGGGGTAGGCAAGCGCGGCCGGGGATTGATCACGCGGCCGGGCACGAGGATCGATAATGGCGGTATGTCAGGTCACGAGCGGGCAGGCGAGCTCGGCGCGTTCCTCAAGGCGTGCCGCGCACGGGTGCGGCCCGAGCAGGCCGGGCTGGTCCCCTACGGCGACCGGCGCCGGGTGGCCGGCCTGCGCCGCGAGGAACTGGCCCAGCTCGCGGGCGTGAGCTCCTCGTACTACGCCCGGCTGGAGCAGGGCCAGTCCCGCCACGCCTCGCCGGAGGTTCTCGACGCCATCGCCGCGGCGCTCGCGCTCGATCCGGTCGAACGCCAGCACCTGCACGTCCTGGCCGAGTCGGCCGGACGGCGGCGCGTGACCAGGCCCGCGCCCAGTGAGCGGGCCGACCCGGCCCTGATCGAGCTGCTCGACGCCATGCCGACCGTCGCCGCGATCATTCTCGGCCGCCACAGCGACGTGCTCGCGTGGAACCCCATGGGTCACGCCCTGCTTCTCGGGCATCTCGACTACGCGTGCGTGAACGTGCCCGGCCGGCGTCCGAACTTGACCGAGCTCGTCTTCCTCGACCCGGACATGCGCGCCCTGTTCGCCGACTGGCCAAGTAAGGCCCGGGCCGTCGTCGGCAACCTCCGCCTGGCCGCCGGGGCCCACCCCGGCGAGCCCGCGCTCGCCGCGCTCATCGACAAGCTGCTCATGGCGAGTCCGGAATTCAGCGGCCTGTGGGCCGATCAGACGGTCCAAGCCTGCTACACCGCGCACTACAAGCTGCACCACCCGCTCATCGGAGACCTCACCATCACCCAGCAGACTCTGCGCTCGATCCAGGTTCCCGACCAGACGATCGTGACCTGCACGGCCCCGGGCGAATCGGCCGCGACGGCGGCCCTGTCCAAGCTCGCCCAGAACCAGTCTTCGTGATCATGTAGCCAAGCTGGGTCCGTGAGATGTGATCTGACGTCACGCGAGCACGGCGAGCATCAAGATAGCCCCCAGTAACGTCAGCGGGGACGGCTGCTGTCCCGCTGCCCGACTGGCCCGGTCTCCAGGCCGAACCCTCAGCCTTAGTTACTATGTATTGCGGCATACATGCTATAAATGAGGCAAGGAAGGTGCCCGCATGGGACAGCGATCAGATGCCAAGCAGAAGATGGTGCAGGCGGCCAGGCAGCTCATCCGGGAGCGCGGCTACGGCGCGACCGCCTTCTCCGATGTGCTCACGCTCAGCGGCGCACC
>Ga0302314_10014798_pt1 | contig 13311 bp, 14 predicted proteins | sample III_Palsa_N2_3_FD_200533 | JGI IMG/M metagenome (GOLD analysis project Ga0302314, IMG submission 200533) | Peat permafrost microbial communities from Stordalen Mire near Abisko, Sweden - III_Palsa_N2_3 | ecosystem: Environmental > Terrestrial > Soil > Palsa > Peat permafrost | place: Sweden...
GTCCTCCGGCGCCGGTTTTGTTTGGGTTGAGACAGGTGCGGCTATTGGGTTACGGGCTCAGCCGGCGCCTTGGGAGCCTTGAGGTGCGGGGCTTTGGCTGGCGGGGCCGGGCTGTCAGGGGCTGCGGGAGCGGTCGGCGGTGGCGGCGTTGCGGGGAAGGCTGAGCCCTTCTTGAGGTGGATGTCGCCGTTGTCCGTGGTTAGCGAGATGCGGGCGCTGCCGGAGCCAATCTGGAAGGTGGCTGCCTTGGTGTCGCTGTCGTCGAGGGAGGGCATGTTGTAGTCGGAGACGATGTCGCCGTTGTGGGTGCGGACGCTGACGCTGGCCGAGGCGTTGGGGACGAGCGACACCTCGATGTCGCCCTTGCTGTTCTTGGCTTCGACGGCGTAGTTGCCGGCCGGCTCGACGGAGATGCGGCCGTCGCGGTCTTCGGCGTACGAGTCGCCATAGATCTGGCTCAGGTCAACGTCCTTGGCGTGGGTGGTGACGCGAACCGGGCCCTTGGCTTCGGTGACGCGCAGGTCGTCGGAGTTGAGGGTCAGGTCGCCGGGCAGGCTGCCTACCTGCAGGTCGGTGATGGAGGTGTGCAGGTGGATGGGGCCGCCGGTGTTTTCAATATGCACGTCGCCGAGGATCTCGCCCGACTGGGTAACTTTGCCCTTGATCTCGGAGAGAGTCAGGTCGTTGATGTCGCCGTCGGAGATGATGTCGCCGTCCACCTGGTGAGCGGAGAAGTCGTGGCGGCCGTTGGGAAAGTGGACCTGCACGGAGCCGGCGATGGAGCTTAAGTGGACGTCGCCGTGCGCGGCGGTGAGGTTGAGGCCGGTGCCGAGGCCGGCGATGGTGACGTCGCCATGGCCGGCGTTGACGGTGACGCGGGCGGACTTGGGCACGGTGACGGTGAGATTGAGACGGCCGCTGTTGTTGCTCTCCGATTTGACCAGGACAGCGTTGCCGCTGACGGTGACATGCGCGGCTTCCGAATTGAAGATCTTTTTGGCTTCGTCGTCGTTGTTGGCGTAGGCCACTTCGTGCGACTGGACCTCGACCTGGTTCCCGTCGCCGGCGGTGATGCTGACGTCGCCGCGCGGGTTCTGGATCTCGATGGAGCCGTTGGCGGGAATGGTGGAGCTCAGCGTCTGCTGGTCGAAGTCGCGCTCCGGACGGCCGAAGGAGTTGAAGAAGTCGTCGCCGCTGTCGCCGAAGTTGGCGCGGAACGGGCCCCACCAGTTGTTCCAGCCGGCAGCGCCCAGGCCGATGACGGCCAGCAGGATGAGAAGGCCGACGAAGCTGCCGCCGCGGCGGACGGGGACTTTGCGGCTGGCGTCGATGGCCCACTCGCCGAGAAGCGCCAGGCCGGCGCCGATGAGCAGCAGCGGCCACCAGTGGGCGTACCAGTTCCAGAAGCCGTCGGCGGCAATGCGGCCGGTGATGACGAGGAAGGCGACCACGCCCACGCCGATGAGAATGATGGGGCCGACGATGGAGGGAACGCGCGGGGCGTAGACGCCGCCGTAGTAGCCGGCCTTGGCGGCGTAGCGCTGGGCTTTCATGGCATCGCGCTGGGCGCGCCAGGCGGCCTTTTGCTGCTCGCGGTACATGCGCCACTGCGTTTTGGGGTCGTATGCCTGGTAAGGCGGTTGACCGCTGCCGGGAGGCATGTTGGGAGGGGTGCTCATCGTTGGCCTCCATTGGTGTCGTCTTCGAAGTCGTGGTTGTGCGCGGGCACGATGGCAGTGGATGCCGGCGCGGGCGGTTGGGCGGCGGGCGCACCGGCATAGGGAGCACCGGGATACGGGGCGCCAGGGTACGGTTCGCCGGAATAGGGCGCGCCCGGATAGGGAGGCGGCACAACGCCGCCATCGGCAGCCAGGGCGGCTCGTTCCGCCAGCGCGATGAGGCCGGCCAGGATCAGGTAAAAGGGCCAGCTGTGCCCCCAGCCGATGATGTGCGACTGGGCCAGCAGGGCATTGATGCCGACAAGCAGAAGAAAGGCAGGGCCGCGCAGGCGGCGGATCAGGATGTAGCGACTCACTTGGGACCTCCTTGCGACTCGCCGAGACGGCGTACCACCAGCCAGACTCCTAGCCCGATGAGGAAGACGGGCCACGAATATTCAATAAGCCGGCCGTTGAAGATATCGAGCTGGCCGAGCAGGAACAGCGTGCCGAGAGCGATGAGGACGATGGCGCCGACGGGCGCGCCACGGTTCCAGAAGCTGCCGCGCCAGTAAGCCGAAGGATCAGGCTGCAGAGGCTGCGGCGGAGCGTTGGGGTCTACCGGGCCGGGAGCCGGCGGCGCATAGGGGTTCTGCCATTGGCCCTGGCTGGGCGCCTGTCCGGGAGTTTGGCCGGGAGCCTGATAGGGATTCTGGTAAGCACCACCTGTATAAGGCGCCTGCCATGCTCCGGCAGCGGGCGGCTGGTAGGCACCGGGAGGCGGAGGCTGAGTTGCGCCGGTGGTCGTCCCCGTGGTCCAGGGATTCTGGCTGGGCGGCGCGGAAGGCGGCTGGCCTGGTGCCTGACCGGGCCCCTGACCCGGATAATGCGGATGCTTGCCCAGGTTCAGCCAGTTGCCCACATCGTTGAGGCCGAGAGGATCGGGCACGGGCAGGCCGTCGCGTAGCGCCTTGGCGGTGTGGAAGGCTTCGAAGGACTGGTAGAGAATCCAGGCGGGGATGAAGATGCCGAAGATTCCCGAGACGTGCGCCATGCTGACCAGCACGGCGAAGATCACCACGTGGATGAGGCCCTTGAAGAACTGGCCGTTGTACATGGCTCCCACGCCGGGGATCAGTCCCAGTACCGCGGCTGCGGCAGGATTGGGCGAGCCGGTGGAGACCGGGACGAAGGGTTGCGGATAGGTTTGCCAGGCGGCAAAGCAGGGCTCGCAGAGGACCTGGCCTCCGGGGGCGGTGCGTACGCAGCCGGCGCAGAGGGCCTTGCCGCAGTTCTGGCAGAAGGCGGTTGCGGGGGTGCCGGGGTGATTTACGCAGTCCATTTTGTGCTCCTTTCCCGAACTTCCACAGAGGAGCCGCCGGATTGCGCGGAGCCTTCCTGATCTTCCACAAAAGGATCGGCCAGGATGGGAAATGTGAGGGAAGATTCCAGTAAATCAGTGACTTCGTTGTAGGTTGGGCTCACGGACTGCTGAGGAGGGTCCACGCGGGAACCCCCATCCTTGTGATTCGGATTTTGGCTGCCGGGATTTTCTTTTGACTGGCCCGGTGCAGTGTCGTGGCCTGGGGTAGCGTCGTGTCCAGGCGCCGAATTCTGGCTCGGCGTCAGGCTGTTTGAGTCTTCCGACGTGCGGCGGAGTTCGCGCATGCGGGTCTCCACCTCGTAGACGAACCGCAGGTGGTCGTAATAGCGGATGACCGGAGTAGAGGCCATGTTCACCCGGCGCTCTACAAAGGACCGGATGTTGGTGGGCTTCAGGTCAGCCAGACGGATGCTGCTGAGCTTGACGTTGGTCAGATTGAGGGTGAGGGCGATGGAGAAGAAAGCCATGGCTGCCGTCATGAACAGGCGGGGCTCAGCAAAGCGCCGAACCTGACCCATGAAGCCGGGGCGCTGCCAGGGCTGGGGGATGGGCAACACATCGCTGCCGGCGGTGACCAGGCCGTAGCCGGCTACCTGGCCGGGGCCGGTCTGGGCAAGAATCTTGTCGAGCAGCCCGGCAGGGACTTCGGGCTCGGGCGAAAGAAACTCCAGCCACTCCAGCCCGCGGCGCGACTCCTCGTAGAGAGCCGTGCAGGCCGCGCAGGTGGCCATGTGTGCGTTGAAGGTAGCCTCGTCCCTGGGACTCAGCAGCCCGTCGAGCGCATCGGCAAGCAGGGTTTCCCACTGGCCGCATTCTGGGGAGTTCGGGATGTTTGTGCGCTCTACCATTACATTACCTCCCGTTTATTACGTTCCAGCAGGCGCGCCAGTTCCGCGCGGCCCCTGCTGATGCGGGACTTCACGGTGCCTTCGGGTATGCCGAGCACCACGGCGATTTCCTTGTAGTCAAGGTCTTGCAAGTCTCTCAAAATAACCGCCTCCCGTAGTTCGACGGAAACTTTAGCCAAGGCGCCCTGGACCATCTTTGCCAATTCCTTCTGGGCGGCGGACTCGTGCGGTGAAGGGCTGCGCGAGGTGAGCCGGTCGATGGGGCTGAGCTCTTCGCTGGTCTCCCAGCCGTCATCGAGGGAGCCGGTAACCCGCTGATTCTTAGTGCGGCGGAAGTTGTCCACCAGCAGGTTGCGGGTCATGGTGGTGATCCAGACCTGCAGGCTGCCGCGGGTGAAATCAAAGCTGGCCAGGTTGGAATAGATCTTGAGGAAGACGTCCTGGGTCATGTCCTCGGCGTCGGCGGGGTTGCCGGTAAAGCGATAGCAAAGTCCGTAAACGCGGCGATGATGGGTCTTGACCAGCTCCGCCCACGCGGCTGAGTCGCCGTTCATGCAGAGCCGCACGACGTGGGACCAGTCGACTTCCAGCGGATTTCCCTCCACGCGCGTCCCTCGGATAATGGGGGCAGCCAGCCGGCCTGCCTGCCCAGCCGCCTGCGGCCGCGGCTTGCCGGCGTTGGGGGCTTCCAGGGTGCGGCGTTGCGGCCGGGGTGGCGTCGCCAACCCTATCACGCTCCAGCTTAATGTACCCGCGCATTCCATAAGCGGTTAATACGCGGGAATTCTCCGGATAGTTCCCGGGGAGCAAAGAGGGGGCAGGCGGGGCTGGGCGTTCTGCCGAGGAAGCCGGCGGCGGCCGATGGAAAAGCGGAGGCGGCATTTGGCGGAAGCGGCGCTTGTTTATAATCAGACGGGCACAAAGCGGCTTGTCCGCCTGCCGTATGGAGCCAGAGAATGACCTTCGACATCCAGGAGATCCTGGGTTTCCTGCCGCACCGCTACCCCTTCCTGATGATCGACCGGATCATCGAATTTGAGCGCCAGAAGCGGGTTGTGGCCATCAAGAACGTGAGCATCAACGAACCCCATTTTCAGGGGCATTTTCCCGGCGCGCCCATCATGCCGGGCGTTCTGGTGATTGAAGCCATGGCGCAGGCGGGCGCCGTACTGATGCTGAGCGAGATGCCGGACCGCGAAAACAAGCTGGCGGTGTTCACGGGCATCGACAATGCCAAGTTCCGCCGCCAGATCGTGCCGGGTGACCAGTTGCGGATTGAAGTGGACGTGCTGAGCTTCCGCACCCGTGCCGGCCGCATGGCAGGCAAGGCGATCATCGACGGCAAAGTGGCGTGCGAGGCTACGCTGACCTGCATGATTGTGCCGCGGCCGGTGAAGGCCGCGGGCTCAGAGGCTAGAGCGCCTGAGGCCCGGGCTTCCGAGGCAGCAGAGTGAGTATTCATCCCAGCGCGATTGTTGCGCCCGGAGCGGTGGTTCCGGCGTCATGCACGGTGGGGCCGTTTTCGACCATCGGGCCGGACGTTGTGCTTGGCGAAGAGTGTGTGTTGATCTCGCATGTGGTGCTGGATGGACGCACTCGAATCGGCGCGGGCAACATCTTTCATCCCTTCTCGGCAATCGGCGTGGCACCGCAGGACCTGAAGTACAAAGGCGAGCCGACGGAGACGGAGATCGGCGACGGAAATACCATCCGCGAGAATGTGACGATCAGTCGCGGTACGGTGGGCGGCGGGGGCATCACCAGGGTCGGTTCCGGCTGCCTGTTGATGGCTTCGGTACACATTGGGCACGACAGCCAGGTGGGCTCGCACTGCATCCTTGCGAATGCAGCCACGCTCGCCGGGCACGTCATCATCGAGGACTATGCCACCGTGGGCGCATTCAGCCCCGTGCACCAGCACTGCATCGTGGGCAGGTACGCCTTCATCGGCGGCGGGACCATTGTGACGCAGGACGTGCTGCCGTTTTCGAAGTCCTCGGCCCGGCGGGAGAACAAGGCCTTTGGTGTGAATAGCGTGGGTCTGGAGCGGCGCGGCTTCAGCCCGGAGCGGATCAAGGCGCTGCAAAAGGCGTTTCGGCTGCTGCTGGTATCGAAGCTGAACACCACGCAGGCGCTCGAGAAGATGCGCGAACTTGAGGGCGAAGACGTAGCTATGCTGGTTGGCTTCATCGAACGCAGCGAGCGCGGGGTGATCAAGTAGGGGCAGTTCAGGCAGCGCCTTTCCATGAGCGCCTGCAGTTTCTTGCCGGGGAGCAAAATGCCGGATCGAACAGCGCCGCGGAGATCGCTCCCGGAGGGAGTAACCGAAAATAGCCCAGGGTGGAGTCCGCGCATGCGGACGAAACCCTGGGATGCGCCGGCCCGCGGCGCGTCGCGTCCCGGAGGGACGCTCGAATGACCGCCCGAAATCCAAAACAACCGCGCGATAGCGTGAATGATTTGCTGTGTCTCGTCCGCCCCTACGGGACTTGGGACGTTTGCCCGCCGCATCCCCAGGGTTGCGCCCGCATGCGCGGGCTTCACCCTGGGCTATTCTCAATGCTCCCTCCGGGAGCCAATGCGCGAAGTTTATCCCCAGACATAACGCGGGTCATGATCAATCCCGTGCTTTTTCAGGATTGCCAAGAACTCTGCCTGGAAATCCCGTTTCGCATGGTGCTCCTTTTGTCCGGCGATGTAGGCGAGCGTGGCGCTGACCTGGGATTGTCCAATAGAGAACGCACCATAGCCTTCCTGCCATTCGAAGCGTTCGACATGGCAAGTTTCGGTCATCCATCGCGAAGAGAAACTTTTGATCTGCTGCATGGCCATGGCAATCGACAACGACGACGGCAGCGACAACAACAAGTGCACATGGTCTTCGGTACCGCCAATCCCCGGCGCCTTCATCCCATGTTCTCTGGCTATGCCGCCCATATACGCCCAAAGGCGCGGCTGAATGTCAGCGATGATCGTTTTGCGCCGCTCCTTGGTGGAGAAGACGCAATGAAACAGCGAGCAACAATAGGTGTGTGACATGGCAGAAGCGTATCGTACCGCGCATCTCGCAATTCGTCTCGTCGAGCCTTTCCGCGTTTGGCCGTCGGCTTCGCGCATGATCGCCCGGTTCCCGGGCGGACAATGCCATCCTATAAGGTCCGATTCCACGCATTGTTGCCCATATTTCGTCCGCCCCGCCGGGGCTTGGACCCGTTGCGCCTGCCGAACCCAGGGTTGCGCCCGCCGTTGCGGGCTTCACCCTGGGCTATTCTCAATGCTCCCTCCGGGAGCACTTCCGGTTTCCGACGACCGGCTTCTCCCGACGCATCTTGGCAAAACGATCTCCCGGTGCTCCCCATGAACCTCGGCCTCATCGCCGGCAACGGCCGCTTTCCGTTTCTTCTTCTGGATGCCGCGCGGGCGCAGGGGCTGGCTGTCGTTGTCGCTGCCATCCGCGAGGAGACGGATCTTGAGATCGACGCGCGCGCCGCGGCCGACCCACAGATCACAGTGCACTGGCTGTCGCTGGGCGAGCTTTCGCGGCTCATCGAAACATTCCGGAAGGAAGGCGTCACCAAGGCCGTGATGGCCGGCCAGGTGAAGCACAAGCAGATTTTTTCTTCCATTCGCCCGGACTGGCGGCTGGCCAAGCTGCTGCTCAACCTGCGCACCCGCAATACCGACATGCTGCTGGGTGCGGTGGCCAAGGTGCTGGGTGACGAGGGGATTGAGCTGATCAGCTCGACCTCGTTTCTGGAGCCGCTGCTGGCGGGCGAGGGCGTGCTCACGGCGCGTGGGCCCGATGAGGACGAGCAGAAGGACATTGCCTACGGGCTGGGCGTGGCGCGGGCGGTTGCGGGGTTCGACATTGGACAGACTGTCGTTGTGGCCGCCCAGGCCTGTGTCGCCGTGGAGGCGATGGAAGGTACGGACGCGGCCATTGAGCGGGCGGGTACGCTGATGAGATCGCTGGAAATGGGCGCAGACAGTCGTGGTTTCCCCGGTCTCAAAATCGAGACCGGGGGCACCCAGAGTTTGGTGGACGAGAAAGTGACGACGCTGACGCGCCGGCTGACGGTGATCAAAGTCGCGAAGCCGAACCAGGACATGCGGTTTGACGTGCCGGTGATTGGCATGCGGACCGTTGAGACGATGATTGCTGCCGGGGCGACCTGCCTGTCCGTCGAAGCTGGCCGGACGCTGCTGTTCGATCGCGATGCCCTGCTGGCTCGGGCATCGGCGGCCGGGATCGCCATTGTCGGCTCGCCGCGCGGCGCTTGATGCCGCAGCCGGAAATTCCGTGGGCAGGAATTTTCGAGTCTATCCCCAACCATAGCCCGTCCAACCAACTGGAGGTCCCCATGAAAGTACCGGTGATGACGAAACCCTTGTTCTTCGCGCTATCCGCGGCTCTGGCGGTTGCGGTGGTTTACGGTTATGGAGCGGGCAGCAGCACCGTCCACGCAGCCGATGACACCATGCCGGCCGTGGGGCAATCCGCGCCCGGCTTTACCCTTCCCTCGCAGGACGGCTCGCGGATTTCCCTCGACAGCTTCAAAGGCAAGTGGGTGGTGCTCTACTTCTATCCCAAGGACATGACCACAGGCTGCACCATCGAAGCGCACAACTTCCAGCGCGACCTGGCGCAGTACGAAGCCAAAAACGCCGTCATCGTCGGCGTCAGCGTAGACACCCCCGACAGCCACAAGCAGTTCTGCACCAAGGAAGGCCTCACCTTCCGCCTGCTCGCCGACCCCGAGCACAAGGTGGTGGATCAGTACGGATCGCTGGGGCACTATGGCGACATGACCATCGCCAACCGCAACACCTTCCTCATCGATCCACAAGGCAAGATCGTGAAGGAATGGACCAAGGTGAGTCCACAGGGGCATTCGGCGGAGGTGCTGGCGGCGATCCCGGCCAGCTAAGAGCTTGCGCAGATACCATCGCTGGTTGAACAGTTGCCGCCCCCTCCGAATTGTCATCCTGAGAGAGCGCAGCGAGTCGAGGGATGTGCGGTTGCTTTGTTAAGGTGTCACTTCAGTCGGCAGCAGGTAGAGGCCTCGCAAATGCGGGGCCTTTTCCTTTTATTCTTGCAAAGGGTGAATGCATGGCAACAGAGCTGGCAAGTAAGTTTCGCGCGGAATTGGAAGTATTGCAGGAGGTGCTGCTGGGCCTTTCGCCGGAGCTGGCCGACACGCCATGGCGCGACGGCGGATGGACGCGCAAGCAGATCGTCGGCCACCTGCTTGATTCGGCCGCCAACAACCGCCAGCGCTTTGTGCGCACCGCCATCGACGGGCACTATGCAGGCCCGAAGTATGCGCAGGATGCTTGGGTGGCCGCGCACGGCTATGCGGAGCAGGAGTGGGAGACGCTGCTGCGCTGGTGGCAAGTGGAGCACGAGATTCTGGCGGCCGTCGTCGATCACATCGCCGAAGACCGTCTCGATGCCGGGTGCGTGGTTGGGGATAACGAGCCTGTTACTCTGCGATTTCTGATTGAGGATTACCTCGACCACCAGCGCTGGCACTTCGCTCAACTCACCGGCGGCGCCAAGTGACCTCCGACTTGATTTAGCTTAGCAACGACGACAAGGTCGTGAAGAACTCCGCCGGCGTGGCGATCCGTAAGCCGGTCCGCTGCGCGACCGTCTGGGTAAAGTGCTTTGTGTTTTTGGTCAGCAGCCAGTCGGGTTTCGCAGCCATGGCCGACAGAAGCACCGGCAGATCCGCAGTGTGGCGAATTAAGTGCCGGTTCGCCTGAACAGCATCGGCGCCAGGATAGGGAACCAGTTCCGGACGGGTCAACTTGATCAGGCCCCGATAGTTATCGATCAGCTTGTCTGCAGAGGCCGCGGAAAGCTGCTTCGCGTGCAGCAACAGGTTCTCTTCCACTTCTTCGCGAACCGCTTCGGCCAGCACCAGACGGCAGATTCTCGCTGCACATAAAGACAGCACTGCTTTATCCAGTCCCCACTCCGAAACAATGCCGGAGGTAAGAACGTTTGAGTCCAGAAACAATCGCAATCTGAGTGGCGGAGTCACCTGGCGCGTGGCTTGCGGCGCGACGCGGCGGGTTCTGCGCCACCGGCGCCGTAGCGGCGCTCATAGATGCGCTGGCGCGTGGAGGGCAGCGTTTCGAGCAAAGATTTTGGCGTGACGCCGGCGGTTGTCAGCGCAGCACTGATTTCTCCGCAGAGCTGATCGAAGCGCTGCTGTTCGGGAAGCAGTATCAGTCCGTCGCCGAGCCTCAACACAGCGAACGGCGCGCCGGCTTCAAGCCCCAGGTCCTCGCGAAACTGCTTGGGAACGGTGAGCTGGCCCTTTTCTCCGATCCTGGTCGTGGTCAGATATTCAAGCAGCACCTGCTGGGTCGCCATTCTCAGTACCTCGGTAGGAATATCCTACCATTGCGCGCATTTGCCGGCAGCGCGATGGCAATGCGAAGCAAGCGGATTTCCGATACAATCCGAGTCACCCGCGGTTGACTTTTTCCCTGCCCGCTCAAAAATCCCACCAAGTATCGGAGCCTCTTGATGGTTGCCGTACCTCGTTTTGCTTCACCTTTTCTGTCTTCCTTCCTGCTTGTTTTTGCGCTTCCACTCAGCGCGCAGCAGTTCCCTGCGCCGATGCTCTCCGGGCTCGAATGGCGCGACGTAGGGCCCATGCGCGGCGGACGGACTTACGCTGTCGCAGGCAACGCTGCGCAGCCTGACACTTTCTATATGGGCTCGGTAGGCGGCGGCGTTTGGAAGACGGAGAACGCGGGGCGGACGTGGTTTCCGATTGCGGACGATCGGGCGACAGGCATTCCTATCGGGTCAATTGGCGCGATCGCCGTGGCGCCGTCGGACGCGAACATCGTCTACGTAGGCACGGGCGAGCCGGATATTCGCAGCCAGCACTCGTATGGCATTGGTGTGTTCAAGTCTGTTGATGCGGGCAAGACGTGGAAGTCGGTTGGGCTGGTGGAGACGCGGCAGATTTCGAAGATTGTGATTGACCCTGCCGATCCGAATCGCGTGTACGTTGCGGCGCAGGGGCACGTCTATAAGGCCAATCCGGAGCGAGGCGTTTATCGCACCACCGATGGCGGCGCGCACTGGAAGAAGATTCTTGAGGACGCGAGCGATCCGGACGATGTGGGCGCCGCGGACCTGGCGCTGGACCTGGCGCATCCGCAGACCATCTATGCTTCGCTATGGGCTACGCGCAGGCCGCCGTGGTCGGTGTATGCGCCTTCCAATATGCCGGGCGGAGGTCTGTATAAGTCGACCGACGGCGGAGACTCGTGGCACAGGCTGGGCGGCGGCCTGCCCGACGACGGCTTTGTGGGGAAGATCGGCATTGCCATTGCGCCCAGTAATTCAAGCCGGCTTTACGCGGTGGTAGACGATCTCGGCGCTGCCATCGCGCGCGGCTTTCGGCCGGGTGCGCCGTCGAACGGGCCGACGCCCAAGCCTTCCGGTGGAATCTATGTTTCTGACGATGCGGGCGCGACGTGGCGCCAGGTGAACAAGGAGCCGCGGCTCTGGGGACGCGGCTGGTACTTCGGCCAGGTCACGGTCGATCCGGTCAATCCCGATCGTGCCTACGACATCAATACAGCCACCTACATGACGCTCGATGCCGGCAAGACGTGGGTTCCCGTGAAGGGCGCGCCCGGCGGCGACGACTATCACCAGCTATGGATCAATCCGCGCGACGGCAACCGCATGGTGCTGTCGAGCGACCAGGGCACGGTGGTTTCCGTGGACGGCGCCAAGACGTGGAGCACCTGGTACAACCAGCCGACCGCGCAGATCTATCACGTAGCGGCGGACAATCGCTTCCCATACTGGCTCTATGGCGCGCAGCAGGATTCAGGCGGTGTGGGTGTCAGCGTATGGTCGCGCATGGGCACGCTGGGCTTCCGCAACTGGGAGCCTACCTGCCAGGCGGGCGAGAGCAATACGGTGGTGCCGGACCCCAAGGACGGCAACCTGCTCTACGGCAGCGGCGACCAGCGCTGCAACCAGGCGCTCAATCTGCCTGAGCCCGCCGGCGGCGAGCTGCCGGCTGCGGACCCGGCCGATCCTAACCGGCGCACCTGGACGCTGCCGGAGGTTTTCTCGCTGGCCGACGAAGCGCTCTACTACTCCAACCAGTTCGTGTTTCGTACGCGCGACCGCGGCAAGACCTGGCAGAAGATCAGCCCCGACCTGACGCGGATGCATCCCCAGGTGCCGAAGACGCTGGATGCAGTGACGGCCAAAGACATTGACCAGCCCATGACCGACCGCTTCGGTGTGGTGTATACCATTGGCCCGTCGCCCCTCGATGCAAAAACCGTGTGGGTCGGCACCGACGACGGCCTCATCCATGTAACCCGCGACGACGGCACCACCTGGCAGGACGTGACGCCGCCGGCGATGACGGCTTGGAGCAAGGTCTCGCAGATTGAGGCCGGCCACTTCGACGCGCAGACTGCCTACGCTTCGATAGACCGGCATCGCCTGGCCGACGACGCGCCTTACATCTATCGCACCCACGACGGCGGCAAGACGTGGAAGAACGTGGCCGATGGCATTCCCGTCGGCGCGTTTGTGAACTCGGTGAAGGAAGACACAAAGCAGAAAGGGCTGCTCTATGCGGCCACTGAGTTGCGCGTCTACGTTTCGTTCAACGATGGCGACCATTGGCAGCCGCTCGGTCTCAACATGCAGGTAACTTCAGTACGCGACATCGTCGTGCATGGCGACGACCTGGCGGTGGCGACGTATGGTCGAGGCTTCTGGGTTCTGGACCAGATTTCAGCGCTGCGTCAGATCGCTGCGCGCGGTGCGGAGATTGAGGCGGCTAAGGCCTACCTCTTCGCGCCGGGCGAGACCTATGCCATCCACCAGGGCAGCCAGAACGGTACGCCGCTGCCGCACGAGGAGCCGCAGGAGCTGAATCCGCCCGCGGGCGTGGTGGCTTACTACTGGCTGAAGTCTGCGCCGTCGGGTCCGGTCAAGCTTGAACTCGTGGATGCGAAGGGCAAGATCGCCGCCTGCCTGGCCAGCGATACGCCCATCAAGCCCGTCGATACAGAAGCCATCAACGTGCAGGCCTACTGGGAAGAACCGGCGCCGCCGCCATCGGCTCAGGCGGGCATGCATCGCGTGGCGCTGAATGTGGTTGCGCCGCGTGGCTTCGGCGGTCCGCGGCGGCCGGAAGCGCCGCCTGCGGACGCGTGCCATCCCGCTGGCGCTGCGCCTGTCGTGGAGCCTGTGCCTACACAGCGTGGGCGCGCCGTGGCCGGGCTGCTGCCGGGCGATTACACGGTGAGACTGACGGCGGATGGGCAGGTGCTCACGCAGCCGGTGACCATCAAACCCGATCCGCGCGGGCTGCCGAAGGGCGCTGATCCAGAGCCTGAAGAGAACGACGACGAATAG
>Ga0302314_10014800_pt1 | contig 13309 bp, 10 predicted proteins | sample III_Palsa_N2_3_FD_200533 | JGI IMG/M metagenome (GOLD analysis project Ga0302314, IMG submission 200533) | Peat permafrost microbial communities from Stordalen Mire near Abisko, Sweden - III_Palsa_N2_3 | ecosystem: Environmental > Terrestrial > Soil > Palsa > Peat permafrost | place: Sweden...
TCAGCAAAAGCCCGCGCACCGGTCGCGTTCTGCCTAGCGGGCGCCGCTGCCGGAGCGGCCCTGTATTTCGGGAACCTTGCTTGCGTACCTCAGCAGCGCGAAAAGCGTCCCGGCCGTGGCCAGCGTCCCGGCTAGCATCGCCGTTCCCACGGTGGCAGGGACGATACCGGTCGGGGGGAACCCCAACTACGTTCAGGTCGCGCCGAACGGCAAGTTCGCCTACATCACCAATCAAGTTACACACACGATCACCGTGCTCAACACGGCCAATGACCTGGTGTCCGGGATCATCGACATCCCCCAGGGGCCGCCCGAGTCCGTCTCGTTCTCGCCTGACAGCCGGACCGCCTACGTCAGCGTCTACGGGAGCCACTCGGTGCCTGCCGTCGTGTTCATCGATACCGCTACCGGCAAGGTGACGGGCACCGTGCCGGTGGACACCATTACCGCGGGCCCCTCGGCGACAAGCCCGGACGGACTGTACCTCTACGTGGCGAACCACAACATGGTGCAGGGCCATCCCCAGGATAACGTCCTGGACGTGATCGACTTGGCGACCAAAAAGGTGACCCACGACATCCCCGTCGAGCCGAACCCGCACTGGGTCGTATTCGATAATAAAAACGGGCGGTTTTACGTTACGGATCACATGTCTACCGTCGTCACGGTCCTAAATTCCAACACTAACGCGATCATACCAACGATCGAGGTTGGCGAGACCCCGTACAGCGCAGCCCTCTCACCCGACGGCAGCCGCCTGGCGGTCACGAGCTACAACGGCAACGCGGTCTTTCTGGTCAACACCGTGACCGACAAGGAGGTCGCGGATATCCCGGTCGGGGGGCTTCCGCTAGACATCGCGTACTCGCCAGATGGGCGCTACCTCTTCACGGCAGACAACGATGGCAACACGGTCACGGTGATCGACACTGCGGATAACCGCGTCATTGCCGAGATCCCGACCGGGAAAGCTCCAACGAGCATCTCGGTGCTGCCCGACGGGCGCCAGGCATACGTCACCGACGAGAACAGCGGCACCATCGAGATCCTGAACATTCCGAGGTAAGGGCAGTGCGGCAATAAGACACGACGCCGACCATGGACCGCGCCCGCCCTGAGTCAAAAATCAGCAGCCGGGAACTGGAAGTGGCACGGCAGCTCATTACAGAGGATGAAAGGCGGGAGCTTAATCGGCCAGGCCCGCGTCATGTACTTCTTTGAGGCTCGTAATTATCGGAGGCACAACATGCCACATCGTGACGACGGTTACGAGAAACTGGCTCTGGCCCACTTTTCGTGTGGCGCTGGTGGCCGACGTGGCGCCCACGACGCGTGCTCGAACGGCATGGGTACGTCTGCCTCGAGCTCGCAGTGACGCCGACCGGTGCTGGCGGCGCTCATGATCAAGTTGCTGTAACAAGCCGCTCGGTGTGGCATTCAGCTGCTGGGCAGCGCTGGCAGGGCTCCGGCGTGATCCGTGAATGTCCCATTTCTGGCTACTCAAGGCCGTGGAGGCGGAGGGTCTCGGCCGGGGTGGTGTGGTCACGTCGGCCTTCAGGAACGTGCAGGTAGCCGGCGTCCTTGATGGCCGCGATGATGGCGGCGCGGATGGTGGCCAGGTTGGCGGGCCCGCTGCCGGTACGGCTGGTGGAATTGTCTTCGCCGAACGTCGTATCCCTTATGTGGTGGTGTGCCTCAATGGACCAGTGCTCGCGGACCAGCCGGGCCAGATCCGGCGTGGTGGCATCAGCGCTGGTCAAGCTGGTAACGGCGTAAGCGGTCTCGCGGGAGATCTTGCCGGCGGCGGTGTCCTTGCGCCAGCGGGTGATCTTGATGGCCTGGCAGGCCCAGGGGAAGTCCAGGCCGCTGACGTGGGCGGCCTTCACGGTGCGGGTCTCGGTGCGGCCGTGCCCGGTGTCGCGGGTGACGCTGCCGGCCGGTACCTGCCGCCAGGGCAGCGCCGTGACCCGGCCATACAGCAGCGGCTGGTTCTGCTTCAGCACCGCGATGTAGTGCGCCTTCTTCTCGGTTGCCAGCCAGTCCAGGTTCGCCCGCACCGTATGCAGGGCATCGAAGGTCACCACGGCACCGGTCAGGTCCAGGGGTTCCAGGAGTTCGGTGAAGTGGCTGGTCTCGTTGTGCTTGACGTCGACCTCCAGGTGATCCAGCAGGTGGCCGCCGTGCTCGGCGACGCCGAGGAGATGGACCCGGGTGCCGTCGGCGCGGCGGGCGCCGCGGGAGGTCTTGCCGTCCACGGCCACGGCCCTTAACCGGGCCCGGGCCAGCGTTCTCGCTCTTTGGGCGGCGCGGCGGGCCCGGTAACGGCGCACGCTGGCCGGGGCCGGCCCGCCGCAGCCCCGGCGGCCGGCCGGGCGCGGCCCGAGCAGGGCCCCGGTCAGGGCCCGCGGGTCCAGGCGGTCCAGGACCACCCGGATCGTTTTCTCATCCGGTGCCCGGTACCGGCCGGCGATCGGGTCCCACGGGGCGTGCAGCCGGGCCAGGTCGGCCTGGCCAGCGCGTTTGATCCACTGCCCGACGGCGGTGAACCGGTCGTTCCCGGCGGCGGTGAACGCGCAGAGGGCGATCGCGATCAGGCAGGCCAGCGGGTAGATCCGCCCTTGCGGTGAGCGCGGGTCAGGTAGCGCTTCGAGCCGCTGCCACGCGCCGGCGGCCAGGTTCTCGCCGTCAGGACCGGATTCGACCGCGCGCGCCGCCACGCGCGACAATGCCATTGCGGGCATGCCACACCCCGTTCACGTAGACCTCGAAGACCTACATGATCGACGTGGCATGCCCGTGCCTACAAGCTGCGCAATACCGCCCCTGCCACCGCATACTGCGTAAAACCGGGTAAGTCGGGAACACGCCGGAGCCCTGAGGTGGAACCACGGCCCGTTCGGTTCAAAGTCTCTTACATCCGCTCAGGACTTTAGGCCGCATAAACCGCCATCACCCAAGGCCAGGGCACGCACACACCAAAATTTGACTCGATCATGGCGGCTCCGGCCGCCCAAAGCCCTTAGTGGGTGACCCCGGAAGTTCGCCGGGGTTGGAGGCGTGGGAGCTGATGGATGGGTACCCCTGTGTCCATAAGCGATGTTGCTATCGAGGGCGCAGGCGATGGGGACCTGGCCGAGATCCTGCGGGATTACGAGCGCTTCTGGGGTGACCGGGACCTGCCTCGGTACTTGCACCATCCCATGTTCTTCCTGGAGTTCCGCGACACGGCGTTCGTCGCGCGCGATCGGGGCAGCGGGCAGATCATGGGGTACCTGCTCGGCTTCGTCGCGCCGACCGGCGACGGTTACATTCACTTCGTCGCGGTGCGGGACGACTCCCGGGCGCTGGGGCTGGGCAGGATGCTGTATCAGACTTTCGAGAAAGCGGCGCGCGGCCGCGGCGCGGTCGCGCTGAAGGCCATCACCAGCCCGGAGAACGAAAGATCTGCGGCATTTCACAAGCGCGTCGGGTTCACTGAGATGCTCCGGGCGCAGGACTACGGCGGCAGCGGCCGGACGCGCATCGTGATGCGCAAGCCGCTGTCGTGAGCTGCTCCGGTCACGCGGCACCGGGACGCGATGCTCAAGGCCAGGAGCGGCCATACCTCGGTGCGGTCGCTGGCCAGATACGCCAGGGTGTCAGCCGAGGCACCCCCAGCGGCACCAGGCCGAGCGAGACCCGGCCCGGCGGCGGAACCACTTACACGGGGCTCGATCGAGCATTACGTTCACCTCAGGCTAGTCAGTGCGGAGCTGATCCAGTAGCCCACCGCCGATGCTTTCTGAATATCCCGGAATTACCCTGGGACCCTGGGCCGTTGCAGTCCGGCAGTAGCAATGGCATTATGCGAATTAACCGGGCCCGACCAGCAGTGCTATCCTCCGGGCCGCTCTGCCGGGTAGCTCGCGCCTTCGGGTGATCGATCCGGCTGCTGTGATTCCAGTGGGGCGATTGATCAAGGCTCCGGAACCTGCTAGGGCAGAAGATCTGCGCCCAATCGGAATTAGTCACACACATATAAACGATAATTCCAGGCGGCCCGGCAGAATCGTTCGCTCAGGTACCCGGCAGGGCAATACGTTCGGGGTAAGAGCATTTCCTGCGGTCTCAGGGCCTAAGAATTTCGGGAAAAAGGACTATAGTCCCTGGAACGCCGGGTGCTGAGCGCCATTGAATAAGTGCTCCTCGACTCGAAGGGCGCTGAGATGCCATGACTGCCGACGGCGGGCCACACGATCATCGGGTGCGGTGCCAGCCGTACATGCTGGAGTTGCTGATGCTCGCCCGCGTCGAAGCCGGACTGGCGCCGACCGTGGCCGAGGTCAGCCGTGCGACCGGCGCGATCATTGCCGAGATAGGAGTGGCCAGTAGCGCCGTGCTTGCCGCTGGGTACAGCCGGCGGCACCCGGGCGTTGGACCGTTCCTTCAGGTAAGGCTGAACCGGCTCACGGCGGCGGCCGACGAGGCCATCGCCGCGACGCGGGACGGTGATTCCGCCTCGCTGCGCCGCGTCCTGAATAAGTTCGAGGCGCTGACGTCGGCCATGTGGACGGTTCACGAAGCCGTCCGCGAACCGGCGCTGGCTCGGCCGTCATCTGGGCGGCCTGGAACGGAGCCAGCCGCGACCATCGTCTTGGCCACGGGGCCAGCCGGGTGAACAGGAAAGCGCGGATCCTGACCGCCGCGGGGGGGACGGCTGCGGGTGCGGCCGCCCTCGCGGCGAACCCTGCCGTCAGGCAGGCGGCGCTGCGAGCCGGCCGATTCGCCCGGCCGCTTGGGCGTGACGCAGCCCGGCCGCCGGTGCCGCCGCCCATGCTGCCCGGCCGGTGACCGCGGGAGAAGATCGTGGCGTTCCGGCACGCGGGCTGTTAACAGGCTGCATCGGTCGCGACTATCCTGTCGCGCCGTTACCGGGCTGGACGGTCTGCACGGACAGGATTTGCACCGAGGTAATGGCGCAGGCCCTGGCGTCCAAGGTGAGGTAGAGGGGATTGGTCTGGCCCGGCGGGAAGACCCTCAGCCGGTGAGCAGTCACGACCTGGCAGGCCGGCGACGGGTAGTTCATGGCGTCGGTGACCCTCAGCTCCGCGTGCGCGACCGCGCCTGGCGTCAGCGTAACCAGCTCTCGCGGGTAGGTCGGATCTTCGGTGGCCGCCGCGCCGAGCTGGCGGCCCGAGGCGGTGATGAACGAGACGCCCGGGTAGCCGTACAGCGTGCAGGTCGCGCCGGAGGTGTTGGTGAACTCGATCGGGTAGTAGGTGCTGCCCGCCGCTCCGCTGCCGGGACCAATCGACGCCGCCAGGGCCGAAGTCACGCAGCTCGGCGGACCCGTCGGCGCCGGGGAGGACGGAGCCGGGCTCGTGGTCGCCGAGGGCAGTGCGGTAACGGTTACCGTCGTGGTCACGGGCGGGCGGACGGGCGGGGCGGACGCGGCTCCGCACCCGGCGAGGAAGCCGGCGGCGGCCAGCAGCACGACCAGGGCGCTTGCCTGCCGGGGCGCGGTGCGCGCGGACTTCATTTCTCGTCCTCCTGCGCGGGGGGAGTCGGCTACCGGTAATCCAGGCTGCCCTAGGCGAGGTGGCCGTACCGGTCGTGGAAGGCCCCGGGTGAGAGTCCCGCGGCCGCCGCGATCGGGTGGAGCTTGTCCGGGTCCTCCAGGTCCTCGCGGTCCAGCCGGATCATGTACTCGCGGGCCACCCGGTACGAGCTCGACTCGACGTCCACCAGCCTGATCCGTACCCGCCCTGTCTCGGGGTGGCTGAACGACCCGAAGGGCAGCGCCACCATGTGGCCGCCCTGGATCGTGATCATGCCGCCGGGCTCGTCGCTCTCCAGCACTCGCTTCAGGTACTCGACGGCGCCGTAGCCGAGGTCGCGGGTGTACTCGATGTCGAACGGGATGGGGGGTGCGCAGCGGAGCTCGTAGCCGATGTTCTTGCCCTCGACCGTGATCTTCTGCCCGCGCTCCTTGAAGCGGTCCTTGAGCTGCTTGGCCAGCAGGCGGTCCAGCTCGAGTTCGGCCAGCCGGACGTGACCGTGCTCGTCTAGCTCGACCTCCGGCATAGCCTGCTGGAGCTCGTCCTGGGACAGGCGCAGGCCGATGCCCTCGGCGAGTACCGCCACACCGAAGGGACGGCCGTGGGCGATCCGCTTGAGCATCGAGGTCTCCAGGACGTCCACCAGGCGCGACAGCCGGAGGGGCTCGTCGCCGGGGAACTCCTCGGCGATCACCGTCAAGGTGGCCCCGGCCGACTTCCCGATACCCAGGGCCAGGTGGCCGGCCGAACGGCCCATGGCCACCACCAGGTACCACCGCTGGGTGGTCATGGCGTCGGTCATCAGGTTGTTGACCAGCTCGACCCCCACGCTCCTGGCGGTCTCGTAGCCGAAGGTGGGCGTGCCGCCCGGTAGCGGCAGGTCGTTGTCGATGGTCTTCGGCACGTGCGCCACGCGCAGGCTCCCTTGGGCCGCCTCGGCCAGCCGGGACGCCGAGAACGCGGTGTCGTCCCCGCCGATCGTCACGAGCGCGTCGACGCTCAGCTTACGCAGCGACTCCAGACAGGCGTGCAGCCGCCAGTCCGGATCCGCGGCGCCCTCGTCTCGCACCGTCGGGTTGGCCCGCGAGGTCCGGATGATCGACCCGCCCAGGGCGTGGATCCTCGACACGTCCGTGATGGACAGCGGCCGTGCCTCCTCGACCCGGCCCTCGATGAGATGCTGGAAGCCGTCCATGATCCCCAGGACGTCCCAGCCGGAGTTCCGCGCCTCGATCGTGGCCGCGGAAATGACCGAGTTCATCCCCGGAGCCGGGCCGCCACCGCACAAGATCCCTAGTCTCATGGCCTAGGCCGCCTTGGGAGGCACGCCGGCGTCGGGCTCAGGACTCCACGTTCGCCGCCCGGCCTGCGGGATGATCTTGACGGCCTGGTGCGAGCAGGACCGCGAGGGCTGCCACCACCAGGATGAGAAACGATAACGAGTGCTGCTGCCATGATTTACTCCCAGGTGTAGTCGGTCCACCGTGGCGCCATCCGGCGCAGCTAGCAAGCCGGCGTTGGTCAGGGACAGCCGGGCCGAAAGTCCTCCCCGGGTTGCACGCGACCGCTCTGGCTGAGGTCCCGGGCCTCGGGACGTAGGTCCCCGAGGCTGGTGACCCGCAGCCCTGCCGCCGCCCGCTGGTCACCGGGCAGCCTTAGATCATGGCGCAGAGGAGCGATTGGCTCCTGCTGACCACTGGACTGGCCCGGGTGGAGGGCGAACACGTCACGTACACCCGGGCCAGCAGCAATCTCCTCGGCCGCAGCCGGACCGTGGCCGTCGTCGGGCCCGCCGATCATAGTGTGCCCGCACCCGAGGGATCGAGCCTCCATGGCCAGTGAGCCGAGAACTCGCGCCTCCGACCAGGACCGGGAGCGACTGGGGCCAGGCCGGTGCTGTGGTGACTGCCAGCGGCGGACGTCGCCGGGCTGCACATCACGGCCTCGTCCGCCGCCCGGACGATCCACGATGCCCGCGTCCTGCACGTACAGGGCAATCGTGGTTATGAGTTTCGCGGGACTCCCGGTTCAGCTCCGCGACCGCGGATAGGCAGCGCACGGCCGGTTCTCCGTGGTCGATGATGGCGAGCCTACGCATGGCCGTCATGTCGACTCCCCAAGTGGGCTATTCGAGCACGTAGGTGCCAGGCGCCTCGGCGAGCGGCGGGTGCTGGCGGTTGCCGAGCGTCGCCCGGGGCGCCTTCTCAGGGCCGGAGCGGGCGATCAGCCACTCGGTCCAGGGCCGCCACCACGAGCTCTTCTCCACGGCGGCCGTCTTGACCCACTCGTCGGGATCCGCCGCCGTGGGGGGGCCGTACCAGCGGTCATAGCGTTCGCTGTCTGCCGGGTAGACCACCGACTGGATGTGACCGGAGCGGATCAGGGTCATCTCCGTGTCGCGGCCGCCGACCAGATGGGCGGTGTCGTAGCAGGCGCGCCACGCCGTGATGTGGTCGGTGTAACCGCCGACGTGGTAGCTGTCGCAGGTGACCTTGGTGAAGTCGGTCTTGACGCCGAGCAGTGTCGGCCCGTTGCCGTCCCACCCGTCCATGGCCAGTGCGCTGGAGTCCTTCGCGAACTTCGCCGTGGTCCGGGTGGCATCGTCGTTCCAGGCCAGGACGTCGAACGGCGCGGGCGACTCGCCCTTGAGCCATCCGCTGACCAGGTAGTTGAACACCAGGTCGTTCGGCCGCAGCATGGCGAACAGGCTGCGCAGCGTGGTCCCGGGGACGATCTCGTTGTTGGCGGCGGCGCGCTCGAGGATGGTGCGCGCCTCGCCGGTGTCGAGCATGCCCACGACGTTCGGCTTCTCGCCGGTCAGCATGGTCACCACGAAGGTCGCCGCCCCGGCCGACTCATCGCCGATAGCGGCGTAGTGCGCGAGCACGTAGGAAAGCGTGATGCCGCCGGCGCACAGCCCGAGCAGGTTGATCTTCTCGCTGCGGGTGATCTTCTTGACCACCTCGTTGGCTCGCTCCTCCGCGGCGATGTATTCGTCCAGTCCCCACTTCCCGTCGCCGCGCTGGGAGTTCGGGTTCCGCCAGACGACCATGAAAACCTGCAGGCCCTGGCTGACGGCGAACTCGACCAGCGACCGTCCCGGCGAGAGATCCAGGATGTAGTGCCGGTTGATCTGCGGCGGGATCATCAGGACCGGAATGCTACGAACCTTGGGCGTGGTGGGCGTGTACTGCAGCAGTTCGAACATCTCGTCCCGGTACACCACGGCACCCGGGGTGGCGGCGATGTCCTTGCCGACGGTGAATTGGCTGCGGTCAACCATGGATGGCATCCCGCCGCGGGCCATGTCCTGCAGCATGTTCTGGGCGCCGCGCACGAGCGACAGGCCGCTGGTCTCGATGGCCTTTCGCAGTGCCTCGGGGTTAGTGCCCAGATAGTTGGTCGGAGCCAGCGCGGCCGCGATGACGTCGGCGGCGAAGCGGGCGCGCGCTTTATTCTGCCAGGAGCCGTCCACGCCCTGGTACATCCGTTCCATCCACATCTCGAACAGCCGGTAGGACTGGCCCATGGTGCGGAAATAGGGGATGTTTTGCCACGCCTCATCGGCGAAGCGCTTGTCGCGCTTGTCGAACGAGATATCCGACTGGCCGAGCGCGATCTTGGTCATCTCTGTGGCTAGCCACGGCATTTCCTTCGCGACAGCGGCGGGGTCGGCGAGATCGGCAATGGCATTGATCATGTCCAGCGGCAGCATGCCGGCCGCCGTTTCGGTCGCCTCTGACATGATGTCCGTGGCGTTGGCGGGTGCTTCGTTGGCGTCCATGACTCTCCCACAGAGTGCTACTACAGGGCAGGCGATAGCGGTGGAAACGCCGGGCCTGCCGGTCCGTAATCTCACTGTTACGACCTCCAGGGGTCGGCCAAAAGGGGCTTAAGTCCCTAATGCGATGATCTATGGCCGGTTCTCGCCGGATCACGGACCGTAACGCCCTGGTTACATGGCGCCGGGCCGGAGGAGGCCCGAGGAGGCTGGCTCGCGGCGGTCGAGCCGCGGTCCGGGACCTTTGGCCCTTATGCGGCCACGCCGATCGTCCTAGGCTCGGCTCGAGCCGTCAGAAGAGAGCACAAAGCAATTTATCTTCGTCCTCACGCCTCATAGGTTCTCGCTCGGCGATCTGGCAGCCGCGGACCACACATTCGTCCAGGTCATGATGGCCGACATTAGGGAGATGCTCCTACATGGACTTCGAGTTGACCGATGAGCAAGAGCTGATCCGCGAGGCGGTAAGGGAATTCGCCGACGCCGAAGTGGCACCGATCGCCGCCGAGCTCGACCGAGATCACCGTTTTCCCACCGAGCTTCTGCCGAAGCTGGCGGAGCTGAATCTCATGGGCATGCCCTACCCAGAGAAGGTGGGTGGCGCGGGCGCGGATTACGTGAGCTACGTCATCATGATCGAGGAACTCTCGCGGGCGTGCGCGACCACCAGCGTCGTCGTGTCGGCGCACAGCTCCCTCGCCACCTGGCCGATCTACAAGTTCGGCACCCCGGAGCAGCACGACAAGTACCTCAGTGACATGGCGTCAGGCCGCCGCCTGGGGGCCTTCGCCCTGACCGAGCCCGCCGCGGGCACCGATGCCGCCGCGGGCACCTGCACGGCGGTGCTGAAGGGGGACGAGTACGTCCTGAACGGATCGAAGATCTTCATCAGCAACGCCCCGTACGCCGAGATCTATGTCGTCTTCGCGAAGACCGATCCGGCGGCGCCGGGCACGCGCGGGATGAGCGCGTTCATCGTCGAGCGGGACACCCCCGGGTTCTCCGTCGGCGAGGCCGAGCACAAGCTGGGGATCCGCGGCTCGAGCACGCCGCCCCTCTATTTCTCTGATTGCCGCATCCCGAAGGACGCGCTGCTCGGCGAGGAGGGCACAGGCTTCAAGATCGCTATGCAGACCCTCGACGGCGGCCGGATCGGCATCGCCGCGCAGGCGCTAGGGATAGCTCAGGCCGCGCTCGACGCATCGGTCGCCTACGCGAAGGAACGCGTCCAGTTCGGCAAGCCGATCGCGACCCTGCAGGCCATTCAGTGGATGATCGCCGACATGGCCACCGAGATCGACGCTGCCCGGCTCCTGGTCTACCGCGCCGCCTCGTGCGTAGACAACGGCCGTCCCTACTCCACCGAAGGGGCGATGGCCAAGCTTTTCGCCTCGGAGACCGCCACCCGGGTGGCCGGCAAGGCCATCCAGATCCACGGTGGGTACGGCTATACGGAAAGCTACCCGGTGGAGCGGAATTACCGTGACGCCAAGATCACCGAAATTTACGAGGGTACTTCCGAAGTGCAGCGCATGGTCATAGCGAGAAGCTGCCTGCGGTGAGAATAACCGACCCAGGGTCAGGAGGATCGCGATGAGGATTGTGGTCGCCTACAAGTGGACCCGCGACCCGCAGGAGGCCACGGTTCGTGCCGACGGCACGGTGGACTGGAGCCGGGCCAAGCCGGGCCTGTCCGCGTACGACCCCGTGGCCATGGAGCTGGCCCGCCAGCTCGCCGAGGTCGCGGGCGCCGAGCTGATCGGCGTGACGGCCGGGGGTAAGGGCGTCGCGGTGCCGATCGCGTCCAAGGCCGCCCTGTCCCGCGGCCTGGACCGAGTGGTGATCGTCGAGGATGAGTCGCTGGCCGAAGCCGGGAGATCCGAGCTGGCCGCGGTGCTGGCCGAGGTGATCCGGCACATCGGCGACGTGGACCTGGTCGTCACCGGCGACTCGTCGGTGGACGTGGCGGCCAAGATGGTCCCGACCGTGCTGGCCGGCGAGCTCGGCTGGCCGGCCGTGGCCGAGGTCACCGCCGTGTCCGGAACAGGGGTCCAGGCCGGCGCGCTGCGCGTCGAGCGGGCGGTGCCGGGCGGCGTGCAGGTGCTCGAGATCCGCGGTCCCGCCGTGCTGGCCGCCTCCGCCGACGCCGCGGCGCCGCGCGTGCCCGGCATGAAAGAGCTCCTCGCAGCGGCCAAGAAGCCAGTGGAGCTCCTCGACCTCGCAGCGCTGAAGGTCCCGCCGAGCAGCGCGGTCATGACCGTCACCGGCCGGTCGCGCCCGGAGCGCAAGGCCCGCAAGGGCCAGCTCATCGACACGACCGACCCGGCCGCGGCCGCGGCCGCGCTCGTCGCCGCGCTCCGCGCGGACGGCACGCTATGACTACCACAGGAAGGACCCGGCAGTGAGCGTGAACGCCTGGATCGTCGTCGGGGATCAGCCGGCGATTGGCAACCTCATCACGGTCGCGCGCTCCCTGGGCGGCCCGGTGGGAGCCGTGGTCGCCGGACCCCGTTCGGTGGCCGAGACGGTAGCGGCGAGCGGCGTGGACAAGGTGGTCTGGTGCGGCGGGCCGGACGACGCGCCCGCCGAAGCCAGCGCCCCGACGGTGGCAGAAACCGTCGCCGCCGATCCGCCCCGCGTGGTGCTTGGTGGCCGCAACCCCGGCGAGCGGGTGCTCCTGGGCGCCGCCGCCGCCCGGCTCAAGGCGGCCGTGCTGACCGGCGCCCGCACGGTCTCGCTGGACGGCGACGACGTCATCGTGGTCAACGCCGTCTTCGGTGACATCGCCGACGAGACCGTCACCGTCTCCGGCCCGGTGGCCCTGCTGCTCGACGGCGGCTCCGTGCCGCCGGCCGCTGGCAGCACTGTGCCCATCGAGGAGGCCGCGGCCGCGCCGCTGGCCATGAGGGTGATCGAGACCAGGACGTCCGGCTTCGACGAGGTGGATCTCAACGAGGCTCACCGGGTGATCGGGATCGGCCGCGGTTTCAAGGCCAAGGAGGACCTGGCCATGGTCGACGCGCTCGCCGAGACCATCAACGCCGAGGTCGCCTGCTCCCGCCCGGTGGCCGAAGGCCTGAACTGGATGGGGAAGGACCGCTACATCGGCAGTTCCGGTGCGCACATCGCCCCCCAGCTCTACTTCGCCATCGGCATCTCCGGCCAGCTGCAGCACATGGTCGGGGTGGTGGGCGCGGAGACCATCGTCGCGATCAACTCCGACCCGAACGCCGCGGTCTTCAGCCAGACCGACTACGGCCTGGTCGGCGACCTCTATCAGCTCGTGCCGGCGATCACCGCCGCCCTGAAATAAGGGTGCCCCGATGACAGAAACAGCTGAGCCCGACTTCGAGGTCATCGTCATCGGGGCCGGCATCGCCGGCTGCGTCGCGGCCTATCAACTTGCCCGGCAAGGACGCTCGGTGCTGCTGATCGAGCGGGGTGAGGCGCCCGGTTCGAAGAACCTGTCCGGTGGCGTCCTGTACTCCCGCGGCATCCAGCAGGTCTTCCCCGACTTCCTCGACGCGGCCCCGGTCGAGCGCCGGGTCACCCGCAACTACATCAGTTTCCTCAACGCCAACAGCTCGGTCGCCATCGATTACAAGGACGCCAGGCTGGCCGACCCGGTCAACGCCGTCACGGTGCTGCGCGCCAAGCTTGACCCGTGGCTGGCCGCCAAGTGCGAGGAGGCCGGCGCCCTCCTCATGCCCGGCGTCCGGGTGGACCGGGTCCTCACCGAGGACGGCCCCGACGGCAAGCGAGTAGTCGGCGTCCAAGCCGGTGACGACGAGTTGCGGGCTCAGGTGGTGGTCGCCGCCGACGGCGTGAACTCCTTCATCGCCAAGGAAGCCGGGCTGCGCCGCAAAGAGCCGCTGAACCACCTCGCCGTCGGCGTGAAATCGGTGGTCAAGCTGCCCAGGGAGACGATCGAGGCCCGGTTCAACCTCACCGGCGACGAGGGCGCGGCCATCGCCGCGGTCGGCGACTGCAC
>Ga0302314_10014802_pt1 | contig 13308 bp, 12 predicted proteins | sample III_Palsa_N2_3_FD_200533 | JGI IMG/M metagenome (GOLD analysis project Ga0302314, IMG submission 200533) | Peat permafrost microbial communities from Stordalen Mire near Abisko, Sweden - III_Palsa_N2_3 | ecosystem: Environmental > Terrestrial > Soil > Palsa > Peat permafrost | place: Sweden...
GCCCCCATTCCGCCCTGTCCGATGACGTCGTCGATGACGTATCGGCCGAGGTTTTGGCCCGGAAGGAGGGGCATCCCGCTGGTCATAGCGCGAACTGGCCGCGCTCGTCCGCGTGTCATCCGTTTGAGCGACTGGAGCGACGTCCGGCGAGCGCTAGAAAGACCTCGTATGAACGCTCTCCGCTCCGTTGTCGGCGTGATCTCGGTGGCTCTCGCGGGCTCGCTCGTGGTCGGGTGTGGCAGCAGCGACGGCACCAGCGACGGGCCGGTGTGGACGGCCGCGACGAGCCAGGGGCTCGCGTGCCAGTCCGACGGGATCTACTCCGACGGCGTCCGTCCGGAAGGGTGCCCGATCGGCAAGCCGCCCCCGCCGGCGCCGGTCATCGCGCCTTGTCCGAGCGGTCTCACGTGCAGCCTCGTGGCGTCGACGACCCTTCCGGCGCCGGTCTCGGGGTGCGACACCCCGGCGCTCTTCACCGAGGCGTCGTCGAGCGGGCAGATCACGACCGAGTACCTGGTCTCGACGTGCCCGACGACCACCAACGGGCCGGAGATCACGGCGTGGATCGCGGCGAACCCCACCTTCAACGCCTCCGAGACCAACACGGTCCCGACCCTCGCGGTCCTCTCCGACGGCGTCTACCTCAAATACATGCCCCCGACGCCGACGTCGTTCCCGGGCAGCGACGAAGACGCGGGGAGCACCGCCACGACCCACGAGCTGCTCGACCCCTCGGGCAACGCGCTCCCGTGCACGGTCTTCTACACGGTCCCGCCGGGATCGTACCTGACCTACGAGGCCGCGTACTGCGTCGACACTCCGTCGGTCGAGACGTGGGCCGCGTCGCCGTTGAACATCCCCGTGGTCGCCGGAGTCTCCGGCGGCGGAGTGCAGTCCTCGATCGGCGACGGCTTCCCCAACGCGCCTACGGGCTACGTCTACGTCGTCGAGTATTCGATGTATCGGCACATCGGCGGCATGTGCCCGCACGGGTGCGCGGGGTCCTGATCGGCGCGCGCACCGCCGTTCACCGCGGCGCGAGGAGGCCCAAGAAGCTCGGGAAGTGCAGCTCGGCGACCGCGAGTTGCTGACCGTCCGGTGACAGCGCCGGCGCGCTGAACCAAGCGTCGCGGGTCGTGGCGAGGATGCGCGTGTGGCCTTCGAGATCGGACGACGCCGCGACGTAGGCGTCACCGGAGTCCCTCATCCCCGTCAGCACCAGGCGGCGACCGTCAGGCGAGTAGCTGACGTACTGCGGGTTGAACTCCGGAGTCATGCGCACTTGCCGCAAGACCTTCGACGCGATCGAGACGTAGTTGACGGTCTTCGTCCCCTCGACCGTGAAGACGATCGTGTCGGCGGAAGGCGAGAGGTCCCAGTTGCGAGCCACCTCGCGCGATCGAAAGATGGGCTCGCCCTTCTTGCCCGTCTCGAGGTCGACGGGCGACCACACGGACGAGTCGCGCGTGCTCTCGAGCGCGATACACCGAGAGCCCGACGCCACCCGCACGCAGCGCAACGTCGTGTTGCACGCGATCGTCGCGTCGTCCGCCGCCAGCGCGCGGAACACCTCGTGCTCACCGCCGCCATCGATTCGCACGAGCGCGCACGGCTCACCGGCGTCGACGCGCCGCCCCTTCCACGCGACCAGCTCGCCCGTGCTCATCACGCGCGCGCCCTCGACGTCGCGGGAGACGGCGTCGGTCGAGCCCGCGGGAGTCGTCCGCGCGTAGAGCGCGAACCGACCCTCGCGGTTCGAGGTGAACGCGAGCCGATGATCGTCGAGCCACCCCACGGGCGTGTCGTCCGCGTCGTCGCTGGTGAGCGGAACGAGCGGCACCGCGAGCGCGCCGAGTCCGGGCGCGAGCGGCGCGGTGTAGATCTCTCGCCGAACCTGGATCTTGATGAAGGCGACGTTCTTCTTCTCGGACGAGAGCCGCTGCACCTGCGCGTCCGGCCAGACGTAGACGTCGCGAGGGGGCGCGGCCGGCTCGTCGTTGGCGTCGAGGGCGATCTCGACGAGCGCGCTCCCCGTGCCTCGCCGGACCACCATGAGCAGCCGGTGCGGCTCCGGCCACCCGAGCGCGGCGCCGCCCACCGAGTTTCGAATCAGCGGATCGTCGGAGACGTGGTGCGTGCGCCGGCCGTCGGCCGACGTGATGTCGACGGCGGCCACGTTGCGGAAATCGACCGCTCCGTAGACGACGCTGTCCCCCGAAGGCGACCACTCGGCCTGGGCCCCCGACCCCGAGCTCGTGAGCCTCACGGAGACGTCGCTGGTGATCGACTCGACGTACAGTCCGTCGTCCCGCATGACGAGCGCGCGGGTGCCGTCCGGCGAGACGTGCGCCCACTCGCACGCGCGGCGCAGCTGTCCGACGATGCGCGTCGCGCCGTCGATCCCCACGCCCCAGAACGTCCACGGGTTCTCCGCGGTGTCGAGCAGCAACGCGAGGCTACCGTCGGGGAGGTAGCCGGCGAGCGACTGCGATCGAGGCTTGGCCGCCGCAGCGGGCAACGGGACGCGGACCGCCTCTCCGCCGCGAATGGAGCGCGTGAAGAGGACGACGTCCGAGCCGGGCTCGTAGGCGGAGTAGGCGATCGTCTGGCCGTCGGGGGAGAGGCGGACGTCGGCGATGTCTTCGCCGCCGAACGACATCCGGCGTTCGTCGAACGTATCGAGCGGCGCGACGGACGCGGCGGCGCTGGAGGGGGGGGCCACGGACACGGAACGCGCGCGGCTCGGTCTCGCGGCGATCCACACCGCGATCCACACCCCGAGGCTCGCCAGGGCGACTGCGACCGCGATCCCGCCCACGCGCCAGGCCGCGCGCGAAGGAGCCGCGTGCTCGCGCGGTTGCGGCGGCGCCGTGCGCCCGCCCGTGGACGCGGCCCCCGACAGCGCGCGAAGGCGCTCGACGATCTCGCTCGCGTCGCTGAAGCGCGCAGTCTCGTCCTTCGCGAGGCAGCGATCGACGATCGCCACGAGCGCGGGCGGCACGTCGGCCACGAGCTCCGCGATCGGCGTAGGGGTCTCTTTCCAGATCGCCAGGGCCGTCTCGAGGAGCGACCCGCGGAGGAAGGGCCGATGCCCCGTGAGCATCTCGTAAAGCACGATGCCGAACGAGAAGACGTCCGCGCGTGCGCTGGGCGGCTCGCTGCGGAGCTGCTCGGGCGACATGTACTCGGGGGTTCCCACGAGAGTCCCTCGGCCGGTGACCGGCGAAGGCATCGTCATCGCGAGCTCGCTCACGTGGCTCAGATCGTCGCGCACTTTCGCGATGCCGAAGTCGAGGAGCTTCACGTCCTCGCCGTCGATCATCACGTTCTCCGGCTTCAGGTCGCGGTGGACGACTCCGGCTTGGTGCGCGCGCGCGAGGGCGCGAGCGATCTCGGTCGCGATGTGGAGCGCCTGCGCGACCGGCACGGGACCGCGGCGTACGACGTCGCGGAGCGGTTCGCCGCGCACGAGCTCCATGGCGATGAAGATCGTGCCGCTCGCCTCGCCGACCTCGTAGATGGTGGCGATGTTCGCGTGGGTGAGGGCCGCCGCCGTGCGCGCCTCGCGGAGGAGGCGCTGGCGGTCCGCCTCGTTGCTGGTGAACTCCGGCGGGAGCACCTTCAGCGCGACGACGCGACGGAGCACACTGTCCTCGGCCTTGTAGACGACGCCCATCCCGCCGCGTCCGATCTCGGAGAGCACGCGAAAGTGCGAGAGGGTTCGACCGACCCAGGGGATGGGATCGGAGGGGAGGGGCGTACCGGACATGCGCAGAGCGAATCCTAGTACACCTCGCCCAGGCCACCACCCGCGCCCCGCGGCGCGTCGCGCGCGCGCGTCACCTGTTCGGGCGGCTCCGCGATCCGGTGGCCAACACCTTCACTAGGGCGAGCGGCGCCGCTAGTTCGCCTTGTAGGCGTACAGCTGCCCGTCGCCGCCCACGAACATCCGGCCGTGCACGGCGATGGGCGTCGTGAAGCGACGCACGTTCGCGGCGGTGTCTCCGGTGCCGCCGCCTTTGTAGATCTGTGTGCCGCTGACGAGGTCCCACGCGAAGAGCTGGTTCCCCTTGTCGGCCGCGAAGACCCACACGAGCGGGTCGGCCGCGACGCCGTCGCTCGACGTGATGCTCGGTGAGCCGACGCCGCCGGAGCTCGCGCACCACACGGGGGTCATCTTCTGTGCGGCGGTGGGGTCGAGCTTCACGACGATCAGATCGCCCGACGTGTTGTTGGGGCAACCGATGGCCGGGTTCGTGCCGTTCGGGCGGACGACGACGTACGTGACGCCACCGATGGTGGCCCACGCGCCGCCGTTGGTGATCTCACCCGATTGCACTTGGAGCGCGCCGACGGTGGCGAGCTTCGCTTGCGTGGCGATGCCGCCGAGGGCGAGACGGTCGTTGAGATAGAGGTAGCCGTCCTTCCCTTGAGCCATGACGAGCGTCGACGGCGTCATCGACGGCGCGTCGATGACGAGCGGGCCCGATCCGCTGAGGTCGACGTCGCTGTCGTCGAGGTCGGCCCAGTTGTACGGCGCGAAGTAGTCGGACGTCGTGTTGGCGAACGTGGGGCCCGGGTCGAGTCGGAAGATCCCTTCGCTCTCGGCCCACGTGGTCTTCGAGCCCCCTTCGCCGTTGCCGGTGGTGACGTAGATGCTCTGGCCGTCGCTCGCCGCGCCGCCCGGTCCCCAGATGCCCGCGCCGGCGACCTGCGTCGCCCACGCTTTGGCCCCGGTGCCGCTGAGCGGAACGCCGATGACCCAGCCGTGGTAGGTGCCGCAGTCGCCGTAGTGGCCGCCGTACGGAACGTACGCGACGCCGTTCACGATGAGCACCGCGCCGCGCTCGTTCTGCGGCTGCGGCGAGAAGGCGAGGCCCGTCGGATCTTTCATCGTGGAGGCGTCGAGGCTCCACGCGACCGCGCCGGTGTCGATCGAGAGCGCGTAGATCATGTGCGTCTGGATGTTGTTGTTCGTGTCGGCGACGGCCGAGTCGAACACGATGAGGCGCGTCGCGAGATCGATGGCCGGCGTTCCGGTGATGCCGATGGGGGTGATGTTGCCGCAGCCTGCGCCGGTGTTGTCCGGCGGGGTGGCGACGTTCTTCTGCCAGTCGACCGCGCCGGTGGTCTCGTCGAGCGCGAAGACCGTCCCCGCTTCGGTGGCGAGGTAGAAGGTCCCTTTGCCGCCGACGCCGTTCTCGACGTAGACGGGCGAGGCGTAGACGTTGCCGGTGACCGTGCCGGCGAACGACGTGTCGCGAATGAACGTGGCGGCGGCCGTCTCGGTGATCGCTTTGTCGACGAAGAAGCCGTCGCGATTGACGTGGTTGTGGAACTGGAGGACCGACGCGCCGACAGGGGGGCCTGCATCGGCGCCGCCGCCGTCGTCACCGCCGCTGCTGCTTCCACCGCTGCTGCTTCCACCACTGCTGCTGCCGCCGCTGCCGGATGCGCCGCTGCTGCTTCCGCCGCTGCTGCTGGAGGCGGAGCCGTCGGGGGAAGACGAGGCGTTCGTCCCCGAGCTTCCGCACGCCGCGAGAGGCGCGAGCGCGAGAGGGGCGAGGAGCGCGAGCGGGGCGAGACGAGCGAGCGGCGCGAGGCGAAGGGATCGGCGCATCAGGACCTCCGTAGCGAAAGCCTAGCCCTCGCACGCGAGTGGGTCCTCTCGCGAACGCCGAAAGAGACGAGAGAAAAAAATGAACGTGGGAGCGTTGGATCGCACGCGGTCCATGCGATGGGGTCGCACACGGTGCGTGATGGGTCGCGGCGCGAACTGCACTCTGGTCTGCGCGCCCGTCCGGCGCTTCCATCGGGGGGCGCGCGCCCTTAGCCTAGTTCCATGTCCCACGAAGTCGAACGCCGCCATGCGGCGTTCGCGCTGCTCGGCGGCGCCCTCGTCCTTCATTGCAGCAACTCATCCAACGACAACGCCGGCGTCAATTGCTCGGCCATCAATCCGGACGCATCCTTCACCCAGGATGCCGGCGTGTGCTACCCGGACAACGATGGCATCAACGGTGGGTCGTACCTGATCGCGCTGGACGTCAACGACACCGGGTTCTTCGCGACCGCCGACGACGCGGGCACGAAGAACATCATCGCGACCCAGAACGACGCCCAGGTCACCCTCACGCTGACGAACACGGGAACCAAGCCTCACGGCTTCGAGCTCTCGTGCACGAGCGTCTGCCCCGCCTACTCGAGCCTGCCCGCCGGATGCTCGCCGAGCGCATGCTTCCCCTCCAATTCGACGATCGCTCCGATCGCGCCAGGTGCGAGCGTGACGATCACGTTCGACACGCCGACGCCCGACGGCCTCATCTATCCGTTCAAGTCGAGCGATCCTGACGACAGCAGCGTGCCAGGGCTCAACGACGGACAGTGGAGCCTGATGTGACTTCGTGCCGCGTGCGGACTCCGTCTTGAGCCCTCGGTCGCTGCGCGTTCGACGCGCCGTCCAGGTGTCGGTGCTGATTCTCGCCGTGGCTCACGCGAAGGGGGCGCACGCGCAGGTCGTCGAAGCCGAGCCGGTCGCGCCCATCGTCGCGCCGTATCCCGCCGGCGAGCTCGCGCGCGAGGTGCAGGTCACCCTGCAGGTCGTGGTCGACGCGAGCGGCGAGGTCGAGTCGGCTGTCGAGAGCTCGCGCATGCCCCGCGACACGCCCGACGCCTTCGTCCAGGCGGCGGTCGCTGCGGTCAAAGGGGCCAGGTTCGGTCCGTCTTCGCGGGACGGTCATCCGATCCGTTCTCGCATCGAGTACGTGGTGGTGTTTCACCCCCCGACTCCGCCGGCGGCCACGACGCCCACTCCGCCTCCACCTCCGCCTCCGTCTCCCACTCCAGCTTCGGCTCCCGCTCCGCCTCCGCCGCCCCCGGAGCCGACCGCGCCGCAGACCATCCGCGTTCGGGGCATCGCGTGGTCTTCGCCGCGCGGCCTCGGCGACGTTCGCGTGGACCGCGAGACCCTCACCGCATCGCCGCGTCAGCAGACGAGCGAGATGCTGTCGGCCGCGCCCGGGTTCTTCGTCGACCACGAAGACGGCGAGGGCCTCGGCAACGATGTCTACCTCCGCGGGTTCGACCTCGACAACGGCTCGGGCATCGAGATGAAGGTCAACGAAGTCCCCATCAACATCCCGCTTCACATCCACGGGCAGGGATACGCCGACGTCAACTTCATCATCCCCGAGGTCGTCCGGAGCATCCGCGTGATCGAGGGACCCTACGATCCGCGCCAGGGCGACTCGGCGATCGTGGGGAGCGCCCTCTTCGACCTCGGCGTCCCCGAGCGAGGCTACGAGGTGAAGAGCACGGTTGGCTCGTTCGGCCAGGCGCGGATCGTAGGGATAGTGGCGCCCAAGGGAGCCAGCGACGAGACGTTCGCGGCGTTCTCGCTGCGCGAAACGAACGGCTTCGGTCAGGATCGGGCGTCCAAGTCCGGCTCGGTGAACGCGCAGTACGGCGTGGACCTGACCGATCGCGATCACCTCCGCATTCTCTCGACTGCGTACGCCGCGACCTCGGCCCTCCCGGGGGTCGTGCGCCAAGACGACGTGAATGCCGGGCGCATCGGCTACTACGACGCTTACCCGTACTTCAACTCGTACTACCCGGCGAACTGCAGCTCGGCGTCGTGCGCCCAGCCCGCGCAGGGGGTCCAGTCGTCGCGCGTCATCGTGTCGGCGGAGCTCGATCACACGACCGGCGACGGCGCGCGCTTCGAGATCGCGCCCTGGGTCATGTGGACGAACTTTCTCTCGCGCCAGAACTACACGGGCAATCTCAACAGCTCGAACCTGCAGCCGCAGCTCGCGAGCCTGGGCGATCTCTGGCAGCTCACGAACGTCGAGAGCGCGTTCGGGGTCACGTCGCGTTTCAATACGGGCCCCCTCCGGATCGGCGACGCGATCGAGGTCGTGATGGAGCCCGGCGTCTCGCTGCGGGTCGGCCACACCGACCAGAGCAAGGACCTCGTCAATCCCGCCGATCTCGCTCCGTGGGACTACCGCGAGAACTACGGCCTGAACACGAGCGACCTCGCGGGGTATGTCGACCTCGACGCCCGGCTCTGGAAAAAGCTGCACGTGTCCGGCGGCGTGCGCGCGGATTTTCTCGACGTTGGCATCACCAACAACCTGGCCGGCGTCGCGCCGCCGATCCCCGAGGGGGCCCTGAAGGGGTCGGCCGTGAATGTCGCGGGGGTGGCGCCGGGCCCGCGGGTCACCGTGGCGTACGAGCTCGCGCCGGAGCTCACGCCCGTCGTCTCGGCCGGGGAGGGGTTCAGGTCGCTCGACGCGGGGAGCCTCACGCTGTGCAACACGCCCACGGTCAAGCTCACTGGCGTGGGGACGCCCCAGGCGCCGCCGTGTCTTCCCGGGTCGCCGTACTCGAAGGTGACGAGCTTCGAGGGGGGCGTTCGCTCCGACGTCGCGAAAGGAAAGCTCACGACGACCCTCACGGCGTTCCAGACGTACGTGGCCAACGAGCTCGTGTTCGAGGTCGCCTCCGGCGGGCTCACGACGGAGAACGCGAGCACGCGCCGCGGGATCGTGGGCTCGGTGCTGGCCCGGCCGACGCCGTGGCTTCTCGCGTCGAGCGCTCTCTCCGTGCAGAGCGCGACGTTCAACACCCTCGTCGTCGGCAGCTCGCACTACGTGCCGAACGTCCCCGCGCTCCTCTGGCGCGTCGACGTGAACGCGCACGGAGAGCTCTTCCAATTCCGGGACGCACCGGTCACGGCGCGCGCGGGGGTCGGCTACACGTACCTCGAGGGGCGCCACGTGAACGACGCGATCATCGCGCCGGCGAACAACGTCCTGAACGCGCTCGCCTCGGTGCGCTACCGGTTCGCGGAGCTCGGGCTCGACATGTACAACGTGCTCGGCCTCAAGTACGCCGACGACGAGCAGTACTACGTCTCGAACTGGAGCTTCAAACCGGGGCAGAATCCGGCGTCAGCCGCGGTGCACATCGTGCCTGCGCCGCCGCGGACGGTGCTGGGGACGCTGACGCTTTATCTGTGAGGGTGAATTCCGGCGGGCTCCTCCGCGATCCGCGCTTTCAACAGCTTGCGGACCAGAGCCGTGGGCAGCCCCGCTTCGGCATCGAAGTGAAGGGAGCTCTTCGTGTGCTCGTAGCGCGCGATCTCCTTGGCCAGCGTCCGGAACGTCTTTCCGCTGAACGGGAAGTACGAGCACCCGTCCGCCCGCGCGCAGAATCCGGCAACGACCTTGCTTCCAAGACGGAACGCGGGGATGCGGTAGCTGATGCACTCCTCCGCCTCGGGCACGATGGATCGAATCGTGCTCCGGAGTTTCTCTAGAGCCGTGCGCCTGTCGCCGTTCACGGTCGCGAGATAATCGTCGATGGTGTTCGTCTTGGCCGGCATCTCGACTCCTGAGAATATCGTTGGCAAAGTCCTACCACCACGGCGCACGCCCGCCATCGGCGCCTGGATGATCGGCGCGTCGACCCCCAGGAGATCGAGCAGCTTCGTCGTCGCCGTGTCGTAACGAGCGTCCATCAGAGGATCTCTTCGATCACGTGAACCGGCCCATCGGTGCGGATCTCCCCGACGCCGACGGCGAGCAGCCGGTTCAAGAACGCGTACTTCGGGGCGGCGGTCTCGAAGCGCGGCAGCGTGCGGAAGTAGGGCGCTCCCGGCGCTCCGTCGTCACGGATGCCATCGAACGTCATGTGGACGAGGGCGCCGTCGTCGGTCTCGAGCGTCACGCGCAGGTCGAGCTCGACGACTCCGTCCGCGCGCTTGACCGTCCAATCGTCGCCGCCCGGCAGCACCTTGCCGCGAAGCCTGTCACCGTCGAAAGACCCTCCGGTGATCGGAAACGTGACGCGCGTGCCGTGCGGCCCGGCGCCGATGTCTTGGGTGGGGGCCGTGCTCAGACGAAGGGTCATCAGGGGACGCGATCGCATGGCCGTTCTCCTTTCGGCGGGTGAGGGAGTGGGAACGGGAGTGGGAGCGGGAGATGTGAGGGGCGGCGGCGCGCATCCAGCGAGCGTCGCGAACGCGGCAAGCTTGAGAACCTCTCTTCGTCGAGCGTCCACGGCGGCCTCCTCACAGGATCTCGTCGATCGTGTAGATGGGGCCCTCGGCGCGTCGATCGCCGCTCGATACGGCGAGGAGGCGATTCAAGAACGCGTACTTCGGGTGACCCGTCTCGAAGCGAGGCGTGGTCCGGAAGTAGTAGGCCGATGGTTCGACGCTCTCGCCGCGCGCGAGCGCCGCGATCACCTCCGGGGGCCCGTGACGAAGACCGAACGACGTCAGGTGGATGAGGGCGCCGTCGTCGGTCTCGAGCGTGAGGCGCAAGTCGAGCTCGAGGACGCCGTCGGCGCGGAGGAGCGTCCAATCGCCGCCACCGGGCAGCACCCTTCCGCGCAGCCGCGGGCCCTCGAAGTGGCCACTCGTGATCGGTGCGGTGACGCGCGTGCCGTGAGGCACGGTGCCGATCTTCTGCGCGCCGACGACTGCGACCTGCAACGTCATCAACGGACGGCTCTCGATCTTGGCCATGGTCGGTACCTTTGGGAGGCCTCTGTCCTACTCGCGATCAGGTATCCGGCAAGCTCTCGCGCTCCACTCTCTCGCGGCTCGACCGGTAAGCGCTCTTGGTCGGGCGCCGCGAGCCTGTTACGACGGCATAGGAAAGCGAGGCTCTCGCCCGCACCGGACAGGAGAGCCGAGGGACCACGATGAACACTCGCCTGCGTTGCTTCGGCCTCGTGATCGCATGTCTGCTCGCGGGCTGTGGGGGAGAGGACGCCGAGGCCCCCCCGCAAGAGGCGACGATGCCGCCGCCGCCGCCACCTCCTCCTCCCCCTTCGACGGAGGCCGCGCCCCTCCCGGAGCCCTACACCCAGGCGTCCCCCAACGTACCGGCGTCGCCGAATCCACCGCCCCCACCGCCGGCCCAGGCGCAGGGTGCACCGCCTCCTCCTCCCCCGCCGCCAGGCCAGGCGCAGGGCGCGCCTCCGCCGCCGCCGGACCAGTCACAGCTCGTCCAGTCCTATCCGACGGGGCAGTGGGTCTACTTGTCCGGTCAGGGTTGGGTATGGGTTCCGAACGGCGCGACGACCACGGACATGGAGGGCACGCCCTACACCTATCTCTACACGCCGGCGTACGGATGGACCTGGTATGTCTCGCCGTGGGGGATCGGCCCGTACCACTACGGCATCTGGGTCCATCATCCGTGGCACCCCGTGGGTATGCACGGGTACTGGGTCGCGCATCCGCACGCGACCGTCCGGCTAGGTCGCGGGCGGCGCTGACGAGAGAGCGCCGGACGCTCGAATTCACGTCGCCCAGATCGCTCCGTGCGCGTCGTCCTCACCTGACTCGGGGGGAGTGGCGACGTAGTAGTACGCCGCGACCGACGCGCGAAACCGCCCTTCGGGACAGGCGAGCGGCGCGGGATGCCCGTGCCACCACGTATCCCCGTGGGCCATCACCACGAGACGGTCGGGGAGCGGAAGGTAGCTCGCCTCGCAGCGTGTTCGTGCCTCGTCCCACATCTCGAGCGCCCCACCCCAGGCGGGCGACCAGTCTTTGGCGAGGTAGTAGATGACCGTGATTTGGCGCGCGAGGTGGCGCGTGCGATCGCGATTGAAGTCGGCGTGCAGCGCGAGGTGTCCGCCGGGCAAGGTGAGCGACGGGCCCGCGCCGCGAAAGTGAGGATCGGCGATGAGACCTTCCACGCCTGTGAGCTCGCCGAGAAAGTCGAGGAAGGCCATCGACGACAGCTCGCTCAGCAAATGTCGGAGGCCACCGTCCACCCCTTCGAAGCCGGTGCGCTGAAGCTGTCCGAGGCGCTTCGATTGCTCGCGGAAGTCGCGGCGCAACCATCCGGAGTGTTGGGGGCCGGGGAATCGATCGGCGAGAGCATCGGCGAGCTCGTGGCCGAGGAAGCCGTCGAAGACCGCGTGCGCGTAGGGGCGCGCGTCGCGGTAGCGCGCTCGATGTTCGGCGGCGAGCGTTCGGAGCCGCGATCGATCGAGGAAGAAACCGGGACCGGTGGCGTCGTGCCCGACGGCGGCGTTCATTCGGCGCGCGCGTCCGCGATCGCGTGCGTCGGCGAGGACGGCTTCGCGATGGCCGCGCACAGCGGGCAGGCGAGGGACGCATGGGGCGCGTCGCGACGATGCAGATCGAGCACCGCGCGCGAGATCTGCGCGAGCTCGCGCCGCACTTCGCGTCGTTTCCCCTTGATGCGCGGGATGACCAGCCGATCGTAGGCGGTCGTCTGGTGACGCATCCACGCGATGACCGCCGCTTCGGCGCGCTCCGCGACCGGGATGCGTTTGGTGCGCGCGACCGTCCCGCTGCCTACGGGCGTCGCGTGCGCCGCCACGCGGATCGCCACGATGCGTTCGAGCTCGCGCCATCGCGATGCGAAGGAGAGGAAGAGCGCGACCTCGGACTCGAAGGTCACGACGTACGTAGCCTGGGCTTCGTGGCGTCGCGCGACGTCGGCCTGGCGCTTCTTCGCATAAGCGTCGGTCGCCCGCTCGGCCACGATGCCGGCGTTGACGGTTTCGAGGTTCGCGCGCGGGACCCAGAGGCCCTTCGAGAACGTCTTGCGCCCCTTCTTTTCGATGACGGCCCACGACGGGCCCGCTTGCTTGAGGCGGCGCGTGAGCATCGCGTCGCCCGGCGGGACGCAGACCCAGTCGGCGGGCGGCGAGAGACGACGACCGTCGGCGGCGAGGAAGACGCGGGGATCGGGCGTGGGGGCGAGGACGAGCGCGTCGGGCATCGGGGCGAAAAATGCACGAGGGGAGCGGGCGTGTCGAGGGCGCGGGTCTCCTACGCGCGCGAGCGCTTCCTGGTCGCGCTGGTCGCGCTGGTCGCCCGCGGGACGCCCTCGTCCGCCTCGCCCGCGCGGAGGATCACCTTGCCCCATTTCCGCATCGCGTCGGCGACTTCGCGAAATCCGCGACCGGCCGCGGTGAGCTCGTATTCGACGCGCACGGGCGGCCCTTCGATCACGCGACGGGTGACGAGCCCTCGCTGGTCGAGCTCGCGGAGGCGGACCGAGAGCATGCGGTCGGCGATCTCGCCGACGGCCTCACGCAGCTCCCCGAAGCGGAGCGAACCCCCTTCCAGGGCGGCGAAGATGAGACCGGTCCACGGTTTTCCCAGCACGTCCATCGCCGCTTCGAAGCTCGCGCAGCCGGCTCTCTCGTGGATCACGCTTCAAGTATGGGACCGGGCGGGCGAAATGAAATGTCCGAATAGTGCGCAACTTCTTTTTCGTAAGTGGCATCGAAAGGGGTGATCGAAAG
>Ga0302314_10014803_pt1 | contig 13307 bp, 10 predicted proteins | sample III_Palsa_N2_3_FD_200533 | JGI IMG/M metagenome (GOLD analysis project Ga0302314, IMG submission 200533) | Peat permafrost microbial communities from Stordalen Mire near Abisko, Sweden - III_Palsa_N2_3 | ecosystem: Environmental > Terrestrial > Soil > Palsa > Peat permafrost | place: Sweden...
TGGTCAGCCAGACGTTGGCATAGATCTCGCCCTTGACCCATTCCAGCTCGTTGAGATTCGTCACCGGCTCGCCGTCGGCCATCACCATGATGCTGCCGGTCGTGGTCAGCGTCTCCGGATCGAGGATACGCAGTACCGCCGAACCATCGCTCATATAAAGATGATGGCTGTCGCGGGTCAGCGCCCAGCCTTCGCCCGGATAGGCAAACGTGTGTTGCAGCTTGAAGCTGGCCATGTCGTAGACAAAACCGGTCTGGTTCTTCCAGGTGAGCTGCACCAGATGGTTCTTCCAGTCGACGATGCCCTCGCCGAAATACTCTGACGGCACGTTGTAGCGCTGTACCACTTCACCGGTTTTCAGTTCCACCTTGCGCACGGTCGATTCGCCGGCCTCGCCGGTGCTTTCGTAGAGGTAGCCGTCCTTGTAGAACAGACCTTCGGTATAGGCGCCGGTATCGTGCGGATAGACGTGCACGACCTTGTAGCCGTAGACGGGTATCGCCGCTTGGGCAGCGGCACTGCCCAGCAAAAGGGCGAGAGCGAGGATCGAGGTGAGGCCGGGCAATCGGGTCATCGGTCAGATTCTTCTGAAGGAAGTCATGTCGAGGCCGTGCACGTTATCAGCCCAGCGGTCGTACGCGGAAGTTGCGCCCCTTGATCTTGCCGGCGCGCAGGCGCTCCAGCGCCTTGTTCGCCAGTGCGCGGCTGATCGCCACGTAGGCGCGGGTGGCGAACACGTCGATCTTGCCGATGTCCTTTGCGTCGAGCCCGGCATCGCCGGTGAGCGCGCCGAGGATGTCGCCGGGGCGCAGCTTGTCCTGTCGCCCGGCATCGATCACCAGGGTCTTCATCGGCGCGAGGTGCAGGGTCTTGCCTCGTGCTGGCGCGATCTTCAGCGGGCGCCACGGCAGTGGTACGCCACCCAGTTCTTCGATGTTCGTCGCCTTCGGCCGCTCGCGCGGCGTGCACAGCGTGATCGCCAGGCCGGACTGCCCGGCGCGGCCGGTGCGGCCGATCCGATGCGTGTGGGTTTCCGGGTCGTGCGGGATGTCATAGCTCACCACCAACGGCAGCGCGGCAATGTCCAGCCCGCGCGCGGCGACGTCGGTGGCGACCAGCACCGCACAGCTGCGGTTGGCGAAACGCACCAATACCTCGTCGCGGTCGCGCTGCTCCATGTCGCCATGCAGCGCGAGTGCGGAGAAACCGCGACGATCGAGTTCCTGCGCCACCGCATCCACTTCGCGGCGCATGTTGCAGAACACCAGCGCATGCTCGGCGCGGTCGCCGCTCAGCAGCTGCGCCAAGGCATCGATTTTCTGCGCCGGATCCACTTCGTGGAAGCGCTGCTCGATCGCCGGCTTTTGCTCGATCGGCGCATCCACCGTCACCTCGACCGGGTTGCGCTGCACGCGCTGGCTTACCGCGCGAATCTCGTCGGGATAGGTCGCCGAGAACAGCAGCGTCTGGTGATGCTTGGCGATGCGCCCGATGATGTCGTCGATCGCATCGGTGAAACCCATGTCGAGCATGCGATCGGCCTCGTCCAGCACCAGCACCTTGATGCCGCCGCCATGCAGGCTTTCCCGCTTCAGATGCTCCTGCACGCGGCCGGGCGTGCCGACCACGATGTGCGGGTCATGCGTGAGTGACGCCAGCTGAGGCCCCAGCGGCATGCCGCCGCACAGCGTCAGCAGTTTCACGTTGGGGATGTTCGCCGCCAGCTTGCGGATCGCCTTGCTGACCTGGTCGGCCAGTTCGCGGGTCGGGCATAGCACCAGCGCCTGCAGCCGGATCGTGTCCACATCGATAGCCTGCAGCAGGCTCAGCCCGAACGCTGCGGTCTTGCCGCTGCCAGTCTGCGCCTGCGCGATCACGTCGCGACCTTCCAGCATCGGCGGCAGGCTTTGCGCCTGCACGGGCGTCATCGTGGCGTAACCGAGCGTTTCGAGGCTGGCGAGCAGGGCGGGTTTGAGCGGGAGCGAACTGAAGGCGGTCATCTGCATATGATCGCATCAATGCATGGCGGCTGTCGGAAGTGGCGGGTGCAACATGGTTGCCTGTCTGCCGCCGGAAAGTTGCGACAGCGGAAATGCGTGCTCGACCGCCATGCGCAGCATGGTCGGCGTCACGTAGGAACGGTGCGCGTGTTGAATGATTGCCATGTAGAGCCGACCGAAAATGTTCTTGCAGTGCACACGTGTGCCAAGGGTAATGTCCACGCGCTGATTGCTTAGCACTTGTACGCTGACACAGGATCGGAAGATCAGGTGCTTGTCGTTGGCACCGAGAATCACTTGCGCATGCACATCATCCTGGTCGATGGCCTGATCAATCACGGGATAGCGCTGATCAAACAGGCTGCCCCTTGCTGGCGACAATAACGACGACACCGGACAACCAAGCGGTGACGTGCGCAAGCCGATGGGTTTCACCAATAGATTGCGCAGCGCCATCATGCGCGATACACCGGCAGGCGGGTTGCTCAGGAAGCCGTCCAGCACACTGCTGAGCAGGAAAGAGGCGCTTTTGGCGCCGGCATCTTGACCGGTGATGCTTATGCAGAACATGTCTTCGTGATGGCAATGGTCATCGGTCAATTGATGCACGAGCAGCGAATCCGCCGGCAAGTGGTCGAGTTCCGTGACCGTGTAGCCGCCACTTTCAAACAGGAAGCCGGTCGAGCGCCTCCATGCGGCCCAGGCGCCGCGAATCATGCCTGCAGCACAACGCGTGGACGTGCACAGCAGGCTATGCAATGTTCCCGGCGGCGCATCCAGTGAGAGATAGGTGGTCGGGACATGGAGGTGATCGGACGACGCATCGTGCAGCATTTTGCTAACGCAAGTAGGCAGAAGCACAGTGAGTGAAGGGATGCTCGCCTCGTCCGCAAGTACTTTCTCGCGTAGCGCCTCCGGGAGATCTCCGCCGAGTTCGTTGGTATGGCATGACAGTGCGAAGAATGCCGGGTGCTGCGAGTTTTTCGTGAGTGGCGCGAACTGATGCCAGGTGTCACCTCCAAAGCGGACGGTAAACAGACAATCAGGCGGGATGTTGATGTAGTGAAGCGCCTGGATGAAGCTTGATGGGTCCGTTTCGATCTGCTCGGCATTGGCGCTGGAAAAGCGCAATTGAGCACCGCCGCTGCCGGAGATTGCTGTGAATACGCGGTGGCCGGCATGCCGATGGAATGGATGGCCTTTCGCGCCGACCGCAAACGAATACAGCGAAGTGGCATCGCCTTTGGAAAGATCGGTACTACCGAGCCGGGCAGAGGGCTCATCCAGTTCATCGACAAAATCTTCATGTGCCTGCTGTCGCGCCAGCACACTTGCAAACAGGTGGTCGCCGGAACCGTGGCCGAGCTGCGCGATAAGCGAGACTTCTACTGGCAGACCACCCGACGAAGATGGGATACATGCCGTCGGAAATGTTCGAGTGACTCTCGCGTGCATCGACATCGAATCGCTCCAGGTGCCCGTACTATTGCTGGCTTGGTCAAACGCCTTGTTTCTTCGTGGCCAGCTTGCGTGATTCGCGCTTGAGCGGTCCTGCAGCAGGACAGATCTCCAGCGCGAAACCGGTAAGTGTGTTCACCAGGCTGTCCTTGTTGAGGCTGTAGAAGATGAATTGGCCACGGCGTTCACTGTCCACGAGGCCGGCAGCCTCCAGTACCGATAAATGCCGCGATATGGCTGGCGCACTCATCGCGAAACGGCTGGCGATCTCACCTGCAGTCAGCTCATTGGCTGAGAGATAGGCGAGGATTTCGCGCCGTGGGCGTGAGGCGAGGGCTTCAAAGATACGGTCGACGGCCATAAACATTTAGATATTTAAAGTAATAGTTAAATATAAACATGGAGAATTTCCGAAGTCAAGCGGCATGGGCAAAGCCAGCCAGAAAATAGAAGTCAGTGGAGTACCGACTGCCCATGACTGCATGCAATGTATCGTGGCGACTTGCATCCGGCAGCCAGCTCGCCGACCCTGTGCGGCTATCGCCTCAGTGATTACCACCATGGATATCGTTTTCATCGAAGACCTGCGCATCGATACCGTCATCGGTATCTACGACTGGGAGCGCCGTGTGCGCCAGACGCTGTCGTTCGATATCGAGATGGCGTTCGACAATACGGTGCCGGCAGCAAGCGACGACATCGCGCTCACGTTGAACTACAAGGACGTCTCCAAGCGCCTGATCGGCTATGTGAGCGAGTCGAGCTTTGGCCTGGTCGAGACACTGGCCGAGCGTTGCGTGGCGATCATCCGCGAGGAGTTCGGGGTCAGCTGGGTGCGTCTGAAGCTGTCCAAGCCCGGCGCGGTGCGCGGCGCGAAGGCGGTCGGCGTGCGGATCGAACGCGGCACGCGGCCGGACTGATGGCGCGGGTTTACCTGAGTCTGGGCTCCAACCTCGAACCGCGACGCTACCTCCCTGCGGCGATCACTGCGTTGCGCGAGCGCTTCGGCGTGATCGCGGTATCGCCGGCGTATCGCAGCAAGTCGGTGGGTTTCGACGGCGCGGATTTCATCAATCTAGCGGTGGGACTGGATACCGACTCGTCGCCCGAAGCACTGAACGAGTGGCTGCATGCGCTGGAGGACCGTCACGGTCGCCGCCGCGACGGGCCACGCTACTCCGACCGCACGCTGGACATCGACATAGTGTTCTATGGAGCGCTGGTGCTCGATGGGCCAGGACATTTGCAGATTCCACGCAAGGAGCTGAAGCACGCCTTCGTGCTGCGGCCGATCGCGGATATCGCACCGACGCTCCGGCATCCGCTGAGTGGCCTCAGCATGGCCGAGCTATGGGCGGCGTTTCCGGCGGAACATGAGCCCCTGACTGTCGAGTCGTTGCCGGACTGACCAGCACGGATTTTCCGCGCCGAACGGGGCATCACACCGACAGCGTGCGGCCGCCGTCCACACGGATGATCTGGCCGGTGACGAACGGCGCGTCACGCAGCAGCCATAGCACGGCGCCGGCGACATCGTCCGGTGTGCCTGCCCGCTGCAATGGCGTGCGTGCCAGCATCGTCTGCTGGTCGGCATAGGGTTTGCCGTCGCTGGGCCATAGTACGGCGCCGGGAGCCACGCCGTTGACGCGCACCTCGGGTCCCAGCTCCAGCGCCAGCGAGCGGGTCATCGCGGCCTGTGCGGCCTTCGCCATGCAGTACAGCGTGTGCTGATCCAACGGGCGTTCGGCGTAGATGTCCAGCAGGTTGACGATGCCACCGCGCGCCGCGCGCAATGCAGGTATCGCCGCCTGGCTGAGGAAGAACGGTGCCTGCGCATTGGAGGCGAACAATTCGTCCCATTGCGTTGGCGTCGCCGCACCCAGCGGGGTGGGATAGAACGCCGAGGCGTTGTTGACCAGCGCGTCGAGCCGGCCGTAATGCGCCAATAGCTGCTCGACCAGCGCGGGTAGAGCAGGGATGTCGGCCAGTTCGGCCTGCAGCAGCAAGGTGCTGCCGCTGCGCTGCTGTTCCAGTTCGTCGGCCAGGGTATGGGCATGCTCGACGGAGCGGCGGTAGTGCAAGGCCAGGTCGTAGCCCGCTGCGTGCAGCGTGCGCGCGATCACCGCGCCCACGCGGCGACCGGCACCGGTAATCAGCGCGACGGGTCGGTCATGGCGTGGCTTCATGCGTAGGCTCCTGCGGCAATCCAGCGGACAGCTTGCCGCAAAGCAATGGGTGCGTCATCCGTCGGCGAGCGATCAGTCCGTCTTTGGCTTGCGCGGTTTCCGGCTGGCGACCTTGCGTGCGGCACTGGCGACCTTGCGGGCAGCGCCGGTCGTCGCTTTGTCGACCAGCTTGTCCATCGCGCGCCGCACCGACGATGCCTTTTTGCGGGGCGCTGCCTTGGCGGGTTCCGCGGCGGCAGCTCCGTCGCCTTCGTTTTCCATCACGATGTCGCCACTGAACAGGGCGATCGCGGTACTGGCGACTTGCCCCGTGTCGTAATACGCATAGGCACCGACGCCGAGTGCACCGATCACCGGCAGCCAGCGCGACAGGCCTTCGCTCACCGTACGCTGGGTGAGCTTGACGCCAATCTGCTTCGCCACGCGTTGCGCGACACCATAGGACATGCGTCGGAACACCAGCCGGTCGCCCATCTGCACGACCAGGTCGCGGAACGCCTGCGCCGCGGTATGCCGGAACAGGCACCACAGCATCTGCTCGCGGCCCAGCGTGTGATTGCGGCCATAGGCGGCGGCGATGTCGCTGACCATCTGGCCCTGGATCTTCCAGATCGCGATCAGCTCCGGCAACAGCGTCAGCCAGCCCAGCGGTCCCGGTGGCAGCGCCAGCGAGCCGGCGGTGAGCGCAGCTCGCTGGGCTGCGCGGTTGGCCAGGCGACGTGCCTCCGTGGCGGGATCCTTGCTGCTGCCGACCTTGCTGTCCGGCACCTTGCTGACGAAATCGAGGATCGCCTGGGTGACCCGGTTGTGCTCGACCGGTGCGATGACGGCAGGAACTTGCTCGCTGTGCTTGGCCATGCGGGGCTCCATGGTGGGCGCGCCACGAACCGGCGCGTCCGAGCAGTCTAGAGGAGCCGTGTGAAGCTGGACTCAATGGCCGGTGCAGGCGGTCCCTCGACATGGTATCGGCCGCAGGCATGACTTCTGGCTCAGGTGGGCAAGACGAGATGTCAGTAATGTTATAACATTACACACAGCCTCTCACTTGTCCTTGCTGGAACCCTTGATGAAACGATCCCTGCTTGCCTTGAGCCTTGCCGTTGCGCTGGCCACGACTGCTGCGCATGCCACCGATACGCCTGCAGCGCCCGCCGCTGCCACAACAGGCACGGATAACACGACGGATACCAGCAACCAGCCGCAGACGCGGGATCTGAGCGCGATCGACGTGTCGGCCAAGCTGGACAAGGCGCGCAACACATTGTCGCCGGATACCGGCAGCAGCCAGTACGTGATCGACCAGAAGGCGATCCAGGCGTTGCCGCTGGGTGCGTCCACGCCAATGAACCAGGTGCTGCTGCAGGCGCCCGGCGTGGTGCAGGATTCCTACGGCGGTCTGCATGTGCGCGGCGACCACGCCAACCTGCAATACCGCATCGATGGTGTGATCATTCCCGAGTCGATCTCCGGCTTCGGCCAGAGCCTGGACGCGCGCACGATCCAGAGCGTGAGCCTGCTCGACGGCGCGTTGCCGGCGCAATACGGCCTGCGCACGGCGGCGGTGGTCGATATCACCACCAAGAGCGGTAGCGCGTTGGGCAATGGCGGCAGCGTCGGCATGACCACCGGCTCGTTCGGCACGTTCAATCCGAATGTTTCGCTGTGGGGTAGCAGCGGCCCGTGGAGCGCATTCTTCACCGCGAACTACACGGAAGACAATGTCGGCATCGAGAATCCGACGGCCAGCCGCACGCCGATCCATGATCACACCAACCAGGTGAAGGCGTTTGGCGATGTCAGCTACCTGATCGACAGCGACACACGCCTGAGCTTCCTGTTCGGTGTGGCGAACAACCACTTCCAGATTCCGAACAACCCGGATCAGACGCCGCAGTTCGGTTATCTGGATGTCACCAATTTCAACTCGGCCAACTTGAACGAGCAGCAGAACGAGCAGACCCGCTTCGGCGTGCTGGCGCTGCAGGGCAAGCTGGGCGCGACCGATTACCAGGTCTCGCTGGGTCAGCGCTTCAGCGGCCTGCAGTACATGCCGGACGACATCGGTGATCTGATGTTCAACGGCGTCGCCGGCGCGATCAACCAGAGCGATCGCGCCAGCACGCTGCAGGTGGATTTCTCCACGCCGATGGGCGACAACCATACCCTGCGCTACGGTTTGTACGGCAGCTTCGACCATGCCAGCACCGACACCAATTCGCTGGTGTTCCCGGCCAATCCGGACGGTAGTCAGGCCAGCACGGTGCCGTTCAACATCTTCACCAGCGATCGGATCACCGCCAAGACCTGGTCCGCCTATGTGCAGGATGAGTGGAGCATCGGCGAGAACTGGACGGTGAACTACGGCCTGCGCGGCGACCAGTACCAGGCGTTCGATACCACCGCAAGCCAGCTGAGCCCGCGCCTGGGCATGGTGTGGCAGGCCACCAGCACCACCACCGTGCACGCTGGCTACTCGCGCTACTTCACGCCGCCGGCGACCGAGCTGATTTCCTCCACGGATCTCGCCGCGTTCGCCAATACCACCAACGCGGTGAAGAACTATGGCGACAACACGCCGCTGGCCGAGCGCTCCAACTACTTCGACCTCGGCGTCTCGCAGAGCCTAGGCAGCAACTGGACGCTGGGCCTGGACACCTATTACCGCACGGTGAGCCGTTTGCAGGACGAGGGCCAGTTCGGCACGGCGCTGGTGTATTCCACCTTCAATTACAAATACGGTCGCGTCGATGGCGCGGAGTTCACCGCGAACTACAGCGCTGGTCCGTTCTCGGCCTATTTCAACTTCTCCTATACCAAGGCGATGGGCAAGGATGTGATGACCAGCCAGTACAATTTCAGTCCGGTAGACCTGGCCTACATCGCCAACAATTACATTTACCTCGACCACGACCAGAAGTTCACCTCATCCGGCGGCCTCAACTACGCGTTGAGCGATACCACCAAGCTTGGCGCCGACTACCTGTTCGGCACTGGCTTGCGCAAGGACGGCAGCGTGCCGAACGGTGGCACCCTGCCGGACTACTTCCAGCTCAACCTCAACGTCTCGCACGACTTCACGTTCGATCATTTCGGCCAGCTGCACACCCAGCTGGCGCTGATCAATGCGCTGGACCGTACCTACGAGCTGCGTGACGGCACCGGCATCGGCGTCGGTGCGCCGCAGTACGGGCCGCGCCGTGGGCTGTACCTGAGCCTGCAGAAAGATTTCTGATCGAGACAAGATTTCTGATCGAGACGCGGCTGGCGTAGGAGCGCACAAGGTGCGTTCCTACGGAAACACGTGAGGGACGCGCGATGCGCCCCTTCCGCTATGCTTGCCGCGGTTTTTCACTACCGGCAAGCCCCATGCCTTCCCGCCTCCCCGATCCGAGCGCCGACGAGCGCGCGCATTCCGACCATCTGCTGCAGCTGCTGCGTGAGCAGATCGCCTCGCACGGGCCGTTGCCGTTTTCGCAGTATATGGAGCGTTGCCTCTATGCGCCGGGGCTGGGTTACTACAGCGCGGGCAAGACCAAGTTCGGCGCGGCCGGCGATTTCGTCACCGCGCCGGAGTTGGGCGAGCTGTTCGCGCGCTGTGTGATCAATGCAGTGCAGCCAGTGCTGGCGATGCTTGGCGACGAGGCGGATTTTCTGGAGCTAGGCGGTGGCAGCGGCGCGTTCGCCGAGGTGGCGCTTAAAGCGTTGGCCGCTGGTGGTGCGTTGCCGCGGCAATACTTGATTCTCGAACCCAGCGCCGATCTGCGTGAGCGGCAGCGCGAACGGCTGCGCGCGCATCTTCCGGCCGAGCTCAACGCCCGCGTGCAATGGCTGGATCGTCCACCCGAGCAGGACTGGCGCGGTGTGCTGTTTGCCAACGAGGTGATCGATGCGTTGCCGGCCACGCGCTTCGCGATGCGCGCTGGTGAGGTCTACGAGGAGTATGTAGCGCTGGATGGCGAAGGTCGCCTGTTGCGCGTCGATCGTCCGGCCGATGCGCTGGTGGCCGGAGCGGTGCGCCATGTCGAACGCGACCTCGGCAGCGATTTCAGCGAGGGCTACCGTTCGGAAATCCTGCCGCAGCTGCCGTACTGGATCCAGGCGATAGCCGGTTCACTGACGGCCGGCTTGATGCTGTTCGTCGACTACGGTTACGTGCGCCGCGAGTTCTACCTGCCCGAGCGTGACGACGGCACTTTGATGGCGCATTACCGCCATCACGCGCACAACGATCCGCTGTATCTGCCTGGCCTGAACGATCTCACCGCCTCGGTCGATTTCACTGCGCTGGCCGAAGCGGGCAACAGTGCCGGCTTCGGCGTGGCCGCCTATCTGCCACAGGCACAGTTCCTGATCGGTGCCGGCCTGCAGGACATCTTCGAAATCGAGCAGGCAAAGATCGCCGACGAGCACAGCCGTTACCGGCTGGCGCAGCAGGTGAAGAAGCTCATGCTGCCCGATCAAATGGGCGAACGGTTTCAGGCGATGCTCTTCGCCCGCGGCATGGATGCGCTACCGCTACCCGCCGAGCTGCTGGCATCGGATCAGAGCCAGCGGCTGTAGCGTTGGGCACTATGGCGTTTTCTCGACGGCGCATATTTGCAGCGCTGCCGTTCCGTCGCGTTCGATTTCCAGATTGGACGAGATGGGTCGACAGTTCGCAAGCCGATGATCCGGAAGATAGGCATCGAGAATCTTCTTGCCGTTGTCCGGGTCAGCGCGACGAAGTGCATAGAGCGGACCTTTGTGCTGAGTGACATATTGCTGTCTGAGTTCAGAGTATCGGTAGCCTGCCACGGTACTGTCGAATCGGGAAAGGCTAAGGCCGATGAAATCGATATTTTCCGTGTGTGCGAAGAAAGGCACCACATAGGCCTCCGCTCCGCTAACCAGCAGAACCATGCTGCCTGGTTCGACTTCGATGGGATTTATTTTGAACATCGTCTTTGAAAAGCTGACGTGTCCCCAGTCGGGATAGCGGGTACATCCTGCGGTCACCAGCAGGATAACCAGCATTGCCAATCCGGCACAGCGATCTTCTCTGCTGTCAGACGGCAGGGAACAAATCACCGTACGCACGGCGCTCAGCATCAGAAGACCGGTGAGCGCCTCGATGGGCACGGCGTAGCGGAGGATCGAAAAAAGCCCGAGCCACGCTACGTAGGCGACAACGGCAAAAGTTGACAGCAAGCCGCTCGGCGACCCGTGGATATTTTTGCAGCTTCTTGCCGACTGGAACACGTCAAGAGTGGCCGTGATCATTACGGCAAGCATCGCCAGCGCATAACGCGGATCAGCGAATTCCAGTTCGGTAACGAGACCGCTGTTTTTCTTGGCCCAGTAGAAGGGATAAAACAGCCATTGGGCAAGATCTCGTGGTCGAAACCGTGGATCGGTGCCACTGACTGTGCCGATCCAGTCTGAGCGAAACAATTGATTGAAGTAGGGGAAGCTCGGATTGCCGGTGAGTCGATACAGATGCCATCCCCACCAACCGTAACTCACCAGAAAGGCGAGGACGGATCCGGTGGTATAGATGAGCGCAAGCCTGAGCGCATCTCCGCGCGGTCTCAGAGTGACCAGCAGGGAGAGCGCCATGGCAGGGATGTAAATCACGGCTGTAGGCTTCAGCCCAGCGGCCAGCCCGCAGCAGATGCCAGCCACGCATGCACTGCGCGCCTTGGATGCAAGGTCGGCGCCGTACAGTGGCAACAACTGCAGCAATCCGAGGAGAACGAGGCAGGCGAGCAGTATCTCGTTCGTCGTACTCCCGGCCTGCGATACCGCCATGGTGCCGCTTGCACCCACAGCAACCGCAAGCAAATCGGGCCAACCAGGCGAACGCCCCTGCAGCTTCGTCAGCGCAATGGCTATCTTGCACAAGATGAACAGCAGCAGGCCATACCAGAGTCCCTGAAAAGCAGCCAGGACAATGGGCCAGCCGTTCAATACTCCAGTGCCTAGCGCGTAGTACGGAAGGTCGGGCAAGGGATTGAAAAAGCTCTGCGACCCCGCGGCACCGAAGTCGTGCGCACTGCGATCGTGCAAAAGTGCCCATGCGTTGTAGATGTGATAATTCTTTAAGTCAAAATTCGCGTCCTGGCCAAGGAAGACGCTCAGGGCCGCGCCGACCGCCACGCAAAACGGTAATAGCATCCGCGAAAGGAGAGTGCGCTGCGCAAGATTCATGCGTGGTCGCCTTGCCGCGACCGGATGTCATGAGGGTCGTGCGCTGCGGGGTGAAAGGACTGGACCGTGCGGGGATTCGCGTTCGGACACGTGCTTGCTGGTTCTGGAGAGGGAATGCGAAAAATCCATGTCAAAGTCATAGCGCCGATTCGGCAAAACGCGTGTTTGCGCAAGTCAAGTAATGAGGGTGTCGACCGACGGCAGAATGCCTAAGGACACTTCATGATGGCTTGGCGGCAGCTCAGCGTGTCGTCCTCGTACTACTGTCTGGTGCTGGCATTGAGCTGCTGGGTGCAGGTGCCGAGCTGGCCGGCGCAGGTACCGATGACGCGGCAGCGGGCAAGGGCAACGGCTGCACCGGTGTCGCGTCACTGGGGCGGCGTACCAGCTGACCACGTTTGAACAGATCGCTGGAGACCTGGTAGTAGGCGATCGCCTGGTCGACCAAGGTCTGGTCCACCGGCTGGATCGGCGTGGCATCACCAGTGGTGTAGTCCGGCTTGAACTGCTCCAGCTTGCGGCGCGGTTCCAGCACGGTGAGCACGTCGTCGCGCAGGTAGCCGAGCTTCTCGTAGGTGCCGGGCAGGGCATGGCCGCCGCCTGCTGGCAGCTGGAACACGTCCTGGCCGAAGAAGCGCGTGCGGTAGCTGAAGTTGAGCATGCCGAGCAGGGTCGGCGGGATGTCCAGCTGCCCCATCAAGGTATGCACGCGCTGCGGCGGGAAGTTCTTCGGCGAATAGATCCACAGCGGGATGTGGTAGTGGATGATCGGTATGGCGGTCTTGCCGGCGCTGGAGGCGCAATGATCGGCGGTGATCACGAACACGGTATTGTCGAAGTACGGCTTGCTGCGCGCTCGCTCGATGAAATCCTTGATCGACCAGTCGGTATACGCCACTGCGCCGGGACGCGACGGCGCAATCTGTGACACCCGGCCGGCCGGGTAGGTATACGGCCGGTGGTTGGAGGTGGTCATGATGTGCAGGAAGAACGGCTTGCCGGCCGCCTGCGCGTCATCCATCTGCTTCAATGCCAGCGTGTACAGATCCTCGTCGGAGACCCCCCACACGTTCTGGCTATGGATCACCGCATCCTTGGGGATGTCGCCCCGGTCCACCGTCTTGTAGCCGTTGTGGCTGAAGAAGTAGTTCATGTTGTCGAAGTAGCCGTAGCCACCGTAGACGAAGTCCGACTGGTAGCCGCGATCGTTGAAGATGTCGGCGATCGAGAACAGGTTTTCGTTGTTGTGTTCGCGGATCAGCGAATCGCCCGGCGTCGGCGGTACCGACAACGCCAACGCTTCCAGCCCGCGCACGGTGCGCGTGCCGTTCGCGTACATGTTGTCGAAGAACACACTCTGGCTGACCAGCGAGTCCAGATACGGCGTGAGGTTTTCCTTGTTGCCGAACGTGCCCAGGTAATCGCCGGACAGGCTCTCCACGCTGATCAGCACCACGTTGAGATGCTTCTCCGGCCC
>Ga0302314_10014804_pt1 | contig 13306 bp, 12 predicted proteins | sample III_Palsa_N2_3_FD_200533 | JGI IMG/M metagenome (GOLD analysis project Ga0302314, IMG submission 200533) | Peat permafrost microbial communities from Stordalen Mire near Abisko, Sweden - III_Palsa_N2_3 | ecosystem: Environmental > Terrestrial > Soil > Palsa > Peat permafrost | place: Sweden...
TCGGGTTCTGAGCGGTTGCCTTGAGGGTCTTTGCTGGGGATGCGGTTGGCCCAGCTGAGCCAGCCGCCTGCGCGGGCTGGTCAAGTAAGGACGGGGCCGCCGGTGCGACCATCGGCGTGGTGTCGGCGGCATCCGGCGGCGCATCCGCCTCAGCGTCGGCCGGGGCGGCGGCGACCGGCTTCGGCACGCTCGTGCTCGTGGCGCGCGCGGTCTGCGCGCTCGCCACGGTCGTCGAGTTCGGGGCGGCCGCTTTGAGTGTCTTCGCTGATGATGTGGCCGGCGTCGCCAGGCGAGCCGCCGGCGCGGGCTGGGCGAGCAAGGAGGGGGCGGTGGTCGCCACCGTCGGCGCCGTGGCGGAGGACGCAGCGCCAACCTGCGCCATTGTGCTCGCCGCCGCGTCGGGTTGCGGCGTCGTCGAAGCGGGAGGCGCGGCTGTTCCGGCGGTCGCCGCCGAGCCGCTCGCGCTCGCTAGGAAGGGGGCGAGGCGGGGATCGATGGACTTGTCCGATGCGGCGGCTGAGGCGTCCACTCCGCTTGTGGTCGCCGCCGGCGCGGCTGGGCGCGCGGGCATGCTCGGAGATGCGGTGGACGCCGAAATGGACACGATTTCCGCGAGCAACCCAGACGCGGGACTAGCCGCCGTGGCGCTGATCGATCCGCCGCTTGAAGGGGGAGTGGCCGTCGATGGCCCACTCGACGCGGCTGCGTCGGCTTGGGACGTGGCGGCGGGCGCCGTTCCACTCGCCGCGTTCACGATCTCGAGAACTGTGCTGTCGAGGGCGTCGGGCTGCACCGACGCTTGAAGGGTGGCGGGCGCTGTGAGGCCGGCCGGTTGGAGGCTGGGCGCTGCCTGCCCCACCGAGGTGACGTCCGTCGTTGGCGCGGTGGCCGGGTCGGAGTCCGCGGGCGCGGTCGAACCGTCGGCGGCGGTCAACGACTGACCTGGAACGCCGGCCGTCGCCGCCAACGAGGCCGCCGTGAAATCAGAACTGCTGCTCGAACGCGTCGCCTTGGGCGGGGCGCCAGACGAGGTGGAGCCGATGGATTTGCTGGCGATTTTTTTCGCCGGTGGCGCAGTCTCCGAGGTGGCGGCAGGCGGGACGGGTGCGGCCGCGAGAGGCGTGGCGGCGAGCGGCGGCGTCGCAACCTCGGCCGCCGTTGCGGCGCCGCTGGTCTGAGTCATCGTTGTCACGGCGGTGGCTATGACAACGCTGGCGGTGTTCGGAGCGAGGGAGACGAGACTGTCCGCGCCTTTGCTTGTCGTTTGTGCGCCAGACGACGGCGCCGCTTCCGAGGCTTGAACCAAAGTGTCGTTCGCCGTGGCGAGCGGGGTGGCTTGGCCAGGCGCGACATTTGCGTTGGAAGCGACGGGCAGAGGCAGGGAGATTACCTTGGCGGAGCCAACGGTGAGCGTGGCGCCGGTGGACGCCGCCGCCGAGATTTTCACCGTTGCACCGTTGGTCGGCGCCTTGCTTGCCGTCGCCGTGCCGGCTGGCGCGAGCCCAATCGCGCTCGGCGTCGCGGTGGCTGGCTTTTCCAGAAGGCTTATCGCGGCGGCGAACCCAGCCGAGGCGCTCTTGCCGGCGGCGTCGGCGACGGGCGCGGCGGCGCCATCGCTCGGGAGCGGCGCGGGCGCAGTCGAGAGCACGGCTGAGGCAGCCATCATGGGGCGACAATCGGTCCGGGAAGAGCGGCGCCTGCTGCGCCAGAACATTCGACCCGCTCAAGCAACCGCCGCGCCAATCGCGGAAAAGTCGATAAATAATTGAAAAAACAGGTTATTTTTAGAAAAGACATTCTGCTCCGACGACGTGCGCGGCGGAATTTGCCGAGGTGCGATAGGCAAGGTCGGCCCTGTGGCGGCCGTGCGCCACGCCGCGGGGGAGCATCTTGGCGCCGCTCTTGCCTCGATGTGTCGGCCACGGAGTCGGCGACGACGATGAACTCTTTTCAGATCAGAGGCTTAGGCCTTCGCGATCGATGCGCTGATGCGTCCGCCCGGCAGTTATTGCCGGCGCTGACGGCGCGCGTTGCCGGGCGAGGATAGGCGCCGATGGCCATCAGCGGAATGATGTCCGCCGCCCTCTCGGGCCTGGAGACCGCCCAGACAGCGCTGACGACGGTCTCCAACAACATCACCAACGTCAACACGCCGGGCTATGTGCAGGAGGTCGTCCAGCAGAGCCCGGCGGTGGCCGGCGGGGCGGTCGACGGCGTCACGGTGGACGACGTTCAGCGCGTGACGAGCCAATATCTGGAATCCGCCAATTACCAGGCCGCCTCGTCCGCCGGGTCGGCGAGCGTCATCTCCAAGCTGCTGAGCCAGGCCCAGGGCGCCTTTGGCGATCCGAGCCAGGCGAGCAGCTACCTCAACCAGCTCAGCACGGTGTTCACCGACTTCACCGCCGCGGCCAATAGCCCGGCCTCCAGTCTGCCGCGAACCCAGGCCGCCGACGACCTCAACACCTTTCTCGACAGTTCCCAGACCGTCGCCGGGACCCTGAGTGGTATCCAGACCCAGGCGCAGTCGCAGATCACTGACGACGTCGGCCAGGTCAACCAACTGCTCTCCCAGATCAACACCCTCAACGGCAGCATCACCACTGCGAACGCGCAAAGCGGCAGCGCCGCCGGCTCGCAGGACAGCCAGGCGCAACTGCTGCAGCAGCTCTCGTCGCTGATGTCGATCAATGTCAGCACCCAGTCCAACGGGACGGTGTCGGTGCAGACGTCCACCGGTCAGCTGCTGGTGGGTAACGGCAACGCCGCGACCTTGTCCTATACGCCTTCGGCCACCGCGCAGGCCTCGATCTCGCTGAGCCCGGCCGGATCGCCGGAAACGACCCCGCTGCAGATCGGCAGCGGCGAGCTTCAGGGTCTGCTCAGCCTGAGCAACACGCAGATCCCGGGCATCCAGGCGCAGCTCTCGACCTATGTGAACGGGGCGGTGAACGCGCTCAACGCGGCCAGTAACGCCAGCACCGCCGTGCCGCCGCCGCAGACCCTCACCGGCCGCAACACGGGCCTCGACCTGCCCACCATCGTCGGTGACTTCACCGGCACGACCAACATCGCCATCGTCAACTCGAGCGGCGACCTGCAGCAGCAGGTGGCGGTCGATTTCACCAGCGACACCATGAGCGTGAACGGCGGCGCCTCGACCTCATTCACGCCTTCCACCTTCCTGAGCTCGCTGAACACCGCGCTGGGCGGGACGGGGACGGCGAGCTTCTCGAACGGCGCGCTGAGCATCAGCGCTACGTCCAGCAGCTCGGGCGTCGCGATTTCTGACGACGCGACCAGCCCGGCGCAGGACGGCGGCCAGGGCTTCAGCCAGTTCTTCGGCCTGAACAACCTCGTCACCTCCAGCCAGATCACCAACTACAACACCGGCCTGCAGGCGAGCGACGACAGCGGCTTCACGCCGGGCGGCGTGATCACCTTCGAGATCAGCAATTCATCCGGGACGCCGATGGCGAACATTCCGGTCACGATGCCGTCGGCCGGCTCGCCGACCATGCAGGACCTACTTAACACGCTGAACGCGCCGATCGGCGGAGTGGGGCAGTACGGCTCGTTCAGCCTCAACTCGAACGGGGCGCTCACTTTCACGCCGACGTCCGCCGGCGCGACGCTCTCGGTCGCCTCGGACACGACCGAACGGGGCGCGGACGGCCCGTCGATGAGCGAACTCTTCGGCATTGGCTCAGCGCAGCAGACGGCCGCCGCGGCGAGCTACGAGGTCAATCCGACCATTTCCGCCAACCCGATGAACATGCCGCTGGCGACGCTGGACCTGAGCGCGGCGTCCGGCACGCCGGTGGTGGCGGCGGGAGATGGCTCCGGTGCGACGGCGCTGGCCGCGGTCGCCAATACCGAGACCAGTTTCGGCGCGGCCGGCACGCTGCCGGCGATGACCACCACGGTCGCGCAATACGCGGCCAACCTCGCCGGCGCGCTGGGCCAGCAGTCCAGCGCCGCCGACAGCGCCGACACAGCGGCCACCGCCGTCCAGACCGAGGCCCAGACGCGGCTTCAGTCCGTCGAGGGCGTCAACCTGGACCAGGAGCTGGTTAACCTGACCACCTACCAGCAAGCCTACAATGCTTCAGCGCGTCTGGTGCAGGCCAGCCAAAACATGATCTCAACCTTGCTCGATATAATCCCATGATCGACCGTGTCTCCACCGCCAGCGCCTACAGCTCTGTGCTCACCAATCTGATGCAGGCGGAGGTCGCCGAGACCAACGCCGGCAACCAGCTGGCTTCAAACGAACAGGCGACCGACCTGCAAGGTTATGGCGGTGGGTCCGAGACGCTGATGGCCTTGCAGGGCACGACGACCCAGGTCACCGGCTATCTCAACAACAGCCAGACCGTCAGCGCCCAGCTCGCCACCCAGAATTCCGCCCTCACCGAGGTGGCGAGCGCGGCGACCAGCGCCAATCAGGCCGTCACTCAGGCGCTGGCCGAGAACAATGGCACCAGCCTGATGGCGTCGCTGGGAGACGCGTTCAGCAGTGCGGTCGACGGCCTCAACACCACCTACAACGGCCAATACCTGTTCTCTGGCGGTCAGGTGAACACTCAAGCGGTCAGCGCCACCAGCCTGTCGGATCTCACGTCGGCGCCTTCGGTCAGCAGCGTGTTCAACAACGATCAGCGCGTGGCCAGCACGCAGCTCGACTCCGACACCAGCATCAGCACCGGCTTTCTCGCCAGCGACGTGGGCACGCCGCTCTTCACCGCCCTCCAGGCGATCGAGGCTTACAATCAGGGACCGAACGGCCCGCTCACCGGGGCGTTGACCTCGACCCAGGCGGCGTTCCTCACCAGCCAGGTCTCCAGCCTCTCCACCGCCGAGGGCAGTCTCAACGATGTGGTGGCGCAGAACGGCCAGGCGCAGAGCGAAGTCACCAACGTCCAGAGCTCGCTAACTTCGCAGCAGACGATGCTGCAGGGCCTGGTGAGCAACATGACCGGCGCCAACCTCGCCCAGGCAAGCGCCAATCTGCAGCAGGCGCAGCTCTCTATCGAGGCGGCCGGACAGGTCTTTCAGGCGCTGAACGCCTCGTCGCTCCTTAGCAGTCTGAGTGCTGTGCCGGCGGTCGGCTAGGAACTCGATCGCCGCCCATCTCGAAATCCGGGTCGCTTGGCGCTACATGCGGCTGCGAAGGGATCGCGAGAACCATGTCCATCGCCGAAATCGACGCGGGAGCCGCCGCGAGCGCCGCCCGCGCGGCGGTGGGCCTTCCCCCCGGGGCGCGGGTGCTCGCGGCGATGTCGGGCGGCGTCGATTCCACCGTCACCGCCGCGTTGCTGGTCCAGGCCGGCTATGACGTGGTCGGCGTCACCCTGCAGCTCTACGACCATGGCGCGGCCGTGCAGCGCAAAGGCGCCTGCTGCGCCGGCCAGGACATCCACGACGCCCGCACGGCGGCCGAGATGCTCGGCGTGCCGCACTATGTGCTCGATTACGAAAGCCGCTTCCGCGACGCGGTGATGGAGGACTTCGCCGACGCCTATCTGCGCGGCGAGACGCCGGTGCCGTGCATCCGCTGCAACCAGACGGTCAAGTTCCGCGACCTGCTGGACGTGGCGCGCGACCTCGGCGCCGAGGCGCTGGCTACCGGCCACTACGTGCGCCGGCGCGTCGGCCCCGCGGGCCCGGAGCTTCACCGCGCGATCGATCCGGCCCGCGACCAGAGCTATTTCCTGTTCGCTACTACGCGCGACCAGCTCGATTTCCTGCGCTTCCCGCTGGGGGGCCTGGAGAAGCCGGCGGTGCGCCGGGTGGCGGCCGAACTGGGTCTCGCGGTCGCCGACAAGCCGGACAGCCAGGACATCTGCTTCGTGCCGGAGGGCCGCTACACGACCATCGTCGACCGGCTGCGCCCGCATGGCGCCCTGGCGGGCGATATCGTGCACCTGGACGGCCGCGTGCTGGGCCGGCACGAGGGCGTCACCCGCTATACCGTCGGCCAACGGCGCGGACTCAACGTCGCGCTGGGCGAGCCGTTGTTCGTGGTTCGCCTCGATGCGGACCGGCGCGAGGTGATCGTTGGGCCGCGCGAAGCCCTGCTCGTCGGCGCCCTGGTCTTGAAGGAAGTAAACTGGCTGGGCGATGCGCCCAGTCTGGCCGTCGCCGCCGAGGCCGGCGCCCCGGTGCTGGCGCGGGTGCGCTCCACCCGCGAGCCCATCTCGGGCCGTCTCGCCATGATCGACGGCGCGCCCGGCGTCGCGTTCGACACGCCCGAAGAAGGCGTCGCGCCAGGCCAGGCCTGCGTGCTCTATGACCCTGAGACCCCCTCACGGGTGCTCGGTGGCGGCTTCATCGCCCGCGCCGCGTGAAGGCCTCCGCCGAAATAGTCACCGTGCTCTGCATGAAGTGGGGCGCGAAGTACGGACCTGACTACGTCAACCGGCTCTACGGCATGGTCGCCCGCCATCTGGCGCGGCCGTTCCGCTTCGTCTGCCTCACCGACGATCAGGCGGGCATCCGCGCCGACGTCGCCTGCGCGCCGATCCCGGCGCTGCCGCCGATCGCGCAGCCGAAGGAGCGCGGCTGGACGAAGCTCGCGTCGTTCTCGCGCGAATTGGCCGGCTTGCTCGGCGAGGTGGTGCTCTATCTCGACCTGGATGTGGTGATCATGGGGCCGCTGGATCCGCTCTTCGAGCATCCCGGCGTGCTGCCGCTGATCCGCGACTGGTACCAACCGGTTCGCCAAGTCGGCAACTCATCGGTCTATCGCTACCGGCCGGCGGAGCAGTACGCGCTCTTCGACGCCTTCTGCCGCGACACCGACGCCATCGTCCTGCGCATCCGCAACGAGCAGGAGTTTGTCAGCGAATATCTGGAGGCGCGAGGCGAACTCTCGTTCTGGCCGAAGGCTTGGTGCCAGAGCTTCCGCGTGAGCTGTCTGGCCCCGTGGCCGCTGCGCGCCTGGCTGACGCCGCGTCGGCCGACTGACTGCCGGGTGCTGGTTTTCCACGGTGAGCCGAAACCGCCCGAAGCTTTGGTCGGACGGCCGGGATTGGGCCAGACCTTCCGCCCCGCGCCCTGGATCTCCGACGACTGGCGCGAGTAGCCGCCGAGGCTCAGGACCCCGAAGCGATCCGTCGCGGCCAACGACTACGGTTCTGCAGGATCACCGGGCTGGCGATCATCGCGCGGCGGCCCACGCGAGGTCGGCGGCCGATCCAGAGCGCCTGGATTTCGACCAGATGCGGCGGCGCGGGCCGGCGCAGATCGCGGCTGGAGGCGAACTGCACGCCGATCTCCTGGCCGCGCCGCCAACGCACCGTCGCATCGAACGCCGCGCCGCTGGACCAGACCACCATGATCATGCGCTCGCCTTCGGGTGGCGGAGCCTCGAACCGAAGCCGCGCGCCCACCTTGCTGAAATCGGCGATGATGCAGTCGACCGGGCCGGGGAACACCTTGCCGCGCAAGGAGGTGGCGATCCGCTCGGCGGCGCGGCGGTCCTTGTATGAGGCGGCGAAGGCGGTCTGACCCATGCCGGCGAGACTAGGCGCCGTTGGTTAACCGGACCCGAACCGCGAGTGTTTTCAAGCGCGCTCGACCGCGCGAGCGGACGCGGCCAGCGCCTCGCCGACGTTAAGCGTTTCGCGCCGCCGCGGCGTCAGTTCGCGGCCGTCGATCGTCTCGCCGCAGGTCTCGCAAATCGTCTTCGTGGTGAGTTCGGCGCCGCAGCTGTGGGCCAGGTCCATCGGCCGCGCGGTTTCGCCGTAGACGTGCCGATCGCCCCAGGCTTTCAACGTCAGGATCACCGGCAGCAGGTCGCGCCCTTTGCGGGTCAGCACATAGTCCTTGCGCGGCGGATGTTCGCTGTAGAGCCGCGTCTCCAGAACGCCCTGCTCGACCAAGGTTTTCAGCCGCGCCGCCAGCACGTTGCGGGCGACGCCCAGGCGCGCCTGCCAGTCGTCGAAGCGACGCACCCCGAAGAAGGCGTCGCGCAGGATCAGCAGCGTCCACGGATCGCCCACCACCTGCAGCGCGGCGGCGACCGAGCAGTGTTCATTGGAATAGTTCGCCGTGCGGCCCATGCGGCGAGGGTGCGGTTTCAGCCTCGGCATGGCAAGCGTTGCGTTTGCAGACTTAAATGGAACGGCAGCCTTGCACACACGCTGGGCGGACGGCACATGAGCCACGAAGAGGAGCCCCGCGCCATGTCCGCCGATCCCGTCGTCATCGTCTCCTATGCCCGCACGCCAATGGGAGCCTTCCAGGGCGCGTTGAGCGGCGCGTCGGCGACCGAGCTGGGCGCCGCGGCTGTTAAGGCGGCGGTGCAGCGGGCGAACCTCGACCCGGAGAAGATCGAGCAGATCCTGATGGGCTGCGTGCTCCCCGCCGGTCTTGGCCAGGCGCCGGCGCGGCAGGCGGCGCTGAAGGCGGGCCTGCCCAAGTCGGTCGAGGCGACCACCGTCAACAAGATGTGCGGCTCGGGGATGCAGGCGGCGATCCTCGCCCACGATCTGCTGGCCGCCGGCTCGGCCGAGATCGTCATCGCCGGCGGCATGGAGAGCATGACCAACGCGCCCTACCTGCTGGCCAAGCATCGCGCCGGCGCGCGTATCGGCCACGATCGGGTGATCGACTCGATGTACCTCGACGGCCTCGAGGACGCCTACGACAGCGGCAAGCTGATGGGCGCGTTCGCCGAGGAGACAGCCGCCGCCTACCAGATCGGCCGCGCCGAGATGGACGCCTACGCCATCGAGAGCCTGGCGCGGGCGCGGCGGGCGGTGGAGAGCGGCGCGTTCAGGCGCGAGATCGCCCCGGTTGAGATCGCCAGGCGCGGCGGCGTCACCCAGGTCGCCGACGACGAGCAGCCGCTGAAGGCCGACCCCTCACGCATCCCGGCGCTGAAGCCCGCCTTCGCCAAGGACGGCGCGATCACGGCCGCCAATGCCTCCTCGATCTCCGATGGCGCCGCGGCGCTGGTGCTGATGCGCGCTTCGACCGCCGAGGCGCTGGGGCTGACGCCGGTCGCCCGCATCGCCGGCCACGGCGCCCACGCCCACGAACCCGGCCGCTTCACCACCGCGCCCGGCCCAGCGATGCAGAAGGCGCTCGCCCGCGCCGGCTGGAGCGTCGGCGACGTCGACCTGTTCGAGGTCAACGAGGCCTTCGCCGTGGTGGCCATGATCGCCATGCGCGAACTCGGCATCGAGCACGAGCGGATGAACGTCAACGGCGGCGCCTGCGCGCTCGGTCACCCGATCGGCGCGTCCGGCGCGCGCATCCTGGCGACGCTGCTGGCGGCGCTGGAAGCGCGCGGAGAAAAGCGCGGCCTGGCTTCGCTCTGCATCGGCGGCGGCGAGGCCGTCGCCATGGCGGTCGAGCGGATCTGAGGCTCGCTACTGGCCGCCAGCCGGCGGCGCCGGCGCCGCGTTGCCGGCGGGAGCCGGGGCGGCGTTGCCGCCCTGGCCGCCGCTCGGCCGCATCATGCCGCCGCGCAGCTGCGCCATCTCGACCACTTCGCCGGTGGGCAGGCGCACCTGGCCGGGCGACAGGTCGGATGGACAATCGCCCTTATAGACCGCGGTGATCGTGGTCTTGTGTTCGCCGTTGCGCGCCGGGTCGGGGGAGTTGGACACGTCGACCGTGCTGTTGATCGTGTATTTCGAGGTGAAGTCGCCGGAGATCACGGCGTGGCTGGTCATGGTCGCGCCGGTGAAGCTGCAAGACGAGTCCACCGTGTAGGAATCGCCGTTCTTGGCGACGGCGAACTTCTGGCAGAGGCCAGCGCGGCGCGGTCCCTTCGGCAGCACGGGCGAGCGCTTGTCGGAGTCGGCGTCGAAGCACCATTGCGTCACGATCGGCGTCGGCGAGCGATCGCTCTGCACCGTCTGCTCCCACAGGCCGGCCTTGCGCGGCGGCGAGGTCACCTTGAAGAACGGCAGCTTGTCGCAACCGGCCAGCGCCGTCAGCGCAACCCCGAGCAAAATCACTTTCTTCATTCAGTCGGCTCCAAATCGGATGTCGTGGTGGGTGCGGCCCGGCTCAGGCGTGGCCGGCCAAGGCGTCGAGGCGCGTATGGGCGCCGTCGGGCAGGATGACGTCCCCGGGCTTCATGTCCTTGGGGCAGTCGCCGATGCGGCGCACGTCCGCCTTCATGCGGTCGGGTCCATTCGCGACGCTCTGGGCCGCGCCCACGGTCTGGCTCTGCGCCTCGATCGTGTAATGGCTGGCGAAGTCGCCTTGCATGACGCCCCTGGTGGCCACCTTGCCCCAGCCGCCCATGTCGCAGGACGTGGCGAAGTGCCAGGACCCATCGGCCGCCCGCGCCATGTCGTGACGGCTGCAGTGTCCGCCGAGCTGCCGGTCGAAGGACGCCAGGGTGCTCGCGGCCGCGTCATCGAGGCAGTAGCGGGTTTCGTGCGCGCCGCGACTGTCGGAGACGCGCTGCGCCCACAGTCCGCTGGCCACATGCGGACCGGCCGGCAGCGTCACGGTGGCGCTGTCCGCCGCGGTCTGCGCGTGGGGCGTCCGGTTGCAGGCGCCCAGCGCGGCCAGGAGGGCCAGCGCCAGAAGCCGATTGGGTGCGCGCATGGCGACTGGCTCCTCGAACCTCTATCTGCCCGTAAGGATAGTTAGAATTGTTACGCAGCGCGAGGCGGAAGAGATTTCATGTCTGAAGTCAAAGACAATCCAGCGCAGGGACGCTTCGAAATGGTCGAGGCGGGACAGATCGTCTTCGCCGACTATCGCCGCGACGGCGCCCGGCTGATCATCGATCACGTCGAGGCGCCGATGGCCTTGCGCGGCACGGGCGCCGCGGGCCGGTTCATGGAAGGCCTCGTGGTCGAAGCGCGGCGGCAGGGCGTGAAACTGGTTCCCCTGTGCAGCTATGCCGCCCTCTGGTTGCGGCGCCATCCCCAGCTTTCGCGTGACGTTGTGGCCTGAGGCCGTCGCGGCAATCTGTCGCGGTTCGCGGCGCGGCAAATCCCGACCAGCTAAGCTTTCGGTCATCGACGCGACTCAGATTGCCGCCGACTTTCATTTTCTGGCACTCCCCCTGCCAGAAAGACGCGGCAGGCTGGCGTGAACGATCGAACGGTCCGCAATCTCGCGCATCTGCAGGACAGCGCCTCCACCGCGCGGGTGCTCAATCTGCTGCGCGTGCACCACCTGCGGCGGATGGATCCCGAGCATGACGAGAAGCCGTTCTTCCGCAACGCGACGCTGAACAAGGCGCTCTTCCTCAAGCACCGCCTGCGCCGCAACGAGCGCGAACTGTTCTTCGACGCGCGCCGCACGGCGACCAAGATCATCATCCCGATCGACGGCGGCGACCTGAAGCTGGGCGGCCGCTTCGCCTTCGTCGACCAGATCAACTTCGAAGGCATGATGTCCGATTTCCTCGGCGAGGGCTGGCTCCACGAGGGATCGGACCGGCAGCTGCTGACCATCATCGACCGGATGCCGTCGCTGGATCCGTTCCTGCTGCGCGAGCAGCTGCGCCGCCACGGGCGCGATCCCGCGCGCTGCTATTTCGAGATCTCCGACAGCGACATGAAGCGCATGTTCAGCTTCGTCGAGCGCGAGATCGAGAAGCTGATCGCGCTCTGCTACCAGGGCTCCCCCAGGGGCTACGACCAGCGCCTGGGCTCGCGGCTGGTGGCGAAGATCCTCTCGTCCGCCGTCGACGCCGAGACCGAGCCCCTGCGCCTCACCCTGCGGCTGGAGAAGCGCGACTACCAGGAGGGCGTCTTCTGCTGGAAGGGGTTCCTCTACTACAAGTGGACCCTGACCGACATGCTGGGCGACGTGGCGCGGGTGGCCGATGCGGTTGGCGAGGTCAAGCCGCGCGGCGCGATGGATGACGAGACCAAGGCCGCGATCGTCAAAGCCCGCTCCACGCTGAAGGCGGCTATTCTCCGGGCGCTGGAATCGGCCCGAAAGTCGCTGCGCTACTACGACGCCGCCTTCGCCAGCCTGATCGACGGCAAGCCGCAGTCGTTCCGCGACTTCCTGCTCGCCGCCCCCAGCATGTTCTGGGACCTCGGCGAGCGGCTCGGGGCGGTGAACCACATCGTCAGCTTCTGGAACTTCCGCTTCCCGCGCGGTCGCCTCGCGGTGGTGAGCGGGGACGAACTGGCCGACATCCTGGCGGATTTCGGCGACAGCCTCTCGTTCACCGACGCCGACACCGGCTCGGCATGGGTGGACGGCTGAGCCGGGCGGCCCGACTACGCCGCCCCGTCGAACTCGGTGTCGATGATCAGCTCGATCGGGCCGGTGATGAAGGCGGGGAGGCCGTAGGCCTTGGGGTCGAGCTCCGTGCGGGCGGTGACCCCGATCACCGGGCCATGGAAGCCCTTGCCGGCGCCCACTAAATCGACGTCGAAGGTCACGTGCTTGGTGACGCCCAGCAGGGTCAGGTCGCCCTCCACCTTGCCGTGGGTGGCGCTGGTGGGATGGAAGGCGGTGGAGACGAAGGTCGCCGTCGGGAACTTGGCGATCTGCAGGAACTTGGCGTTGATCTCGTCGGTGAAGCCATCGACCGGCCCGGTGACGATCGACTTCGGATCCACCGTGACCTTCAGCGAGTCGGCCCCCGGATTGGCCGGATCCCAGCTCAGCGCCCCATCCACCGCCTGGAAGCGGAACACCGAATAGGAGAAGCCCAGGTGCGGCACCCGGGCGACCAGGCCGGTGTGCTTGGCGTCGATGACGTATTTGCCGGGCAGGGCGGCCTTGTAGTCGTGCGCCGCCACCGGCATCCCTTGCGAGGCCGCCAGGGTGGACAGCCCCAGCGCCAGGGCGGCGCCGATCGTCAGGAGAGAAAGCTTGGATGTCATCGGGTCTCGTCCCCAGCCCATCGGCGGCTGAGCCCGCCATGCTGAAGCCCGCTTCGTAGCGTCGCTGGGAGCGGGGCGGAAGCGAGGAAATCTGGGCGTGTTTGAAGCCGCCTTGCGCCCCCGTCACTCGTCGCTTCGCGCCGAGCGCCACCTCCCCCGCTGCGCGGTGGAGGAGCAGGATCGAGCGGCGTCGCTCCTCCACCGCGAAGCGGGGGAGGGGGGCCGTCCGGCGGAGCCGGATGGTGGAGGGGGCGCAGAGCCGTCTCCCGGCCGTCGACGGGGCCGAGCTGGCCGCGCCGATCGAGGCGGCTGGGCGACAGCGGGCGTCAAAGCGGCGGGGCGGGGTTGCGGGCGGGGGCCGGTCGCGCTGATATCGCCGCGTCGGAAGAGGCGAGACGAGATGCGTAGAGTAGCTTTGGCCCGGGTGTCGCTCGGAATGGCCGCGGGGATGATCTTGGCCGCGCCGCTGGCCTCGCGCG